>Ga0209488_10003943_pt1 | contig 11746 bp, 12 predicted proteins | sample Rivendell_Oct201_8_FD_188349 | JGI IMG/M metagenome (GOLD analysis project Ga0209488, IMG submission 188349) | Vadose zone soil microbial communities from the Eel River Critical Zone Observatory, Northern California, USA -... | ecosystem: Environmental > Terrestrial > Soil > Vadose zone >...
GTAAACCAGTGGATTCCGGCTTCGCCCGATGGCGCGCGCGACTTCAGTGGCTGTATGGCAATGGTTGTGGGGCAAGGCTTTCGAGGCATTGTGGGCCGATGCCTCCCGCTCTCAAAATAAGTTCGGCAGCAAGATGACCAGCGCTTGCAGAGCGATCAACACGAAGACCGGCGTTAGATCGAGTCCAGCAATCGGCGGAATGATACGTCGCACCGGCCGCAGTATCGGCTCGCATAGGCTCGTGAGTAATTCGTTCGCGGGGCTGTAGGTCGCGGGAGCAATCCAGCCGAGTAACACGTAGATAAAAATCGCAAACGAATAGAGCTGCAAGAACGACAGGAGAAGCGTGTACGTGACGCGACGGGCGATGTCTGCCGGGCCGCCGATGGCGCCCATTAAGGTGGAAACGATCAATGTCGTCGCCAACTGTACCACCAACAGCGCCACGATCGACGCAGTGTCGACGCGTCCGATCGGCGGCAGTACGCGTCGCAACGGCATGACCAAGGGACTCGTTACGCGCAAAACCGCCTGTGACAGGGGATTGCGCATATTCGCGCGCACCAGCGGCAGCAGAACGCGCAAAATGAAAGCCGTCACCAGCAAGTACTGCAGGACGGCGTTGACGATGTAGATGAGTGCGGACATGCGTTGCGATGCGTCTGTGGCAATTAATTTTTACCCAACTGTTCCGCGAGTTCCGACGATCGCTTGGCGGCCGCGGCGATGGCTTCGCTAAAGATAACACGCAGTTTTGCGGCTTCAAGGCGATTCAGTGCGGCCTCCGTCGTGCCGCCCTTGGAGGTCACTTGCGCGCGGAGCGTGGCCGCCGATTCGCTCGCACCCCGAGCCATTTGACCGGAGCCGTAGGCTGTTTCCACGGCCAGGCGCCGACTCACTTCGGGCGGCAACCCTAATTCAATGCCGGCGGACTCGAGCATTTCGATGAGCAAAAAGAAATAGGCGGGACCGCTGCCGGAGACAGCGGTAACCGCATCCATTTGCGCTTCGTTTTCCACCCACAACGCCGGCCCGACTGCGCCGAGAATGAGCTCCGCGAGTTTGCGACCCGGCGGCGGCGTATCGGCAGTTGCATAAAGCCCGCTGACGCCGCAGCTTTTGAGTGCCGGAGAATTGGGCATCGCCCGCACCACAGGGATGCCGCCAATCCAGCGTTGGATGTCGCCGGCGCGAATGCCGGCCGCGATGGAAATCACCAGCGGGCGATGCGCAAGGGCGGGGGCAATTTGCTTGGCGACACCGGCTAGCTGTTGGGGTTTGACGGCCAGTATCAAGATTTGAGCAGCGCGGGCCGCGATGGCGTTGTCGTCGGTCGCGCGAACCCCGAGTTGCATCGTTAGGAGTTCGCGCTGCGTTTCCAACGGATCGGAGACGATCACCTGTCGCGCGGGCAGACCGCGCGCGAGGAGCCCGCCGATCAAACTGCGAGCCATGTTGCCGCCGCCGATAAAGCCGAGAGTTTCTTGAAGCATTGAGTGACGGAACTCCTTCGAGACTCGGGACGCGAGACGCGAGACGCGAAGGAGCGTGTCCGAGCGCTCTTATTCTGCCGTGTCTCGCGTCTCGCGTCTCGTGTCTCGTTCGGCGCGCTCGCCAAATATCGCCGTTCCCACACGCACGATGGTTGCGCCGGCGGCGATCGCAGCCTCCAAGTCGCCGCTCATTCCCATCGACAGCGTGTCGAGGAGCAATCCCCGCTGTTTGAGGTCTTGCAGCAGTCGGGCCGCCTGCTGAAAAAAGACAAGCTGTTCGTCGAACGACTCACGCGGCGGTGGGAGACACATCAAGCCGCGCAATCGCAGCCGCGGAAGTTGCGAAATTTGTTGCGCCAGCAGCGGGAGCTCACTGGGTGCGATTCCCCCTTTCCCGGCTTCGTCGGCAAGCTTGACTTGAATGCAGGTTTCGAGAACCGGGGCGGTCGACGGCCGCTGCTCGCTGAGCCGCTCCGCAATCTTGAGTCGATCCACCGTGTGCACCCACTGAAAAGATTCTGCGATTGCTCGCGTCTTGTTGCTCTGGATTTGTCCGATGAAATGCCAGATTGGTCGGAGGTCCTGCAGCGCGGCGATCTTCGGCAGTGCCTCCTGGGGGTAGTTTTCGCCAAACTCGATCTGACCCAACGCTGCCAGCTCACGAAGCGAATGAGCGGACTGTTGTTTGCCCACGGCCAACAGCGTCACAGTTTCCGGGTCGCGCCGGTACCGCAGTGCAGCGGCAGCGATCCGCTCACGAAGTTCGACCAGCCGTGCGGCGAACGAACTCGTCGAATTTGAGGGCGAAATGGCGGACATTTACGGAGCGGAGGAATTTTGCGGACCAGTTAACATATTGGCGTGACTACCCGTCCGTTATACTGCCGTGGCTCGCGGTTCGCCCCAGTATATCGAAGGGTGCGGCGCTTGCCCCGCACCGTGGAGACCAGGAGACTCAATGGCCGTCGATATCGCTCAGCTGCTGGCGTTTGCCGTCAAAAACAACGCATCGGACTTGCATCTGTCGGCCGGCGTGCCGCCGATGATTCGCGTCGATGGCGATATGAAACGGGTCAACATGCCGTCGCTCACTCACAAGGAAGTGCACAGCATGGTGTACGACATCATGAACGACAAGCAACGGAAGGCTTACGAAGAGTTTTTCGAAACCGATTTCTCGTTCGAAATCCCTAAGCTCGCGCGCTTTCGCGTCAATGCGTACAACCAAAATCGCGGCGCCGCAGCGGTGTTTCGAACCATTCCCTCGCTGATCATGTCGTTGGATGATTTGAACGCGCCGAAAATTTTCAAAGACATGGCCATGCATCCGCGCGGTCTCGTGCTGGTCACGGGACCCACGGGCTCGGGTAAGTCGACGACACTGGCCGCGATGGTCAATTATGTGAACGACAACAAGCCGGACCACATCATCACCATCGAAGACCCGATCGAATTCGTGCACGAAAGCAAACGCTCGCTCATCAATCAACGCGAAGTGCATCGCGACACGTTGGGGTTCAGCGAAGCGCTGCGCTCCGCATTGCGTGAAGACCCGGACGTTGTGCTCGTCGGCGAGTTGCGCGATTTGGAGACGATCCGCTTAGCGCTCACCGCCGCCGAAACGGGCCACTTGGTGTTCGGGACGCTACATACAAGTTCCGCCGCGAAGACCATCGATCGCATCGTGGACGTGTTTCCCGCCGCGGAAAAAGAAATGGTCCGCACGATGTTGTCCGAATCGCTACGTGCGGTGGTGTCGCAAACCTTGCTCAAACGCAACGGCGGCGGCCGCGTTGCCGCGCACGAAATCATGATCGGCACGCCGGCGATCAGAAATCTGATTCGCGAAGGCAAAATCGCGCAAATGTATTCCGCCATTCAGACCGGGCAATCCTCCGGCATGCAAACTTTGGATCAGTGCCTCACGGAACTCATGCAGAAAAGCGTCATCAGCAAGGAAGAAGCGCGCTTTAGAGCGCAGAACAAGGATCAATTCTAAAGGCCGTGATTCGTGATTCGTGATTCGTGATTCGTGACTCGTAAGATGAAGACGCACAAGTGAAACGATACTTTCTTAAGCTAACTCCTAGGGTCCAAAGCGCAGTTGCGGTGAGCGGAGCGAATTAAGTGGAACGCGATCAAGCCATCAAGTTAATGCAGGATCTGCTCCGCCGCATGGTCGAGCGGAAAGGCTCGGATTTGTTTATCACGGCTGGATTTCCGCCGGCGATCAAAATCGACGGCGAAATTCGCCCGCAATCCGAACGCGTGCTGACCGTCGAGCAAAGCGCGACTCTGGTGCGCGCCATCATGAACGACAAGCAGACCAAGGAATTCGACAGCACCAAGGAGTGCAACTTCGCCATTGCGCCCGCCGGGATCGGGCGATTCCGCGTCAGCGCGTTTGTGCAACAGGGAATGATGGGTTGCGTCGTGCGGTTGATTAACGCAAAAATCCCCACCATCGAAGACATGGATTTGCCGTTGGTGCTCAAGGACGTCGTGATGACCAAGCGCGGTCTGGTGATCGTGGTTGGCGCGACGGGTTCCGGAAAATCCACTTCGCTCGCGGCGATGGTCGACTACCGCAACGAGAATTCGCAAGGTCACATTATTACGATCGAAGATCCGGTCGAATACATACACCCGCATAAGGGGTGCGTCGTCACGCATCGCGAAGTAGGCGTCGATACGGAGAGTTGGCACATCGCACTGCGCAACACCTTGCGGCAGGCGCCCGACGTGATTCTCATCGGCGAAATCCGCGATCGCGAGACAATGGAATACGCCATTCAATTCGCCGAAACCGGCCATTTGGTGCTCGCAACGTTGCATGCGAATAGCGCCAACCAAGCGCTCGATCGCATCATCAACTTTTTTCCGGAAGACCGCCGCGAGCAACTGTTGATGGACCTCTCGCTCAACATCCGCGCGCTGATCTCGCAGCGTCTGATCCCACGCGAGAGCAGAGTCGGGCGTATCGCCGCGCTGGAAGTCATGTTGCACTCGCCGTTGATCGCCGACTTGATCTTCAAGGGCGAGGTCGCGCAAATCAAGGAGATCATGGCCAAGAGCAATCGCATCGGCATGAAGACTTTCGATCAAGCTTTGTTCGACCTGTACGAGGCCGGCGCGATCGCCTACGAAGACGCGTTGCGCAACGCGGACTCGAAGAACGAAGTGCGTTTGCGCATCAAATTGGAAAGCAAGCGCGAAATGAAGCTCGCCGACGAGGGCGCGAGCAGCTTGCACATCGTGGACGAGAAAGAAGGCTTTGTGCGCTGACCATTGCCGACAAAAACATCGCGGATAATAACGTATGAGCGCCAATTTGCCGGTTAACGAAGTCATCGACGACAGCACGCCCACCGGTCCGCAGGACAAGGCGGTGGTGCTCAATACCAAGCCGCTGTTCAAGCTGATGGTGGAAAAGCGCGCCTCGGATTTGTTTTTCACTTCGTATGCGCCGGTGAAAATCAAAATCGAAGGCAGCATCTACCCCGTGAACAAGCAAATGCTCACGCCGGAAGTCGTGCGGCAGGCCGCCTACGGACTGATGACGCAGGAGCAAATCGAAGCCTTCAACGAGGAATTGGAAGTCGATTTCGCCGTATCGGAACCGGGCCTCGGACGCTTTCGTATCAACGTATTCCATCAGCGCGGCAATCCGGCGATGGTGCTGCGCTATATCACCGCGGACATGCCGCGACTCGACGATCTCGGGCTTCCCGAGATTCTGAAGGAGATCATGATGCAAAAGCGCGGGCTGGTGCTCATGGTCGGCGCGACCGGTTCCGGTAAATCGACCACCCTCGCCGCAATGGTCAACTATCGCAACGAGAATGCATCCGATCACATCATCACGATCGAGGATCCGATCGAGTTCTTGCACTCCAATAAGAAATCGATCATCAATCAGCGCGAGATCGGGCTCGACACCAAGTCCTACGCGCGCGCGCTGCGCAGCGCGATGCGTGCGGCCCCCGACGTGCTGTTGATCGGTGAAATTCGCGATCGCGAGACGATGGAGTCGGCGATCATGCTGGCGGGCACGGGGCACTTGGTGCTGGCGACATTGCATGCGAACAATTCCGCGGAAACGCTGGATCGCATCATCAATATGTTTCCGCGCGATCAGCATACGCAGATATTTTTGGATCTCTCGCAGTATCTGCGCGCGGTGTTGGCGCAGCGTCTGGTTCCCGGCAAGAACAAGCGCCGCGTCGCGGCGGTTGAAATTCTGATGAACTCGCCGCACGTGCAAGAACTTATCAAGAAGGGCGATGTGATGGGCGCGAAGGAAGCCTTGCGCACCAGCAGCGAGCGCGGCATGCAGCACTTCGACAGCGCGCTGTATCAGCTACACCAGCAAGGCCGCATTACGATGGAAGATGCGCTGGCCTACGCGGACTCGCGTACCAACATGGAGGCCAAGATCAATTTCGGTTAGCCGCCGTCGTTGCAGGGAGCCGCAATGAAACCTTATTCGATCGTTCCAGCCCTCGCTCTGATTGCGCACACGGCGTTCGCCGCCGAAGGCTTGCCGCGCGAAATCCAGGCGCTCTCGCAACAGCCGTGCGAAGAGATTCGTAAGGAAATGACAGAGGATTTACGCGAATGTCGTCTAGCGCACGCGGGCGCCGTCGGCACTGTTGACGAGCACGAATTCTTCTTCGCTGTCTACCATGTCGCGCTAAAGGGATTGGAGTCGCCGGCACCCGAGTACTGCCTCGGCGACCCGACTCCGCAAACGTATTTCTGCGAGGCGTCCGCACTGTTCGAGCGTTACCATGGCCAGTCGCGCCTCTTCAAAACCTTTTGGACAGGCGACATCGGACTGATGCACTACGACCGGCCGCGCATCGTCGTCCGCGAAGGCGCCCCTATCCTGTACATACCGATACCGTGGGACGGTACCGGACACGGCAACGGCAGCGAGTACTATGTTTGGAACGGCGAGTGGCGACTGATCGATTCAACTCAATGGCTCAAGGAATTGACGCAGCGGTTGCCGACCGGGCTCACGATCATGACCGGCGTGTGGCCGGATTTAGCGACGCTTACGGCCGATGTCCCGCTCTACAAGGAAGGCGATTCGAATTGCTGTCCCACGGGAGGCCTCGCGCATATTCAACTCTCTATCAGCAGTGCGCAATTCGTTGTGGACTCCGTTTCGGTGAGTCCTGGAAAGCCGCACTAAGCGGTGCCGAACAGCGTACCGATGAAATAGGTGACGACGCCGGCGCCGCCGCCGATTAACAGCATGCGTACCGCGCCGTAGAGCGCGCTGCGTCCGCTGAAGAGACTGAGAGCTCCGCCGACGGCCATCAATGCGATCCCTGCGGAAAGTGCGGCGACGGGCAATGCCGAGGACGTCGCGGTGCCAAGCAAAAAAGGCAGCAGTGGAATTAGCGCGCCGACGGCAAAGGAAACAAAAGAAAATATCGCCGCGCCCCAGGGCGAACCGAGATCGTCCGGGTTCAATCCCAGTTCTTCGCGCGCCAGTGCATCCAGCGCGTGCTTGGGATTGCGCATCAAGTCTTTGCTGACTTCGCGAGCGCGCTGCAACGGCATGCCCCGCGCCTCGTAGATGAGCGCGAGTTCCTCCGCTTCCTCGTCGGGATATTCGTCGAGTTCGTCTTTTTCCAAACCGATTTGATACTCGTACATTTCGCGTTGTGACCGCACGGAGGTGTATTCGCCGGCGGCCATCGACAGCGCGCCCGCAAGCAAGCCGGCAACGCCGGTGGTGACGAGCGCGTTATTGCTGGCGGCCGCACCGGCGACGCCCATCAGTAAGCTTGTGTTCGACACCAGACCGTCGCTCACGCCGAATACCGCGGCGCGCAGATTGCCGCCGCCGAATCCCTTGTGACGATGACCGATGTCACCGACGTTGGAGGGCATTGCGTGCGTGCCGTTCGGTCCGGCAGTCGCGATGTCGTACGCCGACAGGCCGCGAATTTTCATCGCCGCAAGCATCGGACGCAAATGACGCGGCTTAAATCGGCGAATCAAGATCGCGACAATACGGGCGCGCAGCGAGGGCGAAAACGGCACGTCAACGCCTGCCTTGGTCCATTGCGTTGCCTGTGCTTCCGCGGCGTCGGCGAGCGATAGGAAAAGCTTTTGCATACGCGGATCGGTTTCGGCCTCCGCGACGATGCGATACAGCCACGCGGATTGCTTTTCCTCGAGCCAGCTTTCGTGACCGCTCATTCGGCTGCGCTCGTGATCCGTGATCCGTGATCCGTGACTCGTAAGACCGGCGCGATGCGCGTGAAGCAAAAGGCACGCGCTACTCCGACCGAGTCCCGAGTCCCGAATCCCGAGTCACGATTTCTCTGGCAGCTTCTCATAGCTCTCCGATCTCGATCACCATGCGGACCAGATGCGCCAACGACGACGCCTGCATCTTTTCCATGACGCGCGCGCGATGAATCTCCACCGTGCGCTGACTCAAGTCGAGATCGCCCGCAATCACTTTGTTGGCTTTGCCGTGGACCACCAGATTCATCACTTGGCGCTCGCGTTGCGTGAGAGAAGCCAGTCGTTCGCGAATTCCATTGAGCCCCTTGATCGACTGCCGCATCTCGGCATCTTTTGTCAGCGCTTGGTTGATGCGATCCAGCAGCTCCTGATCGTGAAACGGTTTTTGAATGAAATCCATCGCACCGGCCTGCATCGCTTCTACCGCCATGGGCACGTCACCGTGACCCGTAATGAAAATGATCGGCAGAATCGCGCGCCGGCCGACCAACTGCTCCTGTAATTCCAAGCCGGACATGCCGGGCATGCGGATATCGAGCACCAAGCAGCCGGGGCGGTCGTCGCGATACGCATCGAGAAATTCCAGAGCGGAGGCGTAAGTCTCGACTTGATGACCGACCGAACGCAAGAGAAATTTCAACGCGTCGCGCACGGCGGCATCGTCGTCGACTACGAAAACGGTCGGTTGGTGCGAATGAGTATTGTTTTGCATCGTCGCCTCGTCGCGAATTACAAGTGGAATCATTTAGACTGCATGGCCGGCAGCGAGAACAAAAAGCAAGCGCCGCCGCCCGGATTTTCGCGGTACCAGACCTTGCCGCCGTGAGCTCGTACGATCGATTGGCTGATGGCGAGTCCCAATCCGGTGCCGCCGGTCTTGGTCGTGAAAAAAGGATTGAATAAATGCTCGCGCGCCGCCGGTTCGAGGCCCGGACCGCGATCCGCGATCATGAACTCGACGTCGCCGTTTTCGTCGCGTCGCGTGCGCAATACGATGATGCGCTGCGCGTGCGGCACATCGGTCATCGCATCGATGCTATTGCGCACCAGATTGAGCACGACTTGCTGCAGCTGAACGGGATCGGCTTGCACGGCAGGGAGTTGTTCGCCGAGCTCCAGCCTGATCTGCACGTGGTGATGGCGCGTGTCGGTCTGCGCGAGCATCAACAGATCCTCGATGAATTGATTCGGATCGAGCGGCTCGCGCCGCACCTCGTGATTTTTCACGAACGAGCGCAGGCGTCGAATGACTTCGCCGGCGCGCAAAGCCTGCGCCTCGATTTGCGTCAAACCCTCGACGATGTCGGCCATCGATAACGCGGGATTGGTCAGCAAACGCTGACATGCCTGGGCATAGGTGGCGATTGCCGTGAGCGGTTGGTTGATTTCGTGCGCAATACCGGCGGCCATTTCGCCCATCGTCGCAATCCGGCCGAAGTGCGTGAGCCGTTCGCGCATTTGCCGTACGTCATTCTCCGCGCGTTGGCGATCGGCAATATCGCGTATGAATCCGATGAAGCGCGGCGTCTTGCCCTTGATTTCTCCCACCGCCAGTTCAACGGCAAACGTAGTTCCGTCGCGTCGTTGTGCCGACACTTCGCGTCCGATGCCGAGGATGTGCGGCTCGCGCGTTCGCTGCAAGCGCTGCAAGTAGCCGTCATGCTCGTCGCGAAGCGTTTGCGGCATTAGGATATTGACGCTGCGGCCGAGAAGCTCGTCGCTTTGATAATCGAAAAGCCGTTCGGCGGCGCGATTGACGAACTCGATTAAGCCGCGACCGTCGATAATGATGACGGCATCCACCGCCGCGTCGAGCACGGTCCGGTACTCGAGCTCGTCGCCCTCGTCGTGCGGTCTGTCGGTTTCGCTCGCGCTTTCGCTCATAATTTTTGTTTTAGCTTAACGATAACCGAGTTCCGCGGTCAAAGAGACGGCTCTGACGATTGCAACTGCTCACGATAGACGAACGCCGTGGTATTGTTCCATACGCAGTTAGCGCATTGAGGTTTTCCCCGAATCCGTTCGACCCCCAGTCTTTTCAGAAGTCTATTCGCGAGTCTATTCGAGATGGCCCAATGAAGCTGGTCAAGAATATCCTGGTGATCGTCGATCCCACTGCTGCAACTCAGCCCGCCGTGACGAAAGCGATGGAGCTTGCCAGACCGTTAAACGCTCGGGTGGAGCTCTTTGTTTGCGATTATCGAGCCGGGTTCGATGCGTCCGCCGCCACCAGCGCGCGGACTGCGCTCATTGAGCAACGCCGCGCACTATTGGAGGAACTCGCCGCGCAATTTCGCAAAACGGGATTGGAAGTCAGCGTCGACGTCGGATTCGACAATCCCTTGCACGAGGGGTTGCTGCGAAAGATTGCGAAGAGTCACGCCGATCTGGTCGTCAAGGATACGCACTATCACAATTTGGTTCGCCGCACGCTCATCACGAACACCGACTGGCACCTAATTCGCAGTTGTGCGCTGCCGCTGTTGCTAGTGAAGCCGACACACTGGTCCAAGCAATTGCGTACGCTCGCCGCGATCGATCCGGGACATCAGGCGGACAAGCCCGCTTCGCTCGATCGCGATATCTGCGATTGGAGCGTTACGTTGGCGAGTACGCGGCGCGGCGAAGCGCATGCGGTGCATATGTATTTCCCCAGCGCCTTATTGGTGAGCAGCGGCGCAGTGACCGGCATGCCGTTAAGTACCGGCACCGAACAACAAGTCATCGACGAGGAACGGCGCGAGCGTCTAAAAATGGTGCAGGAAGTGACGACGCCGAATGGCATCCCGCCGGATCGTGTGCACCTGATGCTCGGCAGTGCGGTCGATTTGCTTGCCGAAGAAGCGGAACGCGTACGCGCCGACCTCGTTGTCATGGGCGCCGTGTCGCGCAGCAGATTGCAGCGACTCTTCGTCGGCAACACTGCCGAACGCGTGCTCGATCATCTGCCTTGCGATGTAGTGATCGTCAAACCGCTGGAATTTGCGAGCGATCTACCTTTCTAAGGCGGTTCAGCGCCGGGTGGTTAGCCGGCGAAAATGTCGAATTAACTAACCATTCCCGCGAGCGTTTGAACAAATTCCTGCTTCAAGCGCATCCGCTTTTCTTCGTCCTCCGTAAGACCTTCACAACCCGACACCGATCGCAGTTGGGTCTTGGAATGCTGAGCATCCGTTGGGCGGTGCGTCGACGATCGATTGAAGTGAGGGATTAGTCCGAGAGGTTCACCATTTGGTCGGAAAGCTGTCTGGTGGAGTGTGCATCCCGGCTTTCCTTTTTGCGAAGCGAGTCTCGCGGTCGAACTCGCTTCGCCTTTTTCTCTTCTCCCGCCTGCAGCGGGCCGCAATCGCTCCGTCGCAAAGGCTTGACCGCAACTCGGACTGCGCTGCTATCCTCTTCCTCGATCGCGGCATAGCAAGTCGCGCGGTCTTAACCGGGGAGGAGTGCATGAAGCTCAATGCATTGACGCCGATGTTGAGCACTTGGAATTTGCCGGCATCCATCGCGTTCTACACCGACGCTAACCGATCGAGAACTTCGACTACGGGATGCGCGAATTCGCCATTTTCGATAACAATGGGTATCTGCTGCAATTCGGTCAGCAATTGTCGCCGCAGTAGTCTTTGGCAAGCGACGTCGAAGTAAGGTCACCGAAATAAATTCACTCAAATAAACATACCAAGAGGGGAGTTTCATGCAGCAGATCAATTATCTCGCGGTGCTGGTCGCCGCCGTGTCGAGCTTTCTAATTGGCGGCCTGCGTGTTCGCGTGGATCATTCCTCCCGCAAGCAGTGCGCTGCAAGCCCTATTGCAAGGACTTGCCGTAGGGGCAGGTGTGGTGGCCGCGAGCTTTGACATCAACTATCAGTTCGCGAACAGAAGTGCGCTGCTGCTGCTGATCGACGGTGGGTATCACAGTGTGCAATTCGCCGTCTACGGCCTGATTCTAGGCTTGTGGCGATAGAACCTATCTCAATATCAT
>Ga0209488_10003944_pt1 | contig 11744 bp, 11 predicted proteins | sample Rivendell_Oct201_8_FD_188349 | JGI IMG/M metagenome (GOLD analysis project Ga0209488, IMG submission 188349) | Vadose zone soil microbial communities from the Eel River Critical Zone Observatory, Northern California, USA -... | ecosystem: Environmental > Terrestrial > Soil > Vadose zone >...
AACAGGATGGCACGGTCACGATCGTCACCGGCACGCTCGATTACGGCCAGGGCCATGCGACGCCCTTCGCCCAGGTGCTGAGCGACAAGCTCGGCATTCCGTTCGATCGCATCCGCCTGCTGCAGGGCGACAGCGATGCGCTGCTCGCCGGCGGCGGCACCGGCGGATCGCGCTCCATGATGAATTCGGGCGCCGCGATCGTCGAAGCCGCCGCCAAGGTCGTCGCGCAGGGCAAGATCATCGCGTCGCATGTGCTCGAAGCCGCCGTCGGCGACATCGAGTTCGCGCGCGGACGTTTCACGGTGGCGGGCACCGACCGCGGCATCGCCATCATGGATCTCGCCGACAGGCTGCGCGCCGGGGCCCGGCTCCCGGCCGACGCGCCGCAATCGCTCAGCGTCAGTCATGTGAGCGAGGGCGTGCCGTCGGCCTTTCCCAACGGCTGCCATGTCGCCGAGGTCGAGGTCGACCCGCAGACCGGCCACATCGACGTGGTGAAATACACCTCCGTCAATGATTTCGGCACGGTGATCAATCCGATGCTGGTGGAAGGCCAGATCCATGGCGGCGTCGTGCAGGGCATCGGCCAGGTCATGCTGGAGCGCACCGTCTATGACGCCGACGGCCAGTTCCTCACCGGCTCCTTCATGGATTACTGCCTGCCGCGCGCGAGCGACGCGCCCGATTTCGTCACCGCGCATCATCCGGTGCCGGCCAAGACCAATCCGCTCGGCGTCAAGGGCTGCGGCGAGGCCGGCTGCGCCGGCGCGCTCACCTCGGTGTCGAACGCGATCGTCGACGCGCTCTCCGATTACGGCATCCGCCACATCGACATGCCGGCGACGCCGGAGCGGGTGTGGCAGGCGATCCGCGCCGCGCCGGCCGCCAAGTAGCAACCTCGCCAGCACGCTGTGGGCCGATCCATGGAAGCTTTCATCTGCACCGCCTGCGGCGTGCAATACCCGCCGAGCGACAAGCCGCCCGCCCGATGCACGATCTGCGAGGAGGAGCGGCAATATGTTCCGCCGACCGGACAGAGCTGGACCACGCTGACGTCGCTCGCCGGGCGCAATTTCAATGCCTGGCGCCAGCACGAGCCGGGCCTCATCGGCATCGGCACCCAGCCTTCCTTCGCGATCGGCCAGCGCGCGCTGCTGGTCTGCACCCCGCATGGCAATGTGCTGTGGGACTGCATCTCGCTGCTCGACGCCGCCACCGTGGCCTTGATCAAGGGGCTCGGCGGCCTGAAGGCGATCGGCATCTCGCACCCGCATTTCTATTCGACCATGGTCGAATGGAGCCGCGCTTTCGGCGACGTCCCGGTCCATCTGCATGCGGCCGACCGGGAATGGATCATGCGTCCCGACCCCGCGATCCGGCCGTGGGAAGGCGAGACCCTCGAGATACTGCCGGACGTGACCATGATCCGCGGCGGCGGCCATTTCCCCGGCGGCAGCATGTTGCACTGGGCGAAGGGCGCGGGCGGGCGTGGCGTGCTGTGCTCGTCGGACATCGCGACGGTCACCACCGATCGCAAATTCCTCACCTTCATGTGGAGCTATCCGAACTTCATTCCGCTGCCGGCGACCGCCGTCGAAGGCATCGCGGCGGCGCTGGCGCCCTTCAGGTTCGACACGATCTATGGCCACTATTTCGACCGGGTGATCCCGACCGGCGCCAAGGAGGTGCTGAAAAAGTCGGTCGACCGCTACGTGGCGGCGATCAGCGACAAAAGGGAATGACCGTCATGTCCCAGGACCATCCCCTCAGGATCGTGCCCAATCCCAACCGCGTGCGCGTGCGGCTGGGCGACAAGGTCGTGGTCGACACCAGGCGCGCGCTGACCTTGTTCGAGGCGTCCTATCCGGGTGTGCAATATGTGCCGCGCGACGACGCCGACATGGCGCTCATGCGGCGCACCGCCCACAAGACGCACTGCCCCTACAAGGGCGACGCGGCCTATTACACGGTCGAGGCGGGCGGCCGGACGGCGGAGAATGCCGTGTGGACCTACGAGCAGCCGTTCGCGGACGTGGCCGGGATCGCGGGTTACCTGGCCTTCTATCCCAACCGGGTGGAGATCACGGAAGAAGGCGCCGCCTAGCGCATGATCCCGAAAAGTTGACAGACTTTTCGGACAAGATCATGCGCACACACAAAAAGATCGAGAGCAAGATCGCTTCAACGTGAAGCGACCTTGCTCGAGATCATCCGCGCGACAGGCGCCGCCGGTTCGCCCGCACATGCTTGCCATAGATGCCGATGGTCCGGCGCGCGATCGCCGGGGCCTGGTGGCCGGTCAGCAGCGACAAGGCGAAAGCCATCTGGACCGTGGCGAACGCCTCGAGCTTTTCGGTCACCATGCGATGGGCCTCGGCGTGGCCGGACGTTCCGCCCGCCGCCAGGCGCGTGAGCCGCAGCGTGATCACGTCCTGGGCTTCAACGCCCAATCGAACGGCATCGCGTGCAATTGAAAACCAGGGATTCACGACCGCACCTCCAGGACAGAGCTCCCAGGCGACACCGAAGGCTCCGGTCGCGCCGTTTCCGCCGATGACAACTCGGTCGGGGAACTAAAGTTCATTCGGGAATGGCGGTCATGCCGGCTCTCGTAGACGTGATCCGCAATCACACCGGCGTCATCGCGTCGAATCATGCCGGGAACGGGGGTGTCGCGCTCCGCGTTATGGGTAGAGCGCGCGCAAGCGCGCCAAAGGAGCACGCATGTCGAGACCGCCGAAGCCCACGGGGCCCGCCGAGCCGAAGAAGCCGGAGCCGCTGCATGATCCGCGCGAGCCGCCGATGAAGGATCCGCCCAAGGAGCCGATCCACGATCCGGTCGGCGATCCGACCCACGAGCCGGCACAGCCTTTCGGCGATCCCGATCCGGTGCCCGGCGGCGACGTACCGCCTCAGACGCCGGACCGGCCGACCATGCAGGCGCTCGCTGACGCTCGGGCTATGGGTCCTGCGAATCCATCAGGATGAAGGCGACGCGGCAGGGCGTCTTGCCGCGATTGATCCAGGCATGGTTGGTCGCCTGCTGCACCACGACGTCGCCGGCCTTGAGGTGGACCTCGCCCTCGTCAAGCATCATGTCGATCTCGCCCGACATGATGAGCGCATAGTCGACGGTCCGGGTGCGATGCATCATCGGGTGGCGCGGCGGCAGGCCCTTGTCGGGCGCGTCGGGACCGGCAACCTTCATCATGGTGTCGATCGGCATCTTGTCGATCGCTTCCGTGGTCGGCACGAAGTCGACGATGCGGAAGATGGTGCCGTTTTTGGGCGGGTGCAGCCCGACCTTGATCTTGGCGCGATCCTCGGTCCAGTTGAAATCCGCCGGATAGGCCTGCGTCACCCAGATGTCGCCCGCCGGGTTGGGCGAGCGGAAGCTCTGCAACGGGACGGCGGCGTCGAACAGCGCGACCGCCTTGCCGGATGTGTCGATCGCCGTGACGACGCGGCGCACTTGCGCGGGCGCCGGCTGCTGCTGGCCCGCCGCATAACCGGCGGCGAGCAGCCCCGCGGCCGCTGCCGACCAAATCAGAACACGCTTCATGTCGTCCTCCCTGGTTGATTGTCTCGATCCGGCGCGATGACCCTGCGGGCACGAGGTTTTGCAACCATCCTACTTTGGACCCGCATCGGGTGTCAGGGCCCATGTGGCCTCGGCAGGCTCTCCGCGCCCCACATCCCGGCGCTTGCGACCGGAGGTCGGGTTTACCCCACCTGCGGCACTGGATAACTTGCGAAAGCCGGGCGCGCCGGTTCTGATGCCATCCACGGCTCGTAAAATAAACGCGGGCGCCGCCAGGGGGGACTTCATGGGCTTCGAGATGCTGGATGCGGCCGGGCATGCGCTCGTCATGCTGCTCGACCCCTACCGGCTATTGATGCTGTCCTGCGGCGTCGTCATGGGGCTGGTGCTCGGCATCCTGCCCGGCATCGGCGGCCTGTCGGGCACCGCGCTGCTGCTGCCCTTCACCTTCACGATGGACCCCTACAGCGCGTTCGCGCTGCTGCTCGGCCTGGCCTCCACCACGTCCACCGGCGATCCGATTCCCGCGATCATGTTCGGCGTGCCGGGCGGCGCCGGCTCCGCCGCGACCGTGCTCGACGGCTTGCCGATGGCGCGCCGCGGCGAAGCCGGCCGCGCGCTCAGCGCCGCCTATATGTCGTCCATGATGGGGGGCGTGTTCGGCGCCTTCCTGATGGCGGTGACCCTGCCGCTCTTGCGTCCGATCATGCTGTTTCTCGGCTCGCCCGAGCTCCTCGCCTTCTCGGCGCTCGGCATCTCGATGGTGGCGGTGCTCTCCGGCAATACGCCGCTGCGCGGCCTGGTGGCGGCCGGACTCGGCATCCTGATCGCCATGATCGGGACCGATCCGCAGACCGGCACGCTGCGCTGGACCTTCGACTTTCTCTATCTCTGGGACGGCTTGCCGCTGGTGCCGGTGGTGCTCGGCCTGTTCGCGCTGCCGGAGCTGTGCGACCTCGCGGTCGCCCGCTCCTCGATCGCGAGCGACATGCGCTACAACGCGACCGCCGGCATGTGGCAGGGCGCCAAGGACTGCTTCACCAACTGGTGGCTGGTGCTGCGCTGCAGCTGGATCGGCGCGGCCTTCGGGGCGGTGCCGGGCATCGGCGGCGCGGTGATCGACTGGCTCGCCTATGGGCACGCGGTGCGCACCGAAAAGGGCGCCGCGCAATCCTTCGGCAAGGGCGACGTGCGCGGCGTGATCGCGGCGGAAAGCGCCAACAACGCCCGCGAAGGCGGCGCGCTGGTGCCGACCGTGGCGTTCGGGGTGCCGGGCAGCGCCGGCATGGCGATCCTGCTCGGCGCCTTCCTGATCCACGGCCTGGTGCCGGGACCCGACATGCTGTCGAAGCATCTCGACATTACCTACGCGATGGTGTGGAGCATCGCGCTCGCCAACATCCTCGGCGCCGGCCTGTGCTACCTGTTCAGCGGCCAGTTCGCGCGGCTCGCCACCCTGCGCTACACGCTGATCCTGCCCTGCGTGCTCGGCATCATCTATATCGGGGCGTTCGAGGGCTCGCGCAGCTGGGGCGACCTGTTCTCGCTGCTGGCCTTCGGGGTGCTCGGCTGGACCATGAAGCAGATGCGCTGGCCGCGCCCGCCGCTGATCCTCGGCCTCGTGCTCGGCGATACGGTCGAGCGCTATCTGTTCATCTCGGTCGAGCGCTACGGCTATGACTGGCTCGCCCGTCCGATCGTGGTCGCCTTGCTGGCGCTCGCGGTCTACGGGTTGCTGCGGCCGCTGATCGATGACGTGAAACAGCATGGCGGGTTCACGCGTCTGGTCACCGGCTTCGGCCGGCCGCATTTCCGCGCCCACAACCTTTTTCACGTGTTCATGATCGTGGTGGTCGGCGGGATGGTGGTGGCGGCGCTCGCCTGGCCCACCAACGCCAAGATCGTGCCGTTGATCGTCGGCTCGATTGCGCTCGCCTGCGCGACGCTCGGCCTGCTCAACGAGATGTTCCGGCCGCCCGAAGCCGCGCACGGCCTCGCCGACGGCACCAAGGCGGAGATCCAGCAGACCATCCACATGGATCTCGAGTCCGACACCGGCCACCTCGACACCTGGGTGATCCTGCGGCGCGCGGGCATCTTCTTCGGCTGGCTGATCGCCTTCATGGCGTCGATGGCGGTCATCGGGCTGATCCCGACCGTGCCGATTTTCGTCGTCGGCTATATGCGGCTGGAGGGGCGCGAGCCCTGGCGGCTGGTGATCCCGCAGGCGGTCGGGCTCACGGTCTTCATCTATGTGGTGTTCGACCGGCTCTTGAACATTCCGTGGCCGCAGACGCTGCTCGGCATGTGGTTTCCGGCGCTCAGGGCGATCATTCCGAGCGTGTGACCGGTCGGATCAGGGCCATGCGTTTATCGCCTACCTGGGCGGGTCGGTTCGTGCCATGTTGCGGCCCCTCGAGCCGGGACCAGTCCTCCACCCATGACCGACACGCCGCGCACAACTCCGTTGCGACTCGCGGATCAGCCCGTCAACGACGCGCAGCCGAGCGACAAGCGGATCAGCGAAACGCGCGTGATCGCCACGGTGAGCGCGGCGCATTTCGTCAGCCACTATTACACGCTCATCCTCGCCCCGCTGTTCGCTTTCGTGCGCGCCGACTACGGCGTCACCTATACGGAGCTCGGGATCGCGCTCGCGGCCTATAATCTGGTCTCCGGCGCCTTGCAGACGCCGGCCGGGTTCCTGGTCGACCGGATCGGCGCCCGCAACGTGCTGGTCGCCGGCCTGACGATCGGCGCGCTCGCCTTTGCGGTGGTCGGGATGGTCGATTCGTTTCCGGTGCTGGTCGCGATGTTCGCGCTCGCCGGGGTGGGCAACACGGTCTATCACCCGGCCGACTACACCATCCTGTCGCAGCAGGTGAGGCCCGCAAGGGCCGCGCAGGCCTTCTCGATCCACACCTTCGCGGGCATGCTCGGCTCCGCGCTGGCGCCCACCACCCTCGTGTTGCTGCAGGGCGCGATCGGGTGGCGCGGCGCCTTCCTGGCCGCCGCCTTTGTGGGCCTCGCGGTCGCCGGCGTGATCGCGCTGCAACGCGACCCGACGCCCGCGCCCGCCAGGCCCGATCGCGCAGCCGACAGCGACGCCCCCGTCGGATGGCCGTTGCTGCTGTCGCCGGTGATCCTGCTCAACCTCGCTTATTTCGCGCTGATGTCCTTCGGCAGCGCCGGCATGCAGAACTTCACGGTGGTCGGCCTGGATGCGTTGTTCGGCACGCCGTTCGGCGTCGCCAGCTCGGGGCTGACCGCCTACCTGATGCTGACCGCGCTCGGCGTGCTGGCGGGGGGATTTTTCGCCGGCCGCATGACCCATCACGCCTTGCCGGTGGTCGCCGGCATGACCGCCGTGGCGGCTTGCGCCGTCACCATCGGGCTTGTGGATCTCGGCGGCGTCGCCCTCACGCTGGTGCTCGGCCTTGCCGGCTTCATGATGGGCTTCCAGATGCCGTCGCGCGACCTGATCGTGCGCGCGGTCACGCCCCCAGGCTCGGTCGGCAAGGTGTTCGGCTTCGTGTCGACCGGCCCGAACGTCGCATGGGCGGTGGCGCCGCTCGTGTTCGGCCAGCTGATGGACCGCGGGCATCCGCAAGCCGTGTTCATGGTGATCGCGGCGAGCTGCGCGCTCGCGATCCTGACCGTGCTGTTCGCCAGCCTGCGCCGGCGCTGACGCCCGGGCGCGCAAGCAGCGAAAGGGCGCCCAGAACCCGTATTCCCTCCCCGGCGCGGCGCGGCTAGGGTGGCGGTCCGACCAGAGCACGGAGGCAAGCGTCGCATGAACCGCAATTGGGCACTTCTGCTCGCAGCGCTGGCTGCATCCGCCGGCATCGCTCCCGCCGGCGCCCAGAGCTATCCGACCAAGCCGATCCACCTGGTCGCGCCTTATGCGCCGGGCGGCATCGCCGACATCGCGGCCCGCCTGGTCGGGCAGAAATTGACCGAGGCCCTGGGCCAGCAGGTCGTGGTCGAGAACCGGCCGGGCGGCAACGGCTTCATCGGCGTCACCGCCGTCACCCGGGCGGCCCCCGACGGCTATACGCTGCTGGTGGCGACCGCCGGCGACGTCACGATCAATCCGGCGCTGTTCAAGGACATGCCCTACGACGTGGACCGCGATCTCGTGCCCATCACGATGCTGAGCGATACGCCGACCGTGCTCGCCGCCCATGGCGAGGCGCCCTACAAGACCGTCGCCGACGTGCTCAAGGACGCCAAGGCGCGGCCCGGAAAGATCGCCATCGCGAGCCCGGGCAACGGCAGCATCAACCAGCTCGCCTTCGAGTGGATGGGACTGGGCACCGGCACCAAGTTCCAGCATATCCCCTACAAGGGCGGCGCGCCCGCCGCCACCGCGCTCGCGGCCGGCGATATTCCGCTCGGCGTGCTGGCGATCTCCTCGGTGTTCCCGCATCTCAAGAGCGGGCGCATCCGCGTGCTCGCGGTCACCACCGCCAAGCGCTCGAGCTTCAACCCGGAATGGCCGACCCTGCAGGAGAGCGGCGTGCCGGCGGTCGACATCTCGAACTGGACCGCGTTGTTCGCGCCCAAGGGCACCCCGCAGCCGATCCTCGACAAGCTCCATAACGAGATGGTGAGGATTCTCGCCTTGCCCGACGTCAAGGAGCGCTTCGCCGGCGGCGGCTCGGTCACCTTGTCGACCACCCCGGCGCAGCTCGACGCCCGCATCAAGGCCGATGCCGCCGAATTCAGGAAGATCGTGGAAAAGGCCAATATCCAGGTCGAGTGAGCCCAAATGGGCGCGCGCCGCCTCGCCGTGAAGCGGGACCCTATGACGATGCGTCAACCGGCTCAGTGACGATGCGCATCCGCTCGCCGAAGGATTTCTGGTCGGGGCTCTGTTTCATCGCCATCGCGGTCGCCTTCATGGCGCTGGCGACGCGCTATCGCTTCGGCACGGCCGAAAAGATGGGGCCGGGATTCTTCCCCATCATGGTCGGCATCCTGCAGGCCGGGCTCGGCGCGATCCTGCTCGGGCGATCATTCGTGCTCGATGGCCCGCCGGTCGAACGCGGGCGTCTGCCGCCGCTCGCCATCACGGTCGTGGCCGTCGTGCTGTTCGGTCTCGCGCTCGACTGGCTCGGTCTCGCGGCCGCGATCGCGGTGCTCGTCGTCGTGGGCGCCTATGCGGACCGCTCGGCGCGGCTCGTCGAAAGCCTCGCGCTGGCGGTCGCGCTGGTGTTCTTCTCGGTCGTCATGTTCGTGTGGATCCTCGGCCTGCCGTTGCGGGTCTGGCCCGACTGGTGGACGTGACATGGAGCTCCTCTCCAATCTCGGCCTGGGCCTGAGCGTCGCGCTCGGCTGGCAGAATCTCATCTACTGCTTTGTCGGCTGTTTCCTCGGCACGCTGGTGGGCGTGCTGCCGGGCATCGGGCCGGTCGCGACCGTGGCGATGCTGCTGCCCTTCACCTTCGGGCTCGGTCCCACGCCCGCCCTGATCATGCTGGCCGGCATCTATTACGGCGCGCAATATGGCGGCTCGACCACCGCCATCCTGGTCAACATCCCGGGCGAATCCTCCTCCGTCGTCACCACGCTCGACGGCCACCAGATGGCGCGCCAGGGCCGCGCCGGACCGGCGCTCGGCATCGCGGCGATCGGCTCCTTCGCGGCCGGCTGCATCGCGACCCTGGTGATCGCGCTGTTCGCCCCGCCGCTCGCCGAGCTGGCGCTCAAATTCTCGCCGGCCGAATATTTCTCGCTCATGGTGTTCGGCCTGGTGGCGGCGATCGTGCTGGCGCGCGGCTCGCTCATCAAGGCGCTCGCCATGGTGTGCCTCGGGCTGCTGCTCGGCATGATCGGGACCGACGTCAATTCCGGCGTCATCCGTTTCGCCTTCGGCCAGCCCGAGCTCGCCGACGGCCTCGGCTTCGTCGCCATCGCGATGGCCTTTTTCGGCATGGCCGACGTGGTGATGAACCTCGAGCAGCCCGGGCAGAGCGGCGTCTACACCTCGCATATCGGCCGCGTGCTGCCGACGCTCGACGATCTCAAGACCAGCTTCTGGTCGATCGTGCGCGGCACCGCGCTCGGCTCGATCCTCGGAATCCTGCCGGGCGGCGGCGCCCTGCTCGCCTCCTTCGCGGCCTACATGTTCGAGAAGAAGGTCGCCAAACACCCGCGCCGCTTCGGCGAAGGCGACATCCGCGGCGTCGCGGCGCCCGAGAGCGCCAACAATGCGGGAGCCCAGACTTCCTTCATCCCGATGCTCACGCTCGGCATCCCGTCCAACCCCACCATGGCGCTGATGATCGGCGCCATGATGATCCAGGGCATCGCGCCCGGCCCGCAGGTGATGACCGACCGCCCCGAGCTGTTCTGGGGCCTGATCGCCAGCATGTGGCTCGGCAACCTCATGCTGCTGGTGCTCAACCTGCCGCTGGTCGGGCTGTGGGTGCGGCTCCTGAAGGTGCCCTACCGGCTGCTGTTCCCCTCGATCTTCGTGTTCTGCTGCATCGGGGTCTACACGGTCGACACCAAGATCTTCGACGTCTACGAGCTCGCGGCGCTGACCGCCGTCGGCTATCTGCTGATCAAGCTCGACTGCGAGCCCGCCCCGCTCATCCTCGGCTTCGTGCTCGGGCCGCTGATGGAGGAGAACCTGCGGCGCGCCATGATGATCGCGCAGGGCGACGCCAGCGTGTTCTTCTCGCGCCCGATCTCGGCCGGCTTCCTGATCGCGGCCGTCCTGCTGATGGCGGCGATCGCCGCGCCCACGCTGCGCGCCAAGCGCGAGGAAGTCCTGCAGGAGTGAGGCGGCGCGCAACCCGTTTTTGGTCGTATTTTCCGCCGCGAACCGGTATCGGTTTCGCCGCAAGTGGCGCCATGAGGATCCGAATGGGTGACGTGTATCCGGTTGTCCGTGTCGCGGCCGTGCAGGCGGCGTCGGTCTTCCTCGATCGCGAAGGCTCGACCGAAAAAGCCTGCCGCCTGATCGGCGAGGCCGCCCGCGGCGGCGCGCGCGTGATCGCGTTTCCGGAAGGCTTCATCCCGGCGCATCCGGTGTGGTTTCACCACCACCCCGCGACCAGCGCCGTCGCGAACCGGCTGTCGGTCGAGCTGTTCAAGAACTCGATCGAGATTCCGGGGCCGCAGGTCGAGGCCCTGTGCGACGCGGCGCGCGCCGCCAACGCCTATGTGGTGATCGGCGTCTGCGAGAAGATGCCGAACACCCTGGGGACCATGTTCAACACCCAGCTCTATATCGGGCCCGACGGCGCGCTCATCCGCAAGCACCAGAAGATCATGCCGACCGTCGGCGAGCGGCTGGTCCATAGCGGCGGCCATGGCGACACTTTCGGCGCCTTCCCGAGCGAGTTCGGCCCGATGAGCGGGCTGATCTGCGGGGAGAACTCCAATCCGCTCGCCGTCTTCGCGCTCACCGCCGAGGGCTCGCGCATCCACGTCATGAGCTGGCCGAACCATTTTCCGGTGAGCGGCGACCCGCTGAAGAACCGGGTCGCGATCGACAGCCAGGCCTTTGCCCAGATGAGCAAGGCCTTCGTGGTGTCGTCCTGCGGCACGGTGGACGAGCGCATGATCGAGATGCTGGAGCCCGGCCCCGAGGCGGAAAAATTCCTGCGCGATCCGGAATGCTGCGGCGGCAGCGTGATCGTGGCGCCCAACAGCCGCATCCTGGCCGGCCCGATGGGGGCCGAGGAAGGGATTCTCTACGCCGACTGCAACCTCGAGATCGGCATCCTGATGAAGCTGCGCCACGACTTCGCGGGCCACTACAACCGGCCGGACATTTTCCAGCTCCATGTCAACCGCACGGCGCCGCACATCTATGCGGTGCACGGGCCGGACGGCGTGCTTCCCGATGGCCAGCCTGTCGCCTTGCCGGAAGAGCGCCCGAGCGGGCTGCTGGGCGGGCCGGAAGATGAACAGGCGCGGAATGAATCGTAAGCAGAACACACGCCGCCGTCATCATCCGCGAAAGCGGATGATCCAGTAACACCCCCGCCCTCCGGAGTACTGGATGCCCGCTGTCGCGGGCATGACGTCGTAAAATTTGCGAAAGAAAGATCACCTCATGGACGTCTTCGAAGCGGTCGACTCGCGCATCAGCTGCCGCTGGTTCCTCGACAAGCCGGTCGACCAGACGATCGTCCGCGAGCTGATCGCGAAAGCGGCGCGCGCCGCCTCGGGCGGCAACCTGCAGCCC
>Ga0209488_10003945_pt1 | contig 11742 bp, 17 predicted proteins | sample Rivendell_Oct201_8_FD_188349 | JGI IMG/M metagenome (GOLD analysis project Ga0209488, IMG submission 188349) | Vadose zone soil microbial communities from the Eel River Critical Zone Observatory, Northern California, USA -... | ecosystem: Environmental > Terrestrial > Soil > Vadose zone >...
CAACGATAATAGTCCCGTATGGCAAAGAAAAAAGGTTCTGGCAATTCGACTTTGTTGTTAAACTTAATGTTCTATCAGGACGTAACGTACAGTAAAGAGTCACCCCCTTCGGAGTCCGGCCCGCACTGCGAGGTCAATCTAAATTTGCGTCGAAGGCAGATTGGTAACTTGCAATGTGAAGGGCTCTAATTCGGTCTCCTTTCCGACGTGCGACTGGAACTGATATTTACAACTATCTATGCTGCAATACGGTACAGTACAGCACGTCGCTTGAATCGCACAACGGTGATCGTTGACTTCCCTTGAGAACTGGGGGGCCTGAAGCGACAGGGTCTGCTTACATGAGTTAACGTGGCAGAGGGACCGGCCCGCGACGACGCGTAAGCCATGCTTGATGATAGGCAAGGCCATCTTGACGTTGTCGACACACGATTGTGCTGTAGTCGTCGGGTGTTGCTGCTTAGGTGGAAGATATAGATCAGGCGCTGTTACCGTACAACATACTTTATTTTTGTAACATTGATCGAAGACCATAGACACATGTAAGAAGTTTAACAACACAACTAAACGGCAAAGACGGACGAGAGGTGGGCGGGTACGTCGTCGCAGGAATAGGAATAAAACGATCAATACCAAGTGAAAAAAAAACTCACCTACATCGAGAAACCACTAAAACGGCAGCGCGCAACGGGACGCAGGTGCGACTTCTAAAAGCCCATCCGACCCTTCGCCACGCGGCGCATCCCATGGCGCAGCTTGCGGCTCTGGCTCCGCTGACGCTCGTGCATCTTCCGAATGAGCCCGCGCTCCTGATGCTTCTTGCACGCGGTGGTAACCTCCGTGCTAATCGCATCTTTCAGCGCGCGAGCCTGGGACCGCGCTCGCGCAACGTGACCCCGCGCTCTTTCGCCAAGCGAAGACACGATGCGTTCGCCCTTCTCACGGAGCGCACGGGCCTTCTGTTGAGCGTGTCGATTACGACGTCGCAGTTGGTCGCGCAGTCCTTCGGTGACGTGCACAGCCGAAGCGACCTGCGCGCTCAGGGCCTGCAGGAGCTCGTCCAACGCGTCGAGCAACTCTTTCATGTCTGCACGAAGGACGCCAGCAAGAACCTTCACGTTGAACATCTCAGAGAGAGAGCTGGCAAGGCGGGTGCTAAGGGAGTACATGGCTTCAGTTCTGGATCGCGTGGTGACGGAGGATGCTGTCTCGGTAGGCACGGACGAAGTTTGCTCGATAGCCTGATGGAACACAGCGAGCGCCTTCGAGCGGATAGGGACATCGGATATGAGCGACGGGGACCGCTGAGAAATGATAAGACTCTTCGAACTGGAAGCAACTGGGGTGTTCATCGGCTTGTCGTTGTGCACGCGAAGCTCCTCGGTCCCCATCAAGGAGCCACGTCGACTCGCTGGGACAGTGGACAGGCCAGCTGTGGATGTGCTGGCAATGACAACAGAAGATACAGAAAGGGTCGAGGACATCGGCGCGACAAAGGAAGTGGCGAAGTGTTCCGATAAATTCACGGCGGGTTTGATGACGGACGTGGGATCGGCTTTCTCCGTAAACGGCGCAGTACCGACGGGAAGGGGCATGAAACGGCTGACAATGTAGCCAAGCACTATAGAAAGTATAGCCACGCTGTGTGGTGTCAGATACATCGAACAGCTATTATTAGATTTAATACGTACATGGTCAGGGCAGGGGTGGCCGCAACCTGGTTCTTGATACCACGGAGGATCTTTCGGCGAAGGGGTTGAAGGGGCTCGAAGGCTTGAGCAACCTCTGAAGCCTCCATGTGGTCGATGTCAACCTCTGCAAGGATAGTAGCTGCCCTCGGGAAAAGATGTTGCTTCTTGGGGACTTTGAAGATGCTCCATTGTTGTTCGTACACCTGACGCTCGTGCTCGTCAAGTCCGTCGGCAGCGAGCTCGCGGGACGTGGATGCAATTACAGGCAGGAACAGCGTGTGCGGGGGTAAAGAAGAGAGATACGTGGGCAGGAAGACGATGGCAAGCGATTGCTTATCCAGAACTGGTTCCGGGTTCGACTGGTGTAGCTGAATATCAACGGTTAGCGAATAAGGTAAGACTACACCTACCACTGACTGCGCTTCCGTGTTGTCGATGACAGGTACTGCACTGCCCAGAGAGAGGCGATGAAGATTGCCCTTCGGATGAAGCCAATACGTAGATGCGCTGTTGCTTTGGGGATGACGTTTCGAGACGATGTAATTCGAAGTAGCCCCCCATTTCTCTAACAGGCTTTCGACAATCGACCACTTGCGTTCAGGTGGCGTGCCATACAAATATATCTCGAATTCGACAGTGGGTAGCTTGAGCAGGAAAGATGGGGATGACATGGGAGTGTTGAGCTGCTCTTCGTCATCTGAAAGCTCTGACAGCTGGGGAGCGTCTACAGTAGTCGGTGACGAGCCTAGCTCCTCATGGGAACGAAGTAAATCATCTTTAGAACCTGATAGAGGGTCAGGGAATGACAGCCTCAAATCGCGTGGGCGGTTTGGAGGATGGTTGGCAGTGCCGCTTGCGCTCATAGAACTGGCGCGGGATGTGCTGAGCGTGCTGACCATGCTCTGGTTGAGTGCATCCTCCACACGTCGCTCTTCGGCGGAATTGCCATCGGTGGAGGCGAGATGTGGTTGACTCGGTGGAGGGCCGAGGGAGAACTCGGGGGGATCCTCTAATGCTTCATCATCGGTATTTTCCACCAATCCTTCCCAGATATCGACGTCTCCATCTCTGGAGCTCGAGCGGCTGCTGTACGATCTCCTGGATAAGGGACGGTCGTCTGCTTCGTCGCGGTCACTCTCTAGGATATCGATCGAGCCAGCGTCTTCAGAGGCAGAGATGTCGAGCCAATCCGAGTCAGAGATACTATCTAACTCGGAGAGGCTACTGTCATGGACATCAGAGGGAGTTAGGGAAGGTGGTGGTTTGACCATCAATGTAGTTGTACTGAAAGGGGGAAGGCGTCGCATGCTCCTCTTACTTATGTAGCCGGCCGGCCATCGATGGTTGTTGGGTGGCCGCTATTGACTCTAACTATAACGGCCCCCCTTCCTTCCGATACCCCATTTCCGGTTCCTTCCTACCCTCTACTCGGCCGAAGATTCGTCGTTGATTTCACCTGTCAATTGGTTGGCCTCAGAGGGCGGAATTTTATCTCGTTTCGGTCCCGGCGCCTCTCGTGCTGCGCATCCGTGACTCATCGACAGCGTGTTCACCTGCCCTACTTCCACTCCATCAATCAAATAATAATGTTTTCCTATCATCCTCTCCCTGTTTTGAAGCTTTAGCTACTGGGGAGTCGTTGTACAGCCGTCAACGGAGATTCCCCCCTGTCGTGACAACCCTATCCATCAACAGCACCTAGTCACTATGATCCGCATCAGTCCCCGGGAAGCGCCAAGTTCTACCTTGCGTTCACCATGCGACCTTCATTCACGTGTCACCCGTTGCGTGTAGGTGATTGCGCACCAGTGACGTGATCACGTTCGTTATTGTCTCAACCAATGACGATCATGCGCCGACTGGCTTTTTGTGGTGTCGCCGGTGGATAGCGACTGCTCGTATACCCTAGAACACCACCGCCAGATTCTAGGCACACGGTAAGCGTCAGACTTTCCGAGGAGTTATAGTGAATATCTGCAGAACTCCGAGGATTGGCCTTTGATGCCCTTTCGTTACGTGTTTTGCACTCGTCCGTCATCAGGAAACCTGCCACTTACTGTTCTGGACTCGTACTCGCCTGTACGAGTTAAAAAGTCGAAAAGTCGACAAGGAACCTAGAATTCGAAAAAAGTTGATTCCCAAATTCATTTTCAGGAGGGGGTGAAGCACAAAAAACCCTCCTTTTTTTTTGAAGTAGATAAGTAAAACGGTAAATGGATATTTCCCTGATGGTGGGACTGAGTGGGACCAGGACCGTCGATCCGTCGACATCATAGTAGCATAGCGTAATGAGGGCCATTACGTTACAGTGGGGGTTGACAAATTTGTGTAGAGCTTTTGTCATTTCGAGTGTGTTGCGAATAGAATTTTTGGTGTCGCAAGCCCGGGCCGATGGTGATCTGATTGCACGCGACGCAAGTGCAGCTCTGGTTTTCCTTGAATTTGCATCTGGTCACTATTTCTTTTCCTCCGCCTGCGCATACGTTCTATTCCGCCTTCCTCCCAATCGCCACCTTGTACTCAAAACTATTACATCTTAGCCCATAGCCCAATAAAATCGCCTGCGTTTGCGTTGCAGGGAAGACCGAGTCACACTCTGACCCCTTCTATGGAACAGCAAGCTGATCAGGTTGTGCGGGCCATCCTCGTTGCATCCGACCCGACACAAGCAAGTCTACACCAGCAAGCTCTAGAGTATTTATCCAATATCCAGCAAAGCGCGGGAGAAACGTGGAGTCTCGCACTTAACCTCTTTGTGGATGCCACTCCATCCGGTGAGCGAAAGCATCCGACCGAGGCTAGATTCTTCGCATTACGCGTCTTGGATGACTTTCTCGAAACAAGGTGCGTTCTCCGCATACACTATCCTATGTGCGACCGTCCTGCGGTGGCTCCGTCTACGGTGGCATTCGTCGATGGTCTTACACCACCTTCTCAGGATTTATTCATTCGTTTTTTCTTTTCATCTACATTCATCTGACTTCTGACTTGGAAATCATGGCTAGGTCCGAACCGTTGGACGAAAAATCCTTTGATACCCTACGGCAAACGTTCTTAGCATACATCCAGTCCGAATACACATACGGGTCAGCAGAGTCTAATGCACTATGTGCGTGAGCTATATACCCTCCCTTTTTTAGCTGACGATTTGACCTAGTTTTACGCAACAAATTCTCACATACGTTGACACTTTTATTCCTTGCCACGTACCTTGACCAATGGCCTACATTCTTCGCCGACCTCTTTGCACTCATGCGCCCTGCCGAATCGAGCTCCCAAACCTCATTCAATCCCCATGTCTCACTTCTCTTCTTTCATTTTGTCATAGAGATTTCCGAAGAAGTGGCGGATCAGATTATCAAAGGCGCCCGTCAATTCAGCGGTGAGCGACATGTGCGGGATGCTCGTGTGAGGGATGCAGTGCGAGAAAGGGACGCAGCGCGGATCAATGAAGCAGTTCTGACAATCGTCGCAGATTATGCGCAGAGGCTACAGGCACTGAGGAAAGCAGCGGAAGCCACCAGTCGAGAAACGTCCGGAGCTCTGGAGGTGGTAGACTGGGGCATCAGAACTTTTGGCTCATATGCAGGTCTGTCCCCTAACCGGAACCACTCCGCGTCGAAGTTTCGAACTTGGTTTGCTGATAGGATGGGTCGACATTAATCTAACGGTAACGCCAACCACGATCCCGCTCCTCTTTACCTTACTCTCGGATCCATCGTTGTCTGTTCGTATGGCCGCTGCGGGAGCCTTGCGTCGCATCGTTTCGAAGGGCCTCAAAGAACCAGCCGACAAGCTTCAACTAATAAAAGTTCTCGCCCTCGGGCAAGTCATTGATTCGCTTGAAGAGCGGACCCGCGCAGAGCAGATCGCCAGGGGAGATGACACGGATGAGGGCGAAGAATCTTATCGGGAGGCGCTGGGGCGGTTGCTCAACGTCCTAGGTGTAGAGCTTGTTAAGCTAGCGGATGTGAGTTGCTCAATTTTCCAGATACTGGACAGTCTCACACTGCGCTCAGGATGCTCCTGCCGACGAGGTGCGGGCGGAGGGTTCCAGGTTATTGCAACAAATCCTGCCCGTAATGCTTAGGTTTATGGAGGATGAATACGACGATACCTGCTCAACGGTATTCCCAATGTTGCAAACAGTCCTCGCTGGTGTATGTCTCGGACGCTATTCACGTTCATCACCTACTGACGCGCACGTAGTACAAGCGGAGCCGAAAGGTCTCAACAGAGCCCCTTGACGAGCAAAAACGAGCATTTCTCGCCTCACTGCAGACTGTCATCCTAAAAAAGATGAAATGGGAGGAGAGCGCGGATCTTGACGATATCGATGAAGATGATAGAGCCGCATTCGAGCTCCTTCGCAAGGCATGTCAACTCCTAATGCGTTTATATGCGTTCCTTCCAATTAAATTGCTGCCTGAAGGAGCTTCGTTCGATCATGGATTCAGTACTATCCATTGACCAAGGTCTAGTTGTCGATGCCATCCGAACCCACACCCTTCGGACGCTCCAACTTTACGCGTCAGGGACTGCCATCGAATGGAACGACGCAGAGCTGGCAATCTATCTTATCTTCATATTTGGTGAAATTAATAAAAGTCTGTCGGCTGTCACCCTTTATGACCCTGACATGTGTGTTGACGTTGTCCAAGGTCCAATGAAGGGTCGCTCTGCTTTCAGCCAAGCACCTCAAGTCCCAAAAGAAAGACGTAAAGAGATTGACTATGCGGAGTTTCCACTGACTCCTCATGGGGAATTAATTATGGCATTGTTCGAAACTGGAATCTCGGCCTATCCGAACCAGGCGGTAGTGATGCAATTCTTCGAGACAGTGGCACGCTACGGCGATTTCTTCAAAGTACGCAAGCAATGTATTGTTCCTGCATTGGAGGCGATGGTTGATGCGAGGTAAGGACCCGAATAACTCTCTGTTTCGTTAATGGTTGTATCTGGTCTCACCAGGGGTCTACACAACCCGAAATCTTCCGTCCGTGCTCGGGTGTTTTATCTGTTCCATCGATTTATCAAGGACAATCAGAGGGAAATATCACTCGAACTGGCAGGGACGCTCCTAGAGGGTATTCGGGACACACTCACCATTCGCGTCGAGCTCCCGGAAATTGATCCTAATGAACCCAACGACCCACTCACAGAAGCTACTTCGACACCCGACCCACAACTTTACCTATTCGAGACTGTTGGTTTGCTGGTCCGCCTCTTCTTCAGGGCACCAGAACAGTCTGCCGCGCTATTACTTTCCGTTGTCACGCCTTTGCTAGAAGAGCTCTCAACCAATCTCAGAGCATTCGAGGAGAAGAAGGATGTGTTACCCATCGTGAAAATTCATCACGTCATTATGGCTCTTGGGAATGTCGCCAAGGGCTTCCCCGACTATCCAACCCCGGTGCCAGATGACTTCACATTTCCGCCGCTTCCTGTCTTCAGAAATATAGCTCAGGCAATCCTGCTGTCCCTTGGAGAAATGAAGGAATTCAGGGTCGTCCGTGATGCCGTACGTCCATATTTCATCAACTGCGTCCATCATCTGAGAGTCGATGACTCGTAGACACGGTTTGCCTTTGCACGTATCTTCGCCACTACAGGCCCTGAGGTCACTGATCTCATTCCGACCCTCATGGTCAATCTACTCGCGCATTTCGAGGGTACAGAGCTGGTAGACTTTATCAATTTCGTCAACCTTCTAGTCCACAAGCTCCAGGTTTGGGTTTCTCCTGGTCCATCATCGTTCACCTCTCACGTTCTTACGCAATGACAGCAAGATCTACTCAATGTGTTGGACGAGCTTATTGGCCCGTTGAATGTCCACGTTACAAACCTCATGTTCCAGCCTGTCACAGGGACGGATGACGTACTCACACATAGCGAAAGCAAGAGAGCCTACCTTACACTGCTTAATAACATCGTGTCTTCGAAACTGGCCGGCGTTTTTTTATCCGACCGTAAGAATCCTTTTTCATGTTCCTCCACGGTCTCGATAAACCCGGATGACGCTACAGGCAACAAAGACAACTTTGAACCCTTACTGAAGACCATGCTCCAGCTCGCTGGTGATACCTCAGATACGCAGAGCCAAAGGACCGCATTTACATTCCTAAGCAAGAGCGTCAACGTATGGGGACAACCTTTGTCTGATGTGACCAATGGAGATGTCGTCCCCGGATCACAAGGGGTACCTGGATTTGAGCGTTTCGTGTACGAAAATGTTGTACCGACTGCGTTTGCGGTGCTCTCGCTGCCGGAGCTAAATATCAAGGACGGACAAGTCCTCGTGGTAAGTTTATCCGCTCTTTCTATCTACCCCATATATTAATTTGTCACTTGAGGTTCTCCAAGAAATTGCCGGTCTTCTGAAAACGATCGGAAAAGTCCGGGGAGAGGAGGCGTACAAGTTCTTCATCTCTGTCTTTCTACCTGCCCAAAATTGGCCCACTGAGACCGCATTAGAGTTTACGACGAGGATGCGGGATTTAGATTCGAAGCAGTTTCGTAAATACTTTTCTGATTTCGTTAGGGCTTCGCGATCAGTCTCATAGCATAGTCATTCATTCATAATGGTTAGCATCGTGGGAAATCAGGTGACTCGAAAACGCGTCGCGACCATCCGAAATTGGGAATGCGTCTGCTCAATACACCACCTCGGTAGACAACCCCGGGCCCTCTCCTGTATGGCCTCGAGTGCGTGCGTCCATCCTTCTCATTACTTTCCGCCCTTAGCCTACCCCCTCAGCCTCAAAAAAGATTAAGCCAAAGATCGTACGCATCCCCCTCGTCTGCCACCAAGCCACCTTACTGACATCTCCCCTCCCACAGAATCCATCACGCAAGGTCCGAAACCATCGTTCTCGTCGTCCTTCTCCTTTCTTACCATCTTTGATTAAGCATGGACCGAATATTGCCGTTGATGAATCGTGGGCGAAGCTTACGTTAAACATCCGTGAAATTCAGCACCACAACGCACACAAGCTCTCGTTCGAGGAGTGCTATCGACTTGGATACCAGTTGGTAGTGAGTAAGAACGGACAGAAACTCTATAATGGCGTCAGGGACCTTGTCGTTGAGAACCTCAATCGGCTGACGGAGGAATCCATCCATCCCGCCTTCCCTTCCGGACTGGAGCAAGATCCCATGCAACAAAGTCATGAAGGGGAGAGGCTTCTGAAAGCGGTGCATAAGGTTTGGAGCGACCACACGGACTGTATGGATAAGTTGAGCCACATTCTCAAGTACATGGTGCGTCCCCTTACCAGCCCCTGGCCCCATGAATCCCCTGAATGTATATGCTTTTTTTTAGGACCGCGTGTATGTGAAATCTGCCAACCTTCTTGAGGTGGTCGACTTGGGCCGCGATCTCTTTGTAAAGCACATCATTCGTCCACCAATAAAGGATCACATCATCAATGCTATCCTGAGTCTCTTGCACATCGAACGCGACGGTTACGTGATCAATCGATCTGCCATCACGAGTTGTGTAGACGCTCTATCAAAGCTAAGTGACAGTTCGGACGGCACGACGATATATAAACGACATCTGGAACCCGAAATATTGCGGGAGAGTGAGGTGTACTACAAAGCTGAGGCTTCGAGGCTACTTGAGACCTGTGATGCTCTGGAATATCTACGCAGGGTGAATGTCTCGTCTCTTATCTACCGTTCTTGACTTGTTCACCCTACGCTCGCCACGTCAGGTTCAAACACGTCTCTCGGAGGAAGAGTCACGCGTGCACCAGTACCTATCTTTACAAACCTCGGCCCCTCTCCAGGCTATTCTCGAGAACGCTCTCCTCACACCGCACTTACAAACACTCATTGACATGACTGGCTCGGGCTTGGATGCTATGATCGAGCATGACAAGCTTGAGGATCTTTCCCGCTTATATCGCCTATATTCACTGGTTCCTGAGGGAGTCCCATCATTGCGTCGTTCTCTCAAGGCCTCAGTACAAAGACGAGGTACAGAACTCAACAGTGTCAGCATGGAGGGGCGAGAACTCGGCGATGGCGGTGCTGAAGATGATCCCGAAGCGCCCGCTGCTGGCAAAGGCAAAGCGAAGGCGCGACCTCCGAATGCTAGCGCACATGGTCTCGCATTGGCTCTCCGATGGGCCGAGGCGGTCCTCCAACTGAAAGATAAGTTCGACGGCATCTGGGAGATGGCGTTCAAGAATAATCGTGAGATTGAGAGTGGGCTTAACGAGGTTATTAATATTGGATTCATTATTGTCGTGAATGTAGCACTGACTTGTTCTAGGCCTTTGAGTCGTTTATAAACCAGCACCCGCGAGCTTCTGAGTTTATATCTCTCTATATCGATGAAAACTTGAAAAAAGGATTGAAAGGGGTGCGCGGTACTTTTCTTTATATGCTTGTGCGCTTCACCTCATGGACGTGCCTAGAAAACTGATGCGGAAGTGGAAGTCATCCTTGATAAAACGATCAGCTTGTTCAGATTCATCGCAGAGAAGGACGTCTTCGAACGATATTATAAGGCCCACCTCGCAAAGCGCCTCCTGCACAACCGATCTGTATCCGATGATGCAGAACGAGGCATGCTAGCCAAGCTTAAGGTCGAATGTGGCTTCCAATTTACTGTCAAACTCGAGGGCATGTTCCACGACATGAAGTTGTCTGCAGATACCATGGAGGTGTATCGCGACCATCTAAGCAGAACCACCGTAAATTTCTTCTTTTTATCACTCTATTCCTGCTAACGCTCAGGATGCGCAGGCCCCTGAAATCGACATTAATGTTACCGTGATGACTTCCACATTCTGGCCCATGTCCTACGTGCCCGTCCCTTGTACATTCCCTCCACCGCTCGTCAGGGCAAACAAGTCGTTTGAACAGTTCTACCTGTCACGACATTCTGGGCGGAAGCTTACATGGCAACCGTCATTAGGTAACGCGGACGTGCGGGTCAGATTCAAAGCGCGCAAACATGACCTCAACGTATCAACGTTTGCGCTCGTCATCCTTTTACTTTTCGAGAATATCGGAGAGGGAGGGTTCCTCACCTACGAGGAGATCAAGAACGCGACGGGGATTCCGGACTTCGACCTGCAGAGGAACTTGCAGTCACTCGCTTGCACAAAGTTTAAGGTGCTTCGGAAGCACCCCCCTGGACGGGACGTCAGTGCAGAGGACTCGTTCTCTTTCAACGCGGATTTCTCGTCTCCGTTACAGAAGATCAAAATTAGCACGGTCGCTGCGCGCGTCGAGAGCGGCGAAGAGCGTAAGGAAACGCAAGATCGTGTGGACGAAGAGCGTCGATATCAGATGGACGTGCGTTACACACATCACATCTTTGCGGAGATGGCGTTGACAATGGACAATTATAGGCTTGCATTGTACGGATTATGAAAGCTCGGAAGCACATGACGCATAATGAATTGGTTACCGAAGCTACCCGACAACTCGCTTCGCGCTTCTTGCCGGACCCGATGAGCATCAAGAAGCGGATCGAGGCTTTGATCGAGGTCCGTTGTGTAGTTTTAAATATACCGTGGGAAGAGATGGCCTTACGCAGTTATTTCAGAGAGAATATCTTGAGCGATGTGACGATCGTAAATCATACAATTATCTGGCAAGTTGTCCTCGTCTCTTTGTTACTCCCCCGCAGACTGATTAGGCTGGTTCTACCTCTTCCATCTGTCCTCCAGGCATGAACTATCTGTTGCATTACTTTCCTCGTGTACTGTGGACATGATGTACTATAAGTCGCAATTTACGTTGAGAACTCGGGTGGATTCCTCCGTCTTTCTGTTAGTCTTGATTAAAATGCTCCCCTCGGGAATGAGCACGTAGGTTATGGCGCATTGAGCATATGCGCAAACAAGGCACTTGTTCGTGATCATCAACAGGGATCATGAGAACTAATTGAAATTGGGAAGACATAAGTCATACCCCACAAATCTCAGCAGTAGAGGATGACATAGATCAACGAGAGTCTCTGCGAGCACATATAACAACCATATCAAGACGTTCAAACAGGACCGAGAAAACAAAGAAAACGGATAATCGATAC
>Ga0209488_10003946_pt1 | contig 11739 bp, 11 predicted proteins | sample Rivendell_Oct201_8_FD_188349 | JGI IMG/M metagenome (GOLD analysis project Ga0209488, IMG submission 188349) | Vadose zone soil microbial communities from the Eel River Critical Zone Observatory, Northern California, USA -... | ecosystem: Environmental > Terrestrial > Soil > Vadose zone >...
CGAGGAGCTGAAGGTCGACGTGGGCGTGAAGAACGCGCGCTACTTCGTCGACGACTGGGGCGCCGACTTCCTCATCGGCATCGACTCCTCCGCGGTGGCGCTCGCGGTGGGCGAGATCATGCCTACGCTCAACCGGATCCTCATCGTCACCCACGGCGCGACCGAGAAGTTCAACGAGGACCTGGTCTACCGCAAGCACATCAAGCAGTGCTTCCGCATCTGCGTGCCGGTCTACCAGGACGGGATCGCCTCGGCCTTCATCGCCAAGGACCTGCCGGTGAAGAAGTGGGCGACCATCTCGCCGGACTACGAGTACGGCCACACCTCCTGGAAGATGTTCCGCGCCACGCTGAAGAGGATCAAGCCCGAGGTGCAGTTCGTGGGCGAGAGCTTCGCCAAGTTCGGGACCGTCGACTTCTCCAGCCACATCAGCAAGGTGATGGGCGCGCAGCCCGAGGCGATCTTCTCGACCGAATGGGGCGGCGAGGCCGTGACCATGGTGAAGCAGGCCAAGCTGTTCAAGGTCTTCGATCAAACGAAGGCGTTCATGATCGCCATGGGCTCGGCGATGGACGTGCTGCAGGGCCTGGGCGCCGACTACCCGGAGGGGGTGTGGGCGTCGGGCCGCTACTACTTCGGTTATCCCGACTCGCCACAGAACAAGAAGTTCGTGGAGACGTTCCGCAAGCGCTGGCAGAGCTACCCGAGCTACGTGTCGGAGACCTCCTACGCCGCGCTGTACGCGATCAAGAAGGCGGTGGAGAAGGCGAAGACGCTCGACATCGACCCGGTGATCGCGGCGCTCGAGGGGCTGCAGGTGGACCGCCCGGCGGGTCCGTGCACGATCCGCAAGGAGGACCACCAGGCCGTCTACGCGGTGCCCTGGGGACGGATCAAGCACGACCCGAACTTCCCCATGCCCATCCTCGGCGATCTGCGCGTGGCGCCGACCGACGAGTACTACCGCAAGCCGCCCTTCCCACCCGTCGAGGCCTGAAGCACGCGCTGACGCTGCATGGGACGCGTGCTCCTCTTCCAGGGTCTGGTCGGCCTCACCGAGGCCATGTACCTGTGGCTGGTGGCGGCCGGGCTGTCGCTCATCTTCGGCGTGCTGCGCGTGCTCAACTTCGCCCACGGCGCGCTCTACATGATCGGCGCGTACCTCACCTACGCCGTGTTCCGGGCGTGCGGCGGAAACTTCTGGATCGCGCTGCTCGTCGGCCCGGTGCTGGTCGCGCTCTTCGGCTGGGTGATGGAGGTGTTCTTCCTCCGCCGCGTGTACCGCGCCGACGTGGCCTTCCAGCTCCTGCTCACCTTCGCCTTCGTGCTCATCCTCGACGACGTGGTGAAGCTTGTGTTCGGGCCGGTGTACCAATCGCCGCCGACGCCGAAGTCCTTGTCGGGGGCGGTGATGGTGTTCGGGTCGCCGCTCCCCACCTACCACCTGTTCATCCTCGCCGCGGGCGGGCTGGTGGCGCTCGGGCTGTGGCTCTTCCTGGAGAAGACCCGCTGGGGACTCTTGGTGCGCGCCACGGCGGCGGACCGCGAGATGGCGCGCGCGCTGGGCGTGCGTTCCTCGCGGCTGTTCACCGGCGTGTTCATGCTGGGCGCCTGGCTCGCCGGCCTGGGAGGGGCGCTGTCCATCCCCGTGCGCTCGATCTCTCCCGGCATGGGAGAGCTGATCATCATCGAGGCCTTCGTGGTGGTGGTGCTGGGCGGCCTGGGTAGCTTGCGGGGAGCATTCATCGGATCGCTCGCCATCGGCCTGCTGCACTCGTACGGGATCGTCTTCCTGCCGGTCTTCGAGCTGGCGCTGGCGTACCTCGTGATGGCCGCCGTCCTGGTGGTCCGACCCTGGGGCCTGTTCGGCGTGCGCGAGGCCTGACGCATGGAAGAGGTGGCACGGAACAAGACCGGGCGGATCGCGGCGACCGCGGTGCTCTGCGCGGTCGTGTTGGCGGTCCCGGTCCTGTTCGGCGCGTTCGCCCAGTACTTCGCGTTGAACGTACTGCTGCTCGTGCTGCTGGCGCTGTCCTTCAACCTGCTCTTCGGCATGACCGGGCTGCTGTCGTTCGGGCACGCCGCGTTCTATGCCGCCGGCGCGTACGGGACCGCGCTGCTGCTCCGCGCCGGTGCGCCGCTCTTGCCCGCGGTGCTGGCCGGCGCGCTGTGCGCCGCCGTGCTGGCCGCGGTGGTCGGCGCGTTCTGCGTGCGCCACACCCGCGTCTACTTCTCCATGCTCACGCTCGCCTTCGGCATGTTCGTCTACGCCATCGTGTGGAAGTGGACCGACGTGACCGGCGGCGACGACGGGCTGGTCGGGATCCCGCGGGCGAGGCTCGGGTTGCCCGGGCCGTTCGACCTGAACCTCGCTCCGCTGCGCAACTACTACTGGTTCGCGGCCGTCCTGGTGCTCGCCTCCGCCGGCCTGCTGCACCGCCTGTCGCGCTCCCCGCTCGGGCTTGCGTTGCGCGCCATCCGCGAGAACGCCGAGCGCGCCGAGTTCAGCGGCATCCGCGTGCGGCGCACCATCTTCCTCGCCTTCGTGGTGGCCGGAGCGTTCGCGGGGCTCGCCGGCGCTCTGCTCGCGCCGCTGGAGCAGACGGTGGCGCCCACCGCGGCGCACTGGACCAAGTCGGCCGAGCCGGTGATGGCCACGCTCATCGGCGGCCCGTTCTCCTTCGCCGGGCCGATCGTCGGCGCGGTGGTCTACCTGGGGCTCAAAGAGGTGATCGTCCGCTTCACCGAATACTGGCTGCTCGTGTTCGGGCTGGTGCTCCTGGGCGTCGTGCTCGCCTTCCGCGGCGGCCTGCTCGGCGCGGCCGAGGCGCTGCTCTCGCGGCGATCGTGGAGCTTTGCCCCGCGTCCGCGGCCGGGGACCGCGGCGCGCAAGGACGCCGCGTGAGCGCGCTGCTCGAGGTGCGCGGCGTGCGCAAGTCGTTCGCCGACTTCACCGCGGTCGCGGGAGTGGACCTCTCCCTTCCCCCGGGCGGCATCACGGCGGTGATCGGGCCCAACGGCGCGGGGAAGACGACGCTCATCAACCTGCTCACCGGCAAGCTGGTGCCCGATGCCGGCCAGGTCCTGCTCGACGGTGCCGACGTGACCCGGCTCCCTCCCAGCGCCCGCGTCCGCGCGGGGATGGCGCGCACCTTCCAGGTGACGAACATCTTCCCGCAGCTCACGGCCGAGCAGAACGTGGCGGTCCCGCTCCTGGTGAAGGAAGGCCAGGCGCTGGTGCCGCTTCGGCCGCTCGACGGGATGCCCGAGGTGCGCGAGCGCGCCCGGCGGATGCTGGCCGACGTGGGTCTGTCGGAGCGGGCGGAAAGGCCCGCCGCCGAGCTGTCGCACGGCGATCGGAGATTGCTGGAGATCGCGCTGGCGCTGGCCACCGGGCCGCGCCTGCTGCTCCTCGACGAGCCGACGGCCGGCATGGGATCGGGCGAGCGGGATCGCGTGTTGGCCGAGATCCGCCGGCTGTCGGCAGGCGGCCGCCTCACCATCCTGTTGGTGGAGCACGACATGGACGTGGTGTTCGGGATGGCCACCCGCATCGTGGTCCTGCACCAGGGCAAGGTGCTGGCGGACGGCGCTCCGCAGCAGATCCGCGAGGACGTCCGTGTCCGGGAGATCTACCTGGGGCAGGGGACGGCGGCGACCGCCGCGCCTGCTCCTCCGCGTGCAGCCACACAGGCCGAACCGTTGCTCGAGGTCGAGCGGCTGAACGCCGGCTACGGTCTGGCGCACGTGCTGCACGAGGTGAGCTTCCGCATCGCGCGCGGCGAGATGGTCGCGCTGCTCGGGCGCAACGGTGTTGGCAAGACGACCACGCTGCGAAGCCTGGCCGGCCTGACGCCGCCGTTCCCCGGCAGCGCTGTGCGTCTCCTCGGAAGCGAAGTCGCCGGCCGGCCGCCGGAGGAGATCGCCCGGGCGGGGGTCAGCTACGTGCCGGACGACCGGCGCATCTTCCCGGACCTGACCGCGCGCGAGAACCTGCGCATTCCCGTGCTTGCGCTCCACCGCCGCGGCTCGCGCTGGACCGAGCAGGAGATCGCGGCGCTCTTCCCGCCGCTCGCGGCGGCGTGGGAGCGCAAGGGCCGCCACCTCTCCGGTGGAGAGCAGAAGATGCTCGCCATCGCGCGCGCCCTGATGACCGATCCGGTCCTGCTCCTGCTCGACGAGCCGTCCGAGGGCCTGAGCCCGCTGATCGTCCGCATCCTGGTCGACGCGCTGGTCCGCATCCGGGAGGGCGGCGTGACGGTCCTGGCCGCCGACCAGAACCTCCAGTTCGCCAGGGCGATCGCGGACCGCGCCCTGGTCATGGAACGCGGTCGCCTGGTCCATTCCGCCACGCGGGAGGACCTCGCGCGCAACGACCCGGCGCTGCAGCGGTTGCTCGCGGTCTAGGACATGATTCCTCCTCGCGCTCGATCCCGCGCCTCTGGTTGACACGGCCGCGACTTCGGTCTCCCCGGCCTGACGCTCGTGTTCAAGCTCGAGCTTCTCCAGCAGTCCGGCTCGTTCAAGGCCCGCGGCGCGTTCGCCAATCTCCTCCTGCGGAAGGTGCCGGCCGTGGGCGTCGTCGCCGCTTCGGGCGGCAACCACGGCGCGGCGGTCGCCTACGCGGCTCGGGAGCTGAAGGTTCCCGCGCGCATCTACGTGCCGCGGATCTCCAGCCAGGCGAAAGTCGATCGGATCCGCGCCTCGGGCGCGGAGCTGGTCCTGATCGGCGACCGCTATGCCGACGCGCTGGCGGCCGCCGAGGACTGGGCGCGCTCCTCCGGCGCGCTGCAGGTGCACGCCTTCGATCAGGACGAGACCCTGATGGGGGCCGGTACCCTGGGGCTGGAGCTGGAGCAGCAGGCGACCGCGCTCGACGCGGTCCTCACCGCCGTCGGCGGAGGCGGCCTCCTCGGCGGCATCGCTGCCTGGTTTGGCGGCCGCTGGAGCGTGGTGGGAGTCGAGCCCGAGCTGGCGCCTACGCTCAGTCATGCGCTCGCGGCGGGAAGACCTGTGGACGCGCCCGCCGGCGGCATCGCGGCCGACTCGCTCGCGCCGCGCCGGGTGGGGGAGAGGGTCTTCCCCATCGCGCAACGCCACGTGAAGCAGGTCGTGCTCGTCACCGACGAGTCCATCGCGCAGGCGCAGCAGGCGCTGTGGAGCACGCTTCGCGTGGCGGCCGAGCCGGGCGGAGCGGCGGCCTTCGCGGCTCTGCTGTCGCGTCGCTTCCAGGCGCCCTCCGGGTCTCGCATCGGGGTCGTCATCAGCGGTGGCAACACCTCCCCCGTCCACTTCGCCGGGAACGTGCCACCCGCTCGAGAAGCGCAGCACCGCCCCACCGGCGCTGGCTGAGGCGATCAGCGGAACTATTCCCGAGCTCTATTGCGCGACGGTCACCGCCAAGCCGGCGCGGGCGGGCACGGAGCCGCCGCACAGCGCCGTCAGCCGCTGCTGGAACGCCTTCGCCTCTGGCTTCTTCCCGGCGCGCTCGGCCGCCTTGGCGGCGCCGTCGTAGCTGTTCAGGCGCGCCGGCGCCGAACGCAGCGAGGTCTCGTATTCGGCGAGCGCCGCGGCCGGCTGCCCCAACTCGGCGAGCAGGTCGGCGAGCTGCTCGCGCGCTGGAAGGATGGATCCGGGCGTGACCGGATGCTTGTCGGTGGAGTCCTCGAGGTCGGCCGCCGATCGCAGGAGCGACAGCGCTTCGGCGTCCTTCTTCTCGGCGCGCGCCAGCCAGCCCGCCGCCGCGCGCCGCTGGATCTCGACCTGGGTCGCCCAGTCGAATCCCTTCTGGCTCTTGAGCGATGCCTGGATCGCGGTCAGCTTCGCGATCTCGTTGCGCGCCAGCTCCGGGTCGCCCCCGCGAGCCCCGCCGACGGCGCGCGCGAAGTGAACTATGGCCTCGGCATAGGGATACTTCGCCCAGGGGAACGTCTCTGGTTGTGCCGTCACCGCCGCCGCCTCCTTCCAGGCGCGACGCTCGAGCGCGTGACGGGCCGGGACGGCGGCCAGCGCGTAGGCGGCGGCAAACTGCGGGATGTCGAAGCTCGTCACCCTGCCGACGTTGTCGAGCAGCTCTCGCGCCTTGGCATCCTGGCCGGTCTGTAGATACGCATACTCGAGGTAGTCCGTGGCATGCAGGGCGTCGAACGCCGTCGCTCCGGGCTGGGTCTTGGCGAGCCACGCCTGCGCCGTCCGCGCCGAGGCGAGGTTCGAATCGATCGACTCCTTCCACATTCCCATTCGAGTGAAGATGTGCGACGGCATGTGTTGCGCGTGCGGCGCCGAAGGGGCGATCTTCGCGTAGGCGCGGGCCGCCGGCAGCGCCAGCTCGGCCAGCTCCGGGTAATCGAAGGAGTGGATCATGTAGTGGGCGATCCCCGGGTGATCGGGCTCGACAGTCAGCAGGGGATTGAGAATCTTCGCCGCCTCCTTCTGCCGCGCGTAGGTCTTGTCGGGCGGCGAGTTGTAGGCCACTCCGAGAACTGCGAGCGCGTGCAAGATCGCCGCCTCGTGATCGGCGGCGTTCCGCTCGTGCACGCCGGCCATCGCGTTTTCGTAGGCCACGACGCGCGCCGGATGCGCCACCCCATCGCCTTGGTAGTAGGCGCCAATGGAAGCGATGTAGTCGCGCTCACGCGCGCTGGGCGCGCCCAGGGCCGCGGCCTTCTGCGCCGCCGTTCGTCCGGCGGCAAACTCGTCCTCGGTGGGTGGTCCCCAGATGGCGTGGAAGTACGTCATCGCCACGCCCCACTGCGCCATGCCGCAACCTGGATCCTTCGCCGAAACTTCCTCGAAGACCGTCGCGGCCTTCACGTAGGCGAAGGAGTGCAACAGCGCCATCCCACGCTCGAAGGCCGGCTGAACGTCCGCCTTGCACGAGGTGGGAAAACGAACCTGACCGAACCTCTCCGGCGCGACGTTCGCATGATCGTGCTCGTGGTCGGCGACGGCCGAACGGGACACGAGTGCCAGGGCGGCTGCCAGGACGTGGCTGCCACGGAAAAGCCTCATGGCTTCCTCCTTTTGTTGCGGAAGCCGGACCCTGTCATGGACGCGCGCTCTCAGCAATAGCGAGCCCTTGCTCAGGCAGTGCGCGCCGAACGGCAGCTGCCTAGCTTCCCGCGATGCTCGCGGTCGCCTTGCTTCTCGCCGTCAGTGCTCCACCGCAGGCTCTACAAGCACCGCCGAAGTCCATCTACCGCGTGGTGCCTGCCGTCGACGCACCGATCCTCGCGCTGGGCGTGCTCGCCATTGCGCTGCCCTACGCTTTCGCCGGCGACTTGATCCACCCGCGCTGCCCCTGCAGTGCCGCCGAGGTGAATTCCCTCGACCGGCACGTGATCGGCAATCACAACAAGTTCCTGGACGATCTCAGCGATGCGACCGCGGGCGTCGTCCTCGTCGCGCCTCCACTCCTCGACGCCTTGGACGTCGGCTTGTCGCCGACCCTGCTCGAAGACGTGACGGTCTACGGGGAAACGCTCGCGATGAACGGCGCGCTGGTGACGGCCGCGAAATATACGGTGCAACGCCCGCTTCCGCGGACCTACGCCGGAGATCCGACCCTGTTGCACCGACCTGGCGGGTACCGCTCCTTCTATTCGGGACACGTGTCGGTCGTCGTTGCTGCCCTGTCGGTGACTGCCTTCACGCTGGACACGCGCCACCACCAGCACATCTGGCCCTGGCTTCTTGCCGTAGGCATGGGCGCAATGGTTGCAGCCGAAAGAGTCGCGGCGGGACGTCACTTCTATACCGACGTGGCCGTCGGAGCGGTGGCGGGAGCAGCGGTGGGCACGCTGGTCCCGCTCGCACACCGCCGGGCCAATCTCGACACGCACGGACTGTCGCTGCGGTTCTAGAGGCCCCGACTACTTGAGCAGCTGCGGGAAGAGGCGGTCCGAGCACTGCGTCGGGTTGTCCGGCTGAGGCACGATGACGGAGCCGTCGCGGCCGACGGCGGTCCCCGCCGACAGGTTCGGCAGGCTCAGGCAGCCGCAGGACTGGCCGGAGCTGGCGAGGATCTCCATCCGGTCCGTGCCGCACGTGCCACCGCTTCCCCAGCTCGCGTGACCGCGGCCGCCGCGGACGATGGCGCACCCTACTGACGTTGCAGCGACCGTCCGTCGCACCGCAGATCAACTTCTGCGACGCCGCGGGACGCGCTCCTCTGGCTTTGCGTCTCGGATTCCGCGACGCTGGTCTCGCCTTGCGGCGCCACACCCGTGCCGCATCCGGCCGTAACGACCAACGCCGCGACGAAGCATCCCCCCGCTAGCCGAGGGGACGAGCGGGCCTACCGTTCGTCCGCGGGCGCGCGCGGGTGCCAGGTGAGAAGATGGCGCTCGGCGCGCGTCACCGCGAGATCGAGCAGCAGCGCGAACGCCGTGAGCACCAGGATGCCGGCGAACACCGTGTCGATGTCGAAGGTGCCCTCGGCCTGCAGGATGAGGTAGCCGACGCCCGCCGCGGAGCCGAGGTACTCGCCGACCACCGCGCCGACGAAGGCCATCCCGACGCTCGTGTGCAGGCTGGAGAACACCCAGCTCGTCGCCGACGGCAGATAGACGTGCCGCAAGAGCTGCCGCCGCGTCGCGCCCAGCATGCGCACGCTGGCCAGCACCACCGGGCTCACCTCGCGCACGCCCTGGAACACGTTGAAGAACACGATGAAGAAGACCAGCGTGATCCCGAGCGCCACCTTGGAGGCGATCCCGAGCCCGAACCAGACGGCGAAGATGGGCGCGAGGATCACGCGGGGCATGGCGTTGGCCGCCTTGATGTACGGATCGAGCAGCGAAGCGGCGGTCGGGCTGAGCCCGAGCCAGAGTCCGGCCGCCACGCCCATCAGCGTGCCAATAGCGAAGGCGAGGACGGTCTCCACCAGCGTGACGCCGAGGTGCGGGTAGATCTTGCCCGAGGAGAACCAATCCCAGACGCGGCCGAGCACGACCACGGGCCGGCCGAAGAAGAATGCGGGCAGCACGCCGGTCGAGGTGAGCGCGTACCAGGCCGCGAATGCCGCGATGAGCATCACGACGCGCCAGACGAACAGCGGCGTGCGCCGGCGGGGCGCGGCGGCCGTTTTATCCGAGCCGCTGGCTGACCGCATAAGCCTTGAGCACCTCCGCGCGCAGCGCGGCCCAGATGCGGCCGTGCAGCTCGAGGAAGCGCGGAGTGAGGCGGATCTCGGCCACGTCGCGCGGCCGCGGCAGGTCGATGGGGAACTCGCCGATCGGCCGGGTGCGCGGCGCGGCCGAGAGCAGGACGATCCGATCGGAGAGCGCTATCGCCTCCTCCAGATCGTGGGTGATGAACACGACCGAGCGCCGCTCGGCCGACCACAGCTCGAGCAGCTCGTTCTCCATCAGCTGCCGCGTCTGCACGTCGAGCGCCGCGAACGGCTCGTCCATCAGCAGGATCTCCGGCTCGAGGATGAGGACCTGCGCCAGCGCCACCCGCTTGCGCATCCCGCCCGAGAGCTGGTGCGGGTAGCGGTCGCCGAATCCAGAGAGGCCCACGCGGCGTAGCCATTCGTCGGCCCGACGGCTCGCCTGAGGCTGCTCGACGCCGGCGAAGATGAGCCCGGCCTCGACGTTCTCGCGCGCGTTGCGCCAGGGCATCAGCGCGTCGGCCTGGAACAAGTAGCCGGCGCGCCGGTTCAATCCCGAGAGGCGCTCGCCCGCGACCAGCACGGAGCCCGAGCTGGGCGCGAGCAGCCCCGCAGCGACATTGAGCAGCGTCGATTTCCCGCAGCCGGTGGGGCCCACCACCGAGACGAACTCGCCGCGCCCGACCGAGAGGCTCACGTCCTCGACCGCGACGTACCCGGGCGCTCCGGGCGCCGGGCCCGGCCACTCGACCCCGATCCGGTCGAGGGCGAGCACCGGAGCCGCCGCCGTCACTTGTGCTTCCGCAGCGCGGCCTCGACGTAGCGGTTGTCGAACGTCTGCTTGAGGTCGATCTTCTTGCCCTTCACGGCGGGCTCGAACGCGTCGAGGATCTTGTAGACGTGCTCGGCCGCCTCGATCGACATGCGCCCGTCGGCCGAGTAGCCGTCCTTGTTCTTCAGGAAAGCCGCCTTGTAGGTCTCCTTGTCGTCGCCGTAGTACTCGGGCGGGACGGTGGCGATCACCTGGTCCGGCGTCGACTTCTGCAGGAAGAGCAGGGCACGCACCATCGCGTTCGCCATGGCGGCGGCGGTGTTCGGGTTCTTGCGCAGGAACTCGGTGCGCGCGTAGAGGCAACCGGCCGCGTACGCGCCGCCGTACACGTCCTGCATGCCTTGCGGCGTGCGCGTGTCGACGACCGCCACGATGTCGCCGCCCTTCTCCAGCCGGGTGATCACCGGGTCCAGGTTGGAGATTCCCTCCACCTGCCCCTTCTGCACCGCCGCGACTGCTCCAGAGGAAGCTCCGACGCCGATGATGGAAACGGAGTCGGGAGCGAGCCCGTCTCGCGCGAGCAGCGCGTTGACGAAGATGTTGGTGCTCGATCCCGGCGCGGTGACACCGATCTTCATGCCGCGCAGGTCCTTGGGCGACTTGTAGGTCGCCGCCTTCGCCTTGGTGAGGCCGAGCACGATGCCGGAGTACCGATCCTGCAGCACGAACTCCTGCACCTCGATCCCCTTGGCGTGCATGTCGACCACGTGCTCGAAGGCGCCGGAGACGACATCCGCGCTGCCGCCCACCAGCGCCTGCAGCGCCTTGGCGCCGCCCGGAAAGTCGGCGATCTGGAGGTCGAGCCCCTCGTCCTTGAAGTACCCCAGCCGCTCGGCCAGCGTGAGCGGCAGGTAATAGAAGAGGCTCCTCCCGCCGACCGCGACCGTCACCTTGGGCTGCTCGAGCTTCTGGGCGGCGGGCGCGGCTGCCGCGACGGCGATCACCAGCGCTGCTCCACGGACTGGCAGTCGGTGCATGGTGCCTCCCGGAAAGGGCCACACCTTGGCACAGCTTGCGCTGGGGAGGGAATCCGTGCGGGCGAGAGCCTTGCGCGAGAAGATCTCGGCTGCGTTCAGGGCACCGGAATGCTGAACTCGTCCCGGGAATCCCGGGACGAGTCAAATCAAGCAGGAGGGTTCCCAACCCTTCCAGCGCACGGCCGCCGAAGACGGCTCCGATCCAGCTAGTTGCAGCCTCATTTTGCGTGCGACGAGTCCGTCCTTGGCAGCTTGCGAATCGTGAATTTGCCTGGCCCCACGACCTCCACAACCTTGTTCACCAGGTCTTCTTCAGACTTCTCAAGCACCCCAAGGACCGGCGCGATCCACTCCCATTGCTCGTCACGATCCAGACCTTGGGCTCGAAGCACAATGAGTCCAGGGTGAAGATCCACGTTCTTCGCTAACCGCAGAAAGTCTGATGCGTTGATCGTCAGGACAATCTGATCGTGTTCGTAGGCGTACGCCCAGACCTCGGAATCGCTAGCCCCGCTCTTCCCGATGTGCACCACGTGCATCGCCGCAATTCCGATACCGCCAAGCTTCGGCACCAGTGTCGGTGACAGGTTCTCATCGAGGAGAACGTTCACACTCGCACGAATTTCATCTTTTTGGGGCGCCCTCTGGGTCGACCCAATTCAGCATACATGCGCGCAAAATTGATGTCATTTTCGGAGAGAGCAGGGAAATCCTCCCGCAAGACGTCTCCAGGCACACCTTTCTTCGCGAGTTCTCCAACGTGCCGGACGGAAATGCGTGTGCCCTCGAAAACCGGCTCGCCCCCCAGAATTTCCGGA
>Ga0209488_10003947_pt1 | contig 11731 bp, 12 predicted proteins | sample Rivendell_Oct201_8_FD_188349 | JGI IMG/M metagenome (GOLD analysis project Ga0209488, IMG submission 188349) | Vadose zone soil microbial communities from the Eel River Critical Zone Observatory, Northern California, USA -... | ecosystem: Environmental > Terrestrial > Soil > Vadose zone >...
CATCGCGGCCGACATCGCCGAGCACACGCTGCGGGTCAAGGCGCAGGCCCAGGCGCTCTCCCGCTTCGAGTCACTGACCGAGGCCGAGCTGTTCGAGATGGAGTACTGGCCGCTCGAACTCCGGAAGCTCGGTTCGCAGGCGCGTCCCGTGCTCGGCGGGCAGGTCGCGCTGGTGACCGGCGCCGCCGGCGCGATCGGCTGTGCCACCGCGAAGATGCTGCTCGAGCAGGGCGCATGCGTGTGCCTGGTCGACGTCGACGGCGCGCGTCTGGAGACCGCGATGGGCCGGCTCGACCGGCTCGACCGCATCGTCTGCCGTCCGCAGGCGATCGCCGTCACCGCCGACCTCACCGATCCGGCGCAGGTCGAGCGCGCGTTCGCCGAATGCATGCTCGCCTTCGGCGGTGTCGACATCGTCGTGCCCAACGCCGGCATCGCCTACGTCAGCAAGCTGCAGGATATGGACCCCGAGCGCTTCGCCAAGGTGCTCGAGGTCAACACCACCGGCACCATGCTGGTGCTGCAGGCGGCGGCGAAGGTGTTCCGGGCCCAGCGTTCGGGCGGCAGCGTGATCGTGCAGGCGAGCAAGAACGCGTTCGCGCCCGGCGCCGGCTTCGGCGCCTACTCGGCGAGCAAGGCCGCGGCGCTGCAGCTCGGCCGCATCGCCGCGCTCGAGTTCGCCGAGTTCGGCGTCACGGTCAACATGATCAACGCCGACGCGGTGTTCGGCGACGACGAGGTGCCGAGCCAGTTGTGGCAGGAAGTCGGGCCCGAGCGCATGCAGGCGCGCGGCCTCGATGCCGACGGCCTGCGCGAGTTCTACCGCCAGCGTTCGCTGCTGCAGGTGGCGGTCACGCCGCGCCACGTCGGCGAAGCGGTGCTGTTCTTCGCCGCCGCGCGCACGCCGACCACCGGTGCCGTGCTGCCGGTCGATGGCGGCCTGCCGGAGGCGTTCCCCCGATGACTGGCAACGGCATGCCGGCGATCGAGCTGCGGGCCCTGCGCAAGGTATACCTGCCGGGCAAGAAGCAGGTCGTCGCCGTCGACGGCATCGACCTGTCCGTACGCCGCGGCGAGGTGTTCGGCCTGCTCGGGCCCAACGGCGCCGGCAAGACCACGACGGTCGAGATCTGCGAAGGTCTGACCGAACCGAGCAGCGGCGAGGTGCGCATCCTCGGCCGGCAGTGGCGCAACGGTCAGGATCTCGAGCTGCGCCAGCGCATCGGCGTGTGCCTGCAGGAGACCAAGTTCTTCGAGAAGCAGACCGTGCGCGAGATCCTGGAGCTGTTCCGCGCCTGCTTCCCGCGCGGCCGTACCGTCGAGCAGGCGATCGCCCTGGTGTCGCTGCAGGAGAAGGCCGATGAACGGCAGAGCAAGCTCAGCGGCGGCCAGCGCCAGCGGCTCGCGGTCGCCACCGCGCTGCTCGGCGAGCCCGAGCTGCTGTTCCTCGACGAGCCGACGACCGGCCTCGACCCGCAGTCGCGGCGGCAATTGTGGGACGTGGTCAGGGAGTTCCAGGCGCGCGGCGGCACGGTGTTGCTGACGACGCACTACATGGAAGAGGCGGCGCAGCTGTGCGACCGCGTCGGCGTCGTCGACCACGGCAAGCTGATCGCGCTCGGCACGCCGGCGGAACTGATCCGTTCGCTCGGCGCCGACCACATCGTCGAAGTCGATGCGACCGGCGTCGGCGCGGTGCTGACCGCTGCCGACCTGAGCGCGCTCGCCGGCGTGCAGCACTGCGACCTGACCGCCGACCGCGTGGCGCTGACGGTCGCGTCGCTGCACGGCGTGCTGCCGGACCTGATGGCGCTGTTCGCTGCCCGCGCGGTGATGATGGCCGGCATGGCGACGCGGCAGGCGACGCTCGAGGACGTGTTCGTGCACCTGACCGGCCGGCACCTGCGGGAGGACCAGAAGTCGTGAACCGGACGATCGTCTGGGTGGTGGCGAAGACCACGTTCCGCGAGTTCTGGCGCAAGCCCGAGGCGGTGTTCTGGACCTACGGCTTCCCGGTGCTGATGACGGTGGTGCTCGGCTTCGCCTTCCAGCCGAAGGCGCCGGCACCGGTGCCGGTGGTGGTGGTGGCCGGCGCCGACACCAGCGCGCTGCAGGCCGCGCTGCAGGCGAGCCCGCGGCTGCACGTCGAAGTGCTGGCCGCCGCCGCCGCCGATGCCGCGCTGGCGCGCGGCCGCGTGGCGCTGCTGGCGCGCGGCACGCCGCAGGCGCCGGTGCTGCGCGCCGATCCGACGCGTCCCGACGCCGAGACCGCGCGCATGCTGGTCGAACGCGCGCTGCGCGACCACACCGACGGACCGGGCAGCATCGTGCCGCAGATCGAAGTCGAGGACCGGCCCGGCTCGCGCTACATCGACTTCCTGATCCCCGGCCTGATCGGGCTCAATCTCCTGGGCGCCGGCCTGTGGGGCGTCGGCTTCAACCTGGTGCAGATGCGCACGCAGAACCTGCTGCGCCGCCTGCTGGTCACGCCGATGGGCCGCGGCGATTTCCTGCTCGGGTTCCTGCTGTCGCGCATGGTGCTGGTGCTGCCCGAGTCGTTCGCCATCGTGCTGCTCGGCATGCTGTGGGGCGTGCCGTTCCGCGGCAGCATCGCCGCCGCCTCGGTGCTGATGCTGGTCGGCGCGATGGCGTTCAGCGGTCTCGGCATCCTGGTCGCCAGCCGGCCGAAGACCATCGAAGGCGTCGCCGGGCTGATGAACCTGTGCCTGCTGCCGATGTGGTTGCTCGGCGGCAGCTTCTTCAGCAACGAGCGCATGCCCGGCTGGCTCGGCTGGATCGCCGACGCGCTGCCGCTGACGCAGTTCAACAACGGCCTGCGCGATGTCATGCTCGAGCCGCTCGGCTTCGCGGCGGTGACCGGGCCGCTCGGCTATCTGGCGGCGTTCACGCTGGTGTGCTTCGGCATCGCGCTGAAGATGTTCCGCTGGACGTAGGCTTTCGCTCAGCTTTGCCCGTCAGGAGCCTTGCGCGACCGCAACAACGCGCGCATCTCCTCGACGACGCCCTCGCCTTCGAACAATTCGCCACGGTCAGCTTCTTCAGGCCCTCGACGAGATACTTCGAGGCGCCCCTCGCGAAGCCGATCCTGTTTACCTAATAGTCGCAGAGTATCACGTACGACCCGCTCTGGTCCTCGTAGAGGCCAGAGGCGACTTTCTCTTGGACGAGGCGTTCGAGGTCGGGGGTAAGGTTCACGTTCATTGGTTCAGGGTTCGTCCACTGCCGAGCCGATCACCGGACATCGTGCGTTCGCAAGGGAGCACTGACGTACTACCGATTGTATGGGGCGTTCCTCCAGAGATGGTTCTTGTGCACACGGATGATCCGACCGTCTGCCCTTCGGCAGAAGGAATAGTCTCCGTCCACTCTCTGCACGAATAGACTCTCCTTTGGAGTAACCGCATCGGGGTCGTTCCTCCCCTTTTCGGAAGTCGCATATGCCGGTTCCCCCCGATGCGTTTGCATAGATGCTCCGTAGTCTTGCCACACGTGAATCACCTGACTTGCCAAAGGGCGTACCCATTCTGATCTCGCCACGGTCATCTCCTGATGGACAATTGGTGTCTTCGCTATCCGCTCGGAGTTAGGGTTCTCTCGCAATGAGCAGTTCGCCAAGCTCCTGGCACTGCGCGTTACTGTTCGGACCATGAACTGAACGCAGGAAGTTCGATCGCACCGCACGGACCGACATGCCGAAGAGACTTACCTGGGATACTTCTACTTTACATGTTCCGACCTGGGTCGTATTCGCAAGGACGCGGTCACGCCATGCGACTGAGCCGCCGCCCCATGTCTCAAGTGCTGAGAACGCGGTTTTCCCATTGATGAATAGCGCCGCTGGCTGCACCTCTGTGACAACTGCCCTGACGGCTTCGCGGTTTAGCTCAGCGAACGGGCCACCCACTTTCCGGAGGTCAGCCGGCGTGAGCGATCGGCTTTCGGATGAGAAGAAGGGCAAGGCGTCCATGAAGAAGACCCGCATCCCAAGCCTTGCCGGCCGAAAGCCCATGCCTTCGAGTACGGGCTTGAATCTCTTGTAGAAAACATAGGGCTCATCTGTCTCGAAGTAGTTGACGCAGGACATGAAGTGGTCGGCAGGGCCGACGTTCAGCGCCGCGAGCTCCTCGTTAGTCCCAGGTCCGGGCTTGTACTTGTGATTCAGTGACAGGACGAGTAGATAGCTGCTGGGCTTGAGCGAGTCGGGATTGCCGGTGAAGAACTTAGGTCGCACCTCGGATCTAAAGGCAAAGTCTCCGCTGAGACCCAACACCGCGTTGTGTTCGGTGAGTTCGGCGGCGTAGGCCTCCTGCGAGACTTCAAAGGCCCGAGTGATGATGTCGCGGAGCTTGGCAGAGAGGCACATGTCAGCAGACCGGTCACGGACCGAGGCGGACGCCGACCGGCGCGATCCAGACCTTGCCGCGGCCAGCGTCGTAAATCGCGCGGATCAGCCGGGCGCCGAGCAGCGAACAGAACCACTGGTGATCGTCCTTGGCGGCGGGCGTCACGACGTGTTCCCCTTCGAGCAACTCGTGCCGCCGGCCGTCCGCGGGCAGGCGCAGCCAGTCCGCGAAGGTCAGTTGCCGCGCCCGGCGCGGGCGCGGTCTCGTCGTGGTGACCACCATGTTCGCGAGCATAGTCAGGTCTCGCGTCGGCTGTCGATCGGGTCGGTTGCTCTACCTGTACTGTGCTCCGGGGACGGCAGCGGTTACGCCCTTGGCCCTGGAAACAGCGTGCAGCGAATCCTTGCTGCTTCCCTGGCCGTCAGGTCTGCTCGCCGAACAGTCCCCGCCAATCGCGCTCACCGCGTTCCACGAACAAGATCTCCACCACGTCCTCGGCAAGGCGGTACGCGATCAGGCTTGGACCGACAGACAAGAACCGTACGCGCTCGTCGCCCGTGATGTCTTGTCGAACGCGGCCTCTGCCAGGGTTCGCGCCGAGACTCTCGAGGGCAGCTTGCAGTCGATCCAGTACCTCCTCCGCGATGCGCAGGCCAAACTCACGCTCGACATAGTCGAGAATGTCTTTGAAGCCGCGCTGGGCTCGGGGAGTCAATCGGTAGCGGGTCACTCAGGCTTGCTTGGCGGAAGCCTTGCGCGACCGCAAGAACTCGCGCATCTCCTCGACGACGACTTCGCCATCCAACAGTTCGCCACGGTCCGCTTGCGCCAGACCCTCGGCGAGTGCCTTCCGGAGATGTTCGAGGTGCGCCTCCCGGAGTCGGTCCTGGTCAGCCAGCAATCGCAGAGCTTCGCGCACAACCTCACTCTGGTTGTTGTAGAGACCAGAGGCGACCTTCTCCTGGACAAGGCGCTCGAGATCGGGGGTGAGGTTGACGTTCATGGGTTCAGCCGTTGGGCCCTAGCCTAGCCGAGTTGTCCATCTCTGCCAATCCTTGACCATCGGCCGCTTTGGCAGAGGACTGAAGTCAGCTCCGCTGCACGACGGCGCACTGGCACGGGGGCATGAGCCAAGAGTGTCATGCGACCGCGGCAGTGCCCTTCCGATCCAGCAGGCTTGCGATCTGAAATGCAGGGGCGACGACGCAAGCGACGACCACGGTGAGATCCGCCGTTGTGATCGGCATCGACTCGGAGCTGTTCTGTTGGACGCAGCGACAGCGGCGCGGCATCCTTGCCGCGTCCTTTCCGGCGCCCACGGCGTCTTCTTGCCTATGTCTGCCCGCGCGTTTCCGCGGGACTGTTTCTGCTGACCGGCCGGCGCGATCCACGGATCGCGTAGCCGTCCCGCGTAGCCCGGCCTCGAGCCCGGTCCGTTGAGCGGACTGTCTGCACGCTGCGTTGGCGCCGAGCGCTGGCGCGGCACGTCTCGAGAACGATGTTGGCGAAAGGACTCTGCACATGTCGATGCCCCAGGATTGGTGGCGTGACTTCTTCGACGGCCTGATGGCCGACTTCTGGCACCAGGTGACCACAAAGGCGATGACCGCGGCCGAGGTCGACATCGCCGTGCGTCTGCTCGAGCCGGCGCCCGGCGCCGAACTGCTCGACGTGCCGTGCGGCGACGGCCGCCACAGCCACGCGCTGGCGGCGCGCGGCTTTGCCGTCACCGGTGTCGACCAGTCGGCGAAGCTGCTGGTGTTCGCGCAGGAAGACAGCAGCGGTGCGCAGTTCGAACGCCGCGACATGCGCGAGCTGCCGTGGAAGCACCGGTTCGCCGGCGCCTGTTGCCTCGGCAACAGCTTCGGCTACCTCGGCGACGCCGGCGACGCGGCGTTCCTGGCCGCGGTGCACGCGGCGCTGCGGCCGGGCGGTCGCTTGCTGCTCGATGCGGCGACGCTGGAGACCGTGCTGCCGGCGCTGCAGCCGCGGCGCTGGCTCGAAGTCGGCGACCTGCTGTGGTTCAGCGAAGTCAGCTACGAGCCGGTGAGCGGTGTGCTGCGCAGCGACTACACGATCGCGCGCGGCGCCGAGCGCGAACGGCGCACGGCCTGGCTCAGGCTGCGCAGCCTGCGTGCGGTCATCGACCTGCTGCGCGGCGCCGGCTTCGGCGAGGTCGCGGTGTTCGACGGCGACGGCGCGCCGTTCCGCCACGGCAGCCAGCGCGCCTACGTGCTGGCGACGGCTTGATCGCGGCGGCGGTCGCAGGGCCGCCGCCGGTTTCAATCGCCGTCGTCGTCGGCGTAGCCGTCCGCGCCGCCGTCACTGCGCTGCTGCAGTTCGTTCTTGCGCGCGACCGACTGCAGGATCGAGTCGCACTCGTGGAACACCACCTGCGTCGCCGCGGCCTGCTCGAGTTCGCCGAGGTCGAGCGCCGACCACAGCACGCGCTGTTTCATCTTCATCGCGTACTGGCGCCATTCCGGCGGCGTGTCCGCCATCCACAGCAGGTCCTGGTAGTCGTCGGCGAGGCCGCGCGGGTAGGGCGTGTGCTTGAGGCGCCGGAACGGGATCACGCCGAGGCGGCCGAGCGGGATGCGGAACATGCCGCGCAGCTGGTCGTTGAGCACCGCGTCGGCGACCAGGAGGCGCATGCCGCGGAAGCCCGAGCGCACCACCGCCAGTGCGTCCATCACCGATGGCGAGAACTGCATCCGGCGCAGGCCCGGCAGCTCCGCCATCGCCACGCGCATGCGCACCGCCGCGTCGTCGCCGCCGTCGCAGATCGCGCCGCGCAGCCACTGGCGCGGGTCGAGGTCGTCACGCGGTTCGAGAAAGGCGCGGCGGAAGATGCGCCGGCCGAGCGCCAGCGCCGACTCGGTGGTCGGGCAGATCACGGCGGCGAAGTCGGCCTCGATGTCGCCGATCAGTTCCGCGGCCGTGTCGAGGTTGCGCGCCGTGTCGGCCACCAGCTGGGCGAACGCGGCGAAGGCGCGGTCGGCGGCGGCGGATCCGCCCGCCTGCCAGCGGCTCCTGGTGCCGAGCAGATCGACGACCAGCAACGTGTTCATGCCGGCCGACGTACTCGCAGGGCTGATCCGAGTCGAGCGTTTTTCGCGGGCGCCGGCGCGTCAGCGCACGACTTCGGCGGCGCAGCGCAGGACCGGATAACTGTCGCCGGTGGCGGCTTCGAAGCAGTTCCAGGTCGACAGCGAGTCGTCGCTCTGCGGCTCGAGCAGTTGCGCCGCCAGGCGGCCGAGCGGCTGGCGCGCCGACACCAGCACGGTGCCGGCCGGCAGTTCGACTGCGGTCGCGTCCGCCCATTGGCCCTGCAGCTCGAGTTCCTGATGGCCCTGGTACGGCCGCTTCGGCTTGCGCTTGGCGGTGACGGCGAACTGCTGCGCGCTGGCCTTGGTGGTGACGGCGAGCCGCTCGGTGTGTACGCCGTGGGCGGCCAGCAGGTCGACCACCGCGGCCGATGGCGCGAGCAGTGCCCACGCGACCGGCAGGGCGATGGTCTGCTGCGCGCGGAAGCGGCGGAACACCGGCATCGGCTCCGGCGTGCCGTCGCCCTTGCGGATCAGGCGCGTGCCGAGCCCGGCGATCTCCTGCTTGTCGACGGCGCCGACCAGCACCGGCAGTTGCTCGGGTTCGGCGAAGATGGCGCCGGTGCCGAGGTAGACCGGCGCATCGGGTGCTGTGAGGCGCCGGTCGGCGAGCGCGCAGGCGGCGCGCACTTCGTCGGCGCGCTTGCACAGGGCAGCGACCACCGCCAGCACGAACGCGCGGGTCGCGGCGATGCGGCTCTGGAAGTCGCAGTAGCTGTAGGCCTCGCTGAGCACGGCGATGCGGTTGCGCAGGCCGAAGTAGTTGGTGCCGTAGCGCGGCCGCTGGTCGTACGACCACCAGCCCTTCTGGCCCTTGCTCTCCGGCGCGCCGGAGCCGTCCCAGTCCCGGGTCTCGAAGTTGCCGTAGTCGAACACCTGGAACTTCTGCGCCGCCATCGCTGCGGTGGCGTCGTCGAGCAGCGTGCGCGACAGCCGGGCGATGCCCGGGTCGATGCTGACGCACAGGCTCGGTGCGTAGGTCAGGTGGTAGCCGTGGTAGGACCCGTTGGTGGTGTGCAGGTCCATGAACAGCTGCGGGTCGATGCTGCGGAACAGAGAGAGCAGGATGCGGGTCTCCTCGGCCTCGGCCTTGACGAAGTCACGGTTGAGGTCGAGGCCGTTGCCGTTGGCGCGCTCGCCGACGCCGTCCGGCCCGTTCTGCTCGACGCGGTTCTTGACGTCGATGCGTTCGTTGCCGTCGGGGTTGTAGATCGGCACGAAGTGCAGCTCGGCGGCGCGCAGCAGCTCTTCGTGCTCGCCGCTGGCGAACTCGCGCAGCAGCAGCTGGATCGACTCTTTGCCCTCGATCTCGCCGGCGTGGATGTTGCCGATCACCAGCACGCGCAGCCGGTCCTTGCCGGGCTCGGGCAGGGCGACCTTGACATGCAGCAGTTCGCGGCCCTCGTGGCTCTTGCCGGCGATCTCGACGTGGATTCGTTCGGCCTTGGGCAGCTTCAGCACCGCGTCGATGAACTTGCGCACGTCGTCGACGCGCGAGGTGTGCGCGTAGTGGGTCGCTTCGGGGACGGTCTGCGGCTGCGGTGGTGGTTCCTGGGCCATGAGCGAGACGACGGTGGCGAACGGGACGGCGAGGTGGAGGGCGCGCATGCACGCATCCCTACGGCGAAGGGGCAGGTCACTGCCAGTACGAATTGACCGCCGTGCAGCACCGGCCCGCGCCCGAGGCCTCGGTCGCAGCTCGTCGTGGTCTCGAGGCTGAGGAGAAAGATGCGGGGGGTGTCACGCCTGGGCCCTTCGTTCGTCGGCTACCTGAAGCAGCACGAGCCAGTCGGCTTCACCACAGCCGTGTCAGGTCGACGCGCATTCCGGGGGCGGCTTGCATGGCGATGGTCTTCGTACGCTTGCCGAGCAGCTGGTAGCGACCGTCACGCAGCGCGAACTGTTCCACGCACTGGTGCCGCAGGTCGACGACCCAGTACTCGGGCACCCCGGCATCGGCATACAGGCGCAGCTTGCGACCGCGGTCGTTGCGCTGCGTCGAGGGCGACAGGATCTCGATCACCAAGTCGGGGGCCTGGTCGACGAGGCCGCGCAGGGATCGCGCCTCGTTGTCGAGCACCAGCAGCAGATCCGGCTGCAGCACGGTGCGGGAGGAGAGTTTGAGGCCGATGGGGGCGGTGAGCACTTCGCCGCCGCGCTGAGCCACGCGCGCATGCAACTGCAACAGGAGTCCGCCACTGGCCCGCTGGTGTGCGATGTCAGGCCGCGGCGTCATGACGTGCACTCCATCCATCAGCTCGTGCCTCCTGCCGTCCGACGGGAAGCGCAGGAAGTCGGCGTAGATCAGGTCGCGGCGCTTCTGCGCCGCCGCGCGTCGGGTCGTCTGGATCACGGGGAATGCAGGGTCGGTTGGCCATGGCATCGTAGTGCGTCGTCGCTGCCGGCCAACGGGTGGGGTCCGCGGCCTCCACTTTCTCTGCGGCCAGGGAATCGCCGCGGTGACGGTCGGCGCGCGGAAATCGACGCCGTACACCGCGAGCGCCGCCGCGCTGTGGAGGCCCGCCGCCCGCGCAGCTACGCTTCCCCGCCCCGCATGAACGCCACCCCAGCACTGCGCGGCCTGCACCACATCGGCATCGCGGTGTCGTCGCTGCAGGACGCGCTGCCGCACTGGACCGGACTCGGTCTCGTGCTGCAGTCGATCGAAGAGGTGCCGACCGAGAAGGTGAAGGTCGCGGTGCTGCTGGTCGGCACGACCCGCATCGAGTTGCTGGAACCGACCTCGGCCGATTCACCGATCGCGAAGTTCCTCGCCAAGCGCGGCCCGGGCATGCACCACCTTGCCTTCGCGGTCGGCGACTGCCAGCAGCAGATCACCGCGCTCACAGCCGCCGGCGCGCCGCTGCTCGATCAGCTGCCGCGGCCCGGCGCGCACGGCTGCAAGGTCGCGTTCGTGCACCCGAAGTACCTCGGCGGCGTGCTCGTCGAGCTGGTGGAGGACCCGCACCATGGATGACGCGCTGCGCCGGCTGCAGGAGATGCGCGACAAGACGCTGCTCGGCGGCGGCGCCGAACGCATCGACAACCAGCACGAGAAGGGCAAGCTGACGGCGCGCGAGCGCATCGACCTGCTGGTCGACGCCGGCACGTTCGTCGAGATCGACCGGTTCGTGACCCACCGCTGCCGCGACTTCGGCATGGACGCCGACAAGAACCTGATCCTCGGCGACGGCGTGGTGACCGGCAGCGCGCGCATCGACGGCCGGCCGCTGTACCTGTTCGCGCAGGACTTCACGGTGTTCGGCGGCAGCCTGTCGGAGACGCACGCGGCCAAGATCTGCAAGGTGATGGACCTCGCGGTCAAGATGGGCGTGCCGTGCCTCGGCCTGTGCGACAGCGGCGGCGCGCGCATCCAGGAGGGCGTGGTGTCGCTCGGCGGCTACGCCGACATCTTCCTGCGCAACACGCTGGCGTCCGGCGTGGTGCCGCAGATCAGCGCGATCATGGGGCCGTGCGCCGGCGGCGCGGTCTACTCGCCGGCGATCACCGACTTCGTGTTCATGGTCGAGGGTACGAGCTTCATGCACATCACCGGCCCCGACGTGGTCAAGACGGTGACGCACGAGGACACCACCAGCGAGGATCTCGGCGGCGCGCGCGTGCACGCCGAAGTATCGGGCGTCGCGCACTTCACCGCGCCGGACGACGCCACCTGCCTGTTGCAGGTGCGCGAACTGTTCAGCTACCTGCCGCTCAACAACGGCGAGGATCCGCCGTTCAAGAGCACCGACGACGACCCGAACCGCATGGACCAGGCGCTCGACACCATCGTGCCGGCCTCGAGCGACCAGCCGTACGACATGCGCCAGGTGGTCAAGAAGATCGTCGACGACGGCAAGTTCTTCGAAGTGCACGCGCGCTACGCCAAGAACATCGTCACCGGCTTCGCCCGCCTCGGCGGCCGCGTGGTCGGCATCGTCGGCAACCAGCCCAATCACCTCGCCGGCGTGCTCGACATCAAGGCCAGTCTCAAGGGCGCGCGCTTCATCCGCTGCTGCGACGCGTTCAACGTGCCGCTGGTGACCTTCGAGGACGTGCCCGGCTTCCTGCCCGGCAAGGACCAGGAGTGGGGCGGCATCATCGTCCACGGCGCCAAGCTGCTGTACGCGTACTGCGAAGCCACCGTGCCGAAGATCACCGTCATCACCCGCAAGGCCTACGGCGGCGCCTACGACGTGATGAACAGCAAGCACGTGCGCGCCGACCTCAACCTCGCCTGGCCGGCGGCCGAGATCGCGG
>Ga0209488_10003948_pt1 | contig 11728 bp, 15 predicted proteins | sample Rivendell_Oct201_8_FD_188349 | JGI IMG/M metagenome (GOLD analysis project Ga0209488, IMG submission 188349) | Vadose zone soil microbial communities from the Eel River Critical Zone Observatory, Northern California, USA -... | ecosystem: Environmental > Terrestrial > Soil > Vadose zone >...
CGGACTGGTCATCGACCGCACGCGCAAGCCCCACTGCGCCTGGCTCGGGCCCACGGGCGCTGGCAAGAGCGCGAGCGTTGCCACGGTGCGTGTGGACGGCGCGCGACCCACGCTGTGCGCGATGCCTGACCTGTCCGACCCGATCCGGGACGCGGCGCTGCGGCTGGACGGGTTTATCTGGACGGCCGGTGTCTCGAGCGTACCGGTCGACTTCTTGATCGGGACCCCGACCGAGGTAGCCGAGCGCCTGACGGAAGTATTCCGCTCTGGCGGGGTCGGCGCCTGGAAGCGAGCCGCTCGTCGAGCTACTGCCGATGTCATCCGTGCGATCGACGCCACCGGGCAACCCCGCACGCTTCAGGCGATCGGCGAACTCCTGCAGCAGTCGGTCAAGAGCGACCGCAACCTCAGCACCGTCTGTGCCGGTTGGGTCGACCGCTTCCTCGATCTTGCCGATCAGTTCGGTCCGAGTATCGGCGCCGGCGGCGTCGACCTCGCGGAACTGCTCAGGCAGGGCAAAACGGTGGTCCTCGACAACGACGCCTTCAGTCGCCCATCGCTCGGCGGCGACGTGGTGGCGCTCGCGCTGGCCGAAGCCAAACGTTGTGCCACGCTGGTGCCCGGCGGCTTCCGTCTGATCTTCGAAGAAGCCGGCCAACTCGGCGACCGCATCGACCTCGCAGAACCGTTCCATCGTGCAGGCCGCCGCCGCAAGATCATGGTCGACGACCTGACCCAGGCTGAATCTGATCTCGTGTTCCACGGCAACGACGGCATTACCGCCAACCTCGCTACGCGCGTCTACTTCGCCCAGGAGCTCAAGAGCCTTCAAAAAGTGGCCGCCGACCGTCTCGGCCTCGACTACCGCGAGCTCGACCCTGCGCGCATGCGCGACTTCACCGCCTGGATTGCCCACGGCAAAATCCGTCGCCTCGTCCACTTCCCCAAACCACCCAAGACCCCGCGCACGTCCTACGAAATTGACCCTACGCCATCTCAATCAACAGGCCCTACGCGGCGTAGGTACGTAGTCCGAGAGATGTCATCGGGACGGCGGACGTTACCTGCGTTGCCCTTGCCTCGCCTGGAGGTACAGGAAGTCCTGGCGAAGATCGACCGTTCGCACGGCGACTGCTGGCTGTGGACGGGGAGCCTCGATGCTGACGGCTATGGTGTGCAGCGCTGGGCGTACCCTAACGGCAAGAAGAACAACCGGCCAGCCCATCAGGTCGTATGGGAAATCGTCAATGGGCGTTGGTTCCCGCGCGAGCCCAACGGCAAGTCATGGGATTTTGACCATCGGCGGACGTGTCCGCGAACCTGCGTCAATCCCAATCACGGCGAGCCGAAGTCTCACGGCGACAACGTGAGGGCCATGCACCGCACCCGCGGCCATGTCACCGCGGCAGATGCAGCCGCGGACTAGCTGGCTGAGACGGCCTTAAGGGCTGCTTTGCAGATCGCGAGGGGCGCCGTGTTGGCGGCTGCCCACGGGGCACCATCGCGATGAGCAAACACACAGACCCACGGCTCATCGACTTCGTAGCTTTCGAGTTGGCTATCGCTTCGGACCTGGACTTTCCAACCGAGCGAGTCCATGTGCTCCACAATCTGCCACGCGGCGCCGACGTCCGTGCTGTAGGCGGGCATCTCTACTTCATCCCAACTGGGTACGGTCCCAGCGGTAGTGGGAACCACGTACCACGAGTCGTAGTCATCGTCCGGCCACCTCCGGTACGCGCGCAGCCGCATGATCTTAGTCGCGACTTCGGCATCCAGCTCCCGGCCCGCGGCCAGATCGTCCTGCGTTGGCGGGGGTGTGTGGGTCATGGCTGCTCCTTCGGCGCGGCGCGGTCGGCGGCGGCCTTCGCGTTAGCCGATTCAGGTGTTTCCCCTTTGAGCGCGGCGTCGGTGATCATCCAGGCTGCCACGCTGGATTGACAGGCGACATGAGCACAAAGCTCGAAGTTAGCGCACACGTGCCCGCATTCAGCCTTGATGCGCTTCAGTCATCATCGGTCGCGGTCTTGAGGCGGGCGGCGGAGTCGGCGCAGAAGTCAGGACAGCGGCAACGGAGTTGCCCAACAGGCGCATCTTGCGGCGCTGGTCCGCAACAGCGCAGGCGCGGACGGCCAGGATGGTGATTGAACGGTCGACCAGCACTCCAGACGTGAAGCGTACGGCTGTGCCCACAGTAGGCACACAGCAACTTGGCGCGATAGCGCGGGATAGGCAGGTCAGTGGTCATGGTTTGGGACGCGTGCCGTGCGCTCTGACAACCATTCTCGCAGAGCACGCAGCACTACCTCTCGGATCGTAACCCGCTTGGACGGCGTGCTTTCTTCGAATGCCACGGTGCGAATCTGATGCCAGAGGTCCGGCGGCACATTACGGATACTGATGTCCATGCTTGTGAGTATATCCACACAAGTCAGTATACTCGTGCTTGCATTGCTTAGCAAGCTATGCTATCATGAGGCCATGATCGTTTCTTTGGATACCAACAACCCGCGGTCGCTCCGCGGGGTCGCGCTGGCGGCTAAGGCAGCCAGTTGGTTGCACATTCGTCTGGCCGATGGACGCACCGGCTACGGCATGCCGAGCTCCGACGACCCGCTCCACTACTGGCTGGTCACACCCGACTCCTGCACGTGTCCCGACGCGAAATACGGCAACGGGCGGGCTTGCAAACATTCGTTCGCAGTTCGATTGTTCGAGGTTCTCAGCGCTGTTAGCAACTAGGAAACTTTGAGCAGCCCGGCCTGATGGGCGAGTACGGCGATTTCCGTACGACTCTGGACGCCGAGCTTACGCATGATCCTGCTCAGGTTATTCTTGATCGTCTGCTCCGCACAGTTGAGACTGAACGCGATCTGCGGGTTTGATTTCCCCTGCGCAACCTGCTCGACGAGGCAACGTTCGTCTGCCGTTATGTGGACACAAAATTTCGAGCACCAGTGAACATAGCCAGTATCGACCGGCCTACGACGACCGGTAAAACTACCTGGCAGCCGGATCGGGCGCGTTGGCACTGGACGGCAGCGACACGGTGATCGGCTGTGTCGTGATGAACCGCAGAACGATGTTGCCGACCGAGGCTATGGCAACGTCGTAGACCAGCCATGACGGCGGCAGCGTAGCCTGGAACGCGGTAGTACCAGCCACGGTCACGACGAGAGCCAGCACGTTCCACCAGATCATTTTGGATTGCAGAAACGATTTGGGCATGGTGTCTCCCGGCTTAGCCACAGGTGGCATCCCAGACAAAATGGGCTCCAAGCGCCCCGAGCACGAACAGGAGCACCCCGACGACGGTCAGTGCCGGCCCTGGCCAGTCCACGACCGCGGCACGGGTGTAGGTGGTGATCGGCGCCCGCCCTCGAGCGAGCAGGTACGTTTCGATGCCGAGCAGCAGCGTCAGCGCCAGCAGCAGCAATGTGGCCCCGCCGAAGATCAGCGCGCCATCTGTCGCGTTCATATCGCCCAGACGTGAACGTTGCCATGGCCGAGACGATTGGCCAGGTTGTACTGCCCATCCAGGTTGGCAGAGGCAATAATGGGAATCAGGTTCGCGTCGACCCCGGCCGCGCGGATTCGCTGATATCCATCGGTCGGCCACAGATTCGGCGCGGGATACTCAATCTTCGTTTGCAGCCCGCCGTAGACCTCGAGGGCGAGCGCGCCGCAGCCAGCGGCCAGGTTCGGCAGGCTTCTAGAAAAGGCCGACAGGCCCCACCCGTTGGGCACGACCGTGGCCGAGACGTTGCCGCTCATCGCCTCCTGATCCTTCATGGCGTTCCAGAAACGGGACCACCAGTCATCGATCGCAGCGGGATCGTCGCCCGGCGTCCAGAACACGTCAGGCTCGAAGTTGGCACAGTAGTAGCCGCACGCCTCGGCAAACTGACCCGCCAGCTCGGCCGATTCGCCATTGTGCGGCACACCCCACCCACCGAAACCGAACCCGCTATTCTCGACGTGCTGCCGCATCCAGGCAACGTCGCCGGGATTCCTCACCAGCATGTTAGCGGGGATGCTCTGGGTACATTCTGCCTGCGGCCATTTGCCGTAGTGCAGCGGGACCAGCACGTTCGCATGCCAGCCGGGCCGCGCCATTTTATCTACCATGGCGATCGTATCGTCGAGACTCCGCAGACTGGTAAACGGGGTCACCCAAACGGTCAATTCCTGCATCAGGCACAACTCCAGCGACCGGCATACCCGTGAGCAAAAGCCCACCGTACAAACTCGACTTGCTGCCACGGATTCCAGGGATTCGTAAACCCGCGCGCATAGAAGACCGGTAACATGCCATCACCTGGCTTGAGTTGGAACAGGCCCTTCTCCCCATCCTTGCCTAGCGTCGGGCCATAGATGACGTCTGTGCGAAAGTGGGACTCGCACCACGCTACAGCAGCCAAATACCCCGAAAGTCCGAATGGTGCGCTGCCGACAGACGGTGATGGTGTCACCCGATACGGCGGCAGCACGTACGTCCGCTCGAGTTCGCCAACGGCGTAGAGATACTCGCGCGGACTCACCTCGACTCCAGCATCCTGCATAGCGTTGACCGCGCCCGCGAGGTCTACAGGGTCCACGCCGCTCGCTTCCGCCGCATCGACCACGGCTTGCGCTGGCGCTTCCTGCGCATACGACGCCACAGCAGCAAGGCCAATCGCCACGCCAACGATCGCCGCACCAATCACCTGACTTTCCCTGAGTGCTCAACGCGCACGTAGTTCTGCCGCCGGCGGTACACGAAAATCAGATGCGCCATCACGTTGATGTCCCGCAACAGATCGTGTGCTGGACATACTGGATCGGTCGATTCGGGCGGACACATACAGTTGCGCCTGATGGCAGTCTGCAATCGCTCCAGCTCACGCTGCGAGCAGGAAAGATGCCCAATCACGTTGCTCATGCATGTGGCCCCGGAATGAACCGCAGGATTGCTTGCGCCAATGCGAGCGCGGCCGAGGCCAACGCGGCCAGCACCCAGCGCAAGAGCCAGCGATACTCTTCGCGGGTTTCCTTGTGAACCTCGTCGTGGTCCTGCGTAAACTCACGAGCTCGTTTCTCCAACACGTCCGAACGCCGTAACTGTTCCTGCTCGATCTTGTCGATACGTAGGACAAGCGCTTGCAAGTCCCGTTGCTGCGCATAGAGCCGCGCAACCTCTTGCTCGTACTGCCGCGCCTGCTTGACCAGTTCTTCGAGCCGAGCATTGAGCGTGGCGTACCGCACGTCCGCATCGCGTTGGAGGATGTACTGGTCGCGGATTTCCATCCGCCAAGAGAGAAACTCTGATTGCAGATGTGTGTTGCCGGCGCCCAGCGCAGAATGCCAGCCTTCGGTACGTGCTCGAAATTCCTCCAATTCTTTGCTGAGCTCGTCCAGCCGGTAGCGGACCAGCGTTTCGCCGTTGAACTCGCCTCGCGGAAGATTCACGCGCCATGCCCGTCAGACGACGACCGTGGTACCGGCATATTCTGGGCGCGCGAGGATCATGTTGTAGAGCACGGTGATGAGCTGCACCGCGCCACTCTGCTGTTCCTGCGGGCTGAGCGTGACCGGCGGATCAACCTGCACCGGCGGCAGGCCCGCGTCATGGGCCGCTTTACTGGCCCACCACGTTACGGTGATGACGCCGATGTTGGCATGGCCCTGGAGATTCCAATCGGTCACGTCACCGTAGGCCGGCGATAGCGTGATCCCGGTCGGCAAGGTCAGGTTACGGGTGAGCGGCATCGGCTACCTCCGCTGGTGTTGCAGTTCCGTTGCCAGAACGTTGCACAGCTTCAAGTTCCGCGATCCGCTGGTCGCGTGTGCTCAGTTCGATAGTGAGCCGGTCAATTTCTTTGTGCGCTTCGTACAAACCGGCGAGGATTTCCGTGAGGGTGGGGTTCATTTACGAAGCCGTCTCCCACGAGCCCCACATGGTGACGATCGAGCCGTTGGCAAGGGTCACAGCGGGGTTGACGCCCATAATGCCGGCGTTGTCCACCAGGATTTCAAGCTGGCCAGAAGTGAAAGCCAATAGGGCTCCAATCCGTGCAGGAGCGCCGCTCACGTAGCCCAAGCCGGTTACCACCGCAGTGTTGTTGGTGAGCGGCAGGATCGCGGCAGGCAGGGCGCTAACGATAATAGACTGACCAGCGGTGCCAGCGGCGGTCGCCGTCAACTGAATGAAGATTTCTGCTCGGCGACCCTGCTTGAGGTAGTGGGCAACGTTGACAGTCGCGGCAACCGCCGACCCCTGATTCAGTGTCGGGACAAACGCCGTCCACGCCCCCACGTTGATGCCTGCGTTGACCGTGCCATCACCAACTTGTAGCGTGGCCCCGCTGAATCCGAGCGTGCCGGCCGCGACCGCACCCGCGCCACCAACCACCGGATTGGTGAGCGTTTTGTTGGTGAGCGTCTGCGTATGACTGACGGTCATCACCTGAGCAGTTGTCGCCCCGCCGTCCGGACTGACGATCACCCCATTGACATCGGCCTGGATCAGCACGTTGTTGTTGGATCGTAGAACCTGCAAGGCGCGCGAGTTCGTGGCGTCAGCGTTCTTGACGGCCAGCGCGAAATTAACGGAATCGTTGAGTGCGGTCAGGCTGATCGGAATGCCATTGCCGGCTGAGCCACTGAGCGCGTTGATAATCTGGTTGACATCTTGCGCCTGCTCCGTGTTGCCGTTCGTGACCGTGACGAAGGAAGGCACTTACATCACCCCCAGACGGAGCCATCGCCCCATTTGGATGAGCCCCACTTGCCAAAAGCATTGGTCGAGTTCGGACCAGTGATGACCTTCAATCGCACGCTGGCCACGAACACCGGCTCGGCCGTGCCCTTGCCGGACTCGGGCCGCAGCGCGAGCGTCTTGCGTTCGATGGGCGGCTCGACCAGCACCTGATAGCTGTTCTGGAACTCATCTTGCAGCGTCACCCTACCGGCTCCCTGCAACGTCAGAAGGTTCTCGTAAGCCAGCGACGGATCGGCAAAAGACCGGCCGCCGAACCGATCGACATCGCCCTGAGCGAAAATGAGGTCGTACATTTTGACCCGTCGCACCGCTACGCGAATGTCAGCTCGCGGCATGAACGATCGCAAGATGGGCGCACTGGTACCAGTGCTCGATCCGTCCAATCGGAAGCCGATACGCCGACCGACGAAATCCGCCAGCCCGACCACCTTCGACTGAGGCGACACGGCCGCCGTGCCGAACAGGCTGTACGGCCCGCCTTCGACGTTGGCGTTGATGGCTAGGCTGGCACCTACGCCCAAGTTGTCGCCCTCGACGTCAACTTCGAGCAGATTCTTCGGCGTGCTGACGTGCTGCCAGTCCTGACCCGGAATGTACAGGCTGTACGCACTGGCGAAGCGATACTCGGGGTCCTGCATGGGGTTGTCCGTGCGCGGCAGGATGCACCACTGTACGTTGTACGGCCCGCCTACGGCGCCAGCGCCTACCCACAGTCGTGGTGGACTGGTGAGCGCCGAGACGTGCAGCAGGTAGCACTTCTGGCCCGATAGCGTGATGAGCCCGCCATGCCAGAGCATGGGTGACGGCCCGAGCGCGGTCGGCGACGGACCGTAGCCGATGCCGTACCCAAACGGTGACACGCCGGCGTCGCCCTGTCGAATGTCGCGGCCGTAGCAGATATAGGTGTCGGTGCCGTTGTAAACAGCTACCACGTTCCAGCCGCCCTCGGACACCGACGCGGTGATCTTGCCACGGACAGGCGTCTCATTCGGCAGACCGTAACCAGGCGTGACCACCAGCTGCCGGCCTGAATCGGGACCGCTCACCTGGAGACGGAACAAGCCTTTCAGATGGCCGGTGAAGATCGCGCCGCCCATCGTGTGACCGGCGATGCCGTTCTCATCGTCGACCACGTAGGAGAACGCAGGCGTGACGTTGGGACTGTGCCCAGTGGTGCCGTCGATGTCGTACAGGCCGTTCGTCTTGGCGATGTAGACGTGCTGGTTGGTGGCGATCAGTCGATTGATGCCGTAGGCGCTGTTGGCGCCCTCGCCGATAGCGATACCCGTCGCCCACGAGCCTCCAGTGAGTGGTGCCGTGGCGCAGTTGGCGATCGTGCTCACGCCGTCGCTGGCAACCAATCGGTAGTCAGTGTTGTAGAACACCTGCGTCAAGTGCTTACGGTTGATGCCGCTGGAGCCAGCATCCCACGTGCCTGCGGACTTCTGACGCAGCAGATCGGGAGCGCTGCTGCTCGTCGAGCCCGCCGCGGTACCGACGTACAGGTTGCCGATGAACGGCTCCATGGACCACGCTACTTTGCTGGCGCCGAGGTCGAGGTCCTGTGTCACCGCGCCAGTACCGCCCGCAATCTTGTAGATGTAGCGGCCCGCGCCGATGTACAGGTCGCCGCTGTAGTCGCGCGCACACCGCGCGTGGTCGGTGCTGCCTGTGAGCGTGACGCTGTTCATTTGCGGCCCTGGCATGACCAGTCGCGGGTGGCGGCAGTCCACGTTCGTACCGTAGGCGTAGGTGCCGGCAATGAGTCGCCACGAATAGAACGCGCCCAGATGGAACGTATCCAGCGCCAGCGGTTCCGTGGTGTAGTCGGGCTGATCGGTGGCCAGCTCGGGAATGTGCGTCTCTGACGTGCCCGGCGCCCCATTGCGCGGGAGATAGATGGTGTACAGGTCACCGTTGAGCTCGATCGACTCTCGGATAGCGCTCACCCGCGTGGTATCCTGCCATCGTTGCCTGCTATCCTTGCCTCGTGAGCGGCAGGCGGTGGGACGCCGGACGACCTGCACTGAGCTTCGAAGCGTTGCTCCGGGTTTGTCAAGCGAAGCCCGGAAGTCGGCCCGACGGTTGGCGAAGTCAATAACCAGCCTGGCAGTCCGACCCGCTCACCCACGCGACAAGACCTCGAAGCCGTACCGATTGCCGCCAGCCGACGGGACACGAATCAGACTCGTCCAGTGGTCGTCGCGGCCGATGTCGTCGGCTCGTTGCAGGTGGTCAGTCTTCCAGGCGTTTGCCTCGACACGGGCTGCGGCGGCGAGCTTCTCGAAACGGTCCTGCTCAGAGGCTTCGCCCCACTTGGCAAGCTCTTTGTAGATGTACCACTGCGCGATAATCTCGAAGCCCTCGAGGTCGAGCAGTCCCGCATCCGACTCGGCTACCAGGCCCTCCGTTGAAGCGAGCTGCCACGTGCCGCCCTGGAGCAGCCACCACGACATCGGAATGAACAACATGACTTTGAGCGTGTCGCCGGTAGTGATGGGCATGCCGATCTCGATACGCGGGTTGTCGGCACCAGGCACCCATCGCCAGCGAGGCATCAGCAGGTCGTCGTCGTTCACATCGGCGCCAAATGGCCGGTAGTACACCTCGACGATCTGATCCTCTTCGACCAGCCACGGATAGGCCGCACCGATCTGGTACTCGCGCTGGTTGGTGACGCCCGAGATGCTCACCTTCTGGATCGTCCAGCACTCGGAAAGTACCTTGTTGACGATCTGATTCAGACCGAGCCGACCTTCGATGCGCGTCGGTGGAAGCTTGCCGTAGAACTCGACGTTCACCGCGTTGCCAATCGGATTGGCGGTGGCGCGGTCAATACTGATCGTGCCGGTGCCGGTGTCCAGCCCACGTTTCTGAATGCGCCGGGCCTCGAGGGTAGACGGCACGTAGGCCCAGCAGTCTTTGAGGAACGACGCCTCGAGGTCGGTCGAGGTCAGGCTGCCCACCACGAGCTGACTGGACGTGGCGGCTACGCCGGTGGTCGACGTGTACAGGTGGAAGCCCGCCGCTTCGCCCGCTCGCTGGCGGTAGTTCGTGAGCGTGTACCCCGGAACGCTCGGAGCGCCGGTGATCGCCGCGCCGGTGACAGTGAATGAGGTTGGCACGGGCTACGGGACCACCATCGTCAGAGGATTGGTGAACGTCTCGCCGGCTTTCGCGGCCCAGCCGTAAAACGTGCCAGTGCCCAGGTACACCGTAACTTTGCCGAAAGAGTCCGTCGTCGCACTGGCAACCGTGTTCGTGCCGCCGCTATCGGTGGTCACCCAGAAAGATGCGGCGGCTACCGGGTGGGTGATGTCGTTCTGCACCGTCACGGTGACCGTGTTGGCACCCGCGCCGCCGCCAAGGCTACCGAGCTTGTTGCCGGCCGTGCCTGCACCATAGGCACCTGGCACGGCCGTGGACCACGGATCAGACGTAGCCTGCCGGCTCGAGATCGCCGCGTCCAATCGGCTCAGGCCGAGCGCGGCAGCATCCTGCGGGTTGTAGGCCACCAGCAGCACTTCTTCTTCCACCTGCACCATGCCAGCGGCGCCGCGAGCCACGATTACCACGCTATCGGCTCCCGTCGCGAAGGCTGCGTCCGGGACGTCGAGGCGGTACAGCCCAGGCGCGTTGGTGGCATCCACTTCCACCCACCCACCGGATGACCATGCCGCACTCGACGATGCCAACGTTGCGAGTGTGATCGCCACGGAGGCAGCCCGGTTGCGGACGTAGTACGCGGTGAGGCCGGCAGCATTGTAGGCAATGCCGGTCTTGCGACCGCCCGTGGTCGACGCGGAATCCAGCGCGACCACGTAGAGCGTCTGGGACGTCGCACCTTTCTGAATCTCCCTCATTCAGGCCATCCCACCGGACATCTGGCGGAAGCCACCGGCCAAGGCTTCCTGCTGCATCTCGAACGGCACCCCGCCACCAGCGCCGATATATGCATCGCCAACCTTGTATTCGTCGGTGTACGTCTCGAAATTGCCGGCCATTCCATTGGCGGTGTAGATGCCACCGAGCACCTTCGCGTAGACCCGGTTCGATCCTACCGACGAATCAGTTACCGTGGTGTCGAGCGTGCCATTGATGTAGACCTGATAAATCTGATTCGCGCCGGTCCAATCCGACAGCATCTCGACGAGGTACCACGTATCGATGGTGAACGTCTGCTGCGTCAAGCTGGTACGCGAGGTCGAGCCGGCGCGATTGGTGAAGACAATCGCCCAGGTACCGCCATTGTTCTCAAAGTTCACGCCGATGGAGTCAGCAGCATTGTGCATCTGGAGCAGGTACGCCTCGCCACCACCGACGTTGTTCTGATGCACCCGGAATTGACACTGCGCGCTCAGCACACTGGTCGTGGTAGTGACCGTCGTCCCTTTGCAGGTAGCCTCGTTACCGCCGCCACCCGTGACCAGCGCATCGGAGCCGAAACTGCCGGCGTGGGCTGAGGCGCCGTTCGCGCCGAGCGTGGACCCGGCACCGCTCACCGTCGTGGCTGCCCAGCCGGTGTAGTTGCCAGTCTCGAAGCCGTCGCTGAACAGAATCGCCATTTACGGAGTCACCCACCATTGCGCAGGGATCGGCTCGCCCAGGTTGGCAACGTGGACGCCTATCGTCGGTACCGTCAGATCGAACACGTGGACGCTGATCTGCACCGGAGCGCTGGGCCACAACGTGGCGATGGCGGTCTGGATGACCGCCTCGAGCTGGGCTGGCGTGGCAAACGGGTTGGCCGTCCGCCACGCCGTATAAATTGCCCGTGCATAGGCCACGTCACCAGCACTCGGCCGGCCAAGGCTGAGCAGATTGGTAGCGTCCGCGCCAGACAAATGAGTGAGCGCCGGCATGGTCCCTACGAAAACGTGATCGTGATCCCGCCCGCGGTGCCGGTGGTGATCGCGGTAATGCCGTTGGCCATCGGGAAATTCAGGTCGATGTCTTTCTTGCCGTCAG
>Ga0209488_10003949_pt1 | contig 11727 bp, 7 predicted proteins | sample Rivendell_Oct201_8_FD_188349 | JGI IMG/M metagenome (GOLD analysis project Ga0209488, IMG submission 188349) | Vadose zone soil microbial communities from the Eel River Critical Zone Observatory, Northern California, USA -... | ecosystem: Environmental > Terrestrial > Soil > Vadose zone >...
CATCGACCGACGGGGTATCGGGCGTTTCCGAAGCCTCCTACCTGGCGGTTTCCCGCTATGGTTGTTTAATGTGACAATGCGGGCGCGCCTATACCGAGCTGAAGAATCTGTGCGTCTGGACCAAGGATAATGCCGGCATGGGATCGCTCTACCGTAGCCAACACGAACTAGTATTCGTGTTCAAGCACGGCCGGGACCCTCACCAGAACCATATCCAGCTCGGGCGCTATGGGCGCAATCGCAGCAATGTCTGGAGCTATCCCGGGGTCAACTCGTTTAGCCGGTCGGGTTCCGAAGGCAACCTCCTTGCACTGCACCCGACGGTCAAACCGGTGGCGCTGGTGGCCGGTGCGTTGCGAGACTGTTCCGGCCGCGGCGAGATCGTCCTCGATGCCTTTCTCGGCAGCGGCACGACCCTGATCGCAGCCGAGCGCACAGGCCGCATCTGCCATGGCCTGGAGCTCGACCCGCTCTATGTCGACACCGCGGTGCGACGATGGCAGATAGCGACCGGCGAGCGTGCCCGGCATGCCGAGCGCGATCAGCCGTTCGATGACCTCGCTGCTGACCTCGGAGAGGCCGCATGAGCGAGCCTCCGTCCGATGATCAGGTCGGCTACCGTAAGCCGCCCCGGCACAGCCGCTTCAAAAAAGGGCAGTCCGGCAATCCGAGAGGCCGGCCAAAGGGCTCGGAGAGCGCTGCCCGGCTCACCCGACGCATCCTCGACGAAAAGATCGTGATCAGAGAAAACGGCAAGCGCCGAAGGATCACCAGACGCGAGGCCATGCTGAAGCAGCTGGCCAACAAAGGGGTCATGGGCGACCTCCGGTCCATTCGCGAAGTGTTGAACCTGGACGCCGCCGGAGCCGAGGTCGAAACGCGTGCCAAGCTGCTCCGCATCGAACTCGTCCCGGTACAACCCGTACCCTATCGACCGCCCCATGATACCGACGCGAAGCCCGGAGAGGCGGCATGAGCGCTCCCTCCTCCGAATATAGGGTGGGCTATGGCAAGCCGCCGCAGCAGAGCCGGTTCAAGAAAGGCCAATCGGGCAACCCGAAAGGACGGCCGAAAGCCTCCGAGAGCTTCGCCCGGCTTGCCCGCCGAACTCTCAACGAACGGATCGTCATCAAGGAGAATGGTGAGCGCCGCACGATCACGAAGCTACAGGCGGCCCTGAAGCAGCTGATCAACAAGGCCGCTTCGGGCGACGCACGCGCGATCCGCGAGGTGTTCAAGCTGCAGGCCATGATCGCCGAGCATGACAAAAGCACCGACGAGAAGGTCATCGTCAACATCGTCCGGTGGGCAGATCCTAACGAGTAAAACGCCCTCTCAAAAATGGCACGGCATTGTCCCGGTTACCGTGACGATGCGATCGTCGCACCCCCGATACAACGCCCAGCTGCGATTCCGAGCCGGCGGGCGTCGGCGAGTTCTACGGTCGCGGGTTCGGCCTGTCCTTTGAGGGCATTGGTGGTAGCCATTGCGGCAATCTCATCGCTATTCGGTTACCCGCCACCGGTGGTGGCGAGAGGCGCGGTCTTCTTGCGGTGCGATGTGTTGCGTGACAAGCAGGGCCGCCCGCTCTTTTTTGAGTAGATTCCGAACCTACCCCATCCAGTTAATTATCGGATACCGTACAATCATTGGTGCGCCCCGGTCAGAGACGCGGCACCAACTGAGAGACAGCCAGCGCTCCCGCCTCACGAGGCAAAGGAGGGTGCTACATGGCGCTCGCTTTCCCCACCGTCGTGCGTGTCGAAAAACAGCCGGGAGGGTTGTCCCTCGGCGAAACCATGAACGTTATCGGATCGTGGCTAGATCACCGCAAAATTCAACCGGCCTCGTTCAACTCGGTTTTCAATGGCCAAAGCGGCGTTGGGTTTGAGATCGGCTTCAACAGCGAGGATGAGGCTCACGTTTTCGAGCAGGAATTTAACTTCGCTCGGATGCTCGAAGCGCAAATCCCGCGGCTGCGCCGGTATGCGCGCGCGTTGACCCGGGACGTGGCACGCGCCGACGATCTCGTCCAGAACTGCCTGACCCGGGCTGTCGCCAAACAGCATCTCTGGCAATACGGCACCGATCTGCGGGCTGGGCTCTTCACCATCCTGCACCACCAGCATGTCAACGACGTTCGCCGTTCGATACGTGAAGGCTCTCATGTCATGCTTGAAGAGGGGCCTGAGCTGACGGTACAACCCAATGCTATCCCGACGCTGCAGCTGCGCGATCTTGAAGCCGCTCTCGGCAGGTTGCAGCCAGAGCAACGCCAGGTGATCCTGCTCGTGGGTCTCGAAGGCATGTCGTATCAGGAGGTAGCGAACGTCCTCAACGTGCCTGTCGGCACGGTACGCTCGCGCCTGTCACGCGGTCGTGACCAGCTGCGCCGTCTGATGGGTATGGAGGAGGAGGAGGAGGAGCGGGCGTCCCGGTTAACGTCGGTCAAAAGCGACCCCGCCGAGCGGGGTGCGGATGATGAAGCACCGGCGCGCCGCTTAAACTCCACGCTGGATGGTGCCGAATTCGCGACACTGTAGGCAGCGGTCTATCGCGATGCAAACCCACCGGGCGGGGTCGCGCGGCATCAGTCGGACTTTGCCGGGGATTCGTACACGAACCTTCCGCCGTTGCTACAGAGCAAAAAGCTTGTGAACGTCGGCGCCGCCGCGTGATTGCGATAGTATTCTTCCGCCTCAAGTTTTGCCGCGCCATCGCCGAGCGCAAAGATGTCGCGTCGACGCCACAGCGCAGGCTTGCGACCTAGCCTTTTGCCCACCTTGAAGATGTCCATCCGATATCTCGCCATGCCCGCTCCGCTTCGATGCCTTGCGCTGTCAGGGCCTGTTACAAACATGGCAGAGATCAGCGGTGATAGCCCGCAAGCCGTAGCCCTTGTCCTCTTGGAGCGGATAGCGAGGGCGGAGGACTGGGCCGGCACAGGGGTAGCGAATCCTAACCCCGCTTGGCAAAAATCTCGGCAGGAGATTCCTTGATGCCTACAGGGAATGCCTGGACGCCGTGCTCGCTACACATAAACGGTAGGGACCTTGGGGCCCCGGCACCTAAGATGCGGCGCCGATGATCTCGGCGTCGTTGGGGTGGATCGCTGGTCTGCTACCCCCGGTTGCTCCGGTACGTCAAGTGCATAATTCCCGATCGGGATGTGGGCTGCGTAGCTGTTGCGTTCCCGGCAGAGAAGGGGCGGGCCTTACCGGAGCGCGGCAGCGACGAGCGCCGAGATGAGCGCGGACACGACCAGCCAGGAGAGAATTGCAATCATCAGATCCAGCCGGGTTGTGGCTGGAATTCCCCGGCCGAAACTGCGGGTGGTCCGCCATGCGCTCACGGCCGGAAAACGTGGGTGTATACTACCGTTCCCGAGTGCGGGATCGAGCCCACCGCTCTCGCTCGATCCTCTTTCCGTGCCAAGTGCCCCGAACAGAACGCCGCCTGGACGCGGCGCCGTTCTGCGCTGAGGGATTGCCGCCCGTGAGACGCCATGCCCGAGCACCCGTTAAGACCGGCGCTGCGATTGCCCGAGGAGATTGCGGGTGACCGCCGCGACAATGGTCAACCTCGATCGCCAACCTTCTGCTCGCTGGGCTCAAGCCAGCGGTCGCTGGCCTAGATCTCGATCCGGCGCCCAATTTCCAGGAAATTGTGCGGCGGTAGATTGAACAGATCGACGGCCCGCACCGAATTGCGGAATAGGAAGGCGAAAAGCGGCACCCGCCACCGCAAAAGCCATCCACCCGCCTCGCCACGGACGACTTCATCATGGGCGCCGAAGTAAACGGCAGTGTCGAGATCGAGCGGGCAACCGAGATCTTTTGCGGCACGCAAAGCGGACGGCAGATCGGGTATTTCGACAAAGCCGTAGTGGACGGTCAAGTGCCAGAAGCCTTCGAAGATGCGGTCCAGCTCAAGGCGATTTGAAGGACTGACGCGTGGGATGTCGGCGAACCTCACCGTCAGCGCGATCACTGTTTCCGGCAGCGCCCTGATCTGGGATACGTGCAGGATCATCAGCGGTGGGATCGCCCCTGTTATGCGGGTCAGAAAAATCGCGGTGCCCGGTACGCGTGCAATCCTTCTCTTCTGTAGCCGCTCCAGAAATTGCGCGGGTGACTCGGTCATAGTCGCAAGCTTGCGCCGAATTGCCTCCATGCCTGAGTGCCAGGTGGTCATGACGACGAACACGATCCCACCGAAGGTCAGCGGGATCCAACCGCCATCGGCAATCTTCACCAGGTTCGCCGCGAAGAAGGCGGTGTCGACGAAAAGGAAGACCCCACTGGCGAGCAGCGCGGCTGGGGCCGACCAGCCCCAGCGGTCACGCATGACGCTGTACAGCAATGCCGTCGTCAGCAGCATGGTGGTCGAGACCGCGGTGCCGTAAGCGCCGGCCAGGCGGTCGGAACTCGCGAAGCTTACCGTCAGCGCGATCGTAAACAACATCATCGTCCAATTCACGAACGGCACATATATCTGACCATATTCCTCGGCCGAGGTTTGACGGATCCGCAAGCCCGGAAACCAGCCTAGCTGCATCGCCTGACGCGTCAGGGAGAACGAACCGGTGATGATCGCCTGACTCGCCACGATCGTCGCCACCGTCGCGAGCACCACCAGTGGGAAAACCGCCCAATCCGGGGCAAGCCTGAAGAACGGACTGCCGCCGCCCGGCTGATCGAGCAGGAGAGCCGTCTGTCCCGCGTAATTGACAACGAGTGCCGGCAACACGATCGCGTACCAGGTGGTCCGTATCGGATTCCGGCCGATATGCCCCATGTCGGCGTAAAGCGCTTCAGCGCCGGTAATGGCCAGGAAAACTCCGCCAAGCACGGCAAAGCCACGCCACCCGTTCTGGGTCAAGAAGGCGATCGCGTATTGCGGATCGATGGCTGCAAGCACATCAGGATGACGCAGGATGCCGCCGACCCCAAGCGCGGCAATTACGATGAACCAGCACAGCATCACTGGCCCGAACACGTGAGCGATGCGCTTTGTGCCCCGGCCCTGAACCCCGAAAAGGCAGAGCAGGATGGCGACCGCCATTGGCATGACAAAGGGCTGCAACGCGGGAGTGGCGACGTTGATCCCCTCGACTGCGCTCAACACCGAGATTGCCGGCGTAATGATGCCATCACCGTAAATCAGGGCTGCTCCGAACAAGCCCATGATCACGAGCGTCCGTCTCTTATCGAAGCCGCGCGCGCCGGCGAGTGGCATCAGCGCCAAGATGCCGCCTTCGCCATGGTTGTCCGCCCGCATCACGAACAGGCAGTATTTGACGGAGACCGTGATGATCAACGCCCAGAAAATAAGCGAGAGGGCGCCGAGCGCCACCGCCGGGACAAATTGACCGCCGGCGGCCTGCATGATCGCCTGCAGCGTATAGAGCGGGCTTGTCCCGAGGTCGCCATAGACGATGCCGAGCGCCGCCAATGACGTTGCCGGCGTCGTCCGGCGAATGAGGGAGGCAGGAGCCTGGCTTTCGGTAGCGGCGCCAGTGACCGACATCGGCTCGACTGATCTCCCCAGCACTGTGCCGCGGTTATCTCGGGAACGCCGGTCAGGCTTCCGCAGGCAGGGCGTCGGTCGCCGCCATCACCAGGCGGATCAGATCCGGAAGCGTCGCCGCGCCCGTCCTCTTCATTACGGCGGCACGATGGTTCTCGACCGTGCGCTGGCTGATGCCGAGGTCGTGGGCGATTATCTTATTCGGACGTCCTTCAACGACGAGGTCCAAGACGTCGCGTTCGCGCGGCGTCAAGCGGGCGAGACGTGCGGCCGCCGTCTTGTGCCAAGCGGAGAGCTTTGTCGAATCCCCGATGCGGTCGAGGGCGCGTTCGATGCTTGCCAACAGTTCGTCCGGGCGAACGGGTTTCTCCAGGAAGTCGACGGCGCCGGCCTTCATCGCTTCCACCGCCATCGCTATGTCGCCATGGCCGGTCACCATGATCGCCGGCAGGCCGTGGATCCGGGCCTTGAGCCGTTCGAGGAGCGCGATTCCGCCCATGCCGGGCATCAGGGCATCGACCACGAGGCACCCCTCACGATCCCGCCGGTCGGCCGCGAGGAACGCCTCGCCGCTGGCATAGACCTCGGTCGTATGCCCGTGTTCCTGAAGCAATTCCTGCAAAGTGTCGCGGATGGTGCGGTCGTCGTCGATCACGAAAACCGTGGGCCGCGAGCCGTTAGCCGGTACGGCCGCATGCCGCACGTTCTCGCGCTTCGGCTGTGGCTTCGTGGTAAGGAAGGTGACGATCTGCTGCGTCAGCGTTTCCGGCTCCGCCGGCTTGCTGAGATGGACGCAGCCGGCATCGGCGATCTTGCGCAGGGTGTCGCTCGATATGTCACCGGTGAGGATGATGGCCGGTATTTCGCGGCGCAACGACTCCCGCAGCCGCGCGATGACCTCGGCGCCGGTCAGGTCCCCCGGCAGATTATAATCGGCGATGACGACATCCGGCAGCAATGCCCCGCGCGCCGCCAGCGCAAGCGCCTCGTTCGCGCCCCCGACGGCGGTGGTTCGGTGTCCCTCGCCCTCGAATAGCATCTCGAGCATCTCACGCACCGCGGGATCGTCCTCGACGATCAGGATCGCACCGGTGGGCCCCGCGACCGCCTCTACCCGCTGCGCTCCGCTGGGCGGCCGCTGCGTGTTCTCTCCGAGCGGCACCTCTATGGCGAACACCGACCCCCGGCCCAGCCAGGAGCGGACATCAATGATGTTGCCCAAGAGCTCGCTGATGCGTTGCACGATGGAAAGACCGAGGCCGAGGCCGCGGCTGCGCTCGCGGGCGGCGTTGTCAAGCTGATGAAACTCCTCGAAGATCGACTCCAGTTGTCCGGCGGGAATGCCTATCCCGGTGTCCCACACCTCGATGCGCAGCTTGTCGCCGCGCCGGCGGCAGCCGAGCAGGACCTTGCCGCACTCGGTGTATTTCACCGCGTTCGCAAGCAGGTTGCGCAGCGTCTGCTCGAGCAGGCGCGGATCGCTGCGCACGTTGAGGCCGCTCGCGACCACGCGCAAAACGAGCTGCTTCGTCGCCACATGATAGGCGAACTCGGTTTGCAGGCGATCGAGCAAGGTGCCGATCGGAAACTCGGCGATTTCCGGATGGACGACCCCGGCCTCGAGCTGGTTGATGTCGAGCAGCGTATTCAGCATGCCCGACATCGCGCCGAGCGTCTCTTCGAGCTTGGCGATCAGCCTCACGCCGCTCTGGTCCTTGATCCTCTTCGCCAGTATCCCGCGCAACAGGCTGAGCGTCTGCAATGGCTGCCGCAAATCGTGGCTGGCGGCGGCGAGGAAGCGCGATTTTCCGAGACTGGCCTGCTCCGCCACCCGCTTGGCGGCTTCAAGCACCTCGCTCGATCTTTTGCGCTCGGTGATGTCGTCGATCGTCACCAGAATTCGCCGCCCGGCCAGGGGGTCCTCGCGAATTTCAAGCGCGTTCATCAGCAGCGATCGCACTCCCTGGCGCGGCAGTTCGACGTCGATTTGATGATCCTCGATGAACCGCTCGCCGCGCCGGAGGCGGTCGAGGAAGTCGCGCAACGCTGCGTTATCGAGACGGCCCTCGTCGACCGCGTCGAGCTGCCGGCCCACGGTCTCCTCGGGCTCGACAAAAAAGGTGGTGTAGAAAGAGGGATTTGCGGAGATGACGCGGAGTTTCTCGTCGAGCACGATCAGCGGCTGGCTGATCGTGTTGATGATGCTGTCGGAATAGGACCGCGCCGCCTCGATTGCCCGTTCAGCCTTCTTCCTCTCGGATATGTCGGCGAAGGTGATAACCACCCCCTCGACCTGATCGTCCTGGGTGCGGTAGGGAACGATGCGACGGGTGTACCAGGCGCCGCTGTCGGTCTCGACCTCACGGCTCGGCGGCACATCGCCGCCAAAAACCGCGCCGGCATCGGCGAGCAGGTGAGGGTCGTTGATGCGGCGGGCCAGATCGGCGAGCGGCCTGCCGATGTCCGAGGCGATGACTCTGAACATCGTCTTCGCGGCCGGCGTAAACAGACGGATCTCGAGATTGCCGTCGAGGAACAGCATCGCGATCTCCGAGCTGTTCATGGTGTTCCGCAGGTCGTTGGCGGTGGCGCGCTGATGCTCGATGGTTTCGCTGAGCTGACTGTTGAGAGCGGTGAGCTCCTCGTTGAGCGATTGCAGCTCTTCCTTGGAAGTTTCCAACTCCTCGTTGGTCGATTGAAGCTCCTCGTTGACCGACATGGCCTCTTCGTTGGTGGCCGTCACCTCGTCATTAGTCTCCCCAAGGTCGTGGATTGCGCTCTCCAGCTCCTTGCGGGTGGCGTCGAGCTCCTGCTCGAGCTGGGCGACACGCGGCGGGTCGGCGGCCTCGGCCGCTGCCTTGCCGCTTTTCTTGCGCTCGGGTTCGTCGGAGAAGCTGACCAGAAGAAACTTGGCGTCCTCGGTTTCAATCGGCTGGACCGAGACGCTGATCGCAACGGCTTCGCCGTTACGGTCCATCTGCGCGCCTCCGAGCACAACGCGCACCTGTTCCCGGCTGGCCTGGTGAACGGCCGCCCGGAGCCTTGTCCGCAGCCCGTCGCGCGCCATCGCGAAGAGATCCCGACTGGCCTCGCCTGCGGCCACCTTCAGATAGCGGTCGATCGGCCCGAAATAGTAGAGGCACTCGTGCCTGGGATTGATCATGACCGAGGCCGGCGCATAGACGTCGAGCAGCGCCTGCCGGGCGAGGGCGCCGGTGTCGGTGCGCGGCGCGGCGGACCGCGCGGGCGGAGGCGTCGTCCTTCCGCCTTCGCCCGGCGCGATCGGGAACACAACCTCGCCCGGGCGACTGCGGCCGAGATGCCGGAAGATCCGATGCCGCTTGGAAATCGGCTCGAAGCGGTCGCCGAAATCGCCGATCGTTTCGGAGGCCCCCAGAACCAGAATTCCGTCCTCGCGCAGCGCGAAATGGAACAGCGAGAGGACCTTTTCCTGCACTTCGGGGCGGAGGTAGATCAGCACGTTGCGGCAAGATACCAAGTCGAGGCGCGAGAACGGCGCATCGGCTAACAGATCCTGCGTCGTGAACACCACCGTTTCGCGCAGCTCGCGCGTGACGCGGTAATTGCAATCCTCCTTGACGAAGAAACGCTCGAGGCGGGCCGGCGAGACGTCCTTCCGGATCGACTCCGGATATTGTCCATTGCGGGCAATCGCCAGCGCATCATCGTCGACGTCGGAGGCGAAGACCTGCAGCTTCACGTTTCGCTTCGACGATGCCATCTCCTCCAGGAAGAGCATGGCGATCGAGTAGGTCTCCTCTCCGGTGCTGCATCCGGCGTCCCAGATGCGGATCGGCATGTCGTGCGGCTGCCGGCGTATCAGCTCGGGGATGATGGTTTCCGCCAAGACCTCGAACGTCTTTTCATCACGGAAAAATTGCGTGACGTTGATCAGCATGTCCTTGGCGAGACGATCGATCTCGTCAGGCTCCTGGCGCATCGTGTCGAGATAAAGACCGATTTCCTTGATCGACGCCATCGCCATCCGCCGCTCGATCTGGCGACGGACCGTGCCTTCCTTGTAGAGGGCGAAATTATGCGCTGTATGCGCGCGCAGGAGGTCGATGATCTCGGCCAGCGGGGCGCCGTCGCTTGGCGCCGGCGCCGCGCGTTCGGGCTCCAGGTGCGTCTGACGGATGGATTTGTGGCGGTGTTTGACGAGAGCCGCCGGAATCTCGGCGACCGGAAGCACAAGGTCCACGGCGCCGGTCAGGATGGCGCTGCGCGGCATGCCGCCCTGGGCGGCATCCTTCGGATCCTGCACGATAACCAGCCCGCCATTGGCGCGTATCGCCGTCAGCCCGACGCTGCCATCGGCACCGGTGCCAGAGAGAACAGCGCAGACGGCGCGCGCGCCGCACTCTTCGGCAAGCGAGCGCAGCAAGAAGTCGAAAGGCATCCGTGCGCCGTGCCGTTCGCGCGGGTTTGTCAGTCGAAGCGCGCCTTCGCCAATAGACAGATAGACACCCGGCGGAATGACATAGACATGATCGCGCTCGATCGGCATGCCGTCCGCCGCTTCCGACACCGTCATCGCCGTATGGCCGGCCAAAAGGCCGACCATCATGCTGCCATGCGTCGGATCGAGATGCTGAACCAGGATGAAGGCCATGCCGGTGTCGGAGGGGAGCGCGTCGAACAGCTTGTAGAGGGCCTCCAGCCCACCGGACGAGGCGCCGAGACCCACCACCAGGAAGTCGTCCAGCCGCGACGGATGTCGCGCAGCATCGCGGCCCGGTCGGCCCCTACCGGCGCTCCGCGCGCGCTCTTTAATCGACATGGTTTCTGGCTTTCCGCATGCCCCTTCGTCACTCTCGGACAGGGCAGGATATAACAACAATACCATAGATCACGGCCTCCGCTCGACCGCCTTCGCCCGGGGCATCGCCAGCACCGTTTTCGTGGGCCGGAGTGTAGGGCGCGTCCGCGATCTGCGGGAGGCTCGGAAACTACCTAAGCGGGAGGATGCAAAGCGCCTGGATCGGGTGGATGGCGTGGGGTCGGCTCGATCGCGAGGACCACTCGAAGCATCTGCATCGGGTGGCCGATTACGCGTCACCGATGATCGTCACAGGTAGATTCCGAAGTCTAATGAGTAGATTCCGGAGCTTACACCCACAGGTTGGAGGGCACTTAACTGGGCCTACTTGCAGCTTGGGGAACCGTTCTATGCCAAAGGTGCTGATTGCCGAGGACGAGTTAATCATTGCCGACATGATCGCGGAGGTCCTAGCCAGGAACGGCTACGACATTTGCGGCATTGCCCGCAGCGTGGCGGAAGTGATCGAGCTCGGCGACGCGCACAAGCCCGACCTCGCCGTCATCGATCTACACCTTGCGGATGGCAGCCTCGGCACCGGGGTAGCGCACCGGCTTCGCCGCCATGGTAGCCTCGGCGTCCTCTACATGACCGGCGGCGCGAATGACATAACCCTGACAGCGAATGACGGCGAGGCATGCCTGCGCAAGCCGTTCGCGCTCGGGGATCTCGTAGCCGCTCTGAAGACCGTCGAGGGGATCGTCAACGGCAAAGGTGCCGAGCCGCCGTTTCCGCCGGGATTCGAGGTACTCCGGCATCCGCTAGACCAACATATGCCGGAAAACCCCGAAATGACGGCCGCCAATTTGAAGATAACAAGGCTTCTGCGGCAGCAGGCTGCGCTCGCGGGGTTCGGCGGCTTCGCGTTCCGGGAAACCGATCTGGGGGAGATATTAACGGAGGCAGCGCGCGCTTGCGCGGAATGTCTGGAAGTGCCTTTTTGCAAGATATGCCGGTACCGACAAGAGGAGAATGACCTGCTCGTCGAGGCGGGGGTCGGCTGGCGGCCCGGCGTCGTCGGCAGCGTGGTCTCGCGGGCGGACCAGAGTTCGCCGCAAGGCCGCGCGTTCGTCACCGGCAAGCCGGTGATCTGCGACGATCTGAGCCGGGATGCAGTCTTCGCGCTGCCGGCCCTGTACGCCGACCACGGCATCGTCTCCATTGTGGACGTGATCATCAAGGGGAACGGTAGGCCTTACGGCGTACTGGAGATCGACAGCCCGCAGCCGCATAGCTACGACCGGCACGACGTGGATTTTCTGACCGGCTTCGCCAACGTGCTGGCCGAGGCGGTTGGGACGACAAAGCGCAACAAGTTGCTCAGGTCGGCCATCGGCCGCATGAAGAACCTAGTCGCC
>Ga0209488_10003950_pt1 | contig 11724 bp, 16 predicted proteins | sample Rivendell_Oct201_8_FD_188349 | JGI IMG/M metagenome (GOLD analysis project Ga0209488, IMG submission 188349) | Vadose zone soil microbial communities from the Eel River Critical Zone Observatory, Northern California, USA -... | ecosystem: Environmental > Terrestrial > Soil > Vadose zone >...
TCGTGTCGATGGCCTGGGCAACTTCAGCTTCGAGATTCCTTTTTTCTGCCAGGAGCTCCTTGCGCAGGCCGTCCAGCGACGAGGAGTCCTTCGCCTCCTCCAGCTTCTCGCGCAGCTCCATCTGCTGCATGAGGAAATCCTTCGGCATGGCGGTGTTGGTCTCGAAGGCGACGTCGACGCCATGCAGCGCGAGGATGTGGCTCGCGCGCTGCACCGGGTTCTTCAGGCTGCGGTAGGCCTCGTTGACGCGCGTGGTCCACTGCAGCGACGCGCGCCGCTCGGCGTCGCCGGCATGCGCGAAACGGTCGGGATGCACGCGCGACTGGATCTCGCGGTAGGAGCGCTCGAGCGCCTGCTGGTCCACCGAGAAGGCAGGCTGCAGACCGAATAATTCGAAGTGGTTCTGCATCACCTGTACCGCCGGCGCCGGAGCGCCGTACTAGACGTTAAAGCTCTCGCCGCAACCGCATTCGTCCTTGACGTTGGGGTTGCGGAACTTGAAGCCTTCGTTGAGGCCTTCGCGCGTGTAGTCGAGCGTGGTGCCCTGCAGGTACGGCAGGCTCTTCGGATCGACGATGACCTGCACCCCGTGGCTCTCGAACGCGAGGTCGTCTGGGTTCAGCGCGTCGGCGAACTCGAGCTTGTAGGCCATGCCGGAGCAGCCGGAGGTGCGCACGCCCACGCGCAGCCCTACGCCCTTGCCGCGCTTGGTGATGTAGGACTGGACGTGCTTCGCCGCGGTTTCAGTGAGCGTAATCACGCGACTCGCTTCTCCTTCTCCTGCGTCTGGGCAGCCGTGCCGGCCTCATTTGTCCCAAGCGCGTGCTTTTTCTTGTAGTCCTCGACCGCGGCCTTGATCGCATCCTCGGCGAGGATCGAGCAGTGGATCTTGACCGGCGGGAGCGACAGCTCCTGCGCGATCTGCGTGTTCTTGATCGACGCCGCCTGGTCGAGGGTCTTGCCCTTGACCCACTCGGTGACCAGCGAGCTCGAGGCGATCGCCGAGCCGCAGCCGTAGGTCTTGAAGCGCGCGTCCTCGATGCGGCCGTCGGCGCCGACCCTGATCTGCAGCTTCATGACGTCGCCGCAGGCCGGTGCGCCGACCATGCCGGTGCCGACCGCGTCGTCCGCCTTGTCGAAAGAGCCGACGTTCCGCGGGTTCTCGTAGTGATCGATGACTTTGTCGCTGTATGCCATATCAGACTCCTAGTGTGCAGCCCATTGCACTGAGTTCAAATCGACGCCGTCTTTGTACATTTCCCAGAGCGGCGAAAGCTCGCGCAGCTTCTCCACCTTGCGCTTGATGAGGTCGGCAGCATAGTCGACCTCCTGCTCGGTCGTAAAACGGCCGAGGGTGATGCGGATCGAGCTGTGCGCAAGCTCGTCGTTGCGGCCGAGCGCGCGCAGCACGTAGGACGGTTCGAGCGAAGCCGACGTGCACGCGGAGCCCGACGACACGGCGATGTCCTTCACCGCCATGATCAGCGACTCGCCCTCGACGAAGTTGAAGCTCACGTTGAGGTTGTGCGGGATGCGCCGCTCGAAGTCGCCGTTGAGGTACACCTCTTCCATGCCCTGGACGCTTTTCCACAGCCGGTCGCGCAGCGCGCGCACGCGCTCGTTGTCGGTCGCCATCTCGGCCTTGGCGAGGCGCGCGGCCTCGCCGAAGCCGACGATCTGGTGCGTGGCGAGCGTGCCGGAGCGGAAACCGCGCTCGTGGCCGCCGCCGTGGATCTGCGCCTCGAGGCGCACGCGCGGCTTGCGCCGCACGTAGAGCGCGCCGATGCCCTTCGGGCCGTAAATCTTGTGCGCCGTGATGGTCAGCAGGTCGGCCCTGAGCTTGTTCATGTCGATGTCGACGCGCCCCGCGCCCTGCACCGCGTCGCAGTGGAACACGATGCCCTTCGCCTTGCAGATATCGGCGATCTCCCACACCGGCTGGATCACGCCGATCTCGTTGTTCACCATCATGATCGAGACCAGGATGGTGTCGGGGCGGATCGCCGCCTTGAACTTGGCGATATCGACCAGCCCGTTCGGCTCCACCTCGAGGTAGGTCGCCTCGAAGCCCTGGCGCTCGAGCTCGCGGAAGGTGTCGAGCACCGCCTTGTGCTCGGTCTTCTGCGTGATCAGGTGCCTGCCTTTGGTTTTATAGAACTGGGCAGCACCCTTGATGGCCAGGTTGTTTCCTTCCGTGGCCCCCGAGGTCCAGACGATCTCCTTCGGATCGGCGTTGATCAGCGCCGCGACATGCGCGCGCGCTTCTTCCACGCCCTCTTCGGCCTTCCAGCCGAACGCGTGCGAGCGGCTCGCCGGGTTGCCGAAGATCTCCGTGAGGTACGGGATCATCTTCTGGGCCACGCGCGGGTCCACGGGCGTGGTCGCGGAGTAGTCGAGATAGATGGGCAGCTTCATGCCGCGACCTTCTCCTGGGGTTGCTGGCGGAAATCCTTGATCACCGCCACCTGCTTGCCGTTCTGATGCGCCACCAGGTCGGCGAGCGTCACCGACGAGAGGTACTCGTGCATCTTCTCGTTGAGCGTCGCCCACAGGTCGTGCGTCATGCAGCGCTGCTCGTCGTGGCAGTTCTCCTTGCCGCCGCATTGCGTCGCGTCGAGCGGCTCATCGACCGCGGCGACGATGCTCGCCACCGTGACCGACTGCGCCGGCTGCGCGAGGTTGTAGCCGCCGCCCGGACCGCGCACGCTCGAGACCAGCTTGGCGCGGCGCAGCTTGCCGAAGAGCTGCTCCAGGTAGGAAAGCGAGATGTGCTGGCGCTCGCTGATCGCCGCGAGCGTGACGGGGCCGCGGTTCTGGCGCAGCGCCAGATCGACCATCGCGGTCACCGCAAACCTGCCCTTCGTAGTCAGTCTCATAAGTGCCTTTTGGAATACCCGATTAGTATGGTCAAGTATACCTTAATCCGACAGAATCAGTCGGACTTTGTTCCCTTGTGGAACAGCTACTTGACGGCCCGCAGCTCGCGCTTGGAGGCCTCGGTTTCGCGCTCGACTTCGGCCATTTTGGCCTGCAGCGCACGCAGCGCGCGCTCGAGCTCCTGGGAGTGCTCGACGAGCTGCTGGATCGCCTTCGCGTAGGGGTCGGAGTGCTCCTGCACCACCGCGTAGGCGGCAAATCGCGCCGCCTCCGCGTCCTTTCCTTCGACGATGCGGCCCGGAATTCCGACCACCGTCGCGCCCGGGGGGACTTCCTTGACCACCACCGCGTTCGCGCCGATGCGCGCACCGTCGCCGATGGTGAAGCCGCCGAGGATCTTGGCGCCCGCGCCCACGACCACCCCGGCGCCGAGCGTCGGGTGGCGCTTGGTGCCGCGGAAAAGCGTGGTGCCGCCGAGCGTCACGCCCTGGTAGATGGTGCAGCCGTCGCCCACTTCCGCGGTCTCGCCGATCACCACGCCCATGCCGTGGTCGATGAAGACGCAGGAGCCGAGCTTTGCGCCGGGATGGATCTCGATGCCCGTGAGAAAGCGCCCGAGATGCGAGGTGAAGCGCCCGAGCCAGCGCAGGTTATGCAGCCAGAACCAGCGCCCGAGCTTGTGGATATAGATCGCGTGCAGCCCCGGATAACAGGTCAGCACCTCCCAGGTGGTGCGGGCCGCCGGGTCGCGCTCGAGGATGCAGGCGATGTCGCCGCGCAAGCTTGAAAACATGCAGAGATTCTAGGGGTGCCCGACTAATTTGATCAACTATTCCCTTGGCTCATGCCTGGGATTCCTGCCGCTCATCAAGGCCTTCAGCAGGCCGCGCAGGATGTTGACCTCTTCGCGCTCGAACGCCGGCACGCGCGAGAACAATCGCCGCCAGCGTTCCCGCAGCCGCGAGTTCGGCGCCATGAAGCCGCTGACGGTGGCCGCCTGCTCGAAGTGCGCATAGAGGCCTTCCATGTCTTCGACCGTGGCGCGCTTTTCCACGCGCGCGAAGGGCATGGCGACGTCGACGCACATGCGCAATTCGTAGGCGACCACCTGCACCGCCTGCGCGAGGTTCAGTGAGCTGAACTCGGGATTCGCCGGAATGTGCACGAGGAACTGGCAGGCAAACATCTCGTCATTGGTGAGGCCCGCTGCTTCGTTTCCGAACACGAATGCAACCGGCGCATCCATTTCCACGGCACGCGCGGCGGCGCTGCGCACGTCGAGCACCTGCGGCGACCATTCGCGCGGCCGCGCCGAGAGCGCGAATGCCGCCACGCAGTCCTTCACCGCCTCTTGCAACGTCGCATGGACGGTGGCGGCGTGCAGCACGTCGACGGCATTGGTCGCCAGCCATTGCTCTTCCTTCGCTGGATAGCGCTCCGGCGCCACCAGCCGCAAATCGGTCAGCCCCATCGCCTTCATCGCGCGCGCCGCGGCGCCGATGTTGCCAGGATGGCTCGGGCGGCAAAGGACGATGCGAATCGGCGGCATGCATCTATAGAATACGCGCCCCATGCATCCCATGCTCAACATCGCCGTGCGCGCCGCGCGCCGCGCGGGCTCGATCATCAACCGCGCCGCGCTCGACGGCGGCGGCGGGCTGAAGGTGACTTCGAAGCGCGCCAAGGATTTCGTCACCCAGATCGACCAGGCGGCCGAGCAGGCGATCATCGACATCGTGCGCAAGTCCTATCCCGAGCACGGCTTGCTCGCCGAGGAGTCGGGCGCGAGCCAGGAAGACGCGGAATTCGTCTGGATCATCGATCCGCTCGACGGCACCACCAATTTCATCCACGGCTTTCCGCAGTACTGCGTCTCGATCGGCATCCGGCACCGCGGCGCGCTGACGCACGCGGTGATCTACGACCCGGTGAGGAACGAGCTGTTCACCGCCTCGAAAGGCAGCGGCGCCTACCTCAACGACCGGCGCATCCGCGTCTCGACGCTCACCAAGTTCGGCGACGCCCTGGTGGGAACGGGATTCCCGTTCAAGGAACTGACGCGCCTCGATCTCTATACGCGGCAGTTGCAGACGATGATGAAGACCTGCGCCGGCGTGCGCCGCGCCGGCGCCGCGGCGCTCGACCTCGCCTATGTCGCCTGCGGCCGGCTCGATGCGTTCTGGGAGCTCGGCCTCTCGCCCTGGGACATGGCGGCCGGCGCGCTATTGATCCAGGAGGCCGGCGGCCTGGTCGCCGACCTCAAGGGGGAGCAGACCTTCCTCGAGTCCGGCGACATCGCGACGGCAACGCCCAAGGTGTTCACCGCCCTGCTCGAGGCGCTGCGGTGATCTCGAATTTGTCGGGATAAAAGGCGAGCAACTCCTTGATGGCGAGCATCTCGTCGTACGGCTGCTCGTAGGTCCACACCGCGTTCTCCGGTCCGTTCTTCAGCGAGTAGTACGAAGCCTCGCGTCCTTGCGCGGGATGTAATACACGAGCGGCGCCACGACATGGCCCTCATGGGTCTCGTGCATCTCGACCGCGTCCGTCGTGTCGGCGATCAATTCGCCGTGATGCGTCACCTGCACGCGCGCCTTCGCCGGCTGCGTGCTGATGCGGTGCCGCGGGTACTTCTTGTAGCCGGGAGCAGGATTGGCGCTCATCTCTTTTTCGCCTTCCACAGGCCCATCATGCGGCCCTCGGGATCGGTGAACAGCGAGAACTTGCCCATGCCGGGCACCTTCTGCATCTCGACGTGGATCTTGCCGCCGGCGGCGACCACCTTCTTGCGGTAGGCCGAGAGGTCGTCGACCAGGATGTAGAACAGCATGTTGCCCGGCCACGGTGCTTCGCGATCCGGCTTGACGATGCCGCCGTTGATGCCGCGCATCTCGCCTTCGGCGCCGGTCTCGACCACGCGGTAGTTGATCTCCGGGTGATGCTGCACCTTCCAGCCGAAGATCCTGGCGTAGAAGTCCGCCACCTTCGCCGGCTCCTTCGACATCAGTTCCCAATGCACTACGGGATTGCCCATTTCATGGCTCCTTCTGCGCCATCACCATCCACGACACGCCGAAGCGGTCGTCGACCATGCCGAAGCTCGAGCTGAAGAAGGTCGGAATGAGCGGCTGCTGCACCTTGCCACCATCGCTCAGCGCGCCGAACACGCGCTTCGCTTCCGCATCGTCGCGCGCGGTGACCGCTAGCGCGATGCCTTCGAATGCGGGCTTGCCGGTGCAATGGCTGTCGGAGGCGAGCAGCTGCGCGTCGCCGACGCGAAAGGCCGCGTGCAGGATCTTCTCCGGCGGCGCCGTCATGCCGGGCTGCTGGGGCCCTGGCATGTCCTTGAAGCGCATCATCATCTCGATCTTGGCGCCGAGGTGCTTGCTGTAGAACTGCAGCGCTTCCTCGCAACGGCCATTGAAATTCAGATAGGGCTGCACTTGCATGGCTTTTCCTTTCAGGACAGTTACTCCGGAATCTCGGCCTCGACCAGCTGCGCAAGCAGGGTGAGCGATTCCTGCCAGCCGAGATAGCAGGCCTCGACCGGAATGACCTCGGGTATCCCTTCCTGCACGATGTTCAACTCGGTTCCGCAAAACACCTTCTTCAGCGATATCGTGGTCTGCATTTCTCCGCGCAGGTTGGGGTCGTCGAACTTGTCGGTGTGCCGAATGCGCTCGTTCGGCACAAGCTCGAGAAACGCCCCACCAAAGGAGTGGCTGTGACCCGTGCTGAAATTGGTGAACGCCATCTTGTAGGTGCCGCCGACCTTAGCCTCCAGGTGATGCACCTTGCCGGTAAAGCCGTTCGGCGGCAGCCATTTGGCCATGGCGTCGGCATCGAGGAATGCCTTGTAGATTCTCTCGGGCGGCGCCTGCAACACGCGGTGAAACCGGACCGTGCTCACAGGTCCACCACCACCTTGAACCCGCCCCAGATCATGCGCTTCGCATCGAAGGGCATGTTCTTCGGATCCATCATGCTGGCGAGGCGCTTGTCCTTCATCGCCTTCGCGTTCACGCGGTCGCGGTCGGCGCGCGACTTGTACACGATGTAGGAGAAGAACACCGTTTCGCCGGGCTTCTGCTTGACCGCGCGCGGAAACGAGGTGCGCTTGCCCCACTTCACGTCATCCGCGACGCACTCGCGGAATTCGAGCGCGCCGTGGTCGCGCCACACCTTGCCCATCTTGCGCGACATGCCGCGGTACACCTCGAGCTTTTTCTTCGGTACCGCTACGACGAAACCGTCAACGTACGCCATGAGCGTCTCCTTGTTGTTCACGCGCAGTCTCGCGCGCATTTTCCCGAATGGGACGGATCGGCCGTACCTCGATGCTGCCGACCTGCGCCGGCGGGATCTTCGCGGCGAGCTGGATCGCCTCGTTGAGATCCCGCGCCTCGATCATGTAGAAGCCGGCGAGGAATTCCTTGGTCTCGGCGAACGGCCCGTCGGTGACCGAGACCTTGCCGTTGCGCACGCGCACCGTGGTCGCGGTCGAGACCGGCTGCAGCGCCTCGGAGGCGATGCAGTGGCCACTCTTGCGGATTTCCTGGTCGAAGGCGACGCAGTGGTGGTCGGGCACGTTGGCGATGGCCTGCTCTTCGCCGTAGACGAGACACAGATATTTCATGGGGTTTTCTCCGCGATGGTCTTGAGGCTCGCCAGGCCGGCTTCGAATTCCGTGCCGACCATGCGATCCATGTTGACGAACAGGTGAATGATCTTTGCGAAGTATGGCACCGCGCCCTGCATCGCCCAGGTCACCTCGGTCGCCGCGCCATCCGGCGCGAGGGTGAATACCACCCGGTTGTCGACCCGGAATGGCTCGAGCATGCGCAGCGCCATGGTGACCTTCGATGCCGGCGCGGAATCGAGGATCTCGATCGTGCCCTTGCCGACGTTCTTGTTGCCTTCGAACGCATACGCCGCGCCTTTGCCGCTCTCGGGGCCGCTGTAGCTGCCCTTTATGTTCGGGTCCTTCTTGTCGAACGGGTTCCAGGTATTGAAGCGGTGCAGATCGTTGATCAGCGGATAGATCTGCTCCGGCTTGGCCTTGATGCTCGTGCTGCGGCGCACCTGGAACGTGTCGGGCCGCAGCGCCGCGAGCACCAGCACGCCTCCGATCAGCAGCAGCACGCCAAGGCCGATGTATTTGAGCATGATGTTTTCCGGTGCTCCTATACCCATAGTCGGATGGCCGGCCACCGGATCGACAGCGGCTGCGAAAGATTTTTCCGGCGCCGGTACGCGAGGAGCGCAAGCGCGAGCAAGGTGCCGCCGGGCAAGAGAATTTCGATGGCAAGTATCAGCATGGCGGTTTTCATTTGCGGCTCCTTTCTCCCTAGTCGACCCGGGGAGCCGCAAATCGACAGGCCTCATCAATCGCGCAATTCCGTCAGCCGCTGTGTCAGGAAGCGCCGTTCCGGCTCCTGCCGGGCAAGCGCCAGGGCGCGCTGGTAGGACGCACGGGCGTCCGCCTTTCGCCCCAGCCGCCGGCAAAGGTCGGCCCGCGCCGCGTGCGCCAGGTGGTAATCGGCAAGGCCGCCGCCTTTGAGCAGGGGCTCCATCAGCGCCAAGCCTGCCGCGGGACCGTCGCGCATCGCTACCGCGACCGCACGATTCAATCCCACCACCGGGGACGGATCCATGCGCGCGAGGACGTCGTAGAGGCCGACGATCTGCTGCCAATCGGTGTCTGCCGGGCGCGGCGCCTCGGAGTGCACCGCGGCGATCGCCGCCTGGATGCTGTAGACGCCAAAACGGCGCGTGGCGAGCGCGCGCTCGACAAGCGCGACGCCTTCGGCGATCCGCTCGCGGTTCCAGAGCTTGCGATCCTGGTCTTCGAGCAGAACGAGATCGCCGGAGAGCGAGGTGCGCGCCGCGCGCCGCGCGTCCTGCAGCAGCATGAGGGCGAGCATGCCGATCGCCTCCGGCTCGGGCAGCAACTCGATCAGCAGCCGGCCGAGGCGGATCGCTTCGCCGGAGAGATCCGCGCGGGTGAGCGAGGACCCCGAGGAGGCCGAGTACCCCTCGTTGAAAACCAGGTAGATGACGCGCAGCACGGCATCGAGCCGCTCGGCCAATTGCGCGGCGGCGGGCACCTCGTAGGGAATGCGCGCGTCGCGGATCTTGCTCTTCGCGCGCACGATGCGCTGCGCGAGGGTCGGCGCCGGCGTGAGGAAGGCGCGCGCGATCTCCTCGGTGGTGAGGCCGCACACCTCACGAAGAGTCAGAGCGACCTGAGCGTCCTGCGCGAGCGCCGGATGGCAGCAGGTGAAGACCAGGCGCAGGCGGTCGTCCTCGATCGGCTCGGCGTCCGGTGCTTCTTCCGCGGCGAGCGATTCGGCCTGCTCGTCGTCCAGCGCATCGAATCTCGCGCGGCGCCGGATGGCATCGATCGCCTTGAAGCGCCCGGTGGAGACCAGCCAGGCGCGCGGATTTTCGGGCACGCCTTCGGCGGGCCATTGCTCGAGGGCCGCCCGGAACGCGTCGGACAGCGCCTCCTCGGCGAGATCGAAGTCGCCGAGCAGCCGCACCAGCGTCGCGAAAACCCGACGCGACTCCGTGCGGTAGAGGGCTTCGACTGTCTCTTGGGGCGATTTCATTTGTAACGCGACGCGCGCTGCGTTGACACGGGGCGCTCACCAACGCGTACCAGCATGAGCCTCGTGAACACAGATTACTGGCTATTTTCCGTCGGGCTCACGCTGCTGGTGCTGGTCTTCGCGCTCGTGTAGCGCGAGGATACTGCTTCGCAGCCCCTACCAGCGGCGCGGTGAGTCCGCCTTCGGGCTGTGGCCGCGGACCGGGGGCCGGGCATTGTCCGGGCGAACGGCGATGCGCGGCCGCACGGACAAGACCGGCAGCCGCACGATGAACACGCTGCCCTTGCCGGTGCCGTCGCTCTGCGCCTCGATCGTCCCGCCGTGCAGCTCGACCAGATTGCGCGCGATGGACAGGCCGATGCCGAGGCCGCCATAGGCGTGGGGCGCGCTGCCCACCTGGGCGAAGCGCTGGAAGAGCCGCGGCCGGACTTCCGGCGCAATGCCGATGCCGTTGTCGCGCACTCGGATCGCGACGCCCGGCGGCTCGATGCGCGCGACCAGCTCGATGCGTCCGCCACGCGGCGTGTATTTCGCCGCATTGTTGAGCACATTCGCCAGGACCTGCGCGATACGCACGGCGTCCGCGTCGAGCGTGACCACTTCCGCCGGTAGCTCGACCCGCAGCTCGTGGCGTTCGCCGTCGATCAAGGGGCGGCTGGTTTCGATCGCGGCGGCGACCAGCCCGGTCAGCTCCACCGGCTCCCGGCGCAACTCCAGCTTGCCGGTGCTGATGCGCGAGACTTCCAGCAGATCGTCCACCAGGCGCACGAGGTGGCGCATCTGGCGCTCCATCATCGCGCGCGCCTCCTCCGCGACTTCGCTTCCCGGTTGCGCCATGGCGAGCAGCTGCAGGCCGTTGCGGATCGGCGCCAGCGGGTTGCGCAGCTCGTGCCCGAGCGTCGCCAGGAACTCATCCTTCCTGCGATCGGCCTCGCGCAGCGCCTCGAGGGCGCGCACCCGGTCGCTGATGTCGCGGAAATAAACCGCCACGCCGCCGCTTTGTACCGGCGCGGCGCTGATCTCGAACCAGCGCCCGTAGTGCTCGTAGAACATCTCCATACGCTCGGCGGCACGCTTGGCCATCACGCGCTGGTACATCTGGTCGACCGGGTTGCTGACCGCGTGCGGAAAGGCCTGGTGCCAGGTCTTGCCGAGCACCTCGTGGCGTTTGCGACCCAGGATGCGCTCGGCGGCGGCGTTCATATAGGTCATGCGCCAGTTGCCGTCGTAGGCGACGAAGCCTTCCATCAGGCCTTCGAGATAGTCGGCGTTCATGGTCATCGCGGCTCGGAAGGTATAGCAGGGTTTTCTTTACCGGCCCATCGCAAATCGCCCTTACTCGGGCTGGATGCCGGCCTCGCGGATTGCCCGGCCCCAGGTGTCGAACTGCTCCTTCACGTAGGCCGAGAACTCCTCGGTCGTCGAGCCTTTGGGATCGAATGCCTGCTTGAGCAGGGTCTCGCGCACCTCGCCACGACGCAGGAGTGCATTCAGCTCGCGGTTCAGCCGCTCGGTGGTCTCCTTCGGCATCCTCGCCGGGCCGAGCATGCCGGCCCACGACGCGATCGGAAATTTCGGAAAGCCCGCCTCCACGATCGAGGGCACCTCGGGCAGCAGCGGGCTGCGATCCGGCAGCGTGGTCACGAGCGGGCGCAGCCTTGCCTCGCGCAGCTGCGGCGCCACGGTCGCGTACGAGCTGATCATCATCTGGACCGTGCCGGAGAGCAGATCCGTGATCGCCAGCGGCTCGCTCTTGTAGGGGATGTGCACCAGCTGCATGCCGGCCTGCGAAGCGAGCATCGCGGTCATCACGATGCCGCTGGTGTTGCCGGTGGCGTAATTCAGCTTGCCCGGGTTCGCGCGCGCATACGAGACCAGCTCGCCGAGTGTCCTGGCCGGAACGCCCGGATGCACCAGCACGAAGAAGGTGTAGTTGCCGATGAGGCTCACCGGCGTGAAATCGGCCAGGTCGTAAGGCGCGTTCTTGCGCAGATGCGGCACGGCGGAGAACGGGCTGTTGGTGCCGAGGATCAGCGTGTGCCCGTCCGGCGCCGACCTCGCCACCTCGGCGGCGGCGATCGCGCCGTCGGCGCCCGGCTTGTTCTCCACCAGCACCGGCTGGCCGAGCGCCTGGCCGAGCGGCTGCGCGATGATGCGCATCACGATGTCGGTGGAGGAGCCGGCGCCGAAGGGCACCAGCACGCGCACCGGCTTCGCCGGAAACTGTGCCACCGCA
>Ga0209488_10003951_pt1 | contig 11722 bp, 13 predicted proteins | sample Rivendell_Oct201_8_FD_188349 | JGI IMG/M metagenome (GOLD analysis project Ga0209488, IMG submission 188349) | Vadose zone soil microbial communities from the Eel River Critical Zone Observatory, Northern California, USA -... | ecosystem: Environmental > Terrestrial > Soil > Vadose zone >...
GGTTTTGGCCACCCATCTGTAAAGCGGCCATCATAGACGCCAGATTCTGGTCGTGCGCCGAGTACCCAGATGACAGGCCAGGAACGCCATAGGAATTGGAAGAGCCACTGAATTTGCCTTTGGCGCCAGGTGTCGTCGAACCATTGGGATAATTTGGTTGAAAATTAGGTGTGGGGAGACCAACTTCCTCAATGAGACGACGATATGCCTGAGTCGCGATCACCTTCAGCTCGATAAGAACACGCTTGGTCGCTTCAATATATGCTGGTCTCTTGGTCGGATCAACGAATGGACTGGTGAGCACCTTGTGCACGACGTTGACACCATTGACTTGATCTCCAAGAACATCCGTCAAGACGTGATCGTTCGGGGATGAGAATAGGGCCTCAACAACTTGACTCGACGCCTCAAGCTCGACCTTCTGGTTCACGATGCGCAGAACGGTGAGAGAAGCGAGTTTGTGGGTGCAGAGGTGAGAGAGATGGGGCGTAAAACGGGGCGCTAATAATCGATAGCGTGACGTGAAACCAGAAGTATCAAGCAACCAGGTCAGAAGGAGTGCACCATTTGGATTCGTCGCGAGTGGGATGGAGTTAAGGATGATGGCTGTAGCGATACGGCGTTGCTGGCTGACAGTGATGTTTGGGCTCTCAAGGCAGGCCCGCATACTGCGAGCGCCAAAACGACCCTGCGCAATTTCCCACAGGCGATCAACCATGGCATCAAAGATGAAATCGTTGGCTGGCTGTCCAAATCTGAGGCAACACCTGGGGACACGTCGTCAGATCAACGTGGGACCGCCATGAACGCCGTGGAAGGGGCTTACTGGATAACATAATTGCCAAATTGATCTAGTAGCAATGACGGTGAGTAAGGCCGCAAGTGCTGGGCGATCAAGCTAATCTCCTCCGGGGTTTGCACACATTCGATAATTTTCTGCGCAGCCCAGGTGCCGTTCTTGTGAATGCCAATCATCGCCAGATGAGGAGTGATACGGTCGAGCATAGCCATGCGAGCAGAAAAGGCACATTTCTCGAAAAGCTTTTGGACGACCTACACCACATTTAACGATAGAATCCGAGATATGGTTATAAAAACTCACTGTGTTGCCCAGCCAGTCAGAGGCAAGGTCGACAATCTCACCATCAAGGAAATCAGCGGCGACTTGTTCAATTTCTTCATCTGCGATCGTGTTTGAGTCCATCCTCTTACGCAACTCGCGCAACTTTGAGGCATCCCAACGCCTGTTATGCGGACGCTCGGACACCAACGGAATGGTAGTGTAATACATTGTCGGTGGACGGAAGTCTGCAGCGTTACGTTAGCGATTATGACAGGGCGACAAAGAAAAAGGTTCAATACCAGCTAAAGCTAGAACGTCGGCATCGGCATCAGGTGCACCGCCCGATAACTCCTTCATGATCATTTGTTGCTCTGTAACAGTGGGACTCCATCCAGCAGGCTTAGGTGTGCCGTCGTTCACGAACGCAGTGTTGTGGGTCCCCGTCCCGATCATACTCAGCAGTAGATTGGAACGATAATTCTCGACGGTACCACCGAGGACTTGTTGGTCAACAGGGATAGTAGACGCGCCCTTGACGCTGCGTAACGCATGGATAGTCGCGCCAACGCTAAGGTCACCCACACCCTGAACATTGAGACTGGGGGCCTCTTCCTGCCCTGGAACGCCGTCTTGCCCATTCTTCACCGGTACCTTTGCAAATCCGATACGGATCGCCCCGACATCACTACCAAGCACGTCACGACCATTCAGAGCCTTGCGCGCGCGGACGGCATCATCTAAACGTTCAAAGTTGATAAACCCGCAATTCTTGTGAGTGAGAACACGAGCGGATTCAATAGGGCCGTAGGGGCTAAACACGCTCAGGATTGTCGCCGGTGTTGTCGTCGATGGAATAGAACCAATCCAAAGAGCTCGCGTCGGCGTTGACTGCAGTTGAGCTTCCATACCACTCATGGAAGGACTAGCCGAATTCTTCCCGGTAACAGACGACGTAGATCCATTGGTCGAGGTTCCGCCAGGACCCTTACCGGGAGCAGCCGGCGCGCTATCGGCTTTCCCGAAACCGATGCGAACTGTCTGTCCATTGGGCATACCGATGTTACCACCGAGACGATTAAGCACGTCTTCTTTGGCACGAACGGCGTCCGATTTTTCAACAAAATTAACGAAACCACACTCCTGTGGCTTTATGAGAAAAGGTTCTGCTATGAAGATTTTTAAGTTTCACCTTCTCCGGCAAGAGCCTTAGGCTCTCGATTGCACCGTATGGGGCAAAGACATGAATAAGCTGCTCGCTAGTGACCGAGCTGTCGAGGTTTCCGATCCAAAGGGAGCGCGTCGGAGTCTGGATTTGAGTGGGGTTCTCGGCTTTTGGGGAGACAGCGCGTCCGGGCTGATTCGTCGTTAAAAGATAGGAGGGTGTCCGAGTTCCAGACACCTCCGTGACAGGAAAGCGCACGGAAGCCAACGGGCCTGGACGGAGAGCTGTCGATTTATCGGACTTGAGAATACCACTTTGACTCAACTGGGCGCTGTTTGTGCCATTGAACGGGGATGACGAAAGTTCGTATACGGGCTGTTCCACGGAGACGGTTGCGCGGCGCGTTATCCGCGCGGGATCGTCAAGCGTGCCGACGGATATAGCGCGTGGTCGACTGGCGGCTATATTTGCGCTCAGGTATTCTGTCGGGTTGAGACCTTTCACAGTGCGAGGGAAGTAGTCATCCGGATTCAAGGCGTCGTTATACGTGTCTAATGGCGGGCGACCGTAGGACGGTTCGTACACTTCCTCTTCGTCCTCCTGACTCGTGGTGGCCAGAAGGGAATTGCCAACGGTAGGCATCCGGCGGTAAGGGTGTGAGACAGTCGTAGCGCGCAAACGTGGGGGATTAGACATATTTCCGGCGATGACAGCTTGTGCCTGGTTGCGGAGCTCAGAAATGGTTGCGGCGGGAGGGGGACGATGATGATGGGTCTCGTCTAAACCAAGGTAATCCAGTGTGTGAACGTCAAAATCATCCACTCCAGGGTCCATGGAGCGCATTTCTTCCAAAACGGGGAAGGCAGAATTATTGCCAGACGAAGCTAACCACGGTGAAGAGAAGATGCTAGAGCCAAACGCATTTGACAGGCCGGTAGAAGGAAGCGTCGTTAATGAGCCCGAACGAAGGCGACTGCTCCGATCCGTCAAAACTGTCGAGGCAACAGGGGAGGCCACCGAAGTCGAATGGCGCAACGCGGGCCGCATAGGGGCTGTGGGTGTAGCACTTGACTGGGGGAGGAGCTGTAACTGATCGTTAAATGATTCTCTAGGCGTCAGAGTGCTGGGGCTAGGTGTGTTGGAAGCAGCGTATTGCTGAGCGGCCAGAGACATATTGGAAGGTAAGGTTCCGGCCCTCGCCCTTCTGTAGCCAGATGAATAAGTGTTGATTGGCAGGCTAGAGCTGTCCGTGGGGGTGATGGTTGTGGAAGGAGAAACTTCATTAGGGGAAGAGCCGCCCGATGCCAGAGCGCGAAGGGCAGGGGGCCTGTATCGGTCAATCATACCCTCGCCTTGTAACTCGCGCGCCCTAAAAGGGATTGAGGAGGTGAAATTGAAAGTATGGAAGTTACGAACCTCTTGGCATAAGCAGCAGAGGGGGCAGGAGGGGGTGTTTTCCCAGAGGGATTGCGGGAAAAACCAACTTGGTCGGCGGAAAGAGACATTATACTCTTGAGGATGGGATACTGATTAGCTATTACCGAAGATTGTGTGACCGAAGAGGAAGAGCCAGTGGGTACTTGTATGTATATAGAGCGGGTAAGAGGAGGCTTTTGGGACACAGCTGTGGTTACTATGTGCTGCTGGAAGGAGGTCGTGAAGATCAATCAGCTTGCAGGGTGTTCAAGGAGATGGAGATTTTTGTAAAACTTCCCAGGGCGAAGAAAGGAGAAGGAAAAAAAAGAAAGGAGACTGAGGGTAGAGAACAAAGATACCTTGGGAAGTATAGTAGAGAGAGAAAAATGGGAGAGAAGAGATGGAGAGAGAGAGATGAGCTTGGTGGTGGGCCAAGACCAAGGTCGGACAAGCTGGTCGCTCTCGATCGAAATAATGAGAAACTCTATCCTCCAATGCCGATGCTCCCGGTCCTATCTTTCAATCTCCGCCCCTCATATCCCTTCCTCGCCTTGATGGGCCGGACCTCCGGGCGCTGATGCTGATGAAGACTGGCTCATATGCTTATTTGCCACGAGCCTCCCTCACTGGTCCGCGGATCGAACTGTTCGCATCGCTAGTCCATGCCCGCTTTTTCATTGAGTCGTCTCATGTACCGTTCTAACGTAAAGGATACTACAAAGTCACCTGCAGCAATGTTCCTGGGTTCTCATCATCGATTGTCCTTTTGTAGGTCAAAGTTATTCCCAGGGTGTTTGATACAGGCATTAACATCTTGTGTGAAGATTTGCCTACACGCATCTTTTTGATTCGATGAATACAACGATGGTAAACAGGGGATAAAGCAACAAAAGGACAGGAATCCACTACTATCACACCTGATATCCTAGCGAATGCCCGCAGTCGCTTTCTGCAAAGCTCGTTTGATCCCTAATTGTGCTTTGCGCAATTCATCTGATGTCGAGTCCTCAATCTCGAGCTTCTCGAGCGCACGCGCAAGCTCGGCTTCAACTTGTCCCTTTGCACCACGCTTGAGCTTCATCCCGATCTCGGGCGACGTAATCGTTGCCTCGACCTGATGAATATAAGCTTCAAGATCTGATTTCGCTTCATGACGAGCGGAAAAGTCCTTGTCGGCTTGCTTAAATTGTTCAGCATCCTTGATCATTTGGTCGATTTCCGCCGATGAGAGGCGACCAACGGAATTGGTGATGCCTGCAGACAGTGAGCACAAGACGCGCGTGCTGATGAGCGTACATACTGATGGATGCCTTGCGACCCGAGGCCCGGTCTTGTGCAGAGACTTTCAAAAGACCATTCGCATCGACCTCGAAAGTGGTGACGAGTTCAGCTTGACCGCGCGGCATGGGAGGAATCCCAGTCAACTCGAATTCGCCGAGCAAACGATTGTCACGGCACTGAGTCCGCTCTCCTTCGTAGCTGTTACGACCTTATCAGACACACGGCGCACATAACCAGACACGAAAGAGACGTACACAGGGAACGTAACAGTCGTCTGATTGTCCTCAACGGTAGTGAACACGCGGGACTTGTTCGTCGGAATAGGTGTGTTACGTGGAACAACAACGCCAAAGACGTCACCTTGCATCGCGACACCAAGGGAAAGGGGAGCGACATCAAGCAGTAGCAGGTCTTGCGTCTTCTCGGAGGTCTGGCCAGTAAGTACTGCAGCCTGCACTGCAGCACCATAAGCAACGGCTTCGTCAGGGTTGATGGATTTGTTGAGCTGGCGATTTCCGAAATATTCGGATACAAGGGACTGGATCTTTGGAATACGTGTTGAGCCACCGACGAGGACAATGTCATCGACTTTCTCGCGAGGGATCTTGGCATCCTTCAGCACCTTCTCGACAGGTTCGATGGTCGATTTGAAAAGGGTTGCGTTGATCTCCTCGAAGCGCGCACGTGTAATGTTTGCAGAGAAGTCTTCTCCCTGGCACGAATGTCACCCAATACCGTACGCTGGCCGTCGCTTATCTCACCTGGAAAAGAGAGTCCACCTCAACGGTAGTCTGAGTAACGCTGGAGAGCGTGCGCTTAGCACGTTCACAGGCGCTTCTCAACCTCCGGAGGGCACGGGGATCTTCCGAAATATCGAGTTTTGTCTTCCGCTTGAACTCATTTTTGAAATGCTCAAGAAGAGCGTTATCAAAGTCCTCTCCACCGAGATGGGTATCACCATTGGTCGCCTTAACAGCGAAAACGCCACCGCTGATATTCAAGAGAGATACATCGAAGGTTCCTCCACCGAGGTCAAAGATAAGAACGTTACGTTCGGTTTTTGATTGTTGGTCCAGGCCATAGGCGAGGGCGGCAGCAGTGGGCTCGTTGATGATACGTAATACATCAAGCCCAGCAATTGCGCCCGCGTCCTTCGTAGCAAGACGTTGAGAGTCATTGAAATACGCGGGAACCGTTACGACAGCTTTTTTGACTGTCTTCCCGAGCTTAGCCTCGGAGATATCTTTCATCTTGGCGAGAACCATGGCCGAAATCTCTTGAGGGCTAAACGTTTTTTCCTCGCCAAGATACTGAACCTTGATGAGGGGCGATCCATCCTTTTCGACAACCTCGAAGGGCCAATGGGTCATATCCTTGCGACGAGGTAAGTAAATTGACTGGGTGAGGCATCAACCTCCAACTACCTTCTTTACGTCGGGGTCGCTTTGAGGGGTAACAAGTACGATAAGAACAGTAGTAAAGATACTAAGCAAATGATGACCTACTCGAAGCGGCGGCCAATAAGGCGTTTCGCATCAAAAACGGTATTCCGAGGGTTCATAGCAGCTTGATTTTTTGCAGCGTCTCCGATCAGACGCTCTTCAGTAGAGAACGCGACATAGGAAGGTGTGGTGCGATTTCCCTCTAGCATGCGTTCAGAAAAAAAAATCCAGAACGAAACCTCTGAAAGATGAACGCACGATCATTTGCGATGATCTCGACCCGGTCATTTTGCCATACACCCACGCAGCTTTACTGGAGATGAACAGTGAAGACCGGGAATCAGAATGGAGACATACGAGTATGTTGTGCCGAGGTCAATACCGATGGCGCCGTCGAAAAGGTCAGAATCGGCCATTTTGGAGGGTAAGAGTGAAAGAGGATGAAGCTGAGTGAAAAAAACAGACGATTACGATTAAAATTTAGTGCATGCTTAGTCAGCTTCGGCACTCTCCTTCTCCCGCCCTGACACCGTTGACACCGTCAAAGCTCAAGGCCCATGATCCTCCGTCCACTCTGCACACGTCCTCTGACGACACTACGTCGCTCATTTACGTCTTTATCAGAGGCCCCACAAAAGAGGTTACTCTCAGAAGATGACTGGGCCGCGTTTCAGGTGCAGAGAGCTGAGCGCGCCACTCTCAGTTAGTCCTTCTCAACTCCATTTTCTACAATGGACTCTTGAACGTGTCTTTCATCTCCAGTCGACATTTTCTCAAAATTCGGCTCGACCACCTCTCGCGACAATACATGGCAACCTCACCACTCTCTGCACCGCCCACCAGCCCCACGCGATCTGACTCTTTCCTCTCTTCTCGCTGCCGGTGCCCACCTAGGTCATCACAAGTCCCTCCTCAACCCGAACTTCATCCCATATGCGTATGGGACACGCGCGGGCATCACCATAATAGATCTCGAGCGCACCCTCCCCCTTCTCCGACGCGCAGCCACTCTCGTACGCGCCGTCGCGTCTCGAGATGGAACCATCGTCTTTGTCGGCACTCGTGCCGACCTTCGCCCCGCCGTACTCAAAGCCACCCAGCGCATAGGCCCGCAAGCCTATCACGTCGCCGAAAAGTGGCTCCCCGGCACTCTCACAAACAAGGTCCACTTCTTCGGTCCGGAGGTATCCTTGAACGAACGCGTCGTCCCCGACCTTGCCATTTTCCTCAATCCCATACCCAACCTTCATGCCATCCGCGAATGTGCCATTGAGCACGTTCCCACCATCGGAATCGTCGACACCAATGTCGACCCGCGCATCGTCATGTACCCTATTCCCGCCAACGACGAAAGCACGCGGACCGCCGAGCTGATTGCCGGTGTGCTCAGCCTCGCGGGTCGACAAGGCGTCGAGATTGCGGCGGAGCAGGCAAAAAAGCGAGCGCATTCCGCGCGATCAATAGCAAAACGTCGTACACTCCAAGTAGATTAATCAGGGCGCTAATAAAATCAACGTAATTTCTATGTCCTCAACTAGATTGTTTACCAGCTTGTTGCATGCCATGCCAGTAACCTATCCGACATCAGCGACAAGCGGCCCAGAAATCACGAGCACTTACCCTCAGCATCATCGAGTGCTTTCGTGTTGCCCTTCAATTTGTTGATGGTCTCATTGTATTCGTCCTCTTCAACGCTGTCGTGTACAATCCCACCACCTGCCTGGAGATACGCGATACCATCTTTAAAGACGGTAGTCCGGATTGCTATGCAAGTATCCATCGCGTCATTGGCAAAGTCAAACCGGCCGACCGCGCCAGCGTATACCCCACGACGCTCTTGCTCCAACCCATACACAAGTTCGATTGCTTTTATTTTTGGAGCCCCAGAGACGGTACCTGCCGGGAATATTGAACGAAAGGCGTCGAATCTATGGGGAAAATCAGGAACCCGACGGTTTGCCGTGTAGGGACACCCTGACCTCGTGAGACCATCACGCAACATCCCAGATACTTGGGAGGTGAGATGGATGACATGGCTGAAGGTTTCGACCCTCATTAGATGATCTACTTTGACAGTCTTGGGTTGGCAGACACGGTTGACATCATTACGTGCGAGATCAACCAGCATGATATGCTCTGCTCGATCTTTTTCAGAGTTGAGCAACTCTTGGCCTAGCCGCTCGTCCTCTGTGAACAGGCATAAGACACGGTCTCAGTATTTCGGCATGGGAGCAAACCTTCAACTGTAGCGCCGCGCTTCGTCGTACCCGCGATTGCGTGATTATAGACCTTGTTTCCCTCCACCTTGCATAAGGTTTCCGGGCTCGCTCCGACAATCTGGACTTGCCCGCAGTCGAGATAAAACATATACGGACTAGGGTTGACTTGTCGCAATTTTCGGTAAGCATTGAATGGGTGTAGCTGGGTCGGGCGCGACAGGCGCTGGGAGGGAACGGCTTGGATTATGTCACCGGCGATGATATGTTCCTTGAGCGTTGAAACAAATTGCTGATAGCCCGTTTTCCCAACGTTTGACGTACTTGTGTTCCCCAAGGTTATGGGTTCCTGCGGCACTTCTGGTGTCGCTGGGTTCACCATTGCCCGTGCGAGGCGGCGAACTTTTGACGCTGCCGTCTGGTAGATGAATGCGAGGTTGGACGGCGTCGAGTTTTCGGGGCAAAATACGTGGGAGACGACCTTGATGTTTTGGAAGAGGTGATCGTATATGAGGAGCGTGTCGGCGAGCATGAATACTGCCTCTGGTATCTGCAGGGTATCTTTGAGGGGTCGCGCCGTCTTTGGCTCAAAGTGCTGAATCGCGTCGTACGCGACATAGCCGATGGCGCCGCCGGTGAAGGTGGGCACCTGGGGGATTTTGACGTACTTGTATACGGAGAGTTCGCGCTCGAGGGCGAGCATGGGATCGCCCTGGACGGACTCGTCGGGCCCGACTTTGACGAGCTTGAAGGGATCGGCGCCGATGAAGCTGTACCGGGCGACATTCTCGCCCGCGAGGACGGACTCGAGTAAGAAGCTGTACTTTGAGTTGTGCGCGATGCGGAGATAGGCGATCACGGGCGTGATGAGGTCGGCGGGGAGCTGGATGTACACGGGCACGCAATTGCCGCGCTTTTCGCGAAAGACCAGACGTTCGACGTCCTCGAGCGAGGGAATGGCCGGTAGCAGTTGTGGTGGATCCATGGGTAGTAGTAAAATTAAGTGTGTAAGTGTTCACAATACATATACAACGCTGCCAACGTCGCCCGACTTGTTTCGCGTTTTATGCGACGACGATGAGACCTCGATTGTTTTGATGGGCTGGGTTGCGCCGCGCGCTACTTTGTTTTAAGTTCTCGTGGGTCTGTCAGTCGTTTCGCGTTTCGTTCGACCGCGGAACGCGGAAATGATCACTCCACGCTTTTCCTGCGAGCAGGATGACCGCTCCGTCGTCGTATCCGTGTACTGTCCCTCCGTGCGCGCGTCCCAAGTCGAAATCCACGTCGACGGCACTCTTCTCTCCCTGCACGTCGCGCCCTACTTCCTGCGCCTGAGCTTCCCCGCGAGCGTCGTCGAGGACGACCGGTCATCTGCGGTGTATGATCCAGCGTCTGGATACCTCACTGTCACGCTAACCAAGCTGAACCCCGGAGAAAACTTTCCTGATCTTGACCTGTTAGGGAAGCTCCTTGCTCCCCCAGCAAAGGACAGAACACATCGTAACCCAACAATCGAAGTTTTGAGCTCGCAGGATATCTCCGGAGAACGTAACGAAATCCTTCAAGGCGAGCATCCTCATTCCATTACGAATAATAAATCAATCACCTCCTTGTAGCCGCAGCCAATGAATGGGTGCTCCCACAGTCTATATCAGACACGCTCCCAGCGTTGGAAACGTCTCTGCGAAAACCCTACGGATTTCTCAATGCATACACTGGATACTTTCTTCATGTCGGGACCACAGAAAATGAGATCAACGAGCTCGGTGCGGATGCCGAGACGCTCAGTATCTCCGAGCGGCGCATCCGTCGATTAAGCCACGAAGATTCAAAATGGGATCCAGAGTACTACACGTATGTCACAACCCAAACGTACTAGAGGCCAAACACCCTCACATTTATTTATCAGCGCAGACTATGCAGACAACGAGCAAATCGACCAACTTCTCACATGGACGCACCCACATCTCGAATTGTCCCCGACGACCAGCATCATCTTCACCGAACCCGAAAACGCAGCAATGCTGCGCCTTCCCCGAAAAGAATGTACGTACGCACATACATACACATCGTCATCTCACCAAACGCACTCACCTTTCCCCCCTTGCCCCCCAAAACGACGATAGACCTCGCCTCACCCAAAGAAACACATAACCTCTACCTCACCCTCCTCACCCTCCTCTTCGCCTACGCCTACGACGCACGCACGACCCAGCACGACCCCACTCCCGAAAGCGCCTGGACAATCGCCGCGCTGACGCCAGCCTTCTCCGCCCTCGACCCACCTCCATATTCACATTCACATTCCCCTCCTCAGCAGAGAGAACGAGAAACAGACGCCCCCAAACTCGAATCTGAGGAGCGCGTTGGGCCCGACTTCAGCTCTGACGACTCGGAAACGCCTCGCGAGCTAGCAGAGACGCTCGTCCCCTCCTACCGTCGCGCGCTCGCCTTCCCGCTCTACCGATCCTGGGCGCTCGCAGACGCGTGCAGGATGGACGTCGCGCGTTTCCTCCTCCGAGGGACGCGCACCATCCTACGCTGTCTGCTCGAGCTGCGCACCATCCTCGACGGCCACGAAGTCTATTACGTTTACTCTCGGATATGGCTTGACGACTTCTGTCGCTGGATACAAGCCTGTGCGAGGTACGTAATGCGAGACTGTTTTTGCACATTTTGGTCGATGCACGGTTTTGAATTTAAAGTCCTATTCTCTCAGGGAAGATGCTCTGATCCAGCTTGGGAGGGTTGTAAGCAACCTAAGCATCTCGAAGGATTCCATCGGTTGGAATTTAGTCGTACTGGAACAAGCAGTACAAACTACGAGGGTGGGCCAACCGGACAGTGACGATGAGGATTTTGGGTCTGAAGAGCCCGCGCTCTTGTAGGGACTTTAAATTAACTCTATCCACGTCCATCGACTGGCTTTACATGAACACGCATCCAGTCTACAACTGTCCTAGTGGATAATTTAATCTATCTTAACTTTAGTTGGCGGAGCAACGAGTGTTGTCTACCGGTTTATCCGAGTTAGAAACGTTATCCGGCCCAGAGCAGGATGAACGGGTAGGCGACGTACCGTCAAAAGCTTCAGCACCTCGTCTATGAGAACCACGGGCGCACTCAACAACAGAACGGCCTT
>Ga0209488_10003952_pt1 | contig 11721 bp, 11 predicted proteins | sample Rivendell_Oct201_8_FD_188349 | JGI IMG/M metagenome (GOLD analysis project Ga0209488, IMG submission 188349) | Vadose zone soil microbial communities from the Eel River Critical Zone Observatory, Northern California, USA -... | ecosystem: Environmental > Terrestrial > Soil > Vadose zone >...
TATGATGCGGAAATGAAACCAACCATGAACAAAGGAAGGCTTGTGCACATGTGAATCTTTCCGCCTTTCAAACCTATGTGAATTTTCGAGCAAAATACATTTTATGGGGTATGAGTTATGACAGAGTCGACTGTAGATTATAGACAAACTTGGATACACAGAGCGAGCGCGCCTTTCCGTCGGTCATGTGGGTCGCAACCCAATTCGTTCTTTACTTGGCTTTTGGTTCGGACGTTCAGATGAATGAATTGAGGTATCTGTCCACGGGTTATTCGTGCCTGAGAGCAAGTTGGTCGACGTTGGTCGACTTGACCGTCAGATCATGATAACATCCTTCCCATGGAAACGAACAATGGAAACGAACAATGCAAAGGAAGCCTTTCGATCGTTCTCCTGATCGAATCGAATCCATTGTATTGATTGGTTTTTTCCATCTACCTACCTTCGTAATGATGACTGTGGTAAGCGAACCCTCACCCGTCTGTCGGTCCCAGTGACCTCGAACCCGTGCCCGAGGACGAGACGAGAAGCACATCATTGATCACATCTTGCGGAAGCTTGTCGGAGTGCGTAGTTGGCCTTTCCATATTCATGTACTAACGCCGCCGCCGACAACGACAGCCGACATGTACTCCTTTTCCATTTTACTTCTGTGGAATCTACAATCACTCCCATACCGCCGGTGTCCTATTCACGAACGCAAAAATAGATGCACGATGCACGAACCTGAAGTCAGTAACCTGATGCCCCTCTCGCCAATATTATTGGAACACTGGCATGTGCTCCTCTGGTCTCCGTCATTCACCGGGTATGGCATGCTTGACAACGGGCCGGGCAGGCGCGGCTCAAGTCTGACCCGACCCCGGATTATCTGCAAATGGCCGTTTGGTGATTCGTCGCCATGCTTACTTCTTGGTGTTGGACTATAGTGGTCTTGTGGTACAGGGCATATATACTAGCTGATGCGGGTGTCTCCGCCTGACCCGTGTGGCGCACGTGTCGCCATACGTTGACCACCAGGGAAATGGGTCGGGGGTTGCTCGTCACCGAGAGACCCATGGTGAGGCTTGCCGCCAGTCGCCGACGAGGTGGGCCTGTTTCCCATTGGTCGGAGATCTGCATAGGGATAGGAATATTCCATTCTGGTGGAGGCTGCTGGAATGCACGCTTGCGTTTCGAAACTTCGAATGACTCTTACTGTAATACACCCATCAAAAAACATTTTATACCGCTCTATCGGGTGGTTCACTACAATACACACATCAAGAACGTTCTGATCGCCACGCGATCATCAGACGTCGCCGTTTCGGAAATTCTCTCGCTGGGTGGTTGCGCACAGGACAGACATGTGCACCAGTTGGTGGCTTTTTTTGGTTTGTTTCCGGACTGATCGAACGGGGGGACGCCGATGCACGGGTCGGGTCGAACTTTAAGGATAACGATAATTCAACGAGATTAAAAAATAAATAAATCTTGCGCCAATGTGAAGGGGCGAGATTCTCGTCCTTGGTGCAATTTCGAGCGGGGCTTGGACCAATCACGCCGCGTTCCATGAAGCCCGAGGTGTTGTTTTACCCACGCTCCATTTTTGTCGGAGTGACAGCCATCAGGCATTATACCCATCTGGGGGTGGGCAATACTCAGGCATGCAATTACAACAAGATCGGAGAGGCACTGCTCCTGCGCAATGCTCCCACTGTCAGCCCCACGTTGACTCCCCGACCAGATGGGTGTCCTCGAATAATGTTTGGGGTGAAGGTGACGTTCATCATGATTAGACTGACTCGGAGTGTTATCGTGAAGCTTGCTTGCGTTCTCCTACTACCAGACACGTTTACATGTATACGTATGTCGTCGCCGTCTGAACCCGAGCGTTTATGCAACCCCCCCCCCTTTTCTTCTGGTCCGTGGGGCGCCTCGTTGACCTTGTAACTAGACCCAGGCCCCACCGCTAGTTCCGGGTGACGAACCCGCGTCTACCAGGGCAAGCGTAGTAAACCTATTAATTTCTCCTGGGTGCGTGTCGTGACGTGATTAGTCTTGCGCCTGGGATGCTTTCACAAGTGAAATTGTCGGGATACGGGGGACATGGCTGGGGTTTTAGGTTTTAGGGTACCTTTTGTGGTGTAAATCTCATATTACTTGAGTTCCTCAATTTCTATGGGTGGGCTGAGGGCCATGTCTTCCCACCAGAAACTCGGGTCGTGGGCGAGAAATCAGGCCTAAATCAGGAACATCGAAGGACGTTGGTGTCATGCCTGACAGTTGCCCGAGCCATGTGACAACCGAAAGGGACGTTGCAAGGTGTGCGCTGTCCGTCACCCGTGGCGGTATTGTCATGCGGGTAGTGGGACCATATTACGGCCTTTCGCGGTGTTGGAGAGGCAACGCACTCCGTGGACATGGTGAACAAAGGGCATCGGGGGAAACAATCAGTGGTTACATGCACCACTCTTTGGTCGCCGTGCCATAATAATTGAGAAACGAGCCAGGTGCCTATCTCCGCGCTGTCAAGAGGATACACGAGAAGGGCAAGGATTGCACGCTTTCTTTTGTTCCGTTCCTTTCGCAGGTACTAGACAGAACTTGAACACCCAAAAGACCACGAGCAAACTTTGGACCTCGAGACAAAAAGAAATTTGATGTGGCGTTAATCGCGGTCTCTCAGGACTAGTACTGTAGTACTGAACATGGATGGATCTGCACGAGTGAGCGTCAGCGTCAAGGACCAAGGAAGGTGACCCAATTTGAGTGTTGTACCAGCTCTGCCGTCTCGCTTAGGGAACCGGCAAATCTGTGGGCCGGATCCGCGCATAACGCGGGTACTGGCCCAGCGACTTTTGCGGGTTGGACGGCTGATAGGTTGGATGGTTGGATCCCTCGATTGTAAAAAAATCGCGTTACGGATCAGAGATCCGCTACGATCGATTATTCGGATGGGTGTAAGCTTTGCAATCTTTGAAAATCGCCTCTCCGTTTTTCGCCGCTTGAGTCCATCATCATCATGCATCATGTGGCGTTAGAGGAGCAAGGTCATGGAAAAATTGGCGGGGTCGGGCTGAACTTGAAGATTGATTTGCTCTATTGTCGTCAATGAAACGGAACGGACTACTTACACCACACCACATAGAACGTGTTGCCACACACACCGCTCGGGACCCGAGGTGGGGAACGCCGGTTGCTCTTTTGTCGTGGTCTTGAGGGAGCTACGCTGAGTTTCCTAGACGTTGTGAAGATGAGTTGGACCAGTCATTTTCCTTTTCCTGTGATCATTACACGGAAGACGGAATACTTTGTTTCTATGTGGCCGTGCAGCAACTCGAAGCTAGATACATGGGTGATAATCGGAAGCCGATGTACGTAGAATGACATTAACGCAGAGTGACGGGTGTTGATAGTAGACCACAGCTGTGGAGTGCCCGTGGCCGAGTAAGCGGGAGGAACGGGAAGAGCCGAGGCTGCGCCTTGCAGCGACCGACGACTGGTGAGCGAGCGAACGAGCGTATGCTCTTCAGCACTTCCTCTTTCCTCATCTTACTTTCTTTCTTTTCTCGATCAAAAAATCTGAATTACAATATCTTCTTTTCGTCGTTCAAGACTCAATCGCGCGCGTAAACAAACTAGATTTGATCAGCCCCCACACCACTTTCAAATCCGTCTCCGCCCCTTTCCCGTGCGGGCTATACAGCTCGTCGTTTGCCATCGTTCATCAAAAGATCTATGGTCTCGCCCACTTCAACGACCCCCCAGCCTCCAGTCCTCTCTTACGCGGAAAGTGCCAAGAAAGCGCAAGGCGTCAAACCAGCTTCTCAGCAGCACACGCAGAAACCCCTCTCCAATCCACCTCGTCAACTTCCCGCTCCCGCTTCGGAACCCAGAAAACCTGGAAAGCCCTCGCCCACGGCCGAGGCTGCCCAGGCATCTCTCGCTGTACTCTCTCTTCACGACGCATCCCCCCCTAGCGCCCCCGGCGCTAATCCCCCGGCGCGCACCTCCACCGATGAATCAACCCCGACCAGTAGAGAAGTAGCTACTCATGATTCTCCTCCTGCCGATGTCGTGTCACCCCTTCTACCTTCTCAGGCCCCTCCCACAAAACCAGCGCCCGTGCCCAATGTGTGGAATCAGAGGATTCAGCAACGGGCCCAAGCGCGCTCGCAACCACGTCCCCCACCGTCCCAACCGCAAACGTCATCATCGCACGCACCGCGCGCACCGTCTCCTGCTCGAGATCCATCTATCACGTCGTCAGGCTCACGACAAACGGACCTTGTCGTTTCCCTCAGCGCCTTCGCCATAGAGGCACCATCTTCGTCATCCAGCCTTAACGGCGCGTCATCGTCGACATCTGGTCCAAGTACAGGGTCAACCCCCTCGTCGCGGAAAGACCTTCCCCTATCTCCACAACCTCCTCTAGTCAATGATGCTGAGAGTTGGCCAGAGGTAGGGAAGGGTTATGTACCCGTTGGTAAACCTCGTGTCAGCAATGGGCACGCAGCTGAAGTTCAGGATGCGGAGAAGGATGCCAATGCCCCCTCGTCAAGCCTTCCGGGCACACCGAAAAAGAGTGCGTCCTTTCCCTCTCCAGGTCTATTTCCCCCTCTCGCGCACGGGCTTTGTCGGCTTTATCGATGATTGGTGCTTACAATGTGCAATCTCTCTCTTGTTCTATTCGTTATCTTCATAGGCGAGAAGACCAAGTGGGTTGTGATTCCACCAGAGGAACTTCAAGCAGCTGCCGATGCCAACAATCCACCAAGACCGTACTCTCAGTCCCGAAGCCATTCACAGTACAGTGCCCGGAACAGCCAAACTCGTAGCACTGCCGCCTCCGCGTCAGGGTCTACACAGGACTCCCAAGCACCCAGCAAGGTTACTTCGGGTCGGACGTCGGCTTCCCACTCCCGAGTGCATAGCCCCAACAGCATGGCGTCCAGTCCGCGGCATCCGGGTCGTGGCCGGCAGCTTCCTGTCGATGTCAGGGCTGATCAAGCTCCCGAACAGCAAAGACGAACCTCTCAACGGAATTCGCCTCAAGCGCCCGACATGACACTTGCTGCCCCAGTTCCTTATGCCCAGATCAGCAGAGAGGTCTATGGTTATGACAACTTACCTGCTCAGAATTCCCAATCCTTTGTTCCGCCTCCACCGCCGCCGCCACTGTCTCATTACCCCCCTGTATTACAGGTGAATCCAGCTCACGCGCAACAACCATACGCGTCATCCTCAGTTTCTCCGTACCCCCAAACTTATGCGCACCATACTCCACCAGAAAGATACGGCCCTGTACCAACGCAACCTCTTCCCCCAGGTTGGGCGGCTCCAGAACCTTATGTCTATCCATACGGGTACCCCCCATATGCCCAGGCGCACCCACTCATGTATTGGTCAGGCAATTTGCCTCTGGATCTTAGACAAGATGGGCGCGCGATGTATCCACCATATCCCCTGGTGCATCCACTCCAACAGGTTGCACCACCAACCCACGTGTTGCAGGATGATGGTGAACCACCAAGGGAGGGAGAGCCCGTCAGTCAACCTACTCTACCGCCACCAACGATGATCGCTCGCCCTCCTCCCCCGCAAGAGTCGGATGCTGTCGCCGGGTATCGTGCCGTGGGACCCATATCAGACTCCAAGTCTCGGTTGGAGGAGGCAGCGCGTGGAAGGCGTGATGTGATTTTCGGGAGTATAGGTTCTCCCGGGGAGATCAAAAGCCCAAGTCCGCCGCCACCACTCCCAGTGATACCGCCGCTGTCGACGGAGGATCAACCAGGGTGTGAAAAACCAGAACGCACGGGCATGACGTTTTCGGTTGGAATTGCTCCTGGGGAAACAGGCCCGTCACATGTACGGTCAAGAACGCGGTCCCAACCGCGATTGTCGCGAGTCGAGAACACGATGGATGGGAAGGGTCCAGAGCTGCCAGTCCAGGAAGTCAAACCATTTGAACACCCTGACCATGAAAAAAAGTGGGAGTTTGGAACGGCGAACCGACCCCAGGATAAGCCCACACAGGGCGATGAAAATAGATCGGAGCATTCAGAGGTTCAAGCACAGCCGCTGGCTCCTGCAGTACCACCGAAGTCCACTCTCGATGTCAGCCTATTATTTAGTGGCTCCTTGCAGGGCTCCTCGCTACCAGTTCCACCAGCAGAGCCCCCATTAGCCGAGTTGCAACACCCATACCCGCACCCTCACCACCCTATTCCGTATGTGCTTCCACAACAACAGGTTCATGTCCCACCACTTCCGCCTCCGTCAGAGGAATTGCAGGTACAAACAGGTCCGGGTCCATACCCTGTCCATCAACCCCCGTCACAGCCACTCTCGGGCTCTAGCACGGATGGATTCGAGGTCAAGGACTTTGGATATGGTTTTGGGCGCGCGAGTGGGACGGGCCACGCCATGACGTCGACGCGCGAGGAGCGCTTTCCGCGGGAGCGTGATTGGGAACGGAGTCGCGAGGTAGAGCGGGATCCCCAAGCTTGGCGTCCCCGTCGTGGTTCTTTCAATGTGCACAATGAGCGTGGAGGGCACGCCGCACGCAGGGCACGAGGCGGGGGCGCAAATGGATTTGGGCGCGGAGTCTCCGGCCGTGGATATGGCAGGGGAGGATTCCGCCACCAACCGTTTCACCCGCACCCACACCCAAACCAACCACAACAGCATCAAAAGCAGCCGCAGCCGCAGCCGCAGCCGCAGCAGTCTCAACAGCAACAACAACAACAGCATCAACTTCAGCAACAGCAACAGCAACAGCAGCAGCAGCAGCAGCAGACCCCGCCGTTTACTTTGACGCCACAGGGTCAAGCACTTCAATCGGTCCAACCACCCACGCCACCGCCACGCGCTCCTAATGATGTGAGCCAGTACGTCGGAACGCCGATTCAGCAACCATACGTATCCCATGGGTTTGAGGCCTATCATTTACCTGTTCCGCTTTCGTATCCTCCAAACGCGAGCGTGTCAGGCTCTGCTTCAGGGCACCCATTGCCAAGACCGCTGTCCAATCTCACGTTTCCACTGGACCCGACACGGTTCTACCTTCTCGGTCAACTAGAGTACTATCTGAGCGCGCCAAACTTGATTTCAGACGTTTTCTTAAGGCAGCAGGTAATGACATTTTTCATTCTTCGGATAATTCAATATTACTGACTAACATTTCTCCCGATTTTGACTACTACTACAGATGGACTCCCGCGGGTGGATTCCGATCTCACTACTTGCGTCATTCAATCGGGTCCGGCAGTTAACATTGGACCCCCAGCTGGTGCGCGATGTTTTGGCGCTTTCGCAAGTTATCGAAATGCGCGATGACTGTGTGCGTGTGGGCGGGGGTGAATGGGCGCGGTATGTGTTTCCCGATGCTCCAGTGAGCATGGTTGAAGCTGGGGTGGCGCGCGGTGCGGCTGGAGGTGAGGCGGGGCATGACCAAGATCGTGATCATACAGAAGAAGATGGGGATGCAGAGGAGGAGGAAGAGGAGGAAGAGATCGAGATTGTGATGGACCGAGCAGTGAATAGCCAACCCTGGATGGGGTCATCTTGACCACGTCATGGCTGACCTATCAGTACGTTCTCTCTCCTCGCCTCGCACCACCTTTTGCTCAGCCGCCAATAACGTTTTAGAATGCGGATTCGACACACATACACGAAAATATGACAAAAATGAAAAGAGGTTTAACGAATTCAAGGCAAAAGAGAACAATTCGATATGTTGACTTCTTACTCTTCGTCGTCTGTACCAGCATCATTATCCATAGCAGTATTTTTTTTTTTTTCGTTTCTGTTTTTCTAGCAGCAAAGTCGTCGTTTGTGCCATATACCTACCCTCACTCCCTTACATCCACGCTGATCTAACCCTTGTTTGTGTTTTCGAATCATTGTTACGTGTAAACCATCTGGTCGGTAAATTGTTAATACATGGCGTCTGCCGTTGAAGGACAAATTTTTTGACTCTTTAACAAATTGACTCGTACGCGCTAGAACGTGTAAATTGAGCTGGGCTCTCGACTTCTCCCTCTTTACCGCCCATCTCCTCTCATGGCGCTGTACAATCGTCCCGGGCAGAAATCCCCAAGACAGCAGCAGCGTCAGCGGAAGTCAACACCCCCCTCACATGAGACACCACCTATCGACCTCGAGACGATCAATTCTCACTGGCCTCCGGTAGAGGACTTTTCGAACGAATCTCCCGAGCAGCGCGAGGAGAGGCTGGCACGCGAACGCGAAGCAAAACGCATTAACGACGAGATCGACGCTCAAATAGAACTTGACAAGTCGGAACGTCGTAAACGTCGGCCTGACCTCAGGATCATCCTCCTTGGCAAGTCCACAATCCTCTCTCTCTGTTCATTATTTTTTTCTTCTACATTTCTCCTCCCCGTTCGCTTTAATTCTTACGCTGCACCATACTGCAGGCCAAGCCGAGTCGGGCAAGTCAACGATCCTGCGCAACTTTCAGCTAAAGTACGCACCGACGGCGTTCCGCGCTGAGGCCGCAGCGTGGCGAGCCGTAATCGACCTGAACCTCATCCGATCCGTCACCTTCCTGCTCATCCTCCTCGACGAGGGCGACGCCTCCTCCTCTGGCCCCAGCACTAGCACTAGCACCGGTGCGAGTGCGAGCGCCAGTACTAGTGCCGCCGGCAGTGTCAGCAGCAGCGGCGTCGGCGTCGGCGTCGGCTTTGGTGACCTTGATGGCGGTGGCCTTGACGGCATCAGGGTTGTACCGCTGCAGCGGCTCACGGACGACCTGCGCCGCTTGCGCATGAGCCTGTCGCCGCTGCGGAGGATCGAGGAGTCCCTTGCATGTTTCATCTTGCCAGACCACGCGCGGCGAATGCCGGGCAGCGGCGGTTGGTCGGCGCTGCCGACGGAGCGCGCGTTTGAGGTGTCGGTGCGCTCTGGCTCGCGGTGGAAGGCGTTCTTCAAGGGCGGTGGTGCCGGTGCTGGCGTGGCCGTGTCCAAGGCGAACACGCGGGGATATGAGGAGCTGCAGAATGCGAGGCGCGTGATTGAGGCGTGTCGAGAGGATATCGTCGCGCTTTGGAATCACCCTGCGATTCGCGCGAGTCTGGCAGAGCAGAGCGTTTCGCTCGAGTTTCAATCAGGATTGTGCGTGGCAAGTAAATCCTCTTGACTCCCCCTTCTCCTCCCTCCTTCCCCCCCCCCCTTCCTTTCGCGTCCGTTGTCTTTCCCCCTTATAGACAGCTGATTTTGGCTCTCTCCGTTTCATTGCAAATTCTCGCTTACTGTTTTCTCCATTGGATAGCTTCCTTGATGCGGTGGATCGGATTGCGGCACCAGGATATCAGCCATCTTCGGGTAAGTCTTGTCAAGTTTTCAGTGTGCTGTACTACCACTATGCCGTATGCGTATGACTCCGCTATCACCATGTGCCGCTAGCCGATATTCTCAAGGCACGAATACAGACGGTAGGTGTCGAGGAACACGCTCTGAGGATGGAGATAGGTCGGTCTAGTGAGTACGATCGTTCGCTGGCGCGGGCAAAGGTAGACCCATTATTGGCTGCAGGTGGTGCTGCTGCGCATGAAAACGGACAGTTATGGAGCATCATCGATGTCGGTGGTAGTCGACATTTACGTGGTGCGTGATCTGGACGAGGGTGAAGATATGTCTGCTCGCTCACTACAAGGTCTGCGACAGCGGCATGGCTTCCTTACTTTGATGATGGTGAGCACAAAAGTGATTCTACCCATGCGCTACAATACGTTAACGTGCCGTGGAAAGTGAACATGCTCCTGTTCATTGCGCCTGTTTCGGCGTTCAACCAGACGTTGGTCGAGGACCGCAGCGTCAATCGGCTCGTGCGTGTCGTGTGTCGCGCCGTTTTTCACTCACATGACTTTATCCGCAGTGGGATTCATTCCTTTTGTGGAAGTCGCTCTGCGTCCACCAGTCTTTGAAACAGGCGACGTTTGTTTTGCTGCTCAACAAGTGCGACATCCTGGATGCGAAGCTCCGTTCTGGAATCAAGTTCCGGCACTATGTGACTTCTTACAAGGACCGACCAAACAACACGGAGAGCGTCTTGCACTGTAAGTCCCATCACTTGTGGATCAGAATTGAGCGAGCGCTTCTCACTGGACTGGGCAGATCTAAAAGGGAAATTCTCTGCGCTGTATAAGGAGGATCCAGAAAACACGCAACCCCTACACATCCACCGCACCTGCGCCACCGACTCTGATTCGACATCTGTTGTACTTGCTAGAAGTACGTGCACGAAACCGCCTTGTGTTTTTGTGATGTTGCTAACTAAAGGGGATGCTGACGCAGTACGAGAATTGATATATACGACCAATCTTATGAAGGCGAATTTGTTGTGAAACCTTTTGCTCAGGCTGTTGTGTGTTGTGTTGCACGTTAATAATATGTTAGAATTCGTATATATTAGGTTTATTACTGACTATTTTTATATGTCGTTTCGCCCTTGTCTTACGGACAGCTGACTCTGATTCTTTCTGGACAATTTTACTCGTTTACTGTGTCGACTTGGGCCGATGTAAAAGTGTAGTGGTGTAGCATCCAAATACGGCGTGTGAATGTTTGGCTCCAGTGCTCCGCAGCCGCAGCACGGGATTGGGAATATTGGGGTCGTCATCGTTTGCTCCAACCCACCACACATCTCATCCATTCACTGAACACCTCGAACTCGAACCCAACGAAACATCGAACATGTCCCTTCGAGGTTCCGACGTCTGCCTCATCCTGGTGCGCCACACATCTTGAGCTGTTTCATACATTACTTACTCAAATTTCAAACTTTGAATCCGCCCCCCGCAACAGATCGCCATTATCTTCCCGCCAGCCGCGGCGGCCTTCCTCACTGGCTGCAGCTGCGACCTCCTGATCAACATCTGTCTCACCATGTGGGTGTCCCTTTCCTCCCTACCTACCCATTATTCAACTTACTCTTCTTTTATCAGCCTCGGGTACATCCCCGGTCACATCGTTCGTGCCGCTTATTGTTTTTGAATCCCAGCGCTGATTTTAAACCTTTTTGGACAAATTTGACATTTGACACATCCCTGCGCATTCTTCCTCCTCCGCTCTCCCCCTTTCTTTCTTCGCGTGCGGGGCTTTAAAACTTTCGTCTTCTGACACGTTTAGCATGCCTTTTGGCTGATATATCGCCGAATGAAGGCCGAGGAGCATTACGGCAGGGGCCAATACATCTGTGCGTCTACGCGGGGTTATTCCCCCTTTGCCCTCTTCCTTGTCCCCTATGCCCTGCCCCTTCTTACGTCTCTCTTCTCACACAGACGTTGGTAATGGCACCTACCAGCCCGGGCCTTTCGCTCAGCCCATCTCTGCGCAGGCGCCGAACCAGCGAGGTTATTATGGTGCCATAACTTCCGGGGCTTGAAAAGAGAGAACCAAGCTAGCCGGTCGTGGCGAAGCGTTGCCTACTTTAGCTTCCATTCTATACAGCCAATACAGCACTGTATGTTTACGGCGGAGATTTGATAAGAGAGATGCATTCGAATAATCGATTTTCTGATCGCTGCGGAACTCGCTGACGTTATGAACCTTGTTCGACTACATCGCACTTAGCCAAACTTACACAGTTGCCTTCGCTTTCTCCGAATCCCCTAATCGGGCAGCAACCCCTTTGGTCTCGGTGTCAAAGAACTCCAGGAACGACCATTCCTCGAGCCGACTCCTCGTTTGGCTTGGTCTCTCCCCTCTTTCCCA
>Ga0209488_10003953_pt1 | contig 11720 bp, 12 predicted proteins | sample Rivendell_Oct201_8_FD_188349 | JGI IMG/M metagenome (GOLD analysis project Ga0209488, IMG submission 188349) | Vadose zone soil microbial communities from the Eel River Critical Zone Observatory, Northern California, USA -... | ecosystem: Environmental > Terrestrial > Soil > Vadose zone >...
CTTCTTTTCGGCGCTCCCGCAGGCGGCTCTGGAACGTGTCCCACCGTCCCCCAATGCCCACTGCGCTGTTGCTGATGACTACCGAATCGGTGCCCGCGGGCACGACGCGTTCCGTAGCGGAGCCGCCAGAATCAACTGCGGACCCTTCCGAGCCCGCGGCCCATCCTGAGGTCCCTTGCACCGTGCGTGACCTCGCTTCCGCCGCGCGCTCTGAAGGAGAATTGCCCGGCATCTGTTGCGCTGTCGGTGTGATGTTCCGGTCGGTCCCCTCGCGATGCATCACCGGGCCCATCTGCCAACTGGAGCGGTAGCGGCCCTCGTAGTCGGACCAATTCTTCTCCGACTCCACATCCGATTCTTTGTAAGGCGGAAAGGCTTCAACCTGCTGTTTGTTCAGGTCCACCGCGAACTCATCTTTGTGTTCCGCCGATGCCCGCAAGCGGTCAGCTGGCACGATGAATTCATTAGTGGTGAGCCAGCCCCCCGTGTCGACGACCACGTAGCGGATCAGACCGGTCGAATGATCGAAGATGACGTCATCGATCGTGCCCAGCTTTTCGTCGTTCAAACCATACAATGTCGCTCCGCGGATATCCTCTGCAGCGTCAGAAAAGCGGTAATCGCGCAATGTTCCCTGGTGTCCCATTTTGCCATCCTCCTGTGAATAAGTGCCTTTTTGCCTTCGCTTGAGACGATGCAAGCACCTCTTGGATGCCACGCTGGCCGCAAGCGTTAGCGGAAAAATAAGGTTGATGGATCGGATACATGCGGCTGATAGATCAGATCCCTCATCTATAATCAATCAAGGTGATTCCCTGAATCCGATGCATTTTTTCCCTTTGCCTGCAGTCATGATTGGCGGCGAGGTGCTGGATATGATGTCCAACACCGGCCCCGTGGCCAAACTCGTTCTCCTCATTTTGCTCGCCTTCAGCATCCTCTCCTGGGCCATCATCCTGACCAAGTGGAGCTTGTTGCGCCGCGCCCGAGTGCAAAGCGGACGGTTTGTGCGCGCATTCCGCAAGGCGCAGAGGCTGCAGGATATTGCTGCCGTTGCAGATCAATTCCGTCCCAGCCCGCTGGTCGGCGTATTCGAGGGTGGCTTTGAGGAATATAAGCGGCAAGTAACTGGACAATCGGCCTTGTTGCGCAGCATCACCGGAGTGCAGCGCGGCATGCAGATCGGCGCTTCCGAGGAGGTCACTCGCCTCGAACGAAACCTGCCCTGGCTGGCCATCACCGCAGCGGTCACGCCGTTCATCGGCCTGTTCGGTACGGTGTGGGGCATCATCGATGCTTTCCACGGATTGGGTACGGCGGGCGCCGCGACGCTGCGCGCGGTGGCTCCGGGTATATCGGAAGCACTGATCACTACCGCTGCCGGGCTCGCGGCAGCCATCCCCGCGGTCATTGCCTACAACCTGTTCGGCAGTTCGATCCGCGAACTCGCCGCTCGCAGCGATGACTTCGCACTTGAGGTGCTCAATGCCGTCGATCACCTCCAGCCGCAGCCGGCGGCCGAAGTGAGGCGCTGATGGCGTTCACTACTGCCAACGGACGGACGCAGACGGCACTCGCCGATATCAACATCACTCCCCTTGTAGACGTGGTTCTAGTTCTGCTCATCATCTTCATGGTGACAGCTCCCGTGCTGCAATCCGGAATTGATGTGAGTGTGCCCAAGACTCGCACCGTGAAAGAAATCACCGAAGAACGCATGGTGATCACGATCAACAAGGATCAGCGGGTCTTCCTCGGCAACGACGCCATCAACATCAACGAGATTGGCGTGAAGCTGAAGCAGAAGATTCGCGACCCGCGCAACCAGTTCATCTTTGTGCGCGCGGACGAGAACGTCCCATTCGGCGTATTTGCCACGGTAATGGACGCAGTGAAGCAGTCGGGGATCACCAACGTCAGCATCGTGACCCAGCCTCTGGAACAAAATGGCGGCAAACGCTGAGATTTTTTTCGAGCACGAACGTTGGGGCCGTGCCCTGACGTGGTCGGTGGGCCTGCACGTTGCCATCGTGGCGAGCCTGCTCGTCTACTCTGCCGTTTTTACCGGACCCAGCGGCCAGGGATGGGGTGCCGGTGGCGGCGGAGAGGCCATGGGAGCCACGCTGGTGAGCACCGTGCCCCTGCCTTCCAGTCCCCGGCAGACGGAAAACATTCTGGCGAATGAATCGAAAGGGCTCACCAAATCCCAGCCCAAGCCCGAAAAAATAGAGCCGGATGCGATTGAGATCCAGGGTAAGAATGCAAAGATAAAACCCAAGAAAATCGAGACGGCTACTAAAGCAAAGCCCCAACCCGCGCCAGTGGAAGAAACCAATCAGGTGGCATTCGGCGAGGGTGGGCCGGTAAGTGGTCCGTATGGCAGTTTCAGCGCCGGCGGGGCAAAGGGCGGCTTCGGTTTCACTGGAGGTGGCGGGGATTTCGGAACGCGATTTGCCTGGTACGTCCGCGTAGTGCAGCAGAAAGTTGCGGAAAACTGGCTCAAGTATGAAGTAGACCCCCGCGTAAGCACCGCGCAACGCGTCTACATCACTTTCGATATCGCGCGAGACGGGCATCCGGCGAATGTGCAGGTGGAGCAATCAAGCGGTGTGCCTTCGCTCGACATTTCCGCGCAACGCGCCATTCAGAGGATCGACACTTTTGGGGCTTTGCCGCCGGATTATTCCGGCACCAAAATCTCCGTGGAATTCTGGTTTGACTATAAGAGATGAACCTCATCGGTAATCACTCGCGGACCTCTGATTATCTTTGTGCCTCTCAAAAGGAGCACAATGAATCCAACGTGTTCACCGCCTATATTAACTGCATGAGGAATTAGAATCTTGCCAAGGAATACATGTCGCTTTACGATATTGTCCTACAGAATATGTCTTCTCGGAAAACGAATGCACGGTAGCGCAAGACCAGCCCTGAAGCGGCGCTGGCGCTCGGATAGACTCCTGCTGTCCCTGTTTGTGCTCACATTTCTGTGCGTATCGGTTCCCTGCCTTAGAGCCCAGGATTGGATTAAGACCGGCACCGGCCTCGGCGTGGAAAAGGTCCGCCTGGCAGTCGCGGACTTTAAGCCGTCGACGAACGACCCGCAAAATGCCGCACTGCTTAAAACTTTCAATGACACCCTGTGGAACGATCTCGACAATTCGGGCGTCGTCGAACTGGTTTCTAAAAGCTTCTACCCGTTGCAGGTGCCAGGCCAGCCCACAGATGTAAACTTCGCGGCCTGGAATTCGGCTCCTCCCAATGCTGCAATGCTGGTCTTTGGCAGTCTGGGGGCCACGGCGGACAAACTTACAGTCCAAGGCTGGCTTTTCGACGTGAAGAACACGGCCTCACCGCAGGTTTTGGGCAAACAATATTCTGACGCTGCCAGTGACGCGGCAGCGCGGCTGACGGCGCACAAATTCGCGGACGAGATCATCATGCGCCTGGGGGGAGGGATCCCCGGAATCGCCGAGAGCCAGATCTATTTCGTAAGCGATCGAACCGGCCACAAGGAAATCTGGGTAATGGACTACGACGGTTCGAACCAGCGCCAGATATCACACCTCGGTTCAATCTCACTTTCACCACGGATTTCTCCGGACGGTTCGCGGCTGGCATTCAGTTCACTGACCAAGAGCGGTTGGGAGATTATGATGTACTCTTTCGATCTCAACCGGATGGTCAGTTTCCCGCACTTTGGCGGGACTAATCTGTCGCCGGCATGGTCGCCGGACGGCCTGAAACTGGCCTTCTCGTCGTCGCGCAGCGGAGAGTCGGAGATTTATGTCGCTGACGTCTCCGGCGCAAACCCGCGGCGCATGACCTCGTCGAAAGGTCCCGATGTGTCCCCGGTCTGGAACCGCAAGACTGGGGCTCAAATCGCTTTTGTCAGCGGGCGCACAGGCCTCCCACAGATCTATACGATGGAAGCCGATGGCACCAACCAACAGCGCCTCACCGATCAGGGATACGCTGTTTCCCCTGGATGGGCCCCTAATGGGCAGTTCCTGACGTTCGCCTGGGTTCGAAAGTATGGCCCGGGGGCGCCGGGCGCGTCCGATATTTACCTCATGGATATTGCCAGCAAGCAATTCGTACAGCTTTCTCACGATGGTGGACGAAACGATTTTCCATCGTGGTCCCCGGATACGCGGCACATCGTGTTTCAATCCAGCCGTTCCGGCAAAGAAGAAATCTGGATGATGCTCGCCGACGGCACCAAAATTCAGCAGTTGACTTTTACCGGTCGTAATACCCAACCCAACTGGAGTTGGAAATAAATACACTTCGTCAGATCTCGAAGTAATCATTTGAGGTCGTTAGGGAGGATCAAGTGAAACACCAGCGCATAAAGTGGTTCACGCTCGTTGTCGCCTTGGGTGCCGTCATGATGTTGGGCGCCTGCAAGAAGAAAGCTGCCCCGCCACCACCACCGCCGCCACCGCCGCCGCCGGCTCCTACCGCTTCCATTTCGGTGGATCCAAACTCGATTCAAAAAGGACAGTCGGCGACGCTGTCATGGCAGACCACAGGCGCCACGGACGTGTCCATTGATGGTATTGGCGCGGTCCAACCCAGCGGCTCACAACAGGTTTCCCCAGCCGATTCGACGACCTACCACCTGACCGCAAAGGGGGCGGGAGGGACGCAAGATGCGACGGCTCGGGTCAGCGTCACGCAGGCTCCACCACCGCAAGCCACGGCTCCTTCCGCAACGGAAGAGGAACTCTTCGCTCAAAGTATCAAGGATATTTACTTTGACTACGATAAAGCCGATGTCCGCGGCGATCAGCAAAGTTCGGTCCAGGCGGATGCGCAGTTCCTGGCACAGCATTCCGGCATCAACATCACGATTGAGGGACACTGCGACGACCGCGGTTCCACCGAATATAACCTCGCTCTGGGAGACCAGCGCGCAACCGCGGTCAAGAACGCGCTGACTACGCAGGGTGTCAACGCCAGCCGCATCAAGACGATCAGCTACGGCAAAGAAAAGCCTTTCTGCACCGAGAGCAACGAAGCCTGCTGGCAGCAGAATCGTCGTGGTCATCTGGTCTATCAGAAGTAGCAAGGCGTTTCAGAGATACTGGGGGACGCTGGCTCGGCCCGCCGTCTCCCAGGGTTTAATCATTGGCGGGGCTGAGTGGTTGCTGACAACGTCATATTCGTTGTCGGGATAAATAGTGCCCTGGTGCCCGCAAGCAATTTGATAGACCGAACCTGGTCGACGAATCGCCACAGCCGGTCGCATGCCCAACGCATCTAATACTCGAAGCATTCAACAAGATCGATGGGAACTCCTATGAGACTACAACGCGTTTTTACCCTCTTTGCCCTGCTCGCGACGCTCAGCATTGGAGCGGCGCCAGCTTGGGGTGTCAGCAAGGAAATGATCCAACTGCAGACCCAGGTTCAACAACTGCAGGAACAGATGACGGCTATGCAACGCAGTTTCGACGAACGCATGGGCGTCATGAAGAATTTGGTGGAGCAGGATACTGATGCGGCCAACAAAGTGGCTGCTGCGTTGAATACTCTCCAAACGAGCCTGCAGAAGCAGCAAGGGGATGTCGCCGGCCGCTCAGACCAACTCTCAGGCCAGATCCAGACGCTGAACGATACTCTGGACGAACTCAAGGTCCGCCTGGCGAAGGTGACCAAGCAGCTCGAGGACATGCAGGCGACACAGCAGAGCCTGGCGGCACAGCAAACGCAACAACAGGCCCAGCAGCAGGCTCAGGCGCAGGCTCCTCCCCCGGACGTGCTTTATAACAACGCGCTCCGCGATTACAACGGCGGCAAGAACGAGCTCGCCGTGCAGGAGTTTTCCGACTACATCAAGTTCTATCCCAACACTGATTTTGCCGGAAACAGCTATTACTATCTGGGAGAGCTCCAGTACCGCCAGGGCAACTATCAGCAGGCGGTGCAGAGTTACGACCAGGTGTTGCAGAACTTTCCCGGCGGCAACAAGGCTGCGTCGGCGCAGTTGAGGAAAGGTTTTGCCCTGATCGAACTCGGCAAGCAGGACGATGGGGTGAGCGAACTACGCCACCTGATTCAGCGCTATCCGCACTCCAATGAAGCCCTGCAGGCCCGCGAACGGCTTCGCAAGCTCGGCGTCGCAGCCTCGGCCAAGCCTGGAGCATAGCTGGTAATACTTAGCGGCTGATTGGCGAATCCGGATGCTGAAGCGCCGACGCCGCACCCGTTTCGTGAACTGCTGAGCTCAGACCGTGCGGTGATGTTTCGGACGATGGTGCTTCACTGCTTTGTGCGCGTGATGGCGAACCGTCCTAGGGTGTTTTGACGACACCAAAATCAGCGAAGATTGAGGCTGGGCAGTCTCTTGGCTCCATCCAAAGCCGCTAAACATTGCAAGCATTCCTAAAATGCAAAACAATCGCTTCATACCCATCCTCCGGCTGCGAAACACTTATACTGCGACGACGACTCGTAGCTATTTTATGACGATTCCCTGAGGAAATCTTTGAGAGTAGCCTAAACCTTTATCGACAAACTTGATACTCACTGGTCTCATCTAGTGCCCTGTCATCTTAGATTCGAGAATTAGTCAGGAGCAAACATGACGCAAAATACCCATGACCAAGATAAGTCCAAAGGAGCCACCGAGGACGACAACATCAAACATCCAGGCAATACCTCCTTGCAGGGCCAACTGGGCCACCGGGATTCGGACCCGCTTATAAAAGACGCTGACTCGGACTTCCCCGAACCCGGCGCGAGCCCGGAACACAGTGGCGAGCCCGAGGAGAACATACGAGTGACGAAGCGGAGAATTCTCGCCTGATATTCGTGAGCCGGAGGACGCTAATCCGGCAGGCGCAAGCTCAAAGCCAATGCGATTGAAACAACTGAGATTTCTTTTGATCCTCACTGCAGTCTTGTGCTGCATCCCCGCCACGCGCTTTTATGAGATCGACCTGCCCCTCTTTCGTTTCCTTAGGGGTCAGAACCATGTGGATCCCTTGTCCCTCCATTTATCGGGCGAGTTCGTCGAAAGCAATCTTGGGACAGCCCGGGAAGCCGACGGCTCGATAACGGTCCGCATGATCGCGCAGCAGTATTTATTTGTGCCGCATTGCATCCTGGTGCCCGCCGGCGTTCCCATTCGTCTGCGGGTTACGAGTGCGGACGCAGTGCACAGTCTCAGCTTCAGTGACACCAACTACGCGGTGAAGGTTGTGCCCAGCAATGTCAGCGAGACGCGGCTTCAGTTTCCTCATCCCGGCGAATACAAAATGCCCTGCCGGGAATTCTGCGGGGCCGGTCACTACGCTATGAGATCGCGATTGGTGGTAGTGTCTCGCGATCAGTTCCCCAACTTGCAACCGGATGAAAGGGGAAACTGTGCGGCGCGCTAGCTCGCCTTCGATGCGGCAAAATCCAATCCGCAGCCTTGCCACTGCCTCAATCCTGTTTCTCTTGCTGCCCCTTGTGGTCGGCGCGACTTCTTTTCTGCTGCAAACCAGCGCTCCGCCCGCAACCCGAATCCCCTCCAATATTGCATGGACCAGTGAGACCCTTGCCCGCGCTTCCGGCGGAGACGCCTTCCACGGAATGCTGCTCGCCCGCCGATGTGACCATTGCCATGGAGCAGAAGGCTTCAGTCCCGCAGCCGCAACTCCAAACTTGGCGGGTATTGACAGGCCATCCATCTGGAAACAGCTAGAAGATTTCCGCACCCAGAAGCGCATTTCTCCTGTGATGCAGCCTATTGCCTCGTCCCTCTCGGAACGTGACGTAGCCGACGTGGCGGCCTATTACTCGATGCTGCCGAACTTTCCCGATCCGCAGGATAATCGCAGCTTCCCTCAATCCGCACCTCAACCGGCCCATGTCGCTCTGGCGTCCCGCCTGGTCTCGACCGGAGACGGCGAACGCGGCATACCTCCTTGCCAAGCGTGCCACGGGCCCGTTGCCTACCGCACGGGAGCGCCCGCGCTCTCGACTCAGAACGCAGATTACATCGTGAGACAACTGCAGAACTTCGCCGACAACACTCGCTCCAACGATATCAATATGCCGATGCGCACCATCGCCAGTCTGCTCACCGAGGAAGAAAAGCACGCCCTCGCAGAATATTACGGTTCGGGCCTGGGCATGCTTCCTGCCGCTGCTACCGCCCCGCGGTAGCTCAAAGCCGCGATTTTCGCAAACAGTCCTGCGCTGGCGTCAATCATTCGTAACTTTTGACCCGATGGGGCATCTTATTGCTCAAGTAGGCACGACTATCGCGTATATATTCCCGTGGGTGGGGTTGCATGAACCAAGTATTGATCGCCTTTTCTATTCTCATGCTCACGCTGACAACGAGCCCGCAGGACACCCCCGCATCCGAAGCTCGCAAAAGCACCGCGCCCAGTTCTCCAATCCTGGTGGAACTCTTCACCTCTGAGGGATGCTCTAGCTGTCCGCCTGCGGACCGGCTTCTGCAGGATCTGGACCGCCAGCAACCAGTGCCGGGCGCCAACCTGATTGTCCTGAGCGAACATGTTGACTATTGGAATGATGACGGCTGGAAGGATCCGTTCTCATCCAGTCTTCTGACCGACCGTCAGAATTCCTACGTAACCCATTTTGGACTGGGCAGCGCCTATACTCCGCAAATGATCGTGGATGGCACTGCGGAATTTGTTGGGAACAGCTCTCAGCAGGCCAAAGCCGTCTTACAGAAAGCTCTCGCCATGAACAAGACTGAAGTTCGCGTATCGTCTATTTCGGTTGACGGGACTACGCTCCGGGCACACGTGGACGCCACCGTTCTACCGCCAAATGGACCCTCGCACGCTGAGGTCTTCGTTGTGGTGGCGCTGAAGCATGCGGAATCGCAAGTTCTGGCCGGCGAGAATGGTGGGCACAGACTGACCCACGTCGGCGTGGTGAGAAGTCTTACAAAGGTCGGGAGTATTGACACGAAGAAAAGCCTTGATGCCGACGTTCGTCTCGTACTGAACCCCTCAGACAATCCGGCGAATTTGAGAGTAGTCGCCTTCGTCCAGGCAGCCGGACCGGGTAAAGTGATCGGCGCCGCCGTGGGGCCAGTGTCACGCTAATGTCAGACCTTCACACTCAATGAGCGCTGTGGTGATGTTGCGCCACTTGAAAGTGGGGAGCTACGATGAGGAACACTTCCAGAGATATAGGCATCGAAATGAGCGTCTCTTTCTGCCTCCCAATTGTGCAGATGGAGCGTGACTGGCTTCAGATCTTATGAGGTTTGGCAACTCAGAAGGGGCGGTTGGCACTCCATCGAAATCGCCCCCATCAGTGGGAGTGCTATCAACTTTTAGGACAACTTGAAACGTATCGGGCGTCTGGGTGCCAATCTGAAAATTCAGCATCTTGCTTGTTACGAATCCGGCTTTAAGAGTGGTTACAGAATATGTACCGGGCTGCAATCTCGCCGTAACCGTTCCTTCCGTGCCCGTATGCGAGACAATTGTGTTTAAATCACTCCTGAACATAACCTCACAACCGGGAATTACAGCGCCGCTTTCATCGAAGACAATGCCCCTCACCTCGGATGAGGGTTCGGTAACCTGAGCTTGGCTGACTGCAATTAGTAGTACTACGAACGCACTAACAGCGACGCGAGCTACAGTGAGGTACATTGCCATGCGAACAACCGCTAGCCAATTTTACCTCTTGCCGCGCTGTCGTCGAAATCAGGCGATAGCACTCATTGAGAATTGACCGGGCCGGGCCAGGTCAATGTACAGCTCCTCCCAATTTAGCCGAACTACCGCAACTCCTCCATCACCGCGTCCAGCACTTCCCTGCCCGGACGCGTCATCGATTCCGGCAGCGTAGCCAGCGGCTGGTCCACAACGTTCAGCATATCGATGAAGTTGGGAGCTTTGGTATTTACGTAGAACATACCAGTCAGCACTTCGCCCTTTTCGTGGGCCTCGGTCAGCCGCGAAATCGCGCGAATCTTGTCTGTAGGATCGTAATCTTCCTCAAGCTTGCGCAATTGCAGGTGCGAGCCGTCGTGCATGGTCACGCTGACCGTCGTGCCGGGATCATATTCCACCGCGATATCTTCGAAGTGCGGCACGAAGCTCATCTCCTGCAGAGTCTCTTCGTGGTCTTTCACGTACTTATACGACTTGGTGGAGCCCTCGTGGTCGTTGAAGGTCACACAGGGCGAGACCACATCGAGCATGACGGTGCCTTTGTGTGCGATCGCCGCCTTCAGCATGGTACCCAGCTGCCTCTTGTCGCCCGAGAACGACCGCCCCACAAGGGTTGCGCCCAGTTGAATGGCTAGCGCGCAGGTGTCAATCGGGGGCAGGTCATTCAACACGCCCGACTTGAGCTTCGACCCCAGATCCGCCGTCGCCGAAAACTGCCCCTTGGTCAGACCGTAAACGCCGTTGTCCTCGATGATGTAAATGATCGGAAGATTGCGCCGCATGAGGTGCACGAACTGCCCAACACCGATGGAAGCTGTGTCACCATCGCCGCTCACCCCGATGCAGATCAACTTTCGATTGGCCAGCATGGCTCCGGTAGCCACCGAGGGCATACGTCCGTGCACGGCATTAAAGCTGTGCGAGCGGTTCATGAAGTAAGCCGGAGTCTTCGAGGAGCAGCCAATGCCGCTGGGCTTGATCAGCAGTTCCGGCGGCACGCCCATCTCATACATCGCTTCGATGATGCGTTCGGAAATCGCGTTGTGTCCGCAACCGGCGCACAAGGTCGTCTTCCCGCCCTTGTACTCCATTACAGTAAGACCGATGCGGTTGGTCTTCGGTCCGGCAGTTCCGGGCTCGACAGTTGGAGTCGTTGCCATCTACTTCCCCTCCATCGTGGTGAGTTCGTCGGTAATGGACCGCGCATCGAGCGGCAGTCCGGTGATGTGTGCGATACTGCGCAGCCGCGCGATCAATTCCGGCTTGAGGTCCAGCTTCAGCAGCGTGAGCATCTGTGCGTCGCGGTTCTGCTCCACCACGTAAACAGGATCATGCTGCTCGATGAATTCATGGACCTCGCGCGTGAACGGGTAGGCCCGCAGCCGCAGGTAGTCGGTCTCGATGCCGTATTCGTCGCGCAACTGGTCGCGGCTCTCCGTGATGCCCCAATGCGAAGTGCCGTAGCCGATGATCCCAATTTTCGCGTTGTGGCCTTTGGTGATTTCCGGACGCGGCACGAATGACCGCGCCGTTTCGAACTTGCGGTTCAACCGTTCCATGTTGTTTTCAAAATCGTCGGCGCGTTCGCTGTATTGCGCCCGCTCATTGTGGCCGCTGCCGCGAGCGAAATAGGCTGCCGCAGGATGATCCGTACCCGGAAGCGTTCGGTAGCCGATGCCGTCCCCGTCTACGTCTTTGTAGCGAGCGAACCCGCCCAACCGCTCGAGATCCTCTTTGCTGAGAACCTTTCCGCGATTAATTGGGGTGGTGGGATATTCAAACGGATCCGACATCCAGTTATTCATCCCCAAATCCAGATCCGACATGACGAAGACCAGGGTCTGAAATTGCTCCGCCAGGTTGAAGGCCTCAGGCGCCATGGTGAAACACTCGGTCACCGAACAGGGCAACAGCATGATGTGTTTGGTGTCGCCGTGGGAAAGAAATGCGGTGGAAAGAATGTCGCCTTGCGAAGTGCGAGTCGGCAGTCCGGTCGACGGGCCCACGCGCTGGATGTCCCAGATGACTCCGGGCACCTCCACGTAATATGCGAGGCCG
>Ga0209488_10003954_pt1 | contig 11719 bp, 14 predicted proteins | sample Rivendell_Oct201_8_FD_188349 | JGI IMG/M metagenome (GOLD analysis project Ga0209488, IMG submission 188349) | Vadose zone soil microbial communities from the Eel River Critical Zone Observatory, Northern California, USA -... | ecosystem: Environmental > Terrestrial > Soil > Vadose zone >...
GCACGTTGTTCGGGTGCGCCTGCTATGGCCCCGCACCGAAAAACTGATTGCAGGGCTTCGAGGTGTCGTAATTCTGCGGCTGGCCAATGCCCGGCCGGGGCCCACTCCTGTCGCAACCGGTCGTACGACCATCGAGCTTCGGCCCCCAGCTCTCGTCGGCCTCGTCGTTCGTTCCGCCAGCGTTGCCGTCGACGAAGTCGAACGCGCCGGAGAAGCCCTGCCCGTACTGGTTCTGGTAATTGGGGAGCCGCAACGGCGTCTCCATGTTCGCGCCGAACGTGGCGCTGACGCCGAAGCCGCCCTGCGGGGCGCCCTTGCCGCTCTTGGTCGTGTACACGATCGCGCCGTTGGCGGCACGCGAGCCGTACAGCGCGGCGGCGTTCGGACCCTTCAGCACGGTCACCGACGCAATGTTGTCGGCGCTGATGTCCGACGCGGCGTTGCCGACGTCGTACCCGCCGAGCGAGCCGCCGCCGTAGCCGGTGTTCGACGACGCCGAATTGTCGATCGGGATGCCGTCGACGATGATCAACGGCTGGTTCTGCCCGAGGATCGAGCTCGAGCCGCGGACGACGATGCGCGCCGAGCCGAACGGGTTCGAGGAGTTCGTCACTTGTACGCCGGCGACTTTGCCACCGAGCGACGACACCACGTTCTGGGTCGGCACGTCGGACAGGCGCTCACCGGAAACGGTCTGCGCGGAGTACGAGAGGCTGCGCTGCTCGCGCTCGATGCCGAGCGCCGTGACGACGACTTGCTGCAGCTCGATCGCGCCTTCCGCGAGCGAGAGATCTTGCTGGACGGGTGCGCCCGTGAGATTCACCTGCGCGGTGCCGGTTTGATAGCCGATACGCCGCGCCGTCAACTGCACGGCGCCGCTGCTGCCCGCCGGAAGGACGAGGCGATATCTGCCGTCGTTATCCGTGGTCGCGCTCACGCGCAGCGAGGGAATACTCACAATCACGCCGGCGAGCGGCGCGTCCCCCGGGGAGGACTTCACCTGTCCGGATACCGTCGTCGCTTCCTGCGCGGCCGCGGCGGCGGGAATCAGTCCGAGCAGGACGAACCCGATTGTGAGAATGGAACGAACGAACCAACGTTTGTCGGTCATACACTTCCTCCTTCTTCTTACTGCGGTGTACAGGACCCACGACGGGGCTGCGCGATGAGGTGACGGCCTACCTGCGCGCTGCCGGCGGGACCAGCCAGTGCTACGACGTCAAACGGATTCTGTCGCAAGTCGCCGAGTCTCGCAAGGGGCCGCGTGTTAGGATCACGTCGCCTTGAAACGCAGGTGTTGCCGCGCATATCGTACGACCCATGCCCAAAGGCTTCGTCACACTCGCCTGGACCGCAGCTGCCTGCGCCTACCTGCTCATCGTCCTCGGCGCCGTCGTGCGCATCAGTGGCTCCGGGATGGGGTGCGGAGACCACTGGCCGCTATGCAACGGCCACCTGTTCCCGCCCCTCGACGACATTCGGACCGTGATCGAGTGGAGCCATCGGCTGGTCGCAGGGCTCGTCTCGATCCTGGTGGTCGCCATGGTGGGGCTCGCCTGGCGCCGAGCCTGGCCCGCCCTCGTCCTGCTGGTCATCCAGGTCCTGCTCGGCGCGGTGACGGTGAAAACGGGCCTGACGCCCGTCATGGTCATCCTCCACCTTGGGACGGCGATGCTGCTCCTCGCGGCCCTGATCGTCGCGGCGCGCCCGGGACCGCGATCCCCGATCCCGCTGGCACTCACTTTCATTACGGTGCTGTTCGGCGCGCTGACGGCGAACCTGGGCGCCATGGCGTCGTGCGGCGGGTTTCCGTTGTGCAACGGACAACTCGTCCCCACCGCCGGTCCGCTCGCGTGGGTGCATTGGACGCACCGGCTACTCGCCTATTCGCTCACGGGCTATCTGATTTCGTGGTTCGTGCGCGCGCGCCCGCAGCTGTGGTGGGTGTTAGCGATCGTCGTATTCCAGATTGTGATTGCCGCGGCGATGGTACTCAGCGGTTTTCCTGGCGCGCTTCAGGCGGCGCATGCAGCCGTGGGCGCAGGAGTATGGGCGGCCAGTGTCAGCGCGGCCGTCAGACCAGTAACAAATCCTGCTGCGGCTGCCGCGGCGTCACCTCGGGGCCCGACTCCGCCAGGTACACGTTGATCTCGCTGCGAACGCCGAAGCGCCCCGGCAGGTAGACGCCCGGCTCGACGGAAAATCCGACGCCGGAAATCAGCGCACGCTCGTCAGCCGTCTCGAAGTTGTCCAGATGCGGACCCGATCCGTGCAGATCGCGGTCGATTGAATGCCCGGTGCGATGCACGAAATACTCTCCGAACCCCGCGGCGCGAATCACGCCGCGTGCGGCGTCGTCGAGCGCCGCGCCGGTCACAGTCTCCTTTTTCTTCCAGCGATCTCGCAGCAACGCGACAGCCGCGTCACGGGCACCACGCACCGTGTCCCAGACTTTGCGAACCTCCGCGCTCGGCTCCGTTCCGGCAAACGCCATCCACGTCTGATCCGCGAAGACGCTGCCGTGTGCCACGCCCGCCCAGAGGTCGAGCAGCATGACGTCGCCCGCGGCGAGGCGCCGATCGCTGCCGGTCCGCGGCTCGTAATGAGGATTCGCCGCGTTCGCCTGGAAGCCAACAATGGGCGGATGGTCGGTGACCAAGCCGGCTCGGCCGAACGCCTCCATCACCCGCGACTGCATCGTCGTCTCGCGAACCTCCGCCCCTCGGGCGAGCTCGCTGCCGCCCCAGCGCAGCGTCGTCAGCGCGATCTCCGCAATCGCCTCGGCCGCGCGGCGGTGCCCCTCGAGCTCGCTCGGCGACCAGCGTGCCGCGAAGCGCGTAATCAGCGTCCCCGACGAGACGACCTTGGCGCCGAACCCTTCGATCAGCTGAACAACGCCGTGTGGCACCCGGTCGAGATAGGGTACCGCGTCGGCCGGCGACACCTCCATCGCGACGGTCTTGCCGGCGATCAGGCTCCGCAGGTTCTCGTGCAGCTCGCGCCAGGCGGCGTACGCTCTGACCTCGCCCGGAAATCCGTCGAAGGACGCGAGCTCGATCCGATGCGCGATCGCCACAGGCTTGCCCTCGCGCGGCAGCAGCACGAAGAAGCGGCGCGTGCCCATTCCCTTGATCCCGAGGACACGAGTCGCTGCGGGATTGATGCCGTGGAAGTCGTAGAGCAGCCAGCCGTCGGCGCCGAGTTTGCCGAGCAGATCGCGCAAAGCGGGAAAATCGAACTGGTCGAGCAGCGTCATTGGTGGCGTGGATCGGGCCCGGCGGCGCGCCACTCGCACGCGGGCCCGCCGCGCGCGCGACACTCGACGTGCAGCATCGCGCCTTCGTACCCGACAAGCAGGCGGAGCAGCTCGACCAACCCGGCGCCGTAGAAACCACACGCGGCGCCGTCGGGCGTTGCTTGAATGGCGATCGGATCGCTCACACGCGCGACCGGCAGGCGCTGCTCACGACCCAGCTCCGCGCCGAGTACCGCTCGCGCCGCGCGCCGGGCGGCGCCGTGACCGAACAGCCGGGGCGCGCTATGTGCCGCGAAGCGCGAAACGCCCGACATCCGTCGGACCGCCCGGCGCGCGGCGCGCCGGCCGGCGTCGGCGAACACGAGATCGGCGTCGGGGCGGCGGCCCACCAGCCGTAGTAGAGCCTCGACGTGGGCCGGCTCGACCCGCGCGTCTTTACGCACGAGCAGCTCGAACTCGGTCAGCTGCATTTGGACGGTAGTGGACAAGCCCAGGCGCTTCACAAGCAGTTCGTCCGCGAACTCGGTGAGCCCATCTTCGACGGGGGTATCGAGATTCTTGACCGCCTCGAGGACGGCGAGTGGGACGATGCTGTGCACCACGGAGCGCGAAACCTACTACGGGCCGCCCTATTGCGAAACTTCCAATGCTTTACGAGCCTTCTGTCACGAACGTATGACGAACGCACCCCCGCCCCCTGACCTCAAGCGTGAGAGCTTCGAGCGCGAGGCGCTCGTGCACCTCGACGTACTGTACCGCGTGGCCCTCCGACTGAGCGGTAACCCGTCCGATGCCGACGACCTCGTGCAGGAGACGATGCTCAAGGCTTACCGCGCCTGGGACCAGTATGAGAAAGGAACCAATGCGAAGGCTTGGCTGCTTACCATTCTGCGGCATGCCTTCATTAATGAGTACCGCCGCCGTACCCGGCACCCTGAGACAGTAGACCTGGACAAGATCGAGCCCTACGCCGTCTTCCCGGAGGTGCAGGATGAGGACCCGCAGGGCGCATTCTTCGACCGAATCGTGGATGACCAGGTGCTGCGGGCCATCGACCAGCTTCCGGTCGTGTTTCGCGAGACGCTGGTGCTGAGCGACGTGGAAGGGATGTCGTATCAGGAGATCGCCGGCATTCTCGAGATCCCCGTGGGCACCGTGAAGTCACGGCTCTTCCGGGCGCGCCACCTCCTGCAGGGCAAGCTGTACGACTACGCCGTCGAGATGGGATACATCAAAGGAAGTCCTGCATGAATTGTCGCGAATGCGTAGAACATCTCTACGAATTCCTGGACCGCGAGCTCACGCCCGATCTCGAGCGGGAGATCCGCGATCATCTGGAGGACTGCCCGCCGTGCGGCGAGCAGTACGATTTTGAGGAGCTGTTCTTGAAGTTCCTGCGCGCTCGCTGCCGCACTCAGGGAGCGCCGGCGGAGCTCAAGAAGCGGGTGCTGCGTGAGTTGTTCGGCGAGTGAAATGGCTGACCCGGCGAGGAGTAACCGCGGCGGTCGGCGTAGGTCTGGCGACAGGATATGGTTTGGGATGGCGAGGATTGCTGCTGATGCTCGCCTTTTTTGTTTCCTCTAGTCTGTTATCGAGAAAGACCACCCGAAATCATAAGCAGGTCCTTGCGAACGGAGGCGTCGCCGCACTCGCTGCCCTCGCGGGAAGCTGGAGCGCATTCGCAGGGGCGTTGGCGGCGGCGACCGCTGATACATGGGCGAGCGAGATCGGCCGCCATTCGCGGACGTCGCCCCGACTGATCACGAATGGCACCCCGGTCCCTGCGGGTACCGACGGGGGTATGACGCTGCTGGGGACGACCGCTGGAATTGCCGGAGCGGGATTGATCGCCGCGCTGTCGTATGTGTTGGGACAACGAGGCGCGCAGGCGATAGCCATCGCCGGATCCCTCGGCATGATGGCGGACTCGCTGCTCGGCGCGACGGTACAGGGAAAGGCCCGATGGATGGACAACGACGCCGTAAATCTGGCAGCCACACTCGCGGGAGCCGCATTCGCGGGACTCCTCGCGTGAGCCGCCGCTGGGATGCCGCCGTCGTCGGCGCCGGCCCCGCGGGTTCGGCGACGGCGCTGCTGCTCGCGCGCGCCGGTGCGCGTGTGCTGCTGCTCGATCGCGCGCAGTTTCCGCGCGAGAAGCCCTGCTCCGAGTATCTGAGTCCCGAGTCCACGCGCGTGCTCGAGCGTCTAGGCCCGGATGTCCTGGCCGCCGTCGCCGCGGCGTCACCCGCACGGCTGAGCGGCATGAAAGTGGTCGCGCCGAGCGGGCGGGGCGTGGTTGGCCGCTTCGAGACGTTCAGCTTCGCGCTCCCGCGCGCACGCTTCGACACGATTCTGCGAAATGCCGCAGAGGCGGCCGGCGTCGAGGTGCGTGAGCGAGTGAAAGTCGAGGAGCTCGTCTACGACGGCGGCGCGGTGGGTGGTGTGATCGCTCGGGATGTGGGACGGGGGACGCGGGAGGCGTGTCGCGCCCGGGTCGTGGTCGGTGCTGATGGCCTGCGTTCCGTCGTCGCGCGTCGACTCGGCATGGTGCATACCGCCGGGCCGCGCCGCATCGCCTTTACCGCCCACGTCGCCGACGTCCCAGGTGTGCACGATCTCGGCGAGATGCACGTCGGACGGCCTGGGTACGTCGGCCTCGGCCCGATCGGTGATGGTGTGACGACGGTCGCACTGGTAGTCCCCATTGCCGAGGCCCAGCGTGGCGATCATTTCTTCGCCGAGCTGAATCGCTTCCCGGCGGTTGCGGGCCGCTTCGATCCGAGCCGCCTGGTACGGCGCGTGTTGGCCACCGGTCCGTTTGCGCGTTGGTCGCGCCGCCCGGTCGCGAGCGGGGGCGGTGCCCTGCTCGTTGGCGATGCTGCCGATTTCTTCGATCCCTTCACGGGCCAGGGGATTTACAGCGCACTCCGGGGCGCAGAGCTCGCGGCGGCCGCGATTCTCGACTCGCTGACAACGGGGGCCAGCCTGCGACCGTACGCCCGCGCCCGGCGGCGCGAGTTCACCGGCAAGTGGCTGCTCGAGCGCATGATCGGCATCGCGGTGGGGTGGCCCGCGCTGATCGAGCGCGTCGTGGGGCGAATGCTGCGGCGCCCCGAGCTCGCCGATCTGCTCGTCCGCGCGACCGGCAATTGCATTCCGGCCCGGGCGGTGCTCACGCCACGCGTCCTGGCAGGCCTGGTCCTGTGAGCCTTCCAGGCCATGGCTCACGCGGCGTCGAGTCGTCGCAGTTCCGCCAACTGCTCGGCCGGTTTGCCACGGGGGTCACGGTGCTCACCACCCGATCCCCCAAAGGCCAGCCGATCGGCATGACGGCGAGCTCGGTTGCTTCGGTGTCGCTCGATCCGCCGCTGGTCCTGGTGTCGGTCGAGAAGACGCACGACATGCACGCGGCGCTCGAGGCCGGCACCCATTTCGTGCTCAACATTCTCTCCGCCGAGCAGGAAGCGGTGTCGCGGCGCTTCGCCGGCGAAGAGACCGACCGATTCCTCGGCGTGAGTTATCACGAGAATGAGCGCGGCATCGCGGTGATCGATGGCGTCGTCGCGCACATCGAGTGCGAGAAGCGCACCGCGGTTCCGGGCGGCGATCACACGGTATTCATCGGGCTGGTGGTCGGCGGCGACGCTACCGATCGGCGGCCGCTTCTCTACTATAGAGGCGGGTACGCAGGCCTGAGCCGCTGATGCGCACCGTCGATCGCATTCGCGTACACGCGCCATACCCGAGAGTCTTCTCGATCGCCAGCAGCGTGACGCGCTGGCCTGCGATCCTGCCGCACTACCGCTGGGTGCGCCTGATCGACGGCGGTCTCGTCGAGATGGCCGCATGGCGTCCCTTCGGCGCGATCAAGTACCCGACATGGTGGGTATCCGAAATGACCGTGGACCGCCCCGCGGGCGAGATCCGCTATCGCCACGTGCGGGGTATCACGCGGGGCATGCAGGTCGCATGGAGGATGGTCGAGGTTGGTGAAGGTTCTGAAGGGGACGTAGATGTGGAGATCGTGCACACCTGGGACGGGCCGCGCTGGCCGCTGGTCGGACGCGTTGCCGCGAATCTCGTCATCGGTCCGGTATTCATCCACGGCATCGCCTCGCGCACACTGGCCGGAATCAAGCGCGCAGCGGAAGGAGCGACATGAGAAGTTTCCGTCGGGTCGTCATCACGGGTGTCGGAGCCGTCACGCCAATCGGTACCGCGGCAGACGGCCTCTGGGCGGGACTTCAAGCCCGCACGTCGGCGGTTCGAACCATCACCCGGTTCGATCCGACGCCGTTTCGCAGTCACATGGCGGCGGAGATTCCCGACTTTCGCCCGCAGGATCATCTCGATGCCAAGCGCGCGAAACGTCTGGATCGCTTCTCCCAGCTCGCCGTGACGAGCGCGCGATTCGCGCTCGCCGACGCGGAGATCGACCCGCGCCAGGAGGACCACGACCGCGTCGGCGCGATGATGGGGTCGGCGCTCGGCGGTGTGGCATTCGGCGAGTCCCAGGTGCCGCGCTATCTCGCGGAGGGTCCGCGTGGTCTCGATCCGTCGCTGGCGCTCGCCGTATTCTGCGGCGCCGCGAGCTGTAACATCGCGATCGAGTTCGGGTTCACCGGTCCCAACGCGACGAACGCGATGAGCTGCGCGTCGGGGACGATTGCGGTGGGCGAAGCCTTCCACGTCGTGCGCGACGGGCGCGCGGACATCATGCTCGCCGGTGGCGCCGAAGCGCCGCTGGCACCGCTCACCTTCGCGGCGTTCAGCGTCATCCGCGCGATGAGCACGCGCAACGACGATCCCGGCCGTGCGTCGCGACCCTTCGACGCGACGCGGGATGGCTTCGTCATGGGCGAGGGCGCGGCCGTGCTCGTCCTCGAGGAGCGCGGCCGCGCGCTCGCCCGCGGCGCCAGGATCTATGCTGAAGTCGTGGGTCACGCGTACACCAATGACGCCTATCACATGACCGCGCCCCGGCCGGACGGGAAGCAGGCGGCCCGCGCCATTCAGCTCGCGCTTGCCGACGGCGACGTGGCACCCGGCGACGTCGGCTACATCAACGCCCACGGCTCGTCCACGCCGCTCAACGATTCGACTGAAACGAAGGCGATCAAGCAGGTGTTCGGCGATCATGCCTACCGGCTGACGGTCAGCGGCACCAAGGGCTACTACGGTCACGCGCTCGGTGCGAGCGGCGCCATCGAGGCGGCGATCTGCGCGCTCGCGTTATCGCGGGGCTGGCTGCCTCCGACCATCAACCTCGAACGCCCTGATCCACTGTGCGACCTGGACTGTCTTCCCGGGGGCGGCCGGACCGCCTCGCCGGCCGCCGTCGTTTCAAACTCGTTCGGTTTTGGGGGAATCAACGCCGCGCTGGTGTTGCGGCCTGACAGCGGCAACCGGTAGATTGGCCCGGCTTTCAACCCGAGGTCACACGTGAACTACCGGTCTCTCCGGGCTCCAGCAGCGGAATTCATCGGCACAGCGCTCTTCATCCTGGTCGGGGCAGGCAGCGTCATCGCGAGTCAGGGGGGGGCCGCGGGCCTCAGCATCGCGCTGGCCCACGGCGTCGGGCTCGCCGTCATCGTGACGATCATGATGCCCATCTCCGGCGGCCACATCAATCCGGCGGTGAGCTTCGGGTTGTGGCTCGGCAAGCAGATCGACGCCGTCACGCTCGGCAAGTACGTCCTCGCTCAGCTGCTCGGCGCCATCGTGGGCGCGCTGCTCATTAAGGCGACCTTTCCGGCCGGAGCGGTTCGCGTGACGTCGCTGGGCACTCCCGCGGTCTCGGGATCCATGGGGTTGTGGAGTGCAGTGGCACTCGAAGCGCTCTTCACATTCTTCCTCGTCAGCGCCGTCTATGGCACGTGCGTGTCGCCGCAGGCGCAGCGCGTCGGCGGATTCGCGATCGGTCTGGTGGTCTTGGTGTGCGCGCTGGGCGGCGGTGGAGCGCTCACGGGCGCCGTCATGAATCCCGCTCGTGCGTTCGGTCCCGCGCTGGTCGCGTGGGACTGGCACGCGCAGGCCGTCTACTGGTTCGGTCCGCTCATCGGTGCCGCCGCAGCCGCGGGAGTGTGGCGATACCTGCTGCTACCGCCGAGCGCGACGGATCTGAGGTAGTCTACATCTGTTCGGCGAGGGTCGGCGCGAAGTAAGTCAGGATGATATCCGCGCCGGCCCGCCGAATCGCCGTGACCGATTCCCACATCGCTCGTGACTCGTCCAGCATGCCGCGCTCGGCGGCGGCTTTGATCATCGCGTACTCGCCGCTCACCTGATACGCGCCGAGCGGCGAGCCAAAGCGTTCTTTGGCGCGCCGGATGAGATCGAGACACGGTCCCGCCGGCTTCACCATCACGATGTCCGCCCCTTCGTCGAGATCCAGCTCCATCTCTTTCATCGCTTCGTCGCCGTTCCCAACCGCCATCTGATAGCTCTGGCGATCGCCGAACTGCGGCGTCGAGCCCGCGGCCTCCCGAAACGGCCCATAGAAGGCGGATGCGAATTTCGCAGCATACGACATGATCGGGACGTGGGAAAATCCGCCCGCGTCGAGCGCCTTGCGGATGCCGGCGACGCGGCCGTCCATCATGTCGCTCGGCGCCACCATATCGACGCCGGCGCGGGCCTGCATGACGGCGATCTTCCCGAGCAGGTAGACGGACGAGTCGTTGTCCACGTCGCCGTCCCGAATCACGCCGCAGTGACCGTGATCGGTGTACTCGCACAGACAGACGTCGCCGACGACGAGCAGCTGGGGCACCGCGCGCTTCACGGCACGGATGGCCTGCTGGACGATGCCCTGGTCGTCGTGCGCTTCCGAGCCGGTGGCGTCTTTCGTCGCCGGAATGCCGAACAGAATAATGCCCCCCAATCCCAGCGCCGCGGCGCGCTCCGCATCCTTCACGAGCTGATCGACGGACAGCTGCGCGACGCCGGGAAGGGAGGCGATGGGGCGGCGCACGCCCTCGCCGTGCACGACGAATTGCGGCCACACGAGCTGCGACGGAGTGATGTGCGTCTCTTGCACCAGACGGCGCAGCGCGGGAGTACGGCGCAGGCGTCGCATGCGGCGAATGGGGAATTGCGCGCTCATCGGGCGAGTAAGGTGCCCGCGCCTTCAGCTTCGAGCAAGCGCGCGACCGCTTCACCAGCCGCAGCCGGCCGTTTCGGATCGAGATCACCAGACGCGGTGAGTTGAACTGACCCATCGTTCGCCGTCACTCGTCCGTACAGCCTGCTCCCAGCCCCCTGCTCCCTGCTCACCCATGCCGCGACCGGCGCCTGACAGCCGCCGCCCAGCGCAGCGAGCAACGAGCGTTCCGCCATCACCGACGCGGCGCTCGCCGGATCGTGCAACGGCTGCAGCGCCTCGCGAGTCGATTTATCGGCGTCGCGAACCTCGAGGCCGAGGGCGCCTTGCCCCGGTGCCGGCATCACATCGAAGGGATCGATCACCGACGCCTTGTCGCCGAGACCCAGTCGCTCGAGGCCCGCAATCGCGAGCAGCGCCGCGTCCAGGCCGTCGCGGGTTTCCACTTTGCGAACCCGGGTCGGTACGTTGCCGCGCAGCGGAACGACTTCGAGCTCCGGCCGCAGGAACCGGACCTGGGCGATGCGCCTGAGGCTGGATGTCCCGACGCGCGTTCCAGCGGGGAGATCGGCGAGCGATCGGCCGTTGACCAGCGCCTCGCGCGGGTCGTGCCGCGCCGGAATCGCGCCCAGCGCCAGACCGGGGGGTAACGTTGTTGGCAAATCCTTGAGCGAGTGGACCGCGACGTCGATGCGGCCGCCTGTCAGCGCGTCCTCGATCTCCTTGGTGAAAAAGCCCGTCCCTTCCAGCTCGTGGAGCGGCCGGTCCACTTCGGCATCGCCGCGGGTCTTGATCACCACGATCTCCGCGCGCACTCCCTGCACCGAAAGGCGATCCCGTACCCACTCCGCCTGCCATCGCGCCAGTTGGCTGCCGCGCGTCCCGATCTTCACGCGAACCGCCTGGCCAGCGACGCGACGAGACCCGGAACCGTGTGCGGCTCAGCCTCGATGATGTCGCGTAGCCCCAGCTCGCGCGCGGTGTCCGCCGTGATCGGACCGATGGTGGCGGCGACGAACCGGCCAGACGTCGCGGCCGGGCGTCCCACGAGATCGACGAAGCTGCGGACCGTCGATGACGACGTGAACGTCACCGCGTCGATGCGCCCGCGACCAATCTCTTTCGCGAGGCCGCTGAGATCGCCCTGCACGGGTACCGTCCGGTAGACGGCGATATTTTCGACGGTGGCGCCATGGTCCCGCAGACCCGCGGCGAGCACTTCGCGCGCGTCCTCGGCGGTGGGGATGAGCACGCGAGCTCCCGTCAGCGTTCCCCCGCTCTTCTGAATGAGCGCGTCCGCAAGCGCCTCGGCGACGAACTCGGCGGGAACGAGGCCGGGGACGACGCCCCGTAGCGTGAGG
>Ga0209488_10003957_pt1 | contig 11718 bp, 10 predicted proteins | sample Rivendell_Oct201_8_FD_188349 | JGI IMG/M metagenome (GOLD analysis project Ga0209488, IMG submission 188349) | Vadose zone soil microbial communities from the Eel River Critical Zone Observatory, Northern California, USA -... | ecosystem: Environmental > Terrestrial > Soil > Vadose zone >...
CCCGAAGCCTGCCCCCCTTCTCAAACACCAGGCTCGGCGTCATCATCGTCACCCGGGTCTTGCCAGGCACTATCGAGTTCGGCCGGCCCGGCCGCGGGTCAAAGCAGTTCATGTAGTCGTTGTAGCCAAAACCCAATCCAGGGGTCACCACGCCGCTCGCGGATCCAAGTGTGTGAGTCAGTGACACAGCGTTGCCCGCGTCATCGACAACGCACACCTGCGTCGTGTCGGCTCGATCGTGTGCCCGAGCTCCAGCCGCCACCACGTCGCGTGCCTTGGCCGCGTACTGCTTGTCCGCGAGCGCCCCGGTCGGAATCTCGATGAATCGTGGATCGGCGATGTGCAGGTCGCGATCCGCCATGGCCCACGCCATAGCCTCCACCAGAAGTCGCGCTGCTTCGGTGCTCGGCCAACCCTGCGCGCCGAGGTCGTATCCCTCGAGGAAGTTCAGCATCTGAAGTAAGGTCAGGCCGCCAGCGGGAGGACCCGCGGCCACGATCTGCAGGCCGCGGTATGTCCCCCTCAAGGGTTCGGTCACATTGACCGTGTAAGCCGCGAGGTCTTCTTTCGTGATGAACCCGCCATTCGCCTCGAAGTCGGCCGCAATCTCGTCTGCGATCTCACCGCGATAGAACGCATCCGGTCCATCGCTCGCCAGCCGCTCGAGCGTTCGGGCGTACTCCGTCTGGACCATGCGCTCGCCGATCGCATACAGCTTCCCGTCGTGTGTGTAGATCGACCTCGCTGCCGGCGTGGCCTGGATCCGCTGCACGTTCGGCACCACGTCCGGGCCGTAGTCGGTGGTCCAGTAGCCGTGCATGAAACCGCTGACCGGGAAACCGTCGCGAGCCAGCGGGATCGCCGGTTCGATCGCCTTCTCCCACGAGATCGTGCCGAACCGCGTGAGCGCTTCATGCAGCCCTGCCACGGTCCCGGGCACGCCAACCGATTGATATCCGACGTCGTTGACCCAGCCGTCGAGCACGTATCCATAGCGGTCGGCTGCTTCGCGAATGAAGAGGCGCTCCCACTGGTCCTCTCGCGCGCGCGACCCCGCTGTCGAATAAAACTCCAGCAAGGCCTCGCCGCCAGCCGCCGTATGCACCAGCATCACTCCGCATCCGCCGATGCCGCACATCTGTGGATCGAGGACGCCCTGGACGAAAGCGCACGTGACCGCCGCATCGATCGCGTTCCCCCCACGCCGCATGACCTCGAGTCCGATCTCAGCCGCTTGCGGCTGCGGGCAGACGATGATGGCCACGGGCTTAAGTTAGATCAACCGACGTCGAGCAATCTTGAAGTGCCAGCCACTGTTTGGAAAAGAGGCAATCGAGTGGTCTTGAAAGCCGATCGGCTGCACACTCGATGTCGCGGGTCAGCTGTGGTTCTCGGGCAGCTCGATGGTAAATGTGCTCCCAGCTCCGGGAGCGCTCTGAACCCGAAGCGTTCCCCCGTGGCGCTCCACGACCCGGCGCGCGATCGCCAGACCCAGACCGCTTCCTGAGTCGCTGCGCTGAAACCGCTCAAACAGGCGCGGCAGCCTCTCTTCCTCGATGCCCGGCCCAGCATCAATGACGTCGATCGACGGTCCGGCCGAGCCTCGCGCAACACGAAGCGTCACGCCAGCGCCGCGCGGGCTGAACCGCACGGCGTTGTCGACCAGGTTTGCCACCGCCTCCCGCAACAGGTCTTTGTCCGCGTTGATGCTCGCTGGAACGGTTACTTCCGTCACCAGCGCGACCCCGGAGGTGCCCGCTTGCGCCGCGTAGGCCCGTACAACGTCGGCGGTGAGCTCCGCAAGGTCGACCAGCTCCCGGCGAAGGGGCACGTCCTCGTCGGCGTGAGCGAGCGCGCGGAGGCGCATGAGCATCCTCTTCATCCGCTCCGCCTCGGCCACGCTGTCTTCGATCGCCGCGGATCCGCCCCGGCTCGCCCGTCGCATGATCGATAGGTTGGTCATGATCGTCGCAAGCGGTGTCGCCACCTGGTGCGAAACATCGGTCAGGAAGCGGCGCTGCGCGGTGAGCACGCCGGCGAGCTGCTCGTTGGCCCGAGCCTGGTCGAGGATGGCGAGGTTCATGCGGTAGATGAGGGGAAGCACGACCAGCGGCAGCGGCGCCGCGACGGGCGCTTCGATCGACAGAATCGAGATGCTGACCGCGCATGCGGCCAGAGTCAGCGAGGCGGGCCAAGAAGCGGCAACCGCCTGCCGGACGAGGCCGATGTACGAGCGACCCGTGTGGAGAGCCGCCGGCCACACGGCAACCAGGAGGTTGACCCCCAGGTAGACCAGTGCCGCGAGCGTGGCGCGTAGGTCCTGCATGCCGTCAACGGCGTCATGTCCGATCGAGCCCACGAGAGCTGCCAAAGCGCATGCGGCGAGGATGTTGCCGGCATTGAAGACGCTTTCCCACCAGGACCGGTGCACGATGCGGTTGGCCGCGAGGACGCTGACCGCCGCTGTGGCCGGTCCAATCCCCGGCGGAAGCAGCAGCGCAGCCAGGATGCATGGAAGCGCTCCGAGGTTGACCTTCTGCTCGGGGCCGATCTTGACCGGATACCTTTCGGCGAGCAGTACCGCTATGGTGCAGGCAGGAATCAATGCCCAGCGCCATGGGTGAACTGGCGTGAAGCCACCGTTGACCGCGGCGACCGCGCCAAGACCGATGCCGGCCAGAGGGACTCCAACGATGACCGCCTTCAGCCGCGCCGGCAAGCTGGCGAAGGCCGGGACCAAAGCCCTGCTCAGCTCGTGGGCACGTCGAGCGTAAGGGTCACAACCCGACCGCCATTTCCGTCTCCGGCATTGCTGACCCGATACCGGTAGTTGGACGACACGACATGGGCGCCGTGAATGGTTGCCGGGATGTAGATGTGAACGGTGATCAGTGTTCCGCCCTTTCCGTTAGGTTGCACCGCGGCCTCATCGGTGATGAGCTTCGCCTTGTGCCGGTCCGAGGGCGAGAGATAGATCAGGTTGTTGACCATCAGGTTGTGGCCGCCGGGGGTCACCACCGGGATCGGCGGATCCGAGATGCACCACATCACGTTGGCCGAAGCTGTTCCCGAACCTCCCAGGACCAGCAACGCCGCCGCCAGACCGCCAACCACCACTGCTCTCTTACTCATGACGCACCCTCTTCTTATGACTCCGCTTCTTTTGACTCCGCAATGAACCGATAGCCGATACCTCTGACCGTCTGAATCAAGCGCGGCTCGCCACCCGTTTCGAGCTTCTGCCGGATCCGCGACACGTGGACCTCCAGCGAGTTCGACTCCGGACCGGTGGTGACCGCCCACACGGCTTCAGCCAGCTGCTCGTACGTGACCAGCTGCCCCCGGCTGCGCATCAGCGCGGCCAGGATCCGGAACTCGATGCCGGTCAGCCCCAGCTGACGGCCGCCGCGCGTCGCGAGCCCCTCGCTCAAATCGAGGGTCACGTCCCCGGCGACCAGACGGGCCCCGCCCTTGCCGCGGTGGCGCCGGATGACCGCTTCGACGCGGGCCATCAGCTCCTCCAGCGCGAAGGGTTTCGCGACGTAGTCGTCCGCCCCGAGCTTGAGCCCCGCGATGCGGTCGCTTACGGACCCACGGGCGCTGATGCCCACGAGTGCCGCGTCAGTCTCTGCCCGGAAGGCCTCAAAGAGCTCAGGCCCGTCGTTGTCCGGCAGCATCAGATCGAGCAGCACGACATCCGGGTTCCACTGGCGCACGAGCTCGAGGCCGCGGCCGGCCGAATCGACGGCCCGTACCGTGTACCCCTCCTCGCCCAGACCGGCCGAAACCGCCCTTGCAAGGCGGCGGTCATCTTCGATCAGCGCGACCTTCCATCTAATCGTCATCTCGAGTTGCGACGGAATTCTCCCATGGAACCTGCGGGAGTCGCGGTGACTAAACGTAACTCGGCGCTCTGAGCACCCGTTGCTCTCGACGTGGCCTCGATAAGGTGAGGTGGGCGCCTGCGCCGCTGCGGCGCCTTGCCGTCGCGGCGATCGTGATTCTGGCGATCCTGGGCCCCAGCATCCTCACGATCTGGGTCGCCACCCCCTCGGGAGAGGACATCCAGCAGAGGGTCCGCCAGCGCACCGACTCGTTCGGGATCGTGCTGCTGGCCGAGAATGAGGTCCCGGCTCAGTTGGCCGAGGCTGTTGTGGCGACCGAGGACGAGGGCTTTTACTCGCATCACGGCATCGATTCGATCGGCCTTGCGCGGGCGCTCCTGTACGACGTCACCAACCTGTGCCTGTGCCAGGGGGGCTCGACCATCACCGAGCAGCTGGTCAAGGACGTCTACCTCGGCGGTTCAGCCCGAGGCTACAACAAGCTGAAGGAGCTGGTCCTCGCCTTGAAGGTGGAGGGGATCATCGGCAAGGACCGGATCATGGCCGACTACTTGAGTGAGATCACGACGGGGTTCGGACGGTACGGAGTGACATCCGCGGCGTGCGCGTACTTCCACGCCCCGCTGCACGACCTGACGCTGGGCCAGTACGCGCTCCTGGCGGGCGTCACCCAGGCCCCATCGCTCTACGACCCCACCGTCAACCCGAAAGCCGCCGCACTTCGCCGGAGCTACGTCCTGGCGGCCATGGTCGCGGACAAGATGGTCACCAAGGAACAAGCCGCCGCGGCGAACGCCGAACCCGTGCTCGTGACTGAGGGCCCCGGCTGCTAGCCGAGCCAGGCGAGCGGCGAGGTCGCGTCAAAGCCGAGGTTGGTCGTGATCTGTACTGGCTTCACCACCGGCGGCGTCGGCGCGGGCACCGGGCTAGGCGTAGGCAGGGGAGAGCTGTGCGGCCCCCCAGGCGTCGGAGTTGGAACGGGTGGAGGGGTGGGCGCCGGAGGTGCGTACCGCGCCCTGGGCAGCCACCACAGCTGGAATGGGGCTGCCGGGCCACCAGGAGCCAGGTACGCGATCCCGCTGCCGTCGGGGGCCCAGATCGGCTGGGCGACGAGCTGGTCCGAGATCACGGTCTGCAGCGGACCCAGCGCCGAGCCGTTCCACGTCGCGATCGTCAGGTACGAAACCTGCTTGCCGTAGTTGCAGATCATGGCGACGTTGTGGCCGTCGGGCGAGAGCGACGGCTGCGAGCAGTTCGCCGCCTGGGTCGTCAGCGCCTTACCCGCCGTACCGGCGCGATTCGTGAACCAGAGCTGGCCGACCCGGTTCGCGTTGGAGTCATATGAGTACTTGGTGTAGATGATCCCGCCGGGAACCGGCACCGGCTGCATGTCGCCGCCCGTGTAGTTGTTCGCCGTGGTCCAGCTCCGGCCCTGGCGGAAGGTGCCTCCCAACGGGATCCCCCACACCTGCATCACAACGTTGAAGTTGCCATCGCCCGCCGCCTTTGGCCCGTCGTAGCTCATGAAGAGGGTGCGCTGGTCTGGACTGAGCCTCGGATAGAACGACCAGGCGTTGGCGCCGGTGTCCCACCTGCTGCGTGGAGCGGCCTGGTTGCTGGTCAGCTGACTGGTGACGTTGCCAAAGCGCGTCAGCGCATAAACGTCCGAGAACAACCCGCTGCGCTTCACGGCGAGCAGCTGGCTGCCATCCGGGTAAAGCGCCGGCTGCGTCCACCCCGCCTCGGGAGTCAGCTGGTGGAAGCGCCCGGCGCTGAAGCTGTAGAGAGCGCCCGACTGGGCGAGGTAGATGGTGCCCGGCAGGGTGAACTGCTGGGCTCGGGGAGTGGGATCGGTTGGCTTTTGCGGCGCGGCCACCGCATGCGATTGGCGCGACGACAGATAGATATAGGACGTGGTGCCCGAAATCACCATCAGGATGGCGAGGCCGATGGCGAGCACGAAGCGAGCAATCACGGGAAGTACTGGTGCACCAGCGGCAAGATGAGACTCCAGTTCGGGTTGATGCTCCCGTCCGGACCTCCTCCATGGGTGTAAGGCGGGACGAGAACGATCTGGCGGATCGCATCCGGGTTGTCGAAGCTCGCCGCGAGCGGCACCAAACGGGCCACGCGATCGAGCCCGATGCTCGTCTTGAGCTCGCCGCCGATGGCGGTGGCCAACGCGGGGATATCTTCGGGCGACAGCTGTTTTGCCTTCTGCCGGATCGCCATCAGCACCTGCTGCTGGCGTTTCGAGCGGCCGAAGTCACTCTGCAGGTCGCCGTGTCTCGAGCGGACGTACTCCATCGCGTGTATGCCATCGAGGTGCTGCGGGCCGGCCAGCACCGCGACCCGCTGGTACCCATAAGGGTCTCCCCCATAGACGTCAGCCGGGTAGTAGTCGTCGAGCACGGGGTTGGTCGTGACCACGTCGATGCCGCCGATCGCGTCGATGACCTTGATCAGCCCGAGCAACCCCACCCAGATGTAGTCATCGATATGGACGTTGAAGTCCTGCTGCACCGTGGCGATCGCGGCGCCGGCGCCTCCGTACGAGTACGCGCCGTCGATCTTCCCAAATCCGCCGGTGGACAGATGCGCATAGAGGTCGCGCGGGATCGAAAGCATGGTGACCTCTTTGGTCGCCGGCACGACGCGGACCAGGATCATCGATTGGGTCAGGACGTGATCGGCGAAGAACTTCGAGTCATCGTCCGAGCCAAGGAGCAAAACCGTGAAGGCGCCCTGGGACTGCGCCGCCTGGCTAGGCGAGGGTGACGGCGAGAAGAGCAGGCCGGCCGGGGAGGGCGATGGAACCTTGACGACCTGCGCCGTCGCATTGAAGGCCGTGACCGCGGCCGGCACGAAGTACGCGAAACCGCCCGCGGCCGCGGAAAGTGCAATCGCCAGGATTGCGATGGTGAGTGTGCGAAAAGGGCTCAGTCGCCTGCGCGAAGCGCGGGCGCGGTGCCCCGGCTTGAAACCGAGTGGCACGGGCGACCATTTTACTGGCGAACGCGGTTTAGTTTTGTAAGCAAGTTGTTAATGGGTCAAGGCGAGCTGCACCGCTTTGACCGCGAGCAGCAGGATCGCCACCACGAGATACCCACTCAGGGTGAGCATGAGGACGCGGCGCCCCCTGGACCATTTCGGGCGTTCAAGGAGGGCGAGAGCGGGCATTCGCCAGTTCTCCCGGTCAGCCCGTGAGAGCTCCTGCGGGGGCGCCTCGCGTCTCCGGTTGAGCTGAAACCACCCTGCGCCCGCGAGCAGGGCCCCCACCATCGCGGAGCCCAGCACCACCAGCAGCCTGGTCACGTCAATCGAAGGGATGACGGTCGAGATGACCAGGATCATGGACAGCACGATCAGCACACCGACGATCAATCCCGCGAAGAGGTTCAGCCACGGTTTGTTGACCCATGGACCGAGCACCGCGCGGTCGTTACATAAAAGGATCGCGAAAACCGTCGAGCTCGGAAGCATGATCCCCGCCAGAGCCTGCACCGCCGTCGTGATGAGCCCCAGGGGCGCGCGAGGAATGAGGACGATCGCGGCCGCCAGCACCACCATCGCCGTGTACGAGCTGTAGAAGAGCTTGGCCTCGCCGATGCCGCGATGCAGCGAGTGACGCACGCCGAACATGTCCCCGAACGCGTACGACGTCGCGAGGGTGACGGCTGAGGCGCCGACGATCGAAGCGTCGAAAAGCAGCAGCGCAAAGATCGAACCGACGATCGGATGGAAGTGGCCTGCCAATCCGCGCGCAACGCCCAGCGCGTCGGTGAAGTGCCCGAAATTCGGTGTGCCCATGAACGCGGACGCCGACGCCATCATGACGCAGGCCGCGCCGACCACCACCACGAACGCTCCGAGAACCGTGTCCGCCTTTTCGTAGTCGAGCCACCGCGGCGTGATGCGCTTGTCGATGACGTTGGACTGCTGAAAGAAAAGCTGCCAGGGAGCGACCGTCGTGCCGACCACGGCGATGATCAGAAGCGCCGAGTTTGAAGTCAGCCCGCCCTGTATACCCGGCTGCAGAAAGCCCTTCATCACCGCCCCCGGATCCGGATGGCTCAACAGCGCCAGCGGGATCACCAGCAGGCTCGCGAACAGGAACACGAACATCGCGCGCTCCCACCGCCGGAAATTTCCGCTCACCGTGATGGCGACGAGCACCAGCGCGCCAAGCGGCACGACGACATAAGGGCTGAAGCCGAAGTACGCACCCGCCAGGCTGATGCCGATGAACTCGGTGCTGATGGTCAGAAAGTTGAGTAGGAAGATGCCGCCGACAGAAAACCAGCCCCAGAAAGTGCCAAACCTTTCTTTGATGAGCCGCGCGTAGCCGACGCCCGTGACCGCACCGAGCCTCACCACCATCTCCTGGTTGACGATCAGCACTGGAATCAGCAGGAGCAGGGTCCACAGGAGCGAGTAGCCGAAGTCCTGGCCCGCCTGCGCATAGGTGGAGACACCGCCGGCATCGTTGTCTCCGACCATGACGATGAGGCCGGGTCCGACGATCGCCGCCAGGGTGAGCAGGCGGCGGCGCCAGGTGCGGCGCGGATTGACGTCGCTGACGCGGATCGTCCCAAAGGCGCCGTGGATGTCGCCTTCGTGTAGGTCTTCGACGATCGACGATCTCCGGATCGAGCGCGAGTCCTTTTGGGTTGGCTCGCGCCCGGCCACTGTTGGTTAGACCCCGGTGCTCGCTTCGACCCGGTTGCGCCATTCCTCGGGAACGAGCGCCTCCATCAGGTCGTCCACAGAGATGGCGCCGATCAGGTTGCGCGATCCGTCGACCACGCCGAGGGCCGTCAGGTTGTAGTCCGCCATCATCAAAACCACATCCACGAAGTCCGCACCCGCCCCGATCCAGCAGTCGGTCAGCTGCAGCTCTTCCACCTTCCGCGAGGCATCCGCGCGGACCAGGTCGGCCAGCGACACCATGCCGACGAACTTGCCCTCCTGATCTGTCACGAAAACTGTGTTGAGCAGCTGATGGGGTGACTTGTCGTCGGTCCTCACCGCCTCGATCGTCATGGCTACCGTCGAGCCGCGGATGACAGCGACGTAGTCGGGGCTCATCATGCCGCCGGCTGTGGTGGGGTGGTACTGCAGCAGCTTGCGCAGCTTGTGCTGCTGGCTGGGCGACATGTGGTTGAGCACTGGAAGCCGGCGCGACTGGTCGAGCTCGCCGAGCAGGTCCGCGGCGTCATCCGGCGCCATGCGGTCGAGCACCCGCGCCGCCTCTTCGTTGGTCATCGACCTCAGAAACTCCACCTGGTGCTCGGGGTCGAGCTCTTCGAAAATGTCCGCCGTCAGGTCAGCGTCGCCCTCGACCGCTTCGATGATCTCCTCGCCCTCTTCATGCGAAGCGCCCTCCACGATGTCCGCGATCTGCGCCGGGTGGAGGCGGCGAAGGCGCTGGAGTGGCATCAGCAGCTTGGCGGTGGGAACATGCCGAACAAACGGCTGGATGTCTTTCCAGTCGAGGATTGCATGCCGCCGCAAGTCAGGCCGTCCACGCCTCGGCAGCAGGCGGCGCAGCATTGCCTGCGGGCTGCGATCGATGCCCTGGAGCCTCCAGCCATCTTCCGATGGGCTGAGCACCAGGTCGTGGGCCTGGACGATCCGGCCGCGCGCGACGTCAACCAGGTGGCGGCCCAAGACGTCCGCGGCGAGCAGCACCTCACCCGGGCGCCGCTGGAACGGCTGTGTCTGCAGCGTGTGCGTGTTGAGACGGACGGCGCCGGGTTCCAATTTGTCGATCAGGTCCTCACCCACGAACACGTCCAGAGCGCCGACGCGCACCTTGAGCCCTCTCACGGGCGGATACCCGCCCTCGCCGAGCTTGACGATGAGATCTTCGAGGCGTCCGACCTCTGCCCCAGCCGGGTTCAGCACCGGGCTGCGCAGCAGCTGCGTGACCATCACCCTGCGTTTGTCATGCGTTGTGCCTGCGCTTTCCACGTGCCCGTCTTGCTGAGTCATCTGCCTACTCACCCCTGATCGCCAGTTGCCGGCGTCCGACCATTATCCCGCCATCCTCTCCTCCAGCTCTTGCATGCGGTTGACGATGCCCTCGAGGGCTCGGTCCTGTGCTCCGAGGTGCTCCTGCATCTGGAGGCATTCGTGCAGGATGGCCTCGGCATCTTGGTAGGTGACGACGGCTCGCTTGTCCGACGCGGCTCCCAGGACCTGCTGCCCGACCATGATCACGAACATCAAGAGCAGCTGAACGATGTTGCCCAGAAACAGAAGGAACGCGAACGGGTAAGGGTCGACCTTGTGAAGGGGGCCCCACGACGGCCCGGCGAGCGCGATCCACAGGGCCATGATCAAGGCGGCGGTGTAGAAGGCCCACATCGTGCCGACGCTGCGGGTGATCGCCGCCCCCAGCCTGCCGTTGAACCCAACGTGCTGGTCCGCAATCTTGGGGGGCTGAGTCAGCCGTTTCTTTTCTGTCAGCGGGTGTGGATGGTGTACGTAGTCGATGGTGGACATGGGCTGCCTCCAAACGTGAGTGATGTGCGGGTAGCTTAGGATCGAAAAGAGATGGGAGGGCGCGTTGACGCGTATCGCGCGGAGTTGAGGGATCTCAAGCGCTGGGAACCTTACTTGAAGAAGCACTCCGGACTCCCAGGACCGAGGGCGAACCTCGAGCTCGTGCAGGCCGTCGGTGATGAAGCGGACTCGGACCGTCTGTGGCGCTTCTCCGCGTCCGCCGACGAGTTCCTCGCGCTGTGCGGGACAGCCGGGCTGGGAAAGGTGGCGCTCATGGAGCCCGACACCGTGATGACGTGGCTGCGTGAGCTCGCCTCCGATCGCAGGTGGCGCGTGCGTGAGGGCGTCGCCATCGCGCTCCAGCGCATCGGTCGCGAGAGCATGCCGCATCTCCTGGCGGAAATGGAGCTGTGGGCGGGCGAAGGTCCTTATGTCCAGCGCGCCGCCGCGGCGGGACTGTGCGAACGGGACCTGCTCACAGAGAACGCGAGCACAGTGCAGGTGCTCGCGATCCTGGATCGCATCACCAACTCGCTTTCCGCAGCGACTGATCGCAAGACGGACGACTTCAAGGTTCTGCGGAAGGCGCTCGGCTACTGCTGGAGCGTCGCGGCCGCCGCAGCCCCGAACAACGCGCGGCCCTATTTCGAGAAGTGGATGCGCTCGACCGACAAGGACGTGGCCTGGGTCATGAAGTCCAACTTAGGGAGGGCGCGCATGGATGGCCTGCGCGAGAAGCTCTCGCCCGCCAAGCCTTCGAGGGCGAGAGCAAAACCAAAAGCGAAGTCGAGGAAGTGACGAGCAGCTCACCGCTCAGCGCGGAAGAGCTCCGGCTGATCAACGCGTACTGGCGCGCTGCGAACTACATCTCGGTCGGCCAGATCTACCTGCTCGCCAACCCGCTGCTGCAGGACCCATTGACGCTCGACCACATCAAGCCCCGGCTGCTGGGCCACTGGGGTACGACGCCCGGGTTGAACCTCATCTACGCACATGCCAACCGCGTGATCAAGAACCGCGACCTGGACGCCATCTACATCATGGGCCCGGGCCACGGCGGCCCCGCAGCGGTCGCAAACGCGTATCTCGAAGGGACGTACAGCGAGGTCTATCCGGACATCTCTCCCGATGCGGAAGGCATGCGCAAGCTGTTCCGCCAGTTTTCATTTCCGGGCGGCATCCCGAGCCACGTCGCTCCTGAGACACCGGGCTCGATCCACGAGGGCGGCGAGCTCGGGTACGCGCTCGTGCACGCATACGGCGCGGCCTTCGACAACCCGGACCTCACGGTTTTCTGCATCGTCGGCGACGGCGAGGCCGAGACCGGCCCGCTGGCCGGCAGCTGGCACTCGAACAAGTTCCTGAA
>Ga0209488_10003958_pt1 | contig 11713 bp, 10 predicted proteins | sample Rivendell_Oct201_8_FD_188349 | JGI IMG/M metagenome (GOLD analysis project Ga0209488, IMG submission 188349) | Vadose zone soil microbial communities from the Eel River Critical Zone Observatory, Northern California, USA -... | ecosystem: Environmental > Terrestrial > Soil > Vadose zone >...
CCACACCGGGTGCAGCGATAAGCAAAAGCCGCTAACTCCAGGCTCAAAATTTTTCATAAAAGGTGCCTTTGGCGCACACCCAGGACACGACGCGCACATTCTTTCCACGCTCAGCGCCATCCAAATCCTAGCGACGCACGATGCCCTCGCGCAGATCAACGCCCCGCGAGTAATCGACTGTAAGTCTGTCTACCTTCACTCTGCAAGCCTCCAACTACACCCAACCAACCAACCAACCAAAAACCTCTCTCTCTCTCTCTCTCTCTCCAGTCATCCTAAACCTGCAACAGCCCTCGGGCATCTTCGCCGGCGACGCCTTTGGCGAAACAGACACGCGCTTCCTTTACTGTGCCGTCTCAGCACTGTCCCTCCTCGGCGCGCTCGACCGCCTGGACCGCGCGCGCACCGTCGCATACCTCGTCTCGTGCCGCAACTTTGATGGTGGCTTTGGTCGCGTAGCCGGTGCCGAGAGCCACGCCGCGCAAGGTACGCAATGGGCTCCCCTCCAATGCTCCCTCATAAGGAGGTGATGGACGGACCTCTTGTTCCAGTGTGGGTGTGCACCGCCGCGCTCGCGATTCTGGATAGATTGGACGTCGTCGACGTGCCGACGCTCGGGTGGTGGCTTGCGGAGCGGCAGCTGCCCAATGGCGGCCTGAACGGACGACCCGAAAAGCTCGAAGATGTGCGTACCGTACCATTTTCTAATTTTTGTATATCATCACTCGCCTATTTAGCCGTCGCGCTGAGTTATCCGTATCCGTATCCCCCCGGTCTTCTTTGACTGGTTAGGTCTGCTACAGCTATTGGGTCCTTTCCTCCATGGCGATCCTGAACAAACTCACCTGGATCGACAGTTCCGCCCTCACGCGCTTCATTCTCTCAGCTCAGGTGTGTTGGACACCCACTCCATCTCATTCGACCATTCCATTCCACTTTCTCCCTACGCCGGGCGTTTTTGTGTTTTCGTTTTTTTTTGGTTGCCGTACTTTGTCTCAGGAATGATCTACCTTAGGACCCAGAGGGAGGGGGAATTGCCGACAGGCCCGGTGACATGGTGGACGTGTTTCACACGATATTTGGCGTCGCCGGTCTTTCTTTGCTTGGCTATCCGGGGTTGGATGACCTTGACCCTGTGTATTGTATGCCTGCCAGTCTCATCGAACGGATGGGACTCAAGAAGAGCTGGAAGGCACTGCCGCGGCGCGAGGCGTGACGATTATTGACGTGTGGACGTAAGCCAGCATGTTATATCTCCATCCCCAGATTAGCAAAATTATATTGATTACTGACGTCTCTCCTTCACGCAGACGAGTCAATTTCATCAATGCATCTCTCGACAAAAAAGAATGGACCTCCGCTCTTCTTTCATTCAAGTTGATATAATAACCCTACTTCGACTGTAGAGGACGCACATCTCAAATCACAAGGAATAAGCATTCAAAATCATGCCCGGTCCTAGTCCGGCACACGTTGCGAAGCCAATAATAATGGGAAAATAATGGTATGTAGATGACGTCCCGGAATCGAACTGCCACCGCTACGTACAACCCACGAGGGGAAAGAGGGCCAGGAAAGGGCAAACAAAGTCGATCTAATCTAGAGCGCGTAGATCTAGGAGAACTTCCATCTGTGATTACAGTTTGTGCAACTATTAAGAGGGTAAAAAGTTGAGGAATAGGCATGGACGAGAGAAAAACAGACGCACGTTACAAAGGTCTGTTGAAGGGTTATTCAACTAAATCAGGAAGCCGAAAACGGGGCCACAACTTACAGTCATTGGTTCATCAGCGCTCCGGGTCTGGGCTTGGCGATAACGACATTTCCTCTGGTATAAGGAAGAAAGTCGTGAGAACTAATAAGGACTGGCTGTTGATCGTCATACCTGCTTGCACCGGCCACATTGGAAGGCGTCCGTTTCAGCCTGCTTGTCGCCCGCGCCGAGCGATAAAAATAAGTTGTCTTCTTCAATCTTCGCATCAGCCGCCTTGCGCTCCTCGGAAGCCATGTCCTGTAAGTATACGATCAGGTGTTCAACCCACATTCCAGCATTTGTTCGTAGCCGAAAAGACAGACCTGACTGGTCATCCTCGCAAACGTCTGGGCGGGGATATCTCCAGCTGTAACACTTCGGCGCAGGCCGGGGTTATTTTTATCTTTGAGATTTACGAACAACATCCGTATCTTGGACTTGTACGCCGGCGTCGTCCCTTTGCAATCCTTGCATGCCGTTTCCTCTACCGTGCGCGCGCGCTGCAATATGAGGTCGGACGCTGAGTGAGCAACGGCCACTTGTCAGTGTCTTCTAGACGTAAGGTTAGGGTTATTGAGGAGACGACGCACGGAAGCCCGATTCGAGCGCGAGGGCATCGTAAAGCATTTCGATGCACTTGTCGCGCGTTTTGTCGCCCGTGATGGAGGTGCTCACGCCATCGCTCTTCGCCGTACGAGCGCCATTGCTCGAGCCGCCCGCAGCTGCGGGTGGCACGGACGAGGCGGAAGACGCTTTGCGTGGTGGAGCTGCTTTGTTGGTTGAGGGTGAGACCGCTCGGTTCAAAAAAAAAAGGGGACGCACCTGCGGGTTTGGTGGCGGCGCCCTTTGACGACGCGGTGCCCGCGGCCTGCTTCTCCTTGTCCACCGCAGTCTTCCATGCGCGCACGATCTCCTTGGCGAGTTCGGAGACGTCCTTCGAGGCATGGGATCGCAGTTTGCCGACGGCGAGACCGGCTTTGCTCTCCTGCGGTGATGAAGAAAGATAAAAACAAGAAACGAAGAAACAAGGGCGTCGGCGTCGCGGCTCGGGAGAAGGAATCACACGACACTTTTGACGCACTCTTAGCACGGACTCGGTGATTTTCGCTTCCTTCTTTAGCACCTGTAGGACGTCGACGATTTCCTGTTCAAAAGGATTATCAACAGATGGAATTGGATAGACGAAGATGGAAGGGGAAGGGGAACAGGGAAACGGGAAACGTACCGTCTCGGATGAGGCTTGTTGAAGTGCTTTTACGAGACGCTTCAGTTCAGTTATGTCCGACATAGTCTACGGCTTGTGTCTTAACGTTGGATCTAGCTATCTACGTACACCGTCTCTACGACACTTTGCTTTGCGTGTCCAAGCTTGCAAACTTAATAGCAGCAAACATGTAAGCCACTGAACCAAATAGATGCCAACAGCTGACGTCTCCACCGTGCCGGGCCAGAGCATGGACACGTGCACGCACAACACAATGAGCTCACATCCCCCCTTGTCCCCACCGTCGAAAGAACATAGACGCGAGTTTTGGGGTTGGCTCAGCTATGCGTTTGCTAGCGAGGCGTTTGCAATCGTCTCCCTTACCCTTTTCCTCCCCATCTGCCTTGAACAGTTCGCGCGCGATAACGGCTTTCTGCTTCCGGACAAGACTACGCCATGCACTTCCAGTTCCCCATCGCCCGCTGGTACAGCAGAAGAAGACGTTGCGAGATGTGTCGTGAAATTGGGCTGGGCTTGGATTGACACGGCGAGCTTCAGGTGTGTAGTGATTCGTCCCGCATTTCCTGTTTCCTGTTCGGCCGGAGGTTCATTTCTCGCCGACATAGATCACTGATGCCTATCTAGCCTCTATACATACTCGTTTTCCGTTGCCCTTCAAGCGATGACCGTAATCTCTATGGGTGGAATTGCGGATAGAGGTGCGTTTTCGCGTCTTCAACACCTTCCTTATCTAAACTCTGTCATATGCAGCCCCGTACCGCAAGCCTTTGCTCTTTGGTTTTGCTGCGCTCGGCTCCCTTTCTACCCTCTGCTTCCTCCTCCTTTCCTCTTCATCTCCATTGTGGCCGGTCTCAGGTCTCCTCGCTATCTTGGCGAATATTGGGTTCGGCCCGTCCACCGTAGTGCTCAATACATACCTCCCGCGCCTCGCCGCAGCTTCTTTGCCGTCTTCAGATCGCGGAGATGCAGAGAAGCTCTCTCGCGTGACTGCGCGCATTTCCTCGCTTGGCATTGCCCTCGGATACTCTGCTGGTATCTTGCTTCTACTGATCACTCTATACCCCGTCCAGCACGCAGGAGGATCTACAACTTCGCTGCGATTCGCTATTGGTGGTTCTGGGGCGTGGTGGGCATTGTTCTCCATACCAGCTCTCCTGCTCTTGCCCAGCGCGAGGGGATTCGAGGGGGCACACAGTGCCCGTGTGACAGAGGAGCGCGAGGGTTTACTCACAAGCGATGATGCCCCCTCCCCCTCTGAGGTGGTCCCTGTAGTTGCGGTTAAATGGACTGTGCGACGAGAGGTGGCGAATTCGTGGAGGAAATTGGTCGATATGCTGCGCCTGGAAAATATCCGACGGTTACGCAACACATTCCGCTACCTCACTGCGTGGTTCCTCCTTTCTGATGGTATATTTTCCTTTCCTAGCCACAACTATTATACTAAGCACCTCGTTCTAGCGTTCACAACACTCACCTCGACGGCCCTCCTTTTTGCCAAGACGACCCTTCAAATGCCACCCAGCTCTTTGGTACTCATAGGCGTACTCACACCAAGTGCTGGTATCCTTGGTGCACTTCTATGGCCAATCATCCAACGCCGCCTCGGTCTTACGTCTCTTCGTGTGCTCGTTGTACTCGTCGTCGCCGCCAGCGTCATTCCGCTATACGGCGTCATCGGGCTGTTCGCGCCACGCGGTGCACAATGGGGCCTGCGAACCCCAGCGGAGATGTTTGTGCTCGCGGTGTACTTTGGCGCGATCTACGGCGCGTTCCAGGGCTACGCGCGGGCTTTATACGCAGAGGTCATCCCGCCTGGGGAGGAGGCCCGATGGTACGCGCTGTTCTCCATCACCGATAAGGTATGTGTATTATGGGCTCCGACCCCGTCCGTAAGGGAAGGAACCGTACATTGATATTGATTGTGCACGCGACACGACAGTCTTCGTCTTTCATTGGTCCTCTCGTCGTCGGTCTCGTGGCCGACTTGACGGGCGACATCCGATACGCGTTCCTCTTCCTTGTGGCCGTACTCTGGGCTGCGCTGCCAGTGCTCGCCGGAGTTGACGTCGAACGTGGGCGGGTGGACGCACGCGCGTGGTCATCGGAGGAGGGGGAGAATGAGAATGATGTTGAATACCCGGCGACGGAGGCGGAAGTGGGTGTTCCCCTTGACCGGGTCCGTAGCGGTGAATATCAGCCCATCTGATGATTCGACTCGCCCCTTGGCGCTTACACTGGCACCTTGGTTGTGCTACGGTGTTCCGGGTAGAAGGACCTAAAGAGGAGAGAAGGGGGGGAAGGAGGAAGGACAAGTCCCAATTCGTATTTAGATTTGTTTTCAGTTTTTTGTTTTTGTTTTTGGGTGACCGTGATGGTCGGGATATTCTAATGCAATAGCACTGGTGGAAAGGAAGGCGATGATGGCTGCCTCGTTGTGATGAACGAAAACGATGGTAGAGAGGTGGGGGGCGGTGTCGCAAGCTCGTAGATCATCAGAGATCAAAGGTAGGTACAGTAGGCGGGCGGAGTCGGCCACCTCTTACGAGCGACTGCTGTAGCCGCCGAGAGTGTAAGGGCTGATATCAATCGCGTAAAATACACGAGGCTGCAGTGACTCATTGTTCCGGTATCACACGTCGTTGATGTTGACGCGTTGACGCCTATTCCACACCTTTTTTCTTTCCCCGCACATGTTTCAAAGAACCCAATGTGGTTGCGCTCCGACGAAGGATGTGGCATCATGGGAACAGTTCGGCTATGCATAGCCGTACTGCCGATCGCATACAAGTATAGCGTATCTGAGTTCACGCGGCTCAATTCCCGGTCTTCTTATCTTATTTATGTGAGAATATAGTCAAATTATCTCGATCTAAAGCAGTATAGAAGACACTTTACGTATGTGTATGTGATATGCCGGAGAGAATCACTAAGCAGGGATAGCACAGGGGGGTCCGTTATAGTGTCCGTGTCCGTAAATTGTCTATAAGTCCGGTACAATGTCAGAGCGTCCAAGTCCAAATAATACCCAACGATGTGGGTGGTGTTCTATCCTAGAATGGTATCAAAAAAGTTCGTTCGCAGACCAAATCGCAATTGCGTAACCTGTGAGAAGGTGGTTAACAGTCAGCATTTCTCTAAAGCACATATCCTGTAAGCTGAATTATTGGCATCCAAGTGCCGGCGGAGACGTGCACGGCGCCGATGATCTTGACGTGGCTTTGCACTAGACCGTGCATCCCGATTGCCCACCTGGGGTCTGCCACGATATGACCACTCGCCATGTGTTGCTAAAAAAAGAGAGCGGGTCCGATCAATGACGGTGAATGGCAGGAGGAGAGAGATGCTCACATTGAAAAACTTGTCGACAGAAGTGCCGACATGCTTCATAAATCGGGCGAGGGTGATCGGGTTTCGCGCGTAAGTCTCATCTCGAGCAGGTATCTGCCGCTTCCATTCGACATAGCCAGGCCACTGTGAGTGATGTCGACAAGGACGGATTAGAACCTTTGGAGGAAGAACAGAGGCATGTGTGGACTCACATTGATGCGGATATGAGTCGTCGTCTTTCCTCCAAGAGGTGCTTCTGTATTTCCATCAACAAGATCCTGATCGCGGCCTTGAAGGATTTCTGGCAACCAGAAACCAATCCCGCCGTGATGGTTGACGAAGAAAACTGGGAGCTGAAGCGTGGCGTCTTCGACGTGTCGGCGAACGTCTACTTCATCGGTAGGGGCCCATCGACTCTGGGGAACGACGGTCCCCTGAGTCCTCCCGACGCTGAGGTCCAGCAGCCGTGGTGTATTTGGGAATGGTGGCTGGAAATAGGGTACATTTGGCATCATACACCATGCCCCCTGGGAATACCATATGTGATAGTGCTGCAGGAAGTTCGGGACTTTGAGCAAGACCGCGAAGAAGTTGTGCGCGTCATGAGGCGTGAACATATTGGCAAGAAACCCATCCACAAGGATGTCGTTTGGTCCTAGCTGAGGCTGAAGGGAAGACATGGTTGGTTGATGATTTCCACAGAACTCGGCCGAGTAAATATATATGTCGCCTCCCTGTACTGTTAGCATATTGACAATGCAGGGTCATTAGATGTTGGAAAGGAGTTAATGACTGCGCGCGCGCAGGAACCTGACAAGCCCACCGCTCCGGCAACAGTCTCGGGATCGGCATTTGACTATATGTAAGACCGGATGCGTTTACCTATCGGGAGGGGAAACCAAGATAGGACACGAGGGGCACGCGAGGTGAACCTAGGACCGCGCCCTGGTTAACTGTTTATGCATTCTAAGGGCTGTACAGTCAAGCGTTAGGAAATTTTCACAATTTACACACATCACATAGAACAGCGGTTCAAAAGTCACATATCCACAGTTTGACGGACCCACCGTTCGGGAGTCATTGTGTTTGGGTTTCTCAGTTGTGGTGGTCAGCTATACACTGAGGAAGTAGGCTGCGGCGCGATGTAAAAGTGTGTTAACACTAGAGCTGAATGAGGGGCGATGCATTGTCCTGTGCCTTGTCAAAGAGAATAGCGCGAAGAGGAAAGGTTACCGGGCAGTCGGATTAGGTCACACTGGGGGCATTTTCCGCAGAAATCTGACCAATCAGATCTCGCAAGATAGCCGACTGAATAGCGTGATCGTGAGAAATCAATTCAGACACGACAACTGCGGCGGCTTGTCAGTGGGCGCACATCTATCATTGACTCCCCTTCTCCTCCAGCCGCACCGCGATGGCAGAGCCAGACGACTCTAAGCCAAAACTCAATCTCATCATAAGTCACTCAGGCACACGTACGTTCTCCCTCGCCGTTCGTGAGCCAGTTCTGAACGCGAGCGTGCCCCCCACCTATACATGTAGAGGTCACAGTCAAGGTAAAGGCAAACATGCAGTTCAAAAAAATCTTCGAGGTTGCTGAGGTCTGTGCCGTCTCCTTCACGTAAAACCCTCGCACACTTACGGTACTTGTTGCTCAGAAACGCTTCGGAAAGGATCCTGGTGCGCTCTTCTCTACTGCTACGACGACAAAGAGTCCCGATCTTGAAGTGTGTAGGATCACTCCGATTCGTGTATGACGGCGAGCGATTGTCTCCCACCGAAACGCCCGCAGAGGTGTCTCGCTTCCATTCTCTTTGTCTTATTTGTCCCTGACGCGTGTTCGCCTGCGCCACACAGAAGTCAATGGAGGACGGTGACGTGATTGACGCGCTTTTGCAGCAGGCATGTGCGCATCTCGTTTCCCATTTGTCTTCACTCATTCGCATGTCTGTTTAGCTTGGAGGTGGCTCACACCGTCGCTTATGATCTGTTCGTGCTTAATCGAGAGTCAAGTCGACTCGCCATCAACGTTAGCTCTCATCTGTCCCATCATGTGTTGTACCTTTCACCCTATCACCCAAGACACATTTGTGCATAATTTGGTCATCAAAATACGCGACTTTGTATCCCCTGTGCACTCGGGGCGGTCATTCAGAAGAGGATAGAGCCTCGGCACATTAGCCATCTGCAATCTACACATTCAACCCCCTCATGGTCGGCAACTGTTGGAGTTAGCGATGCCTATGCGCAGGGAACGCCACCACCCCATAAGGATCCTGACGCGAAACTGTCTGTTGAAGGCTATGAGGCAAATACCGGTCTGTCTAGGCTTCGAAAAACGCAAACCTGTGAGCTGTAATGACAAAAACATGCCACAGAAGAGGGAGCTTTCACTGCCTTGTTCCTAGGAATCCGATAGACATAGCATAAACGGTGGCATCGGAAGGGTCTTGGTACGTGCTAACCACGAGTCGTGAGTGATCTAAATCGACTGATATCACCGTCAATGTCGCATCAAAGTACCACGTGTATCTCATTCAGGCACTAAGCTGTGCACGGACGCCTTTATTAGCAAGCCAGAAAGGTCCATTTAAACAGCAGAGCATTGCGTCAACGTGGAAGTAGCGTGTATCTGTGAATGTTGCCATTTCCGTTCGTCGTCTTCCTCCTGAAGTAAGTTCCACCGAACGGCCTTCGGGTCTATGATAGCACCGCCAATTGTACTACAACTGCGTAGACGCCACGTATCGCCACGCCATAATGGGTTCACTTGGGGCCAACCAACTAGAGGAGCTGAAGAAACCCCAAATGTGCTACGGATCGGCGGATTGCCAAGAGCTGTGCATCCACGGCGGCAAGTCCACCCAGCCAATCCCGCGCGCGGTCTCGTGAGCTTTCATGGCCCCTCCGACCACGGACTGCGGAGGCGCCACAATATGAAGATCCAGACAGAGTGCCGCCAGACAGTATAGTACGCCATCGCAAAACCCGTCAGATATCCTGCCCGACTCTTGAGGTGCACCGACTCAAACGTTGCAATAACCGATACAGTCTCCCTGCGGAGTGTCATCGGCTGTCTGTGGCATCTCCATAGGGGAAGACCAGGATTTTGGGGGTACTAGTAACCTCGCAGTCCGAGCCCAAACAAAGAGAGAAGGGGGAATAAACGGAAAAGTCAAGTCTACCTAATGTGGCGTAATTGAAGCCGGGTTTGAGGGTTGAGAGACATATCCGCAGCCGGGAACACCGAAGGGAAGACTACCAGACATCCTGTAGCTTTGTCTCGTATCGTAGGTTGGGGAAGTGGTTGGAAGGCAAGAGGCGTTGCCGGGAACTGAGATGGGACCTTGTTTCATCCCAGTTTCGTGCCCTTGCCACGTGGCCTCCTCGAGGTGATGGTCAACTCAACAGCACCTCGGATATCTCCGAAGCTGCGCACCCCTCCACACGACAGCGCTGCCCCCGCCAGGCATGAATGTCAAATCACGGCATTTTTCTCCCGTACAGTACTTTACCCCCAGAATCTCCTCAGGCTCTCCAAGAATGTACGACGACAAACCGCAGTTGATTAATTGACTCGGGGTGAAGTTGCTGACGAGATTAACGCCTGGTGAACAAGGAAATGGGGGGCACACGCTGTAACGCCGGAGACGGAGAGGCCTTGGAAGTGAGTCATCGTTTTTGGAGAGCCGACAAAGGTTCGTCTGTCCATGTAGAGTCAGCCCTGACTCTAAGCTCTGAGGACAAGCCTCAAGCTCATTCTCCTCCTTGTTGCAATACAGGTTGTTGCTACTTCTCTCTCGAAGACTCATGCGACCTTGAGAACAGACAGCCTCTCAAAGCTACCTATGAGGCTTTATTGCTCAGGACCGATACAGAACGCTCTCTACTTCGAGATCTATTCGACTCGACTAAGGCCAAGCCAACGCCTTAGCCAAAACGACCTTTTCGAGAGTCGAAACCCAAATGCCGAGGACCATGTAGAAGGAATCAACGTACCATTTTTCGAAACCCGAACCTGAAAACATGACCTCTAGTATCGAGTGGCGTCTACTCGACCCAAAAGAAAACCCCCACACGTAAGAGCCTCGGCAGCTTGAGGTGCGACTCTTCGAAAGAACCAATTAAGTCCCTGAAAAAAGAGGATCAGATGGAAGGGGTAAACATGCTCGAACTCATTCACTCCACAAGGGCACCCCGGCAGACTCGGACAAAGTCGAAAAATGACCAGAAAATGAGGGAAGAAGAGACCGAAGCAACGAGGGAAGGAAAGCAGAAGGTTGGCCCCTCGGCATGCGCCCGGGACGAGCAACGTTCGAAAAGTCTTCACAGGACAGCATACGGCCCTCCCGGACGATGGCCAACCCGCGGCACGGGTGACGATCCTTTTGGACTCGAAAACTCGGTGACGAGACCCTAAGGAGGTTTAGGGCGTCACCCCCGACAAGTTCGAGGGCGACCGTGGCAAGACAAACGCATTTCTTCCGAATTTAAATGCTCATACTCATTGTTCATCTTCCCTACCATTCCCGCTTTATCTGTAACCGACGTCTTTCGTTCATCCCTCAAAACTCGCACTGTTATCTCCGTTGCATGGCTGCTCCACTCCGCAACATTCCTTCCCATTCTTCTACACCCATCGACTCAATCGACATTTTTCTGTCCAAATTCCCCAATCTCACTGTATTTCTCGAACGATATTCATTTCGTTTGCACCAGTCCTTGGCAAGCGATCGCGTGCTGCCGGTGATCTGCCATAGGCTCCAAACTAACCTAAAACAGCATCGTCCACTCTCAGCAAACTTCGCTCTTACCGGGAATTGCAAGACGACCCATCTCAAAGAATCTTGGACGGCTGTCCTCGCCCAAGACCTGTTTCCCCTTGTTTCCCTTCTGTTTCCCGGCTTTGGCCAGTTCTTAGACGTCGGGAGGATGAATTTGACATGGATCCGAAGCGCCCGGAGTTGGAAATTTACGAAACGGAGGGCAGGAGGAGGACAGTGGGCCTACGCGCTCTTGACGAAATTTCGTCCTCTCGTGGTCCTGACAGGCTTACGGTGGTCGCCATTGGTTCTGTCTTATCGGATGGCCGCTACGATGGACCACATGAAGCATCATCGTGTATCGTAGAGTTTAAGAACGAACTCTGTGACTTCACCTCAATGCCTATGGTCGAACTCATGGGCTACGTCGCTCATTCGCAGACTCAAGCAATGCTACGTAACCAGCGGCTGAGAGAGGTTATCACGTAAAATGTTACATATGTATGTCACATTTTATGTGATAATCTTCCTCGGCCGTGGCGCATCAGTCTTACTCCTAAACTATCGTGAATCGCTGAATTGCATCTGCACGTGACGTTGACGACCGAAGGGCCTTTTATACCGCCTTTTCTGCTGCATTGAACC
>Ga0209488_10003960_pt1 | contig 11712 bp, 15 predicted proteins | sample Rivendell_Oct201_8_FD_188349 | JGI IMG/M metagenome (GOLD analysis project Ga0209488, IMG submission 188349) | Vadose zone soil microbial communities from the Eel River Critical Zone Observatory, Northern California, USA -... | ecosystem: Environmental > Terrestrial > Soil > Vadose zone >...
TTTGGCTGGCCGCAAAGAAACGTGCCCTGAACTATATCTTCGCCGGGGTCGTGTTCAGCGTCGCCGCCTATATGCTGGTGCGGACCGGACTCCATCTTTTCGCGATTTGAGGCAGGCGCGGAGCCTGCCGCGAAAAAGCCATTTTCCGCCCCGACACGCCCATCTTGTTTGGTTCCCGCGACTTCCTACATTTTCCTTGGAAACGGTGCCTCTTCGGGGCCGTTTTTATAAGCATCGGTCGCCCGTAGGGGGATCGGCAAAGCCGCTGAAAGGAGGGCTTTGAAGATGGATCGCACTCTGTTCAATAGCCCATTTCTGCTGGGATTCGAGCACATTGAGAGGCTGCTCGAGCGAACCGCCAAAGCGGACTCCTATCCGCCTTACAATATCGAACATACCGACGAGAACAGGCTGAAAATCACGCTGGCGGTTGCCGGATACAAGGCCGAGGACCTCAGCGTGAGCGTGGAGGACAACCAGCTTGTCATCCGCGGGCGCACGACCGATCCGCAGGACAAGACATTCCTCCATCGCGGCATCGCCAGCCGGCAGTTTCAGCGCAGCTTCGTTCTTGCCGAGGGCATCGAGGTTCTAGGGGCCGACCTCCGCCACGGGCTTCTGATCGTCGAATTGGAGCGTCCGCGTCACACAAGCGTTGTACGTGCGATACCCATTCGTTCAGCAGAGGTTCACTCCGGTGATGCTAGGAATCGAAATTGAGTAAGGAGGCCAAAATGAGAAAAGAAGAACAAGAAGTCTTCGAAGATGACGACGAATCCCCGGAAATCGAGGATTTGGATGGGCCCGTATTCGAAGGCGCCCGCCTAGCATACATCAAGGCCATTGGGCTGGACGAAGCCAAGGCCATGGGCCTGGTCGTCCCGTCCGAGATCCGCTTGCCGGCGAATGTGAAGCTCTATGCGTTGCATGCTGCCGATGGGACAACCCTTGGCATCACTGACAATTGGGCCTCGGCCTACAGCGCGGCGGTGCAGAACAATTTTGTGCCGTTAAGCGTCCATTAACCATGTTTCGCGCGCTCGCGCTTGCATAACCGCAAGCGCGAGGAAGATGAGGCCAATCAGAACCGCAGCCGCAGCAACGAACAGGGCATTATTGAAGTTCGCCTCTCGGGTCATGAGATAACCGGCCACCAGCGGTCCGGCTATCTGGCCAACCCCAAACCCCGAAGTCAGCACCGCAAACCCGTGTCCTCTGGCGCCCAGGCGCCCGACGGCAAGAATGAGTGCGGTAATGGCCATGAAGGTGCCGCCGAAGAATATCGCGGACAGGAGGGCCGCCCAGGCGGCGCCGCTTGCCGCCGGCAGAAGGATGCCGACAAGCTGAGTGGCGTAAGCGAGCGCGAGTGCGGCGGAAAAACCGATGCGGCCGGCGACCCACGACCAGAAGATGCAGCTGGGCAAGCCGGTGAGGCCGACCAGGACCCAGACCCAATCGCCGACGGCTTCCATCCCGGGACGCGCTTTCACGATCGCCACGATGAATGTGGCGACGATCGAATAGCCGAACCCCTCGCAGCTATAATTCAGGAACAGCGCCCAGAGCGGCAGCGGCTGAGGCAAACGTGCGGCCCGCGAGAATTCGCCCTGCGGCGGAATATGTGTGTCCTTCACCGTGCTGAGGATGAAAGGGAGCGGCACGAGAGAAATCACGCCGGCCGCCATCCAGAGCTGCGACCAGTCGAGCCAGCGGCCCAGCAAAAGCACCAGCAGCCCTGAGATCGCGATGCCGAGGCCAACGCCTCCGAACAGCCAACCGACGCGCGCGTTCCGTCCGGATTCCGCGAGCGCTTCGGCAACCATGGCGGCCGCAAACAGAATGCCGAAAGCGCTGGCGAGGCCCGCAAGCCCGCGCAGGATTAACCATATTGGAATCGATTCCGTCAGGCCGGTTGCGAATGTGGTGACGACACTGGCGATGAGAGCGCCGCGAAACACCATCAGCCGCACGCGTCCCTTGGGCACCAGAACGGCTGCGACCGTGCCAAGCAGATAACCGACAAAGTTGACCGACGCGATCAGCCCCGCGATGTCGGGCCCAAACCCCACATCGCGCTGCATGAGGGGAAGCAGCGGCGTGTAGAAGAAGCGCCCGATTCCCATGGCGACGCACAGCGCCAGAACGCCGCCCAGAAGGAGCCGGCCGGCTCTTCTGTCGGCCGGGGGCCCATTATTCATTGCTAAAGGACGAACGCGTGGCGAAGGCTCACGCGGCCTGAGCCGCGGAGGGTTCGGTGAGGAGCGCATAAAGCGTCGAGGCCTGTGGCGCAGCGCGCAGCTTTTCGCAGACGGACTGATTGCGCAGCAGCCGGGAAACGCGCGCGAGCGCTTTGAGATGATCCGCGCCGGCCCCTTCCGGCGCCAGCAGCAGAAACACCAGATCCACGGGTTGGTCGTCCATTGAATCGAAATCGACCGGATGATCGAGTTGGACGAAAAGCCCAGTCATCTTTTCCACCCCGGCGACGCGGCCATGCGGAATGGCGATGCCCTGCCCCATGCCGGTGGAACCAAGCTTCTCGCGCTCTGTCAGGGTTTCGTAGATGCGCCGCCCGGAGAGGCCGGTGAGGCTGGCGGCCTTATTGGCCATCTCCTGCAATACCTGCTTCTTGCTTGCGGCCTTCAAATGCGAAACGACCGCGTCGGGCGAAAGCAAATCGGCGATTTCCATGATGTCCCGTGTTGTTAAACCGGATCGGACGGGTTTTGTTGCCCGCCACGGTCATGATGATTCTTCAGCCGCTTGGTGTAACGGCGCAGTTGGGTTTTTAGATGATCGGTTGCGACGTCGAATGCCCTTTGTGCGTCGAGGCCAGTGCCATGCGCCTGAATCGTCTTTCCCGAGTTCAGATGCACCATACAGTCCGCGCGAAATCCCGTCCGTTCCTTGGTAAACGTCACATTGGTTTCGGCATCGCGGTCAAAAAGCTTTTCTACCGCCGTCGAGAGCCTTTCGCGCACGCGGTGCGGCAACGCTTCGCCGATCACGATCTGTTTTCCCGTAATGCGAATGTGCATCATTTGCTTCGGACCTCCTCCGCTCGCGACACCCCGCGAAAGCCGATAGGTCCGAAAAAGGCGCGGACCATAGGTCGCGACCCCATGACTGTCAACCTGCCGTTACTGCGCGGCGTCAGAGACTTCCACTTGGCGCAAACGGCGTCTTTCAACGGAAGAGGGGATGCGCAGCGCTTCACGATATTTTGCGACCGTCCGACGCGCGATGTCGATGCCGTCTGCGCTTAACATGGTCACGATCCGATCGTCGGACAAGACGTCGTCCCGCTCATTTTCGATCAATTCGCGAATCCGGTCTCTCACGGATTCGGCCGAATGTGCCTCGCCGCCATTGACCGCTTGGATGGCCGACGTGAAGAAATATTTCAACTCGAACAGACCGCGCGGCGTGGCCATGTATTTGTTGGAGGTCACGCGCGAAACCGTGGATTCGTGCATGCTGATGGCATCGGCGATCAACCGCAAATTCAGAGGCCGCAGATGGCGCACGCCATGGGTCAGGAACGCGTCCTGCTGGCGGACGATCTCGCTCGCCACTTTGACGATGGTGCGGGCGCGCTGGTCGAGGCTCTTCACCAGCCAATTGGCGCCGTTGAGGCATTCGGTGAGATAATTCTTGTCGTCTTTCGAACGCGCCGATTTGTTCACTTCGGCGAAGTAGCGCGAATTCACCAGCACGCGAGGCAGGGTGTCGGAATTCAGCTCGACATGCCAGCTGCCATCCGAGCTTTCACGAACATACACGTCCGGCACGACCGGGCGCACCGGCTCGGCGCCGAACGCGAGGCCCGGCTTGGGATTCAAGGCGCGGATTTCCGCGATCATATCGCCGATGTCGGAAATCTCGAGCTCGCAGAGCGAGGAGAGCGCGGCAAGATCCCGTTTGGCCACCAGATCCAGACGCGTCAACAGCACCTTCATCGCCGGATCCAAACGATCGCGCTCTTTCAGCTGCAACGCGAGGCATTCGGTGAGATCGCGCGCCAGCACGCCGGCAGGATCGAAGCCTTGCAGCACGGTAAGCGTGGCTTCGCAATCTTCGCGCGTGGTTCCAAGGCGCTCCGCCAATTCATCGAGATCGGCGCGCATGTAACCGGCTTCATCGACCGATTCGATCAGCACCTCGGCAATGAAGCGTTGATGGGGTTGCAGCGCCGCGATGCCGAGCTGGGATTCCAAATGACCTTTCAGCGTCGTTTCCGTCGCGAGGTTGCCTTCGAAATCTTCATCCCCGTCGGCGCGGCCTCCCGGTCCTGTTCGCGACCAATCGGTCAGCGGCAGATCGGACGCCGTCCCCGCCTGGCGTTCGGTGCGCGTTTCATCCGTGTAGAGATCATCATGTCCGGCATCGAGATCGGCGGCGGTGCCGAAATCTTCGGTAGCGAGCGTCTTATCGAGCGGCGCCGCGCCGTCGATCGCTTCGGCCGCGCCCGGGGCGTCTCGTGGTACGGTCTCCGCCTCGCCGCCTTCCGGATCCTCGCGCTCCAGCAACGGGTTTTTCTCGAGCTCGGTTTCGACATATTCCGCAAGCTCAAGATTGGAGAGCTGCAGCAGCTTGATTGCCTGCTGCAATTGCGGCGTCATCACCAGGGCTTGGCCCTGTTTCAGCTCGAGGCGTTGCGTCAGCGCCATGATCTCGCCCCGGCGTTCGCCGCTACAGCGAGAAACGCTCGCCGAGATAAACCCGGCGGACGTCTTGGTCGCCCACGATATCGGCCGGCGTGCCCTCCATGAGCACCTGGCCTTCGTGGATGATGTAAGCGCGGTCGATGATGTCGAGCGCTTCGCGGACATTGTGATCGGTGATCAGCACGCCGATGCCGCGATCCTTCAGATGGCGCACAAGCTCGCGAATGTCGTTGATCGCGATGGGATCAATTCCGGCGAACGGCTCGTCCAAAAGGATGTAGGCGGGGTGCGTGGCCAGAGCGCGTGCGATCTCGACCCGCCGCCGCTCGCCGCCCGAAAGCGTGATCGCGGGCGTGTGCGCGACATGGGTGATGGAGAATTCCGCAAGCAGGCTGTCGACCAGGGTCGCGCAATGGGCGGCGTCCGGCTCGACCAGTTCCGCCGCGGCGCGGATATTCTCTTCCGCCGTCAGCCCGCGAAAGATCGAAGCTTCTTGCGGCAGATAGCCGATACCCAGCCGGGCGCGGCGATACATCGGCAGCCGCGTGATGTCGTGCCCGTCGAGCGTGATGGTGCCGTAATCGGCGCGGATCAAGCCGGTGATCAGATAGAAGATCGTGGTCTTGCCCGCCCCGTTCGGCCCTAGGAGTCCGACGACCTCGCCTCGCTTCAAGGTCAGGCTGATACCTCGCACGACCGGACGTTTCCGGAAGCTCTTGCCGATGCGGGTGACGCCGAGGCCTTGAAAACCCTCGACGAGCCTAGGCATCGGCCGCTCCGCGCCGTCGCGCAAATCGAATTTTTTCATGTTCTCTTTCATTGGCCTGAATTTTGCTACGTTGCATTTAAGATTGGGTGAAAGTCTAAGTTTTTTCGACGGTTAACGGCCTGCTGGAGCCGGTGCGGAGCCTCCTCGCTGAGGCGGCATGAATAGGCCCTGTACGCGTCCGGCAGGCTGTCCCGGTTGTGCCGGCGTGGCGCCGCCACCGGCCGTCAGACGGGCTAGGCCCGTGTCCATGGCGATTTCCAGCGCATTACCGCGCATGACATTGGCCTCCTTGGTCAAAACGACGTGGCCATTCAGACGCAGCACCTGCTGCGTCACTTCATAGATTCCGGTATCGCCGACGGCCTGGCCCGAAGGGGAATCCACGATCACGTGGCCCTGCGCTTCCATGCGCGCAGCGCGCCCTCCCGGCGCCGTCACCTTCACCTGATCGGCGTGCAATCTCACGCGGCCCTGCGTGACGATGACATTGCCGGTATAGGTGCCAGTCTCGCCGTTGAGATCGGCGAGAAAACTGTCGGCGTTCACCGCGATGGGCTGGTCGGAATCCAATCCGAGAGTCCGGTCTTTCTGAGCTGCTGGAGCCGGCGCCGATTGGGCCGCCGTCACCGCAACAAGCCACGCCGCCAGAACCGAAACGGGAAATTTCATCATGGCAAAGTCTTTCTTAAGGGAAGGCTTTTGGAGTTGTAGATCAGCATCTGGACATTGCCAGAGAAGCGAAGCTGGCGGGTCTCCCGGTCTAGGGCGAAACGTTCCGCGGTAATTCGGCCAAGTTTTCCCTGCGCCACGATATGGCTCTCGCCGTGGAGCGTGCCCGCCTTGAGGTCCGCCTTGGCCGATTCCGTGCGCGCGTCATAACCGTCCTGCGACGTCACACGGATGCCGCCCGAGACGTCCAGCAGATGAAGCTTGGTATCGGCGACGCCCTTGGCCGCGGTCACGTGCAGCGCCGTGCCGTCCTTCAAGCTGATATCGGCCACCACGCTTTCGAGCCGAACCCGATTCGAACCGCGCTCCTCCTGAACGGCGCTTGCCGCGGTTACCAGATAGGGAAGACCATCATCGTCGGTGCCGGAAAGCCGCGGCTTGACCATTGCCAGATCGCCCTCGACCCGGCCGAGCCGCTCGAAGGTCAGGGCCATGCGCCCGGTCTCGCGCGGCTGCATGACATAGACGAGAACCACGACACCGAGCGCGAGCGCGGCCATGGGCAGCGCGCCCTTCATGACCTTTACGAATACGCTGTAGCGTCGCGCACTGAGGAGCGTCGCGCGGGGCGAAATGCGCCATTCGCGCGCACGATAGGAGACACCCATCGCGTTGCGGGTCTTGGGTTTGTCGTTTGGCACAGGGGCCATCAGCGCAGCCCCGCCCTGAGACAGTCGTGGACATGAAGAATGCCGACCGGCTTTTCCGTCCCGCCTTGCGGATCGACCACAAAGAGGCAGGTGACCTTCTGCGTCGCATTGTTCATGACGGCGAGCGCTTCGGCGGCAAGCATGTCGGCCGCAACGGTTTTGGGGCGGGCCGTCATCACCTCGCGCGCCGTACGGTCGACCAGTTCGCGCGCCATGTGGCGGCGCAGATCGCCGTCGGTGATGATCCCGACGAGCGAGCGTTCGGAGTCGATGACTCCGGCGACGCCAAAACCACCCGACGTCATGGTGAGGAGCACGTCGCGCATGGCGGTATCGGGCGCCACCAAGGGCAGGCTTTCGCTGCCATGCATGATGTCGCAAACCCGGATCAGCGCGCGACCCAAGGAGCCCGCGGGGTGCAGATCGCGATATTGGTCGGCGGAAAATCCTTTTCGCTCCATCAGCGCCACGGCCAGTGCGTCGCCGAGTGCGAGCATCAGCGTCGTCGATGTCGTGGGAGCCAGGCCCATGGGGCAGGCTTCCTGCGCCTTGGGCAGCACCAAAGCCGCATCGGAAGCGGCGATCAGTGCCGAATCCGGATTGCTGGCGATACCGATCAGGGGAATGCCGTGCCGCTTGGCATAGGTGATGAGATCGGACAATTCCGTGGTTTCCCCGGAATTGGACAGCATCAGGAGCGCGTCCGAGCGGGTTAGGGATCCAAGATCGCCATGGCTGGCTTCAGCAGGGTGAACGAACTGGGCGGGTGTCCCCGTGGAGGAGAATGTCGCCGCGATCTTTCGCCCGATATGGCCGCTTTTGCCCATGCCGCTGACCACCACGCGGCCGCGTACGGCGCTGAGGACATCGAGTGCGCGGGTGAAGGCCCCATCCAGATTTGCCGAGAGCGCCGAGAGCGCCTCCCCGGCAAAACGCAGCACACGGCGCGCTGCCCTAAGGTCGGCCTCTTCACTAGCCTGGGCCGACATTTCCTTGGTTTTCGACACAGGCATGGGCGACTCACCGGCGGAAAAACGGGCTTTGGCCTTTCGCCGGGGCGCAAAGCCGCGCCCACGCGAAAATCATGCCAAGTTTCGCCGATTATGAGGAGACGGATGCGGGCGATCAAGTCCGCAGGATCGGAAAAGCTACTAAAGCTGAAATTCTAGGGGCTTAGGCGGGCCCTGCCCTGCTTCTGAAGCTTGGGTCCATCAATGACGCCATATTCGCGCGACTTGGCCCTGGAGTTCGGCACCTCGATGCCTTCGGCAGCCAAGCCACGCTTTAGAAGTTCGCGGATCGCGGACGCCCGGCTCGGCATCCGCTTCATGAAGCGCCAATCGTCCAGGGCTTTCAGCTCCTCTTCCGTGAGCATGATCTGCAACCGTTCCGGTCTTTTGAGTTCGGCCATGGTTACCCCCAAAAATACCCAGATTTCCTTATATATACGCTTAATACTAACTTTTGGCTTATACGGTCAAATGCATTTTTTTAGCCTCATGAGAGTTGATCATAACAAGCACAATAATAGACATATCAGGTCTATCTGGACAATACTGCAGAGTAGATCATGCCGTCCTATGCGGTGTTTTGTAATAAAGCAAAATAATCAGACTCACCTGCTAAGATAGATATGGCGCTCATGCGGTATGATTATTTCATATCTATTTCCTTGTCTGAGGAGTTTACTGTCCAGCGAAACATTTCCTGGACTTGAACATGACGCCAAGCAATGTCCTGAGCATGAAAAAAGGCAGGACTCTGACACCTTCGGACCGGCAGGGTCTTGTTCAGGCCAAGGGAGCCGATCGCCGGATCGCCAACAGTCTGGTTCTGATCGCAAGCTTCATCCGGCTTCAGGCTGCACGTGTCGCCGGGCGCGCCGGCGGTTACGGCGCCGACGAGGTGAATGTGCTGCTGACGGGCATGTCGTATCGCGTCGGTGCCATCGGGGAGCTTCATAAGGTCCTGTCCGCGGAGCCCCAGGAGGCCACCACCGATCTCGGCAAACATCTCGAGAAGATGTGTTCGGCCATGCGTCCGTTCGTCTCTTTGTCCGGTCCCATGGAACTTTGCTGCGATTCCAGCCCCAATTGCGTGGTGCCAACCGAGGATATCGGTCCTATCGCTCTGATCGTGAGCGAGATGGTCGCCAATGCCGCCAAATTCGCTCATCCGGCGGGAGTTGCCGGACGGATCGACGTGGCCTGTCAACGCGACGGCGATCTCATCATCGTCGAAGTCACCGACAATGGCGTTGGCTTGCCTGAGAATTTCGACGTTCTCGACGGCGGCGGGCTCGGCTTCAATATGGTTCGCGCGCTTGCCTCTCAATTGGGCGCGCTGCCGATCTTCGATTCCGACACGCTGGGGCTGCAATTCTTGCTTCTGCTGCCCAAAAGGGATCGGGCGCAATCATGACCGAAGTTGAACGCGCTTCCACCTATCGCGAACGAGCAAAAGAATTGCTCGCGATTGCGGAAATGGTTCGAGACGAAGAACAGCAAAAGCGCCTTCGCGACTTGGCCGATGAGTATGAGAAAATGGCCGTGAATCTTTCGACAGCGCGGGCCCGTCAGACCCGGGGCCTAATGGGCGAAGATGTCGCCGTCGCTCCAGCCGGCGAGGTCTAGCTCCGCGCGCGCCGGCAGAAAATCGAAACAGGCTTGCGCCAGCTCCATGCGCCCTTCGCGCTTCAGCATCTGATCCAGCACATTTTTCAGCCGGTGAAGAAAGGCGACGTCATTGGCCGCATAAGCGAGCTGCTGCTCGGTCAGAGTCTCCGCGCCCCAGTCCGAGCTTTGTTGCTGCTTGGACAATTCGACCTCCAAGAGCTCCTTCACCAGATCCTTCAGCCCATGCTTATCGGTGTAGGTGCGCGCAAGCTTCGAGGCGGTGCGGGTGCAGTACACGGGCGCTCCCATCACGCCGAGATGGCGGCGCATCGTGGCGAGATCGAAACGCGCGAAATGGTAGAGTTTCAACACCTTGGGATCGGCGAGCAGCCGCTTCAGATTGGGCGCCGCATATTGATCGCGCCGAAACTGCACCAGATGCGCGCTGTCATCGCCCGAGGAAAGCTGCACCAGGCAAAGCCGATCGCGGCCTGGGTTCAAGCCGAGTGTCTCGGTATCGATAGCCACGGTCGGCCCCAATTCGAGTCCGGCCGGCAGGTCATTTTGATGCAGTCTGATTTTCATAGGCATGCTTCCTCACCCCGGCCGAGCCCCCATAGGAATTGATCAACGCCGATTTGGCAATGATGTGTGAAGGTCTGCCATTGTGGCCGATGGTGTCGTAAGTGAAGCGGCGCATATATTCGGATGGCGGCGCGGCCGGATCGAACGCCTTGCCTTCGGTACTCCGTCAAATCGGCTTCCATTCTATACCGCGGGAGTTTTTAATGTCCCGAATGGAAAATCTCGCGCGGCGCTCGCGGGCCCCCACCAGAACGAGAAGCGATGACGCCGGACCCCATCTTGCAAGCAATCGAGCATTTCCGGGCCGGCCGCTATAACGAATCGGCCGAAATCTGCGTGGGCATTCTTGCCGGCAACGCGGACAATCCCGAAATCAATCATTTGCTGGGCTTCATCCGATTTAATCAAGGCAAGTCCGCCGATGGGCTCGCGCTGTTGAAGCGCGCGGTTTCCGCTCCCAATGCGACGGCGGAGATGCACAACAATTACGGCGCCCTGCTCAACCAGCTCGGGCGGACCGACGAGGCGATCGCCGCCTTCAACCGGGCGTTGGCGTTGAAGCCCAATTATGCCGACGCCCTTAACAATCTCGGCATCGTCTATCGCGAAGCGAAGAACACCGACGCGGCGATCGCGGCGTTCAAGAGGGCCGTCGAGCTGAGCCCGGACCTCCCCCACGCCAAGGCCAATCTGCGCTCGGCCTATCGCGACGTGGTCCCCGCCTGGCACTTCGCCATGATGGACGACAAGCGGCGCAACACCGCCTATCGGGCGGCCATCGCTCGCGCAGTACCCGGCAAACGCGTGCTCGACATCGGCACCGGCGCGGGGCTGCTGGCGATGATGGCGGCGCGGGCGGGCGCTTTGACCGTTACCACCTGCGAAAGGGTGGGTCTGATCGCGGATCGGGCGCGCGACATCGTGGCGCTGAACGGCCTTGCAACCCGCGTGAAGGTCATCGGCAAGTCCTCGACGGATCTCGTGCCGGGGCGCGATCTTCCCGAGCGCGCCGAAGTGCTCATCACCGAGACCTTCGCAAGCGGCCTCATGGGCGAGGGCATATTTCCAACGCTTGAACATGCGCACCAGCATCTGCTCACCCCCGATGCAGCCGTGATTCCGGCGGGGGGATCGGTGATGGGGTATCTCGCGGGCGGTGACACGCTGAAAGGCATGCTGTTCGCCGATCGGATCGAGGATTTCAATCTGACCCCGTTCAACGATTTCGCGCCGCCTGTGCTTGCGTCCTCGCTCGACGGCGTGCCGCATGAGGCGCTGTCGGACGACCTTGAATTGCTCCGGTTCGATTTTCGGGAGAAGAGCTTCCCGATGGCCAACCGCCCTATGCGCGTGACGGCGACCAAGCCCGGCCTCTGCGTCGGCGTCGTGCAATGGATCAGGATCGAGCTGGATCGAGGGACCAGCTACGACAACCGCCCCGCGCCCAACGCCGAACACAGCGGCCACTGGACGCATCTGCTGCACCGTTTCCCGAAACTGTTGCGCCTGGAGGCGGGCGACGTGGTGGCCATGGACGTGTCCCACAACCGCCGGCAGGTGAATATCGATCTGGTGGAGTAATGGTGCGGACGGTGGCGGACACCGTCGGATTAGAAAGTGGTGCCCAGAAGAGGACTCGAACCTCCACGCCTTGCAGCACTAGTACCTGAAACTAGCGCGTCTACCAATTCCGCCAT
>Ga0209488_10003961_pt1 | contig 11711 bp, 18 predicted proteins | sample Rivendell_Oct201_8_FD_188349 | JGI IMG/M metagenome (GOLD analysis project Ga0209488, IMG submission 188349) | Vadose zone soil microbial communities from the Eel River Critical Zone Observatory, Northern California, USA -... | ecosystem: Environmental > Terrestrial > Soil > Vadose zone >...
GCTTACAGCGTCGTATAACCCAGCAAGGGACTTTAGATGCGCGTCGGGGATCTTGTGCACCGCCGATTGTCTCTGTTGTGTGACTTGCACGAGCAACGGGAGCGCGAGTTGCGAATCCAACAGTGCTTTTCCGAGGCGCTGTGGTCCTTTGAGGACAGCATCACCAGGATCGAGTCGAGCACCCCGCGCTGAAGAAGCGACTGCCTCGATCCGAAGAGTAGGTCCGCCAGCCATGGCCGCAATCTGGGTCTCAGAGAGGCTCGGTAGGGGCTCAATGCCCGCCATCTTCCAGATGAGCTCACGCAGGACGACGATCTCCGTCGGCTGGCCCGCGTAGAGCTGATGCACGATGTATTTGAGTAGAGGCGTGAGGTCGGCCGAGTAGCGCCGGAACAGCATCCCGGTGAAGGACGCGAGACCTATCGGCGGAGAACGGTAGTCGGTGCACAAGAACTCTGATACAGAAGAATATGAACGCACTCTGTAACCAGTCAGACGTGTTCACACCATCGTCCTTAACTCGTTCCTTGTGAGGATTCGCCAGGGCATCCAGGATAATGTACACGAGGACATCAAAACCCATGTTCGTCGCATACCTCAGCGCCTGCACCACAACGCTCGCCAGGTTGTCATACGCCATGATTTGATTGACCGCATTGGCGAAAAAAATGCACGGGTTGCTGTGCGCGATCTTCGCGACCGTCCCACTGAGCGTGTCGATGGTGTTATGCGACAGGCGTCGCAAGACACCTTTAGACTCGCGGTCAACCTGTACGGCACGCACGCGCAACTCGGGATGCGTCGTGTACGTCCGCGTTTTCCACTCGCCATACAACTTCCAGCGCACCGTCGTTTCGAACTGGCGAATCACGTTCCAGATCTCGACCGTGCACACCGCATTGCCGCGGATGAGAGGGAGAGCGGGGAGGAAGTACACGCGGAGGACCTTGTACCAAAACTTGGAGATCGAGTGCTCAGTGTCGGGCATGCCGACGGGTTTCTTCGTCGTTGGGTCGATCTCGAGCTGGCAACCAGTCAGGGAAGGCGTGTCTAAGAAACCAGAAGTGGTCGACGCACTGTTGACGTAATATGCAACCTCCCCAACCTCGCGAACTTTGTCAGGAATACCGGATCCCGGGACACGTGAAGCCCCACGAACGCCATCAGTGGGTCGATGACATCTATGAGGTCATCCAGCGTGGTACATATAGGTATGCGTTCCGCCCAGAACGGGAAGAAGTAGACAAAGTCTGCAGTACTCGTGCCCGGCGGTGTCGGTGCACACATCGTTAGCATGGGCTTACGCACGGGGGCAGGAACCACGCCGGTAGCACTCCAACGCGCACGAGGCTGAACGTTAGATGGGTTGCGCGGTTTCGTGACCAGATGTTGGTCGTATAGCGTTGCAAGCGAGTATTTCATAACGCGAATGAGTAGATCCGCGATCTCTGGATAGGCGTCGACCAACCACGGGAACTTGGTAAGGAGCGCGAGGCCAGGCTTGAGCGCCCCCACTGAGAGAAGCGCGACAAGCAAGCCAACTTTTTGATTTGGTGGATCCTTGGATTCGGCTGTTGGGCTGGGCGTCGTTGGCTTCTTTGCTTCAGGAGGCGGGGGCGCGAGGCGAGTCGAAGAGCTTGATTGCGAGGACTCCAGAGGTGCAGCCAAAGCAAGTTGAGACACTTTGGCGTTGTCGATACGCGCGTCGACGGAAGCCATGTACGCTTTGTACCCTTTGGTCTCCAACTCGTCATCCGCCGGGGAGAGATGGGGGTAAAGGTCATCAACGGTAATGAAGTCCTCTCGAATGAGGAGGGCGGCAGTAAGATAAAGTTGGCGAGGTGTTGTCTCTGTGACATCAGCCGACTGACCGCGTTTTGAGTATTGGCGGCTTGCGTTATATACGCGTGCGACGAACCTGATAATGACGGAATTTAAAGCCGAGAACCTGTGCCATTACGCGAGGCGCAGACTGGACAGGGGAAGGTTTCGACAGGCCCGCGCCCTCGGCCATCGTCAGAATCTCATCCAAACTCTTCCCTTTATACGTTGATGAACTAGGATCCTCTTCCTCTTTCATCGGCTCGTCCTTTTCTTCATTGGTCCACGTCAGAGTTCCACACTGACCTTTCCAGGGCGACAAGCTGAGCAATACGAGGAAGAAGGTCCAGTTCGTCATGAGGTACGAGGAGAAGAGGTCAAGGATGACATCAAGGGCCCTGTTCGGGTCGAGGTCAAAATACCCAATGAGACTGACGATGCGCTTCCATATAGGCTGTACGCGTTCCGGAAATACGGAGGATAGTTCCAGAGGAAGGCCTGTGGCAGGCGAATGTGGAGGAGGTAGGGCACTAGTTACCTCGGTAATGAGCTTGGAGAAACCCTCGGATTGCTCACGTAGGAGATTGAACTTGTTCTGCTTATAGCTGCGACGCAAGATGAATAAATGTAAGAGCTGACAAAAGAAGAGGTACGCACAAAAGGCCCGTACGCGCTCGCACCTCCCTTCTGTCGAAAGAGGGCTTGTCCAAGATGAGACCCAAGCCCGCCACAAGCGACATATCTAACCGCTCCCTGCAGAGACCGGGATTTATGATGCCATCGATCTACACACGCAAGAGAGAACAAATAAGATAAGGATAAAAATACTCCTATACCCCTCGAGAGCCGAATCTGAAATGACGGACTCACCAGAAGCAGTTTCACGATCTCAAGCAGTGTCCCTTTGTCCTTCGTCGCCGCGTCCCGGCTCAGGACGGTGTCCAACTCTTCCGGGCGACCGTTAACCTGCTCCTTTTCCTTTTCCTTCTCTGGCTGGGCCACAATTGTGGCTTTTGAGTCTGTGATAATTTCGTCCAGCTGCGAGTCTATCGACCACAGGGTGTCAATGAGGAGCTCGCCGAGGGCAGAGGCAGCCGGAGACGGCGCATCCTGAGACGAAGAGGGCAGGCTGAGTAGCAAGCTCTTCACGAACGCGGTAAATCCGGAAGGGGGAAGAGGATGCTTCGGTGGCCAAAGGGAAAGGGTGGCGGAGAGGAGGGTATAGTATGCCGTGACGAGAGCGTCGGGGGCATTTGAGTCTGCCGGTGTGGTGTGTAGTCGTATCAAGTATTTGCGGCTAAGAAAAGAAAGAGGGATGGATGTTCCGTCAGGAGTTGAGTTGGAGAGAAAGGAGGATGGTGAACGTACCAGTCGGCCTCTCCAGACTTTGTCCAGTTAGAGAGGAAGCCTTGAGTTTTCACCACGATGTCCATGAGTGAGACACTCCAGGCAAGTGTGAAGGGGAGAGAGGGAGAGAGAGAGAGATGGTGTCTTGTCAAGTCAACAAAAAAGGTCCGCGCTGCGGCGGCTCCACGCGTCTCGCACACTCACACACACCTCACAATCACTCTCTCATCCGCGCCTCTTCATGGATATCCTCCCGGAAAATGATGGACTCGTAGAACAATCCCCAATTATCCTCTCTTATGATCAGGACGTTGCATACGAAGACCAAGTACAGGACACATCAGAGCTACCACGACTCGCCGACCGCATTGGCCGCAACAAAGTGTACCTGATTTCAGAGTCAAACGTCACTCGCGGCAGCAAGGTGCGCATGTAAAAGTGTCGTTGAGCTCCCCTCGAAAACCCTAATGCACAAATGTCGACCTCTGCGACGTTTCAAACATCATCGCTTTTGTATTAGAGGAAACGCGATGAGGATGAGGAACAACTCGACGGCGTAGATCAAGTAGACATGCGAATAGGTATAGCATAGCTCTCAATAAACTCTCTGCTACATCATACAATTCTCATACTCGAGACCTCATGTCTAGATGACAGCACGCGACGACCGAACGCTCTGCTCATACAAGGTCCACCAATCTCGCACCTGTCTACAAAACTCATCTTTGAATACGTTACGCACTATGACGCAAAACCCCTAGGACTCGAATGGGTCGACGACATCACCTGCGTCCTCCTCTTTGCATCTTCTGCCGCCGCAACGGCGGGGTATTCCCAACTTCAACGCACGGCCGCGGAAACACCCGACGAGCACGGCTTTGTGTTGGCCAAATCGATCCCAATGGCCTTTTGGCCGCCCAAGGAGCGGATCGACGCAAGTCTAGGCAAGGGCGAGGGCCTCAAGGGTACGCTGCTCCTACGCTGGGCGGAGCTGTCGGACGTCAAGAAACGGGGAGCGCGGAGCCAGAGCGAGTTTTATCGCAAGCACGGCGTTGATGGGCAACCAGGAGGGGAGGCGAGGAGGGAGGACGCACAGGAGGTAAAGAGGCGGAGACGAGAGGAGCTCGACGACGAACTGGATGCATTTCTGCGCGAGGACTCGCCGGACGACGAGGGATCTCGTTCTGGGAGCCCACCATCCAAGATGCGCGCGGACTACATCGAGAAGAAGGGTAGGGCAAAGTCGCTGCTGGAGCGGACATCGCAGATGCGTGGTCACGATACGGAGGATGGAGATGTAGACTCTTGGAAGAAGGGTCTCGAATTGCGTATCATAGGCAGATCACACAGGCCACCAGGAGATGGCCGCCGGGACCCGGGGCGGAGGGGAGTCTGGAACGAAGACGGAGAGATACGTACTCGGTATGGGAGGCCGAAGAAGAGCCAACGGGAACTAGACGACGAGCTGGACGCATTCTTGAACGAGAGAGAATAAGAACGCGCCAGATCTTGTCACATTAGGATAGAGATGTTTTGGGAGACACAGCGCCGGAATGGCGATGTGATGGGGATTCGAGACATATGACGAGCTGTAATTGTACAAGAAAGCCATATAAGGACAAGGTCCGCAAGAGATAGCTGCCTGGGTAGCGTCATACAGCCGGTGGGGCTATGCGCCACTTAATTAGGCTCTACAGTTAACAAGGGCACCAAGCCCGTGAATTGGGAGCCAGTGGCGCAAGAGGTGCCACGGCGCTCTACACTGCACACCGAACAAGCCGATGTTTTTTTTTTCCCGTGGCACTGGGAAACCCATGTGGATGGCGACGAAAACCATTAGGGGATAGAAACCGGGGAGGGAGTGACCAGACACCGAGAGGGCGAGCACGTTCAGGTTCAGACGGTGTCTAAGTTGGCCGAGATCACAAAAAAGGAACAACACTTGACCGTGAGTGCACACAACAACGCCTTACATGCATGATGCTTCGTGCCCCGGGTCGACAAATAATAAATTAACGTCCGGGGTTTGCCGATATGCGGGGCAAGGCAGTGAAAGTGATATACTCCTAAAAGGATTTACACTGGAGGGGACTGCGCGAATGTCAGTGAGTGAGTCACGCAAGGGATCCACAGTCAAGTCCAACGAGTCTACCGCATGGACGAAAGGGGACGGGGGTGGAGGGAGTGTTAGTAGGGGGCAGTGACCATAAACCGGGAAAGTGGAGATCCCCGCAATCGGACAGATGGGTGAGCCAAGTGGTGTGTGTATAAACATAAACCCTTCCCTTCCGGTTCACTCCCCCACTCATCACTCCCTTCCCCTCACTCCCCCATGAACGTTTCCATCGACGATCTTGTATCCTCTTTCTCTGCCAGCCATGTATCCCAGGAGGCTATCGATCTCGCTACTCTTCAGGTATATCCTCCCTTTTCCTTCGCCCTTAACCCCTAGATTCATCCTTCATGTCTAGTCCCAACTCGCAAAAGTGATCTACTATCCCTCTCAAGCCCAATCTGGCGTCCAGTGCGTCACCCGTCGCAATAGCCTCGCCCAGCCATGCAACACCCCTACCACAACCTCTACCTTTCATTGGGACTGGGACGATGCCGCTCGCTACAGGGGCCAAAGCACCGCCCCTTACGTCTCTCCCGCCCCTGTTCGCAGTTGCGATATGGTCGACGATGAAATGGAGGATGAACAGACCGTCGAGGACCTCCTAAACGCGCACCAGTTCCAGCAGCAGCCAGTCACGCCACCACATCAGCGACAACAGCCGTCAAAATTCCGTCCTCCAACGGGACAACAGCATCATCAGCCATTTTCCTCCGCGCTGTCGCCGCCGCCGCCGCCGTCGTTCGGTTCTCCCATATCAGTCCTGTACGACGCCACACCGGCCGCACCGGCCTCGTCCTCCCACTTTGCAAATACAGACCCTTTCTACCTTGCTGCCGTACAGACCCCCCCTTCCTCCTCCCTCGCTCCCACGGCACCGTCCTTCTTTGCTCAGGCCGCGCGCCCGGCGCCCAACTCGCCCTTCAATCTGAACCTGTCTGCCCAGCAAGGCCACCACGCGCTTGAATACGAGTCTCGTACCGTCCTCGTCGGAGCCGGCCAGAGCCGGTAAAACACCGTACACCCGTCTGTCCCACTATTGCTCCCTACTCAAAGCCAGCCCTTCTTTGCATTTTCACATCCTTCTCTATTCCTTCCCTTCCCCCGACCTTGTCTTCCCTCTCTACCCCTCTGGAACTTGGCTTGCCCTTTTCTGCAGTAGTGTGCAGTGCAGTGCGCTGCAACTCGTCGATCCGTCTCCGTTATGGCACAGCTTCTGTACATGGCAACACGACAGATACCCCTTATCTAGATCCACATATGTCTGCGCCACTTTTTGTACTTGTCATCTCGCATCACACGCCCCCCACAGTGGCGATTGCTCGCCGCCATCTCAGCTCTGATGTACCTTTCCCCATACATATCGTTTTTTTCCTTCCTTCCCAACTCTGTCTTCTTCCTCTCTCCTTCCTCCGTGGGTTCGGCCCTGTGTCGCGAACCCTCTCCCCGGATCTTGGAGAGGGCTAATTACATCCGTCCTCGTGTATCCGTCCTCCCCCCGATCCGCATCTCCCGCACGCTGCAATAATTCCTTATCGTCTTGTGTAGCTCGTCCACATCTTGGTTGTTTACTACATACGTCAAACCCCCTTCCCCTCCCTGTTTTGTACAATGTAATTTGCCCAATTGGACTTTGACAGAAAAACCATAACGTATGATGTGCCCATCACGCAATCACACGAAGCATGATTTGTGTCAATCCCGGGAACGATCTCCGAACCCTGATGCGAAATGGGATAATGTGAGAGGGCGTGATAACTCATTTTTGTACAAGTGTCTATCCATTATTACATTCCTTCATCGGTACGTACAACCGAATCAATCGACCCGTGACCAATTATGAGAGACTCGGACATTCAAAGGGAAAGAGCTCTGCTCCATGTAGCACGACGAGAGGAGAGGAACGAGGGAGGCGACAGCTGGCCGCAGGGACTAGGCTAGAAGAGATCCTCAAGCGTCATCTGCTTCACGATGTCCTAAAGAGGGAACGGAACAGAACGACGGTCAGGACTGATCGTGGCGCACGCAACAAGCGAGTCCGCGGCGCGTACTCACCGTGTTGGCGACCATGTTAGTAAACTCTTCAAAGCTCAGCCTTCCATCGCAGTCCTTGTCCGCTTCCATGATCGTCTTGTCCACGATTTCTTGGAGTTGGGTATCCTGCGGGAGAGCGATCGTCAGTCTTTTTTTCTTTCGCTTAACGTGGGCCGTGCCGGTAAATTAAACGCACTTTGAGATTATTGCCCACCATCATCTTGAGCACGAGGAACAACTCCCCATTCGAGATGTACCCGTCGCGATCCATATCGTAGACCTTGAAGGCGACTGACAACAACCACGGTGTTTGCATGAGCGTATGCAGCACGCAGCGGCGTACGTACATCGCAGCTTTTCCTCCCGTGCACCTCGGCTGCTAAACGCGCTCAACCCTCCCACGAATTCTTGAAAATCGACCGTGCCACCGCCACTATGAGCGCAACGAGGCACCAGACCACCACGATCAGCCAACAACAACACGAACAGGGCGAGACGGAGGGGCGTGTGCGCGTGCGTGTACGTGTTGCAGATAAGGAGGTGGGGTGCGAAGCGAAGCGAGTCACGCACTCTTCGTCGAATATCGCGATCATCCGCGATGCGAGCGGGTTATTTGCAATCTGCGGAATCTGCAGAAACTCGTTGCGGTCTATTGAGCCGGAGCCATCACTGTGCGACCATGCGAAGGACGCATTTATCGTGCGCGTGTTGAGAGTGCGAGAGAAAGAGAGAAAGTCGTTTGGTTAGGGCAGAGGGCATTTGGAGTTGGGGGCAGCGGGAAAAGGATGCGGGGAGGGGGGACGGTGGGGTGGAGGGCAAGGAAAGTGTGCGATACACACCTGTCGAGCTTCATGAAGCGCTTCTTCAGTCGCTCCAGTTCGTGGGCGTTGACTGCATACACCACGCACAAGCACCCACAAAGACACACACAACGCACGAGGCAGCGGTCAGTAGTTGATAGACGGGGAAGATGGTGTGAAATGCATGGACACACAGTTGGACCGCCGCTCCATGTCTTCCATAAATTGTGATGCTGGGCATGCGTGAGAGGGGATGTTATGGTTAGCGTGAGGCACCTGATGCAGGAGGGAACGGGCGCGAGAGGAAAGGTGCTGTGATACGGACGTGATTGACCCATGGTTATTAGGGATGCTAGCGAGAAGGTGAACGAGGCGGGGTCCAAGGGCGATGAAGGAGATGAGATGATGGCGACTACGAGTACAACAAGTGACAACTCGTGGGAATCACGCACATGTTGACCGCTGTCCGTCCCCGTCCATCCTCCAGACGGTGCATATACACATTAGCGTCGCGAATACGTTCGCTCGCAACAACATCGACGATAAATGAACGCTCCGCACTCCCGCTCTCGGACGCTCAGCGCAAGACCATCTACGCTCTCTCTACCCCTCCCGGAAAGTCAGGCGTGGCAGTCGTCCGCGTCTCAGGGCCTGATGCACTCAGCGTCTGGCAGCGAATGATCCGCTCTACCCGATCAACAACAGCGAATACAAACCAAGACACCTCAAAACGTACGCGCAAACGCGAACGCACACTCAACGAAAAGACATCCCAGCTCCAACATTACCAACGGCGCCTCCCTGAACCATGGAAGTTAGAGCGCTGCCACGTCGTTGACCCACAAACCTCAGAGCATCTCGACCACGCCCTCTCCGTCTTCTTCCGCTGTGCGCCCCTCCCCCTCCCATTCTCTCCTTTCCCCCTCCTCCTGACGCGACAGAAACGAACGAATACCCCCATATGCTCATGTGCAACGCATATACGTACACACAGCCCCGCGCTCATTCACTACAGAAGACGTGCTAGAACTCCACGTGCACGGCGGGCGTGCCGTCATCAACGCCGTGCTATCCGCGCTCGCACGCGTACCAGGGTGCCGTCCCGCCCAACCGGGCGAGTTCACGCGCCGCGCGTACGAGGGTGGCCGGCTCGACCTCACGCAGGTCGAAGGGCTGCACGACCTCGTGGACGCCGAGACCGAATCCCAGCGGCGCGCGGCGCTGCGCGTTGCAGGGGTGGGTGCGCCACTTTCTCCTTTCTTCTCCTCTCTCTCCCTCCTCCACTGTAACCCTGTACCAATGCCACCTTTTTTTTCCATGCTTTGCTTTTGATGACTCGCGCCCTCCGCTTGGTGGCCGTAGGGAGCTGCGCGTGCCGAGTTCAATGCGCTAAGAGAGGAGATTATCGGTTGTCTCGCTCTAGTCGAGGCGCTCATTGATTTTGGAGAGGGAGAGGATCTCGAAGAGGGTGTGTTTGAAGAGGGTGCGTGTTGCTTTCGTCCTTCAATTTGTTTATTTATTGACGGGCTGTGCGCAGCAATGCAACGAGCGCGACGTTTGCGGGATAGGATACAGTCGATCTTGGCGGACAACCGGCGGGGCGAGATCATGCGCTCAGGGATCCGCCTCGCGATCTTTGGCCCACCAAACGTTGGCAAGAGCAGCCTCCTGAACTTCCTTGGTGCGTATCCTTTCGTCGTACGTATATTGCGCGAGCTGACAAGAAAAAAATGGTGGGCTCCAGCTCGGCGCGAGGCGGCGATCGTCACCCGCGTACCAGGTACGACGCGCGACATCTTGGAGCTCTCGCTGGACATCGGCGGGCTTCCTGTGCTGGTCGCTGACACGGCCGGCTTACGAGAGACCACGGACGAGGTCGAGCAGATTGGAGTCGAGAGAGCGCGTAAAGCGTGCGTTTCCTTTTTTTTATTCCCCGTCGTTTTGCGATAGGTCATTGATAAACAATTCCCTGTGTGCATGTTTCTGCAGAGTCCAAGCTGCAGATGCGTCGCTTCTTGTGCTCGCCTGCCCGGATGCCATCTCCGGCGCGACATCATCATCATCCTCGGACCTACGGCTCAAGATTCCTTCGGAGCTCGTGCCGCTCGTCACTCGTGACACGTTCATCTTGCTCAACAAGACGGATCTCCTGCCGACATCATCCGCGCTGGCGCCCGCGGCGCTCCTACAGCACACCGGCTGGGCGGTCAGCCTCGCCTCGCAAGCCGGCACGGGTGACTTTCTGACCGGTCTCGGGACGGCACTACAGGACCGGTTCGTCGGGCGTTTCTTTTCTCCCTCCCTCCCTCAATGGGCTAGTACTGCTGTTTCAGATACTGATGTCGTAAAATTTTCCGGGTGGCGTTGCTTTGACGCGATTCACATGCATGCATGCAAATGCAGGTATCATCTTCTTCAAGACGCTGAGAGCGAGGACGCAAGCGCCCCTCTTATCACGCACGCACGGCATCGCGCCCACCTGGAATCCGCACTGGGTTTCCTGGACGCCTTTTTGGACACGCGTGGTACGTTGCGGCTTCTCAACCACCTCATCCCCCAGTTATATATTCGACTCTTACGGATGTTCGCGTGCAGGGGTCGAGGACATCGTTTTAGGCGCGGAGGAGTTACGCTATGCTGCACAGGCGGTAGGCAAGATCTCGGGACTGGTGGACGCCGAAGATGTCTTGGATGTCATCTTTAGCCAGTTCTGCATAGGGAAGTAGCCCCTTGTCCGGGTCAACGGGAGGAGACTCCTGGGTGGGGCGATTTTCAACACGACCTGGCACGTGCCAAACGCATTTCAATTCCGTGGTCAGTGTGTTGCCCAGACCAGATCGACTAGCTCTATGCCATTCGGGGATGCAGTAGGTGCTGTTTTTTTTTCCCTTTCCTCGCGTAACTCGCATCCCGCTTTCCGTTCTAATATGACACACAACAAAGTTCCGTCATACCTAGACGATGACCATCTTCGCTGTCACGACATTTTTGCTGTCATAAATAACGGGATCGTTTCTGCCCATTCGGCAGGTCAGCTCCAACGTTGTACGACGAGAGAAGGGGATGGTCGACATACGTTTTCAGGTGAAAGGTTGTTCATCTCCACATCTCCCTCGTGATCTCGCTTCGCCAATACCGAGGGGCTGAAGCCACCGTCAACGGTCATATCATTTCCCCCTGCCGGAAGGGAGGCACAAGACCACGCAAAAAGTTTCGCGTCCTCACCTCCCGTCAGAAGGACGTTGGCCTACAAAATTATGGGTGTCTTTGTAAACGTGCCAGTGAACAAGGGTTGAACTTACTCGCTCATCCAAAAGCGCAGATCGCACGACGCCCTTATGATGACCTGTCCATAACCGTTCTAAAGACCAGGGCGATGCGCGATCGTGGAAGTCCGCATTCCTGAGCAGCGCGATATCGCCCCTTGGGAAGAGCATGAGAATTGGGGGTGAAAGATGGAGAATGGAGAGAGGCATACTCATTTGAGCCAACGAGAACGCTCAGACCGCTCTCTTCTGACTCGTGACAACCAATCAAATAGTCAGTGACCCAAGTGCGAGCCTGGGTATGAACAGAGGGAGCGCGAATATCCAAAT
>Ga0209488_10003962_pt1 | contig 11705 bp, 6 predicted proteins | sample Rivendell_Oct201_8_FD_188349 | JGI IMG/M metagenome (GOLD analysis project Ga0209488, IMG submission 188349) | Vadose zone soil microbial communities from the Eel River Critical Zone Observatory, Northern California, USA -... | ecosystem: Environmental > Terrestrial > Soil > Vadose zone >...
ACTTTGCGCGTGAGTTTGATCGTTTGCGGATTGGTTGCGTTCAAAAAGAACATCGCTGCCGTCGTGCCGGCGTTGAAACGCTTCTTGCCCATGCGTCGCAGAAGATCGCGCATCGCCATCGACACGTCGCCGAAATCGATATCGACCGGACAGGGCGTTGCGCACTTGTGACACACGGTGCAGTGATCGGCCACATCGCCGAATTCGTCGAAGTGGCGAATGGAGACGCCGCGCAGGGTTTGCTCTTCATAAAGAAAAGCCTCCACCAGCAACGACGTGGCGAGAATCTTGTTCCGCGGCGAATAGAGCAAGTTCGCGCGCGGCACGTGCGTCGCGCAGACCGGCTTGCACTTCCCGCAACGGAGACAATCCTTGATGGCGTCGGAAATCGAATTGATGTCCGAGTGTTGCATGATGAGCGACTCGTGACCCAGCAGTCCAAAGCTCGGCGTGTAGGCCTTCGTGAGATCGCTGCCGGGCAGCAATTTGCCGCGATTGAAACGCCCCTCGCTGTCGACGCGCTCCTTATAACGGCGAAATTCCTGCGTCTCGTCAGCGCTTAGGAATTCGTACTTGGTGATGCCGATACCGTGTTCGCCCGAAATGACGCCATCCAACTGCCGTGCAATGCCCATGATGCGCGCCACCGCGGCGTTCGCGGCCTGCAGCATCGCGTAGTTATCCGAGTTCACCGGAATGTTGGTGTGCACGTTGCCGTCGCCGGCGTGCATGTGGAGCGCGACGAACACGCGGCCGCGCAAGACGCGCTTATGAATTTGCTCGCACTCGTTCAAGATCGGCGTGAACGCATTGCCGGAAAAAATGCTGCGCAGCTCGGCGCGCACTTCGCGCTTCCAGGAAACGCGAATAGTGCGGTCTTGCAGTAGATCGAACACCCGCGCCTCGCGCTGCTCATCGAGTCGGCGTTGCATCATGCCGGCAATCTCGCCCAGACCGAGCGCCATCAGCGTCGGCAGCGCCTCGCTTAACGTCCGATCCATGTTGTCGAGAAGATAGCTCCATCTCGCCTGAGTGGCGGTGACGACTTGCCACGCGCGCGCGGGTCGGTCGCCGAGTAAATCCTCGGTCGGCGCGCGATCCAACTCAGCGTCGTCGGAACTGCCGGGTTTGAGCGGGCCGGTCAGGTATTTTTCCAACGCATCGAGCAATTCCAATTTGTTGCGAATCGATAGTTCGATGTTGATGCGTTCGATCGCATCGGTATATTCGCCCATGCGCGGCAGCGGAATAACGACGTCTTCATTGATCTTGAAGGCATTGGTATGTTTGGCGATGGCGGCGGTTCGCGAACGATCCAACCAGAATTTCTTGCGCGCTTCCCGGTTGACTGCGACGAATCCTTCGCCGGTGCGCGCATTCGCGATGCGCACGACGTCCGACGTCGCCGCGCCCACGGCGGCCTCATCGTTGCCCACGATATCGCCGAGCAAAACCATTTTCGGCAATGCGCCGCGCTTCGATTTTGTCGCGTAACCGACCGCGCGCAGGTAGCGTTCGTCGAGATGCTCCAAACCGGCGAGATACACGCCCTGCGTTTTATTCAAACGATCCAGATTGGATTTGATTTCGACGATCGCAGGAATGGCATCGCGCGCCTGACCGAAGAATTCCAGGCACGCGGTGCGAACGTGCTGCGGCATCTTGTGCAAAATAAAACGCGCCGACGTGATGATCCCGTCGCACCCTTCCTTCTGCACGCCGGGCAAGCCACCCAGAAATTTATCGGTAACGTCTTTGCCAAGTCCCATTTTGCGGAACTTGCGGCCTTCGATCGTGAGGTGTTCGGTTCGCAATACACGGGCTTCGTGCGGCGGCTCGCGGCCGTCTTTCCAAATCAGCGTGAAACTCGCCGCGTTGGCATCGTGAATCTTGCCGCGATTGTGGTCGAGCCGTTGCACTTCCAACCAGTTGCCTTCCGGGTCGACCATTCGCCACCACGACAGATTGTCGACGGCAGTACCCCAGAGCACGGCCTTCTTGCCACCGGCGTTCATTGCAATGTTGCCGCCGATGCACGACGCATCGGCTGAGGTCGGATCGACTGCGAATACAAAGCCGGCGCGCTCGGCCGCATCCGACACGCGACGCGTCACAACGCCCGCCTCCGAGAATATCGTCGGCACCGTATCGGCAACGCCGGGAAGATTCGCCAACTCTACTTTGCCGAGCGCTTCGAGTTTTTCCGTGTTGATGATCGCCGCGAGCGGCGTCAGCGGGATCGCACCGCCCGTGTACCCCGTGCCGCCGCCACGCGGGATGATCGTCAAACCCAGCTCGATGCAGGCGCGCACGAGCGCGGGAATTTCTTGCTCGCGATCCGGCATTAGAACAACAAAGGGATACTCGACGCGCCAGTCGGTTGCATCGGTCACATGACTCACGCGAGCGAAGGCGTCGCAGCGAATATTGTCTTCGCGCGTGTACTTTGCCAGCAGCTTGCGCGCGCGCTTGCGCAGCGCGCCGCTGGTTACGAATTCGCGTTCGAAATTACTCACCGCCAGACGCGCCGACTCGAGCAGCGCGGCGACTTTGCGATTGCGTTCCGAAGCGGCGCCGTCGCGTCGCAGATCGATGTCACGCAGACGGTGATGCAATGCCTCGACCAACAAACGCCGTCGCTTCGGATTGTCGAGCAAGTCGTCTTGCAAATAAGGGTTGCGTTGCACGACCCAAATATCGCCCAGTACTTCGTACAACATCCGCGCCGAGCGGCCCGTGCGCCGCTCCGCACGCAGCTCTTCGACAATCTGCCAAGCCGGAAGGCCGAGCAATCGAATGACGATCTCGCGATCGGAAAACGAGGTGTAGTTGTACGGAATTTCGCGCAGCCGGACCGGCGCTTCGTCACCATCGGCTGGCGCCGCGGACGAAATGTCGGCCGCTTCAAGCGGCAGGGGAAGATTTTTCAAGTTGACAATCCGGGGTCGCGAGAACCTTGAACAGGCGCCGTATTGTAGAGGCCGCGGGGCGACGCGTCGATTACGACGCGCAGGCAGTTGCCTCTAACGGCATACCGATAAGGTATGATGCGGTCTCGCGACTTACCGCCTCACGGCTGTTTTTGCCGCAGATTCCAGATATTTTTGATCTTTGGAGCAGACCTCTGTCCGTCTTTGTCGTTTGACGCGCGTCCCGCCAAAGAATGCTAACCCGTCTCGATCACATCGCCCTCGTCGTGCACGATCTGCAAGCCGCGACAGCGCATTACTCCGCACTGCTCGGTTGTGCGCCGAACTGGCATGGCGCAGATGACGGCGTGGAACAAGTATGGTTTCAGCTGGCCAATATGGCGCTCGATATTATTTCTCCCTGCGGACCCGGCTCGACGGGTGATCGCGTTCGAACACAACTGGACAAACACGGCGAAGGGCTCTGGGCCATCGCGTTTGCGACACCCGATCTCGCGAAGGAGCGGCACGCCCTCGCGCGTCGCGGGATTCCGTCCACCGGTGCGGCATCGATCACTTCGACGCAAGTCGGCGGCGATGAGAAACGCGACTGGACTATTTCGCTGCTCAGTGCGGACGCAACGCACGGCACGATAATTCTTCTGGTCGAACAGACGCTCGCTGCAATGCCTTGGCCGCTGTCGTCCTACGACGTGAGTGCGCCGATGATCGGACTCGATCATGTCGTCATCACCACCGCGCAGCCGGAACGTGCGGCCGCGCTCTATGGCGCGAGGTTGGACTTGGAAATGAAATTGGATCGCACCAATCCCGAATGGGGCGCGCGTCTCATGTTCTTCAAGTGCGGCGACCTCATCGTCGAAATCGCGCATAACTTAAAGAGCACGGACGCCGGCGTTCCGGATCGGATCTGGGGTTTATCGTGGCGCACGCGCGATGTAACCGCAGCTCACCAGCGACTGACGCAGTCCGGATTCAACGTTTCCGCCGTGCGCCCGGGCCGCAAGCCGGGAACACAAGTGTTTACGGTGCGCGACAAAAACGCGAACGTACCGACACTGGTCATTGGAACTTCCGCCTAATGAATAGCATCTTACGCAGCACACAATTTATGACGTGCGGCCGCTGATCGATCTCGATATGCTTGCCGCCCGCCCATTTAACGTCGGTCGAAGAAACCAGAGGAAATTTATGCGTCGCCTACTTATCGCCACGGTAATCTTGGCGGCTGCCGCTTCCTACGCTGCGCCGCCGGAACTTAAGACCGAGGAACAGAAGACGCTGTATGCGCTCGGCTATGCAGTTGCCGACAGTCTCAAAGGCTTTAATTTAACGGCGGCGGAATTGGAAGTCGTCAAGAGCGGCATTGCCGACGGTGTGCTGCTAAAGAAAGCGCCGATCGAGACGCAGGAATACATGCCCAAGATTCGCGAATTGCAAACGACCCGCATGGCCGCCGTCGCTCAGCATGAAAAGGAAGCGGGCCTGGCATTCATCGCCAAGGCGGCCGCCGAAAAGGGCGCGACCAAGCTGCCGTCCGGAGTCGTGATCACGACTATCAAGGAGGGGACCGGCGCCACGCCGACCGCAACCGATACGATAAAGGTTCACTACCACGGCACGCTGACGAACGGAACGGTGTTCGATAGCTCGGTGCAACGCAATTCGCCGGCGACGCTTCCGTTGAGCAATGTGATTCCCTGCTGGATCGAGGGCGTACAGAAAATTAAAGTAGGCGGCAAAGCGAAACTCGTGTGCCCGTCGGATGTTGCCTATGGCGATCGCGGTCGACCGCCGACCATCGGTCCGGGCGCGACACTGGTGTTCGAAATCGAGTTGCTTGAAATCGTCACTGCGAAATAGTTCGTCGGGTCCTCGATAATCGGAGAAACGCGATGCAACGTCGATCTCTACTTGCAGTTGCCTTGTTGACCCTCGCGGCGCTGGCGCAGTTGCATGCGCAGCAAGCTGTCCAGCCGCAAGTCGCCCCACCACCATCCGCTCAATCGCAGACTGCGACGAATCGCGGCGAGCCGAATTTCGATCGCTGGGAAAATGCGATTGCAAAAATCGAAGCAACGAGTCCGCGCGAGCCGGGCGGCATTGTGTTCACCGGCAGTTCTTCGATCGCGCGCTGGACAACGATGGCGAAAGATTTTCCCGGATTGCCGGTGCGCAATCACGGCTTCGGCGGCTCCATTGTCGCCGAAGTGACGCACTTTGCCGATCGCATCGTCATTCCGTACCAGCCGCGAATCGTGTTGTTTTATGCGGGCGACAACGACTTGGGCGCTGGACGCACGCCGCAGCAAGTCGCCAAGGACTTCCAGGCATTTTTCAAAACAGTGCGCACGGCGTTGCCCAAAACCAAAATAGCGTTCATCTCCATCAAGCCCAGCGTGCTCCGCGCCAATCTGTTGGAAGACATGCGCAAGTCGAACGAGATCATCAAGGAGTGGATGGCGGGCCAGAAGAACGCCGCGTACATCGATGTCTTCACGCCCATGCTCGACGAGCACGGCATGCTCCGCCCGGAGTTATACGTTGAAGACAAACTCCACATGACCCGCAAGGGCTACGACATCTGGACGAGAGTCGTCGGACCGTATCTCAAGTAGCGCTTGCACTAGACGACCAGTTCCGCTTGCCAGACGCTGCATCGAACTTCGTCTACGAAGTGCACGGCTCGCGCGTGCTCACCACGCCGCTCGCCAGCGGTCCATGGCACGCGCAGCATCAGCACGGCGCGGCGCCAACGTCGCTGATTTGTTGGGCGATCGAACGCATCCCGACTCGCGAGCCGATGCAAGTCGTGCGCGTGACGGTCGACCTGCTGCGTCCGGTTCCCATCGCGCCGTTGGAATTAAAAACAGAGGTCGTGCGCGAAGGCCGAAAGATTCAGCTGTGTTGCGCACAACTATTCGCCGACGGAGTCGAAGTGGTGCGCGCGAGCGTTCTCAAGGTTCGAACGATGCAGCTTAAACTTCCCGAGTCGATCAGAGAAGAGCAAGTCACTTTACCGGGCCCCGATGCAAGCCGTACTCCGAAAGCCGATCCCGAAGGCACCAATCTATTTACGGCCGGCGTGCAGATGCGCATGGCGCAAGGCGGCTTTCGACGACCGGGTCCCGCTGCTGTTTGGTTTCGAGCGGAACGACCCGTCATCTCTGGCGAACCCATCTCACAACTTATGCGCGCCGCGATCGCAAGCGATTTTTGCAACGGCACTTCCTCGCCGCTCGACTTTCGTCAGTGGACCTTTATCAATGGCGACTTGAACATCAATCTCGCGCGCATGCCGGTCGGCGAGTGGATCTTACTTGATGCGGAAAGCTATATTGGATCCAGCGGGACCGGCGTTGCGTTCGCACGCTTAGGCGATAGTCAAGGTTACTTCGGACGCGCGGTACAGAGTCTAGTGATCGAACCGCGTACTGTCTGAGTTGGGGTCTGAGTTGCGCCGCTCAGCGCGGACGCGAAGGTCTTTGCGCTTTATGAGCGCCGCCCGGTTTATGCGCTCGATGCGGTTTCGAAAACCCATGCGGTCGATCCGTGCGAGGCGGTCGATCGGCCTTGCCGCTTTTGAAGTGCGCGTGCTTGGGGCGCGGCGCATCCGCTCGGCTGATGCGCAGTTCTTGTCCGGCAACGCGCGTCTTTTGCAGATCGCGAAAGATTTGTTTCGGCATGCCTTCGGGCAAATCGACCAAACTGTGATCGTCGCGAATTTCAACGCGCCCGATCAGTTTGCCTTCAAGCCCTGCTTCGTTAGCGATGGCGCCGACGATATTGCCAGGCTTCACGCCGTGTAAGCGGCCCACCTCAATCCGAAAAGTTTCGCGCTTGATTCCATCGCGCGCGTCGACCGACGCGGTCGAGCTTGCAACCGGTGCCGCGAGATCTTCGAACAGCCTGGGGAATTCTTCTTCACTGTCTAACTCGGGAGACGCGATCGGTTCGCGAGCCTTAAATTTCCGTGGCCGTTCTTCGCGCGGCGCGTGTGCAAACTTTTCCGAGCGCGGCGCTCGATCCGGACCTCGAGGCGCACGCCCTGTATTTATGTCAGTTCGGCTCGTCTCGTGACTCACCGCGCTGCCACGCCCCGCTTCCAGCAACAACGGCGAGCGGCCTTGCGCCATGCTCACCAGCGCGGCGGCGATGTCGATTGCCGATACGGCGCCTTCTTGTTCGAATTGCTCCACGATAAAACGAAAACGCTGCGCCTCGCCGCTTGCGATGGCCGCCGCGATGCGCTCTTTGAACTTAGCGATGCGCTGTTGATTAGCCGCGTCGATGCTCGGCATCTGCATGTGCTCGATCGGCTGACGCGTGGCGCGCTCGATGACTCGCAGCATGTTCCGTTCGCGCGGCGAGATGAACAGAATTGCTTCGCCGCTGCGTCCGGCGCGGCCGGTGCGGCCGATACGATGCACGTACGATTCGGTATCGTAAGGCACATCGTAATTCACGACGTGACTGATCCGATCGACATCGAGTCCGCGGGCGGCGACGTCGGTGGCGACCACAATATCGATTTGTCCGCCCTTCAATCTTGCAATGGTGCGTTCGCGATGCGATTGCTGCACATCGCCGTTCAATGCTTCGACCGAAAATCCGCGCGCGCCGAGTTTTTCGGCGAGTTCCACGGTTGCCTGCTTGGTGCGGGCAAACACGAGCATCGCATCGAAAGGTTCGGCCTCGAGAATGCGCGTCAGCGCGTCGAGTTTGTGCATGCCGCTCACCACCCAATAGCGCTGGCGAGTATTGATCGCGGTGGTGGTCTTGCTCTGGATAGTAATTTCGACCGGCGAATTCAAGTGACGTTGGGCAATGCGCCTGATCGGGGGCGGCATCGTCGCGGAGAACAAGGCGACTTGTCGTTCCTTCGGCGTGCGCTCCAAAATCCATTCCACATCGTCGATGAATCCCATGCGCAGCATTTCATCGCCTTCGTCCAGGACCAGATGCGCCAATGCACTTAGGTCCAGCGTGCCGCGCTTAATATGATCCATCACGCGCCCGGGCGTGCCCACCACGACGTGAACGCCGCGTTTCAAACTTTGCAATTGCGGGATGTAACTTTGTCCGCCGTAGATCGGCAACACATGAAACCCCGGCATATGCGAGGCATACTTTTGAAACGCTTCCGCCACTTGAATCGCCAGTTCGCGCGTCGGCGTCAATATCAAAGCCTGCGGTTCGCGTTGATCCAGCTGCAGCTTGGCGAGAATCGGCAACGCAAAAGCAGCCGTCTTACCGGTGCCTGTTTGCGCCTGACCAACGACGTCCTTTCCGGCCAGCAGAGGTGGAATCGTGGCGGCTTGAATGGGTGACGGCGATTCGTAGCCCACGTCGGCCAACGCTTTGAGCACGGCATCGCCCAACAACAGATCACGAAAAGTCGTTAGCGGTGCCGCATCAAGAAAAGAATCATCAGCAACGGGAGCAGCGCGCACTTAGGACACCTCGAAGGGGGCGGCGACAAAAGAAGGGCGCCGAATTGGGGGCGCGGAGTGTACCGGCTCGTCCGTGGAATGTCCCAACTATCGCCTAGTTTGGGGCGCGCATGCGGCATGTCTGCATCGTCTGAACCGCTTTCCCTGCAATGACATAAGCGTTCGCCGTCAAATCTGATGCGACGCGTCGCGATACTTACGCCAGCCTGCGCTGCGAGCGAGAGCGTACTGGATCGGGCCGTGTGTCGTCGCACCCAGTGCATCCGCGGCATGCCAGCCCCAACGGGGATCGTCGAGAAAGCCTCGGGCGATGGCGATCATGTCGGCCTGACCGTCGCGCAAAATCGTGTCGGCTTGTTGCGCATCGTTGATCAAACCGACGGCGCGAGTCGCAATTCCCGTGGCGCGCTTGATTTCCGCGGCCAACGGAACTTGATAACCACTCGACACCGGCACGGTCACTCCGCCGACGATGCCGCCGCTCGACGCGCATGCGAAATCGGCGCCGAGCGCCTTTGCCGCGCCGACAAACGCGCAGGTTTGTTTTATGTCCCAGCCGCCATCGATCCAGTCGGTCGCCGATACGCGCAATCCCAACGGCATCGATTCCGGCAATACGGCGCGCACCGCTGCAACAATGGCGAGGGGCAACCGCATCCGATTCTCCAGCGAACCGCCAAATTCATCCGTGCGCTTATTTGCGAGCGGCGACAAAAACTCGTGATTCAGGTAGCCGTGCGCACAGTGCAATTCAATGACATCGAATCCAATTCGCACTGCGCGTTGCGCAGCTGCAACCCAAGCGGCGATCAGATGCTCGATCTCGTCGCGCAACAGAGCATGCGGGGCAGGCCAGTTGTCGGCGAATGCGAGTGCACTGGGCGCGATCGCTTGCCACGCGCCCTCTTCCGCGGTTAGCGGCGCACCGCTTTCCCAAGGACGCCGACATGAAGCCTTGCGCCCGGCGTGCGCAAGTTGAATGCCAAACTGCGTCGCCCCTGCCCAACGCCGTGCGATCGCGAGCGCCTGAGCCAAGGCCGCTTCGTTCTCGTCGCTGTACAAACCGGTGCAGCCGTGCGTGATGCGGCCGCGACGCTCGACAGCGGTGGCTTCCACTACGACGAGACCGGCGCCGGAATACCCGAGTTGCGCGAGATGTTGCTGATGCCATTCACCTACGGTGCCGTCGTCTGCGCTGTATTGACACATCGGCGCCACTACCAAGCGATTGGCGAGTGCGACGTCGCGCAGGTTGATCGGCGTGAATAACAAACTGGACATCGACGGTCTCCGCGCTGTTGATTGCCAGCGAACTCCGCGCATCATCGCACGATCCGCCGGTAGCGAGGAGCGACTGTCGTCAACGGGGTTCGCACAAATCGGCTCCAAAAAAAAGCCCGTGCACCAGCACGGGCTCGATGGAGGGGGATTATGCGTTCTTAGTTATTGACTATGACAAGCACATGCTGAGCGGTGAACGTGTTCGTCGCGCTATTGAACGTGCCTTGCGCATTGAGCGTGAAGGCGACATTTGTGCCGTTCAACGTTGTGGTCAGCGCCGCCGCAAAGTCCGCGAAGGTATTGAAATTCTCGATGCGATGCGAAGCTACATGGCCGATCGAATACAACTGCATTCCGGAAGCGGCATCCGGCACGATTAACGGAGATGCCGTGAGTTGCTTGAGATCGATATGCACGGGACCCTCTTCGATCTCATGCAACAAGCCGATATTGGGATTGGCCAGATCGAGAATCAGCTGCGTGCTGTTTTCCGTCGAGAACGGCGCGGTCGTGCCGCGTAGCCCCCAGCTAATCTCCAGTTCCGCCTTTACCGCCGAGAAATCCACCAGCGTCACAGCCGTAAAATTCGGCGGCGCGCTGCCGAAAGGCGTCACGAAACCGAACATTCGCGTCGGCGAATTCATGACCAATCCGGCAAGCGGCAGCGACTGTGTGTTGACGACATAGCTGCCCGGCTTCGCATCGGTGGCCGCACCCGTCCCTGTGCCTGCAAAGTTATAGGCGCTGACCGATCGATTGTCGAGCGTCTGCAAATTGAGCGTGACCGAGCCGGACCCGCTTGACGTGGGTGCCACCGTGCTGCTCACCACACCCCACAGAGGCGTGATATCCAAGCGCACTCGTCCGCTGGTTGCGTCGAACATTTTGCTCGATCCAGGCACGGACGAGTTCGTGGTTGCGGTCATCATGCCGAACACTTCAACTCGCTGCCCGACGGAAATGGCGCCAACGTTAAAATTGCCGCCCTGTCCTTCTTCGGTCACTACGGTGTTCGGCCCCACCGTGACGGTGCTGCTGCCGTGTCCGAATTCAAAATGACCTTCGAGATGATCAATCTCGATGCCGCGCACGGTGAACGTGTTGCCGCTGCGCGCGATCACGTCGCCGATCAAGCGATCGACACTTTTATTTTCGAGACTGGTTCCGGCTAATACGTTCGCCGCAGTAAATGTCATATCGGAAGTCTGTAACGAACCGAACGCTGCGGTCATGGTGCCCATGGGCAATGCGGCCAAGGCCGTCAAGCCGGCGGCGCCTTTAAAAGCCGTGCCATTGATCTCGTAGGTTGTCTGGGCGGTCGTATGCACGGTGACCTGGTTCATAGTCGAACTCGTGGTCATGGGCATCGTGCCCATCGACTCCATTCCTCCCATGCCTCCCATTCCCATCCCGCCGGTCGCCGTCATTTCGCCGCTCGTCATCATCGTGGTGGAAATTGCGTGGAACGGCAGCACGTTGACGACGTAGTCGCTATTCGCCGCATCGACGCTACTCAGAGAACCGCGAACGCGAATTTGTTTGTTGTCCGCGGGCATCACGCTCGCAACGACAAATGGCTGCACGGTCACTTTTGCCGTAGCGGTATTGACGGTATTGGACGCCAGTAAATTAAAGTCGAGCGCCAAGCGCGAAATCCGACCCTGCGTAATCACTAAGTGATTCTTGTTGTCGAGCTGCACATCGAGCGTCAATTGCGTGACCGCAGTGCCGTTCGCATCGACGGGCGACACGGCCAAACCGTCCGCGGTGCCGTCATCGACAATGAGCGTCGCACCGGTGTAATCGACCGTAATGCTGGCGGCGACATAATCGCCGGAAGGTATTTGCCCGACGCTGAGCACCTCCGACAAATCGACAAGCTGAGCAAAGTCGATCTGAGTGGCTTGCGGCAAGGTTTCGACAACCGCACCGTCAGCTTTCTTCAATTTGATCGAATTCACCGTCACTACATAGTTAGTGAAATCACCCTGCGCATCGGTAATCGTCACCATCGTATTGCCGGCTTCTGGAGTGTTCATCG
>Ga0209488_10003963_pt1 | contig 11704 bp, 14 predicted proteins | sample Rivendell_Oct201_8_FD_188349 | JGI IMG/M metagenome (GOLD analysis project Ga0209488, IMG submission 188349) | Vadose zone soil microbial communities from the Eel River Critical Zone Observatory, Northern California, USA -... | ecosystem: Environmental > Terrestrial > Soil > Vadose zone >...
ACTCCCGGCCGGCTCACCCCAGCCCAAGCACCTCGTGCATGTCGTACAGGCCGCGGTCCTTGCCGCTCAGGAAACGCGCGGCGCGCAGCGCCCCCAGCGCGTAGGTCGCGCGGCTGCCCGAGCGCACGGTGATTTCGACGCGCTCGCCCTCTCCGGCGAACATGACGGTGTGCTCGCCGACGATGTCGCCGCCGCGGACGGCGTGAAACCCGATCGCCTTGGGATCGCGCTCGCCGACCTCCCCTTTGCGGCCGTGAACAGAATTGCGTACCAGGTCCCTGCCGAGGGAGCGCGCGATCACCTCGCCGAACCTGAGCGCCGTGCCTGAGGGTGCGTCGGCCTTGTGCCTGTGGTGCGCCTCGATGATCTCCACGTCGTATCCGTCACCGAGCGCGCGCGCCGCAGTCTCGGCAAGCTTGAAGGCGACGTTCACGCCCGCCGACATGTTCGGTGCCAGCACGATCGCGATTCGCCCGGCCGCGGCGGCGATACGCTCGTTTTGCTGCGCGGAAAAGCCGGTCGTCCCGATCACCATGCGCACGCCTTTCTTGAGACAGTGTTCCACGTGTGCGAGCGTCCCTTCGGGCCGGGTGAAATCGATCAGACAATCTGCTCCGGCAACCGCGTTGGCCGGGTCGGACACGATCTTCAAGCCACACGATCTCCCGGCAAGCTCCCCTGCGTCCCTGCCGACGGCGGGGCTTCCGGGCGCCTCCAGCGCCCCGGCGAGCTTCAAATCCTCCGACCTGAGGATCATCTCGATCAGGGTGCGGCCCATGCGGCCGCCCGCGCCGGCGACGGCGAGCTTCACTGTTCGGTTCTTTCCGGGGCCGCGGCGGCCACGACGTCTCCTTCGACGCGCTTCAGCTTCCCGGCATCGAAGAACACCGCGATGCGGCGATACTCGATCTCGCTGCTGTTGGCGCGCTGGCGCATGAAGACGTAGTCCCAGCGCTCTTCATGGAATATGTCGCTCACCAGAGGCGTGCCGAGAACGAAGCGCACCTGATCGCGCGTCAAGCCGGGCTTGAGCTGCGCGACCATTTCCTGGGTCACGTAGTTGCCCTGCTGGACCTCGATCCGGTAGGGGGTGAGGCTGGGCGCGAGATCGCACCCCGCTGCGAGGAACGACAACGCCAAGATCAGCATTCGCGGCACGATTGGGTGTCTTTCCCCGGAGACAAAACGCTATATCATAGCGGAAACAGGCCTTCTCCCCGACGCGGATATTCTTTCGTGACCAACGTCCACGACTTGAAGACCATAGGCCTGAAGGCCACGGGTCCGAGGCTTCGAATTCTCAAGCTTTTCGAGAGCAGCAAGGTGCGCCACCTCTCGGCGGAGGACGTCTACCGGATCCTCATGACCGAGGGATTGGACGTGGGTCTTGCCACCGTGTACCGGGTCCTCACCCAGTTCGAGCAGGCCGGCATCCTCCAGCGCCATCATTTCGAGTCCGGCAAGGCGGTGTTCGAGCTGAACGAGGGCACGCATCACGACCACCTCGTGTGCATCCAATGCGGACGCGTCGAGGAGTTCTACGACGCCGAAATCGAAAAGCGCCAGGTGCGCGTGGCCAAGGAACGCGGCTTCGCGATCCGCGAGCATTCGCTGCACCTGTACGCGGACTGCACCAAGCCCAATTGCCCGCACCACCGGGCCCGCTCGAAAGCCTAGGGCGGCTGGATTCCGTCGGCTGCCTTTCAGCGCGCCGAGGGAGAATCTATTTCTGATACTTGAACGACAGCAGCACCCGCGTGCGGTAGGCCGCCACCTTGCCGTTTTCGATCTTCAAGTCCTGCTTCACCACCTCCGCGACGCGCAGGTCGCGCAAAGTCTTGGACGCAGTCTCTACCGCTCTCTTTGCCGCGTCCTCCCACGAAGTCGGGCTGGTTCCAATCACTTCGGTGATTCTGTAGACTCCGTCGGCCTTGGCCATCGTTTGGCTCCTTTAACAAGTGTGGCGTTTGCGGATAATACTCCTCCGACCGATTGCGGCAGCTCGATCGGAGTGAGTGTTCGAAGGGCCGACAAAAGATGGACATGATTCTGTGGCGGCACGCCGACGCCGAGAACGGCAGCCCCGATTCGGCGCGAAAGCTCACCGAGCGCGGCAGGGAGCAGGCGAGACGCGTCGCCGCCTGGCTCGAACCCCGCCTGCCCCGGGGCTGCGAAATTCTGGTCAGCCCGGCCGCGCGGGCACAGCAGACCGCTCTGGCGCTCGGTGTGCCGTTCGTGACTTCACCGGCGGTCGGCACCGACGCGCGCGCCGGCGACATCATCGCCGCGGCCCAGTGGCCGGCACGTTCCGGCGCGGTACTGATCGTCGGACATCAGCCGACGCTGGGTCGCGTTGCGGCGATGCTGCTCTCGGGCGCTGAGGCCGACTGGGATGTCGGCAAGGGCGCGTTGTGGTGGTTCCAGCACAACAACGACGGCGAGACTACCTTATTCGCCGCCATCGACCCCCAGATCGCCTGAGCCCCTGCCGACCAGGGCAAGGCCTGCGTCAAAATCCATAATGCATGCGCGCCGAAACCACGGTTACCGGGCCGCGGTCGGCGTTGTATGCGGGATTGCCGATGCGCTGCAGATCGAACGAAACCCGGGCATTTTTTAAGACGCTTAGGCTGTAAAACGCCTCAACGACGGCCTCTGGGCGGTAGTTGAGTCGGCCGTCCCCGATGAAAAATCCGAGACCGCCGGCAGCGAGGTAGTTGCGGTGCTCGGCCGACAGCCTATTGCGAACAAAGGCGATGCCAAAGGTATCCTGTGCCCGGCCCTTGAACGATAGGCCTCCCGATACCGAGCCGTCGATCTCCGTAAACGCGTAGGTTTCGGTCCGCCCGTCGGCCCAGCTTGCCCGGCCGAACACGCCCACATCGGATGAAATCGCCTGCTCGAAGTTGATGCCAAACCCCCGCTTGACCTGCTCGCCGGTACGCACGGCATCGATGTCGGGCGTCCCGCCCGTCTGGGCCGCCAGGTCGAGCGCATCCTGGTATCGGGCCATCCTCGCCCGATTGCGAAAAGCGAGCAAGCGCAGCTTGCCCGGCTGCCCGCCGACGGTGTGCGCGCGCTCGATCTCGATCTGGTCGCCGTAATGCTTGAGGATCCGCGAGTCGAGGGGAAGTTGGTTCGGTTCTTTAGGCTGGATGAACCTTCCCGCCCGGAACGCCCAAGGGTCGTGAAAATACTCGAGCGCGAGCCCCCAGGAATATCCGCGCGCATCGGCGGCGTAGTCGTAAGCGCCGTGGGTCATCAACGACCAGTTCAGGAACTGCGTGCGCGGGTCGTGGCTGTAGGCGTTGTCGTCGAAAAGATCCAGCACCGAAAGATTCCCGACGGTCAGTACCAATCGGCGCCGGTCTATGCTACCGGCAAGTTGATTGGCATCCGATTCGACGTTTTCCTTCCCGCCGCCGAATCCCCAGGTCTGTCGGGCGAAAAGGCGCGCGCGATATAGAGTCGGATCCGGACCCGTAATGCGCGCGATCTCGCCATTGGTGAACCCGCCCAGCCCGGTAAGCCGCGACAGCGGCACACCTTGCGCGACTTCCGGATCGAAATAAAGCTCTCCTCCGCTCCAAGTGCGCGTACCCAGCGCCGCGGTCGCGGTAAACGAATAGCTTTTTTCGCGGCTCGGAGAAAGGCTGTTGACGCCGGAATAAGCGGCGTCGAATGGGGATTTTCGTTGCCAAACATACGTCGCCTGGAACTTGGCGCCGCTCGCTTCTTCCTGCGCTTCCTGCGCGTGGCCGATGTGCGCGACCAGGAGCATGCCCGCAATAAGGAAGCTCGATCGGAACCGGTCCCGTCGCACCGGCCGCATGCTAGCAGTTCACCACCTGCAGAACAATTCGACGGCGGCTCGGCGATGCTTTCAAGCGCCCGGCGCGTCCCTCTAGCCCGGCCTGGCCAGATCGCCGACGAGCCAGATCAACGCAACCCCCAGCGCGATCAGCACCACCTGCTGGGCCGTGGCGCGCAGCTCAGGACGCCGGTGCAGCCCGGGTATGAGATCTGCGACCGCAACGTAGATCATGCTGGCGGCGGCGAGCGCGAGCACCGTGCCGATCCATTCCTGCGCGGCGCGCAGCGTAAAATACGCGAGCAGCGCTCCGACCAGCATGGCGAGGCTCGACAGCAGGTTGAGCGCCAGCGCCGCGAGCTTGCTGTAGCCCGAGTGCAGGAGAATGACGAAGTCGCCGATTTCCTGCGGAATCTCGTGCGCGATGATCGCCAGCGCGGTGACCATGCCGAGCTCGGTGCTCTGGAGGAACGCGGCCGCGATCAGGATGCCGTCGACGAAATTGTGAAAGCCGTCGCCGATGATGATCATCAGGCCGCTGCGGCCGCGATCGTTCGGCTCGGCGTGATTATCGTGGGCCTCGCAGTCCTCGATGTGACAGTGGCGCCACAGCACCAGCTTCTCCAGCACGAAGAATCCGAGGATGCCGGCGAGCACCGTGGCAAACAGCGCCTGTAGATTGCCGGTGCTTCCGATCGCATGGGGAAGGATCTCCAGGAATACCGCTCCCAGCAGGGATCCGATCGCAAAGCTCACCAGCGCCGGCACCCAGCTCGCGGGGGCGGACAAGGCGAACAGCGCCGCAATCGCGATGCTGATCACCCCGCCCGCGACGGTCGCCGCGGAGATCCACGCAAGCGTAGCCACGCGCTAGCTCTCTTCCAGCCAGACGAGGCTCGCCATTCTGCCGGTGTTTCCGTCGCGGCGGAAGGAAAAAAACCGCTCGTCGCCCGCGGTGCAGAATCCCCCGCCGTGGACTTCGGCGACGCCCACCGCCTCGAGCCGCTGGCGCGCGAGCGCATAGAGATCGGCGAGGTACTTTCCGTTCTGCCGCGAAACAAATGCCGCCGCCGCATCGGGATCTTTGCCGACGAAGGCCCGGCGGACGTCCTCGCCGACTTCGTAGTTGCGCGGTCCGATCCCCGGCCCGATATAGGCGATGAGGTCTTGCGGGGACCCGTCCATCGCGCGCACGACGCTCTCGATGATCCCTGCAGCAAGCCCGCGCCAGCCGGCGTGAGCGATCCCCACGGTGTTGCCGGCGCGGTCGCTGAGCAGGACCGGCAGACAGTCTGCGGTCAGCACCGCGCAGACCGAGCCTGCGGCGCGAGCTACGGCCCCATCGGCTTCGGTGTCCGGCGTCGCCTTCGCGGCGTCGACCACGACCGTCCCGTGCACCTGCTTCATCCACGCGGGCTCCGCGGGCAGGCACGCCCTCAGGATGGCGCGGTTGCGCGCGACGCGCTGCGGGTCATCGCCGACGCGGGCGCCCAGATTGAGGCTTGCGAAATCACCCGAGCTTACCCCGCCGGCGCGCGTGGTGATGAGCGCGCGCACCCGTCCGGCCGCCGGCCAGACCGGAATAATCCAGTCGGGGTGCGGCGCTGTGCTCACTCGAGCGAGTCCAGGAGCGCCTGGAAATCTTCGGGAAGGGGCGCGGTGAAGCGCCTGCGCGCGCCGGAAACCGGGTGTGAAAACTCGAGCCGGACAGCGTGCAACGCCTGGCGGTGAAGCTGCACAGCTTGCGATTTTCCCCGCCGCTTGCCGCGGTAGGTCGGGTCGCCGAGCAACGGATGGCCGAGCGACTGCATGTGCACGCGGATCTGGTGCGTCCTGCCGGTGGCGAGGGTGCATTCGAGCAAGCTGGCATCGGCGAAGCGCCTTGCCACCTTGTATCGAGTCAGGGCAGGCCTGCCGCCGCTCACTACAGCCATGCGTATACGGTTACGCGGGTCGCGTCCGACGGGCGCCGCAATTTCCCCGTCCGACCCCACCACCCCCTGCACTACCGCGAGATATTCGCGCTTTACCGTTCGGGCCTGCAGCTGCCGAACCAGATCGGTCTGCGCCTGCAAAGTCTTCGCCACGACGAGCAGCCCGCTCGTGCCCTTGTCGAGCCGATGCACGATGCCGGCCCTGGGAATCGCCGCGAGCTGCGGTGAATGGTGCAGGAGCGCGTTGAGGAGCGTCCCCCGCCAGTTGCCGCTGCCCGGATGAACCACCAGCCCGGCCGGCTTGTCGATCACCAGCACGGCCTCGTCTTCGTGGACGATGTCCAGGGCAATGCGCTCGGCGCGAAACGCAGTCTCCGCCGTGCCGGCCTGCGCGCGGATATCGACGCGCTCGCCGCCCCAGATCTTCTGCTTGGGCTTGGCGGCGCGCGAATCGAGGCTGACGTGCCCCTCCCTGAGCCATTTCTGCAGGCGGTTGCGCGAATGCTCGGGAAACATCCGGGCAAGAGCCTTGTCCAGGCGCAGTCCCGCAAGAGTCTCGGGAACGCGTCGGGTCACGCTCTCCACGGTATAATTTCCGCCTTCATCGGCGCGGTCCATCATGAAACGTAGTGTAGCTTTATTCGCATTGCTGCTGGCGGCCTGTTCCTTCCTCGACAAGCGCGACCCGAGCTCCGGCTGGTCGGCCGCGAAGCTCTATCAAGAAGCGAAGGAGTCGCTGGACAGCGGGCAGTACGACCTCGCGATCAAGCATTATGAAACACTCGAGGCGCGTTTCCCCTACGGGCGCTACTCGCAGCAGGCGCAGCTCGAGATCGCCTACGCGTACTACAAGCAGAACGAGCAGGCATCCGCGGTCGCGGCGGCCGACAGGTTCATCAAGCTGCATCCCAACCACCCCAGCGTGGATTACGTGTATTACCTGAAGGGCCTGGTCTACTTCAACGAAGACCTCGGTCTGTTCGGCAAGGTGTCCGGCCAGGACCGGACTGAGCGCGATCCCAAGTCCGCCCGCGAGTCATTCGACGCGTTCAAGGACCTGGTGCAGCGTTTTCCGGAAAGCAAGTACACGCCGGATGCGCTCGCTCGCATGAAGTACCTCGTCAACGCGCTCGCCGCGCACGAGGTCCACGTCGCCCGCTATTACATGAAGCGGGGCGCGTACGTCGCCGCGGCGAACCGCGCCCAATACGCGCTGAAAAACTACCCGCAGGCCCCGGTCCAGGAAGAGGCGCTGCTCATCATGGTCCGGGCCTACGACGTGCTCGGCATGCCGGAGCTGCGCGACGATGCCGAGCGGGTGTTGAGAAGAAATTTTCCCGAAAGCGCGCGCTTGAAGAGCCTGCTCAGCCAGCTCGCCCGCTGACGACGGAACGCGAGCCGTCTTCCGCACTCGCGAGCGCCTCGCCGGGCGCCTTCCGGGAGGCGGCAATAAAGAGCAGAACCTGGTCGAGCTCGCGCGCAAGCTTCATCGGCGGCAGGCTGGCAAGGATGCGCCGGCCATACGGCCTGGAAAACAGCCTCGGGTCGCAGATGACGAGCACGCCCCGGTCGGTTTCGTCGCGGATCAGCCTGCCGGCGCCCTGTTTCAGCGAAATAACCGCCTGCGGCAACTGGTAATCCAGGAAGGGGTTGCGGCCCTCGCGCTCGAGCGACTCGAGCCGCGCCGCGAGCACCGGATCTTCGGGCGGCGCAAACGGCAGCTTGTCGATGACGACAAGCGAGAGCGCCTCGCCGCGCACGTCGACGCCCCCCCAGAAGCTCGCCGCCCCGACCAGGACCGCGTTCCCGAGCCGGCGAAATCGCTCGAGCAGCTCGCTGCGTGGGCCTTCGCCTTGGATCAGCAGGGGTAATCCCAGCCCCTGCCGCCGGAATTCTTCCCGCAACAATTCGTGCGCCCGCCGCATTGCCCGCAAAGCAGTGAACAGGAGAAAAGCGCGCCCGCCGCTCGCCCGGATCAACGGAAGCGAGGCCGCGATGACGGCGCGCGTGTGCTCGTCGCTGTTCGGGTCCGGGAGCTTTTTCGGAACGTAGAGCAGAGCATGACCGGCGTAATCGAACGGGCTGTCCCAGCACGCAGTGCGGGCGTCGTCCAGCCCCATCCCGCTTAGATAATGGCTGAAATCGCCGCCGACGGCGAGCGTCGCCGAGGCGAAGATCCAGGCGCGGGGGTGGCCGTCGAGCTGCCTGCGGAAAACGCCGGCGACGGAAAGCGGCGTGGCGTTCAGCTGAAGCGAGTGGCTGAACACTTCCACCCAGCGAACGCAATCGGCGCGGCTGTCGTCGCGCCAGCGTCCGAGCAGGGCCTGCGCCTCCCTCGCGCGGTCGGCGCAGCGTGCCAGACCCTCGCTGCGCTCGGCGAGCGGCTCGAGCGCAGCGCACAAGGACCCGAGCGCGGAATCGAGTGAGGCGAGCGCGTCGGAAAATCCGCGATTTCGCCCGACCGATGCCGCGGAGAAGCGCGTACCTTCGCCGGAGAGTGCGAGGCGCAGATCGCGCGCCGCCTTGTCCAACGCGGTAATGAGCCGCGGAGGCTCCGCCATGTCCTTCGCGCCCACGAGGGCTTCGGCGCGGGCGTCCCGCGCGAGCTCGACGAGTTGGCCCGTGGAAAGGGTCTCGCCGAAGAACAGCGTAGCCGTCTCCGGCAGCTGGTGCGCCTCGTCGAAGATCACGGTATTGCAGGCGGGCAGGAGCTCCGCCATGCCCTCGTCCTTGAGCACGACATCGGCGAAGAACAAATGGTGGTTGACCACGACGAGGTCCGCGGCGAGCGCCTCGCGCCGCGCGGCCATCACGAAACAGTCGCGAAACTTCGGGCATGACTGCCCCAGGCAGTTTTCCCGGGTCGAGGTGGCAAGGCCCCAGGCGGGAGCGTCCTCCGGCACGTCGGCAAGTTCGCTCTTGTCCCCGGTGCGCGTGACGCGCGCGAAGCGCGCGATTCGCTGCAGGTCGGCTGCGGCCCCGCGGCCGGGCGGCCCGCCCTCCGCCAGGTTGCGCTCCAGATGATAGTGGCACACGTAGTTGGCGCGGCCCTTGAGCAGGGCCGTGGTCACCGGAACCTTGAGCGCGTCGCGCACCGTCGGCAGATCGCGGTGATAGAGCTGGTCCTGAAGCGTCTTGGTGCCCGTCGAGATGATGACCTTGCCGGCCGAGAGCAAGGCGGGCACGAGATAGGCGAAGGTCTTGCCGGTGCCGGTGCCCGCCTCACAGACCAGCGCGGCGTTGTCGCGGATCGCCTCGGCGACGCGCATCGCCATTTCCACCTGCTGCGATCGCACGCGATATTCGGAGATTTTTGCGGCGAGCGGGCCGTCCCGGCCGAAGACCGCCTCGAGCCGTTCCTGCATTCCCCCGACGGGGTTTGTTGATTTCTTCACCTTGACCGAGCCTGATTTTCGGAGTTCCAGGCAATATAACGTCGAACTTTCAATAGGGATATCGTATTGTCGAAATGTTGCAAGGCGGGCGAAGCTGGCCTTTACAACAGGTCCTTCATGGTCTAAGGTACTTGAATTATGCGCTGCAACTACTTGTTTTTCAGCGTTTTGATTCTTTCTGGTTGTGGTTTTTCGCCCTCGAGGGACCCCTCGGCCCCCGCCCGCAGCCCGGAGATGGTATTTCAGGCGCTGGCGGTCGCCGGCGTTCCGTACCGGCGTGGCGGAGAATCCCCCGGGAGCGGCTTCGACTGCAGCGGACTGGTGGCTCACGTCTATCGGGAAGCATTCGGCATCCAGCTGCCGCATAACGCCCGGGCGCAAAGTCGGATCGGCAGGCCGGTGAGCTCATCCGAGCTCGCTGCGGGCGACCTCGTCTTCTACAACACCGAGCGCCCGTACTCCCACGTCGGGATCTATCTTGGCGACAACCGCTTCATCCACGCGCCCCGGCCCGGCGCGGCAGTGCGTGTGGAAAACATGCGCACTGACTATTGGGTGAGGCGCTTCAACGGAGCGCGGCGAATCTCCCTCTCCGAGTAGCTGACCGACTCGTTTTCCCCCGGTGGCCTCCTGCCGGACCGCGTCCCCGCAAGCCCCCGCGTTTGACAGACTCAATGAGAATCACTATCATTCGCGTTTCATTTCTTGCCAGCAAAGCGGCCCGTGTCCAACCCCCTGTATTGGTCGAATTACGTGTGGATTTTGGGGCTGCTCGCCTGGGCGCCCTCCTATGCGCAGGACCTGTCTTTCACGCTGACCATCCAGGATCACAGGTTCAAACCGTCGGAGCTTCAGGTCCCGGCGGGCAAGCGTTTCAAGCTTCTTGTGAAAAATCTCGATGCGACCGCCGAAGAATTCGAAAGTCACGACCTCAAGCTGGAAAAAGTCATCCCCGGCAAGAGCGAAGCGACCCTGACCGTGAGGCCGCTCAAGCCGGGAACTTACAAGTTCGTCGGCGAGTTCCACGAAAAAACCGCCCGAGGCGGCATCATCGCAAAGTAGCCGCCCCGGAATCACCGTGCTCGCCACAGCCGTCATCGTCCTGCGCGAAGTGCTCGAGGCCGCACTGGTGGTCAGCATTGTTCTCGCCGCCACTCGCGGGGTGCTCGGCAGGGGCGCGTGGGTTACCTACGGGATTGTCGGTGGAACGCTCGGCGCGCTGGGGGCGGCCGCATTCGCCGATGTGCTTGCCGCCGCCGCATCGGGCCTTGGCCAGGAAATCTTCAACGCGACGGTGCTGTTCGTCGCGGTGGCGATGCTCGGCTGGCACAACGTGTGGATGACCCGGCACGGCCGCGAAATGGCCGCGAGCCTGAGTTCGGTAGGGACGGCAGTGCGTTTGGGGGCCAAGCCCTTGTATGCGCTGTCCATCGTGGTGATGCTCGCGGTTCTGCGCGAAGGATCGGAGCTCGTCCTGTTCCTCTACGGCATCGCCTCCGCCGGCCCCGGGCAATCGACGCAGCTCGCCGGAGGGTTCGCGCTCGGGCTGGTCTGCGGCGTCGCGCTTTCGGTCGGCATGTATCTGGGCCTGCTGCGCGTGCCCGCCAGGCGCCTTTTCACCGTCACCGGCTGGTTGATCCTGCTGCTTGCCGCCGGCATGGCTGCCCAGGGAGCAGCCTACCTCGTGCAGGCAGACATTCTGCCGGCGCTGGGCGAAACCATCTGGGATACCTCGCAAATACTGCCCGACGACAGCATCATCGGGAAACTGATGCACACCCTGGTCGGGTACACGGCCCGGCCCTACGGGATCCAGCTCGGCTTCTACGCCGCCACGCTGGCCGTGCTGCTCGTTCTGATGAAGCTCTTCGCGCACGGCGGGGAACCCGCCCGACGCCCCGTCGCGCAGTCGGACGGCTGAATTCAGCCGGTCTGCAGTTCGAAGATAACCGGGACGTCCACCGTAAACTCGCGCCCGCGCGACGCAGCCGGGAGCGGGGCCAGAGGTTCGCCTCTTCACCATGTCGAGCGCCTGATCATCGAGGATCTGGTAATTGCTCGAAGTCTTGATGCGATGCGCCGACGCACGCGAGCAGCGCCCGCTGCTGCGCGTCGTGGTGGAACAGTGCGGCTTTGCCGTCGGGAATCAGCATTGCGTCAAATCGGCGGAGATTTGAGATGTACTGGCGGAGAGGTGTCCGCTGCGGCTCTAGCTAAGATGATAAGACGGAAAGAAACTTTCTTGCTGGGCTTCTGTACCCACATCGCTACCCACACTCGACCTGTGGTGATAGAGAACAGGATTGAGTTGGAAAGGCGCCACCACGCCAGCAAGGCTTTTTCCATCGAGCATCAACATTGCCGCGCCGGGCGACGGCGGCGCGTCAAAATATAGGCAACTGGCTAGCTAGCTCGGGAGCAGGCGGACAGTCTCTGAGAGCAAGTCGAGGAGCGCGCGCACTGCCGGAACCATTCCGCGCCGCGACGGGAAAACAGCGTGCACGATTCCGACGTGACCCTTGAGCGACGGCAGCAGTCGGATGAGCGCGCCGCCCTCCAAATCG
>Ga0209488_10003964_pt1 | contig 11704 bp, 6 predicted proteins | sample Rivendell_Oct201_8_FD_188349 | JGI IMG/M metagenome (GOLD analysis project Ga0209488, IMG submission 188349) | Vadose zone soil microbial communities from the Eel River Critical Zone Observatory, Northern California, USA -... | ecosystem: Environmental > Terrestrial > Soil > Vadose zone >...
GGATTCGCGCTGGTCGACATGCGTCAACGCAAGCTGCTCAAGCGCTTCGTGGGCACTCCCATGCGGCGGGGAGATTTTCTGCTGGCGCTGCTGTCGAGCCGCCTGGTGCTGATGATGATTGAAATCGGATTGCTGTTGACACTCGGTGTCATCGTGTTTCACATGAAAGTTCTGGGATCGATCTTCGCCATCATACTGCTGGGTTCCGTGGGAGCGATGTGCTTCGGAGGAGTTGGCCTATTGACGGCGAGCCGGGCTCAGAAAATCGAAAGCGTAAGCGGGCTCATGAATTTGGTGATGATGCCCATGTGGATTTTCTCTGGAGTGTTCTTCTCGTATGAGCGCTTTCCGGCGGCGATTCAACCGCTGATCAAGGTATTGCCGTTGACCGCTCTAAACGATGCGCTGCGAGCCAGCATTCTTGAAGGCACGCCGTTGATCCATCAGTGGCCGCGCCTGCTGGTAATGGGGTTGTGGGGTGGGATCTCGTTCGTGCTGGCGCTCAGGTGGTTTCGGTGGACTTAGTAGCCTCCGAAGCCTCGACCTCGTTCGCAAGATTTGGGAGAAGTTACGAACGAGGCCGGCTGCGGTGCTTGCGAAAGCATTTCTCTACTTACGTCTTGACTAGCTTGGCGGCAGCCTTTCGGACTTTCGCCCAGCGTAGTCTCTGCGCTTCGGCAATTCGCCTGCGGGCATCTTTGCTCAAGGTACGGCCTGTGCTTTTGAGCTTTTTCCCGCCGGCATGACCGAGAGCATCGAGTGCTTTCCCCACTTGTCCCATCTCTCGTTCGAGACGGGAGTACTCTTTCCGCAGGGAAGCAACCACTTTGTTCATCATCATTGATACCCCCTTGCAGGTAAGGCTAACACGAGAGGACTGCAACGAGAGTCCTTAGTGCTCAGTTACTGCATGATGATGCGATATCGGAAAGCTAATGTTGCGAAGCGGGTGCGGGTTGGGAACCACATAGCGCTGGGCTGCGCGTTGTTATTAACTAGCGCTTATAGTAGATAGGAAACGCGGAGCCTGCCGGGCTTTCGTCGCTTGCTCGAAAGCAAAAGCCAGACGGATCAGAGTCGGTTCGCTCCAGGCACGTCCAAAGAAAGAGATTCCCACGGGCAAGCCGGAAATAAATCCCGCAGTTACATTAATGTTCGGATAGCCCGCCACCGCTGCGGCATTCGAGCTTCCGCCGGCGAAATGGTCGCCCGTGACCAGGTCGGTGATCCAAGCCGGGCCACCTGTGGGAGCGACAATGGCGTCGAGATGGAACTTATCCATGGTGGCGTCGATGCCCTCGGTGCGGGCAAGTCGGTGGTTCTTCTCCACAGCCTCCAGATAAGCTTTCTCAGTGAGCGGACCCTTGCCTTCCGATTTCACAAATAAGTCCTGGCCAAAGTATGGGAGTTCTTTCTGCCGATTGCGCTCATTGAAGTCGATGATGTCTTTCAATGTCCGAACGGGAGCGTTGGGACCCAGGCGAGCAAGATAGGCATTCAGGTCGGCCTTCAATTCGTACATAAAGACTAATAGTTCGGTTTCATCGAACTTGCCCAGAGTTTCAATCTCTGCCGGATCAAGCAGCGTAGCTCCCTGTTTCTTCATGGCATCGAGAGACTGGTCCATGAGGGCGTCGACGGCATCGTTGAAGCCGAAGTATTTTCTGGCCACGCCGATGCGTGCGCCCTTAAGGCCATTGGGATCGCAGAACTGTGTGTAATCCGTGTAAGACTTGCCGATACTCGCCGCTGTAGCCGGATCTCCCGAGTCAACTCCGGTTAGCACGCCCAGCAGGGTCGCCGCATCACGAATGGTGCGGCACATCGGGCCGGCGCCGTCTTGCGTGTGAGAAATGGGAATAATTCCGTTGCGGCTTACCAGGCCAACGGTGGGCTTGATTCCGGCCAGCCCGTTCGACGACGACGGGCAGACGATCGAGCCGTCCGTCTCGGTGCCGATCCCCACGGCGCACAGGTTAGCGGATATTCCCGCCCCGGTACCGGAACTCGAGCCGCAAGGATTGCGGTCGAGCGCGTAAGGGTTCTTGGTCAGGCCGCCTCGCCCGCTCCACCCGCTGGTGGAATGGCTGGAACGAATATTCGCCCACTCGCTGAGATTAGTCTTGCCCAGGATCACTGCTCCGGCGCTACGAAGTCTTTGCGCTACGTAAGAATCTTGCAAGGGCTTGGAGCCGAGCAGGGCCAGCGACCCGGCGGTGGTCATCATCTTGTCAGCGGTATCGATGTTGTCTTTGATCAATACGGGAATGCCGTGCATGGGCCCGCGCGGACCTTTTTCCTTCCGCTCCCGATCGAGCCCATCGGCAATCGAGAGAGCGTCGGGATTCAGTTCGATGATGGCGTTGATAGACGGTCCGTGTTTGTCAATTTCACCGATGCGCGCCGAGTACTTTTCGACTAGCGAATGAGCTGTGAACTTTCCGGACTTCATTCCATCCTGTAGGTCTGCGATGGTGATTTCGTCAAGTTCGAAAGCCTTGACGCCGCTACCTGGAACCTCGGGAGCAATTTCACGTGCGGCCCCCAGCGCGGGGTACAGCGGGATCAGGGTCGAGGCTGCGCCACCGCACAATGCAGTTTTCAGAAACAAACGGCGGTTGGCGGCAAGTTTCACACCTTTTCGCGGCATGGTCGACGATATCCTTTATGAAGGGAATAGTGGCAAATCGCAACGGAACATAGTAATGCATCGTAATGCATCCGGTCGGAATCCTGCGCAGATTCATCCGGCAAAGAGCCGGAGATCAGAAAGGTTTAGACCCGATTTGGTTAGGCACGTTTGTTGTTTGTTTGTGATCTTCTGGCCGATTTGGCAGGCTGCTTCTTCACCGCAGCCAAAAGATGTTGCACATCGTCGTAGGGATTGTAGATTTCGTCGGGATACCACGCGCCCGCGAAGAGGTCTCCTTGCCTTGCGACCGTGCAGCGCTGCACATGAACGCTATCGACGAAGGAGTGCTTGAGTTGAGGCGCTCCCCAGTCGCCCCCCCAGATCAGGCCGCAGCTCTGCGCGAGTTGACCCAGGAAAGTGAAATCTCCCTTCCAGCAGGGTTCTCCCCCCACGGAGCGAACGATGTCGCAGGCCAAGCCGTAGTGATGCACGCCGACGGTTCGAAGTTTGGATGCTCCGCCATTGAAAAGCTCCTGTTGGCGGTCCTGACTGCGATATGTTTCGTAGATCATGACTTCAATTCCCATTTGCTGGGCTGAAGCCAAAAGACGGTCCACTAACTGTCTTGTCATCGGTTCCAGCAAGGAAGGATCGGCAACGCGGGCGGACGAGGCGAAGCGTGCATCTTTTGTGATTACGTCGGAGTAAAAGCTTCCCATAACCCACACCTCATGGTGTCCAGCTGCGAGCGGATCACGAAGTCGTCGTTGTCTTGTTCTGCCTTTGGAGTGACGAGTGCCTCAAGCTAACACGAAAAAATCGAATGTCCAGTGCAGAAGCATGAAAGTAAAAATAAAACGGTTGCTCGTTTCATAATGGAACCCTGCGTCGATCCAAGGGTGAGGATATCCGTATCAGTGTTTGAACCACCGGCGAGCGTGAGCAACGGGACTGACAAGACCGACTCAGCTCCCCACATACTGCGCGTACAAGCTACGCGCGATTCCAGTATCAGTCGTTCCCTTGATGATCGCCCGCCCATCGGGAAACAGCGTCATCTCGTAGGGCTCACGCCAGAACTTCAGCACAAATTCGTTGTGCCGTACCATGCCATGGGTCTCCAGCCGGCGCTGCATTTCGGCAAAGTCGATGGGCCGGGCGCGCTCATGGATCTGCACCGAGTTCCGCCCGCACATCGTGATATGCGGGCGCCCTTCGCCCGCCAGATGCACAAAATCTCTCTCTCCGCACGTTCGGCAACCCGCCCGCGGATAACCCGCCGCAATCTCTGCCTGCTCATTTTTCCACACATCGAAGGACCACAGCGTTTTCCGCAACCGCTCAATTGCCTCGCCCCCAACCAGCATCTTCAGCGCTTCCGTCGCCGCGATCGAGGCCACCATGTTCACGGCGGAATTCAAAATGCCCGAGGTTTCGCAGGTTTCCACCATCCCTCCGGGCGCGTCCGGGAAAATACACGACAGGCACGCAGTCCGGTTGGGCAACACATTCAAGCTCACCCCGTAACTGCCCACCGCCGCTGCATAAATCCACGGGATAGTATTCTTTACCGCGTAATCATTCACCAAATACCGCGTCTCGAAATTGTCAGTGCCATCTAAGATTACGTCCATTTCATCAAGTAACGCATTAACAGTTGCGGGCGTCACGTCGTCGACTCGTGCCTCGGCTACAATCTCAGAGTTAAAGGCCGCGATTTTCCGGGCCGCGGCCACAGCTTTCGGCAAGGACTCGGCCGCATCCCGCTCGTCGAACAGAGACTGGCGCTGCAGATTGCTCGCCTCAACGTAGTCCCGGTCGATAATGCGCAACGTCCCTACGCCGGCGCGCGCCAGCAAAGATGCCACTGCCGAGCCGGTCGCACCGCAGCCTACGATCGCAACTCGTCCCGCAGCGAGCCGGAGCTGGCCCTCCGCTCCAATCCCGCGAAACAGAATCTGCCGCGAGTACCGTTCCTCGAACTTCTCTTTCTCCGTGCCCTGCCTCAAGGAGGTCACCAGTTTCTTCCTGTAAAACCTTTATTATAGAAGTTTAGAGTGTTTCAGCCGCCAGAATGCAGCAGACAACATAGCCCTTCCGCGCTTCATCGAATGCAGGCCACGGGCCAAGGACACTATTTGCTGAGACGGTACGCGTCGTTCGTCATATTGATCTTTGCACCGCTCCGACCGGTCGCCCTTGCCGGCACGGCGGCCGGGGCCATTCCGCATCCACTTCGGCAGTCGCAGGCCGAACCTTCTACAGCTCTGGCCTCCATAACGGCTTACACCGGACGCTTCGTCCAATCCGTCGAACTGCCCGGAGTGCCAGATAGCGAGCACCTGCTGCAAATGCTCCCACAGAAATCGGGCGAGCCGCTCGATCGCGATCAGGTGCGCGATAGCATCCGTGTCCTCTATGCCACCGGTCGTTTCTCGGACATCCAGGCAGAAGTTAGTCCATCCGGCTCGGCGGTTCGGCTCACATTCACCACTTCGTTCAATTTCTTTGTCGGCGCCATCGACGTGGAAGGCGCGCCCAGCCATCCCAACTATAACCAGATCGTCAATGCATCCAAGTTCCAGCTCGGCGAACTTTACACTCTCGACAAACGTGACCGCGCCCTCAAGAACATCCGCCAGCTCATGCAGGAAAACGGCTACTATCGCGCGAGGGTTACCGCCGAAAGCACTTCCAATCCAGCTACTCAGCAGGTCAGCATTCTCGTTCACATTACTCCGGCGGAATCCGCCCACGTAGGGGAAGTCAAGGCTACCGGTAGCTCAGCCTTCTCCCAGCAGTTGCAAGATATCGCCAAAATGCATACAGGAGATCGTGTTACCGCGGCCCGCGTCACCAATTCTCTCCAGCGCTTACGCAAGAAATTTAAAAAGCAGCATCGTATTCTGGCTCAAGCTTCCATTGCTGAGCAGAAATACAACCCGTCAACCAACGCCGTCGACTATACCTATCTGATCGAGCCCGGGCCCGTCGTCGTTATTTACGCTAAGGGCTTCCACATTAGCCGCGGTGCGCTGAAAAGAGAAATCCCAGTCTACGAGGAAAATGCTCTGGATGACGACCTTCTGAATGAAGGTCAGCGCAATCTGCTCGACTATCTGCAAAGCCGTGGGCACTTCGACGCCACCGTAGAATTCCGCAAGGAAACCGCTCCCGACACGCTTCGCGTCATCTATAGCATCAATCCCGGCGATGTACACAAATTCGAACTTATCGATATCACGGGAAACAAGTATTTCACCCGGCAAATGATTCGTGTGCGCCTTCGCATTCAACCCGCCGGCCGGGTATTTTCGCATGGACGCTACAGTGGAGCCTTACTCAAAAGCGATGTCGACGCTCTTCAGGCCTTGTATGTCTCCAACGGATTTCGCCAGGCCAAGATTCAGACCAAAGTGGAAGACAATTATCAAGGTGCTGCGAATCACCTGGCGGTTCACATCCAGATTGAAGAAGGTCCGCAGACTCTCGTCGGAGCCTTCCAGATTGTTGGCAACCAGAAGATTGATGCCAAGGCGTTTCCTGAACTAAATATCAGCGCCGGCCAGCCCTACTCCGAACAGAATCTGGCCAACGACCGTGAGTCCATTCTCAGCTACTATTTCAATCATGGGTTTTCCAACGCCACTCTCGATATCACCACCAAACCATCGCCCAGCCAGTCTGATCGCGAAGACGTTACTTATACGATTCAGGAAGGCGAACAGTTTTTTGTCAACCGTGTAATGGTAGGGGGACTCGACCACACTCGCGACTACGTGGTTCAGCGTGAAATTCAAGTGACTTCGGGAGTGCCTCTCAGCCAGCAGGATCTTCTCGATACCCAGAGCAAACTCTACGATCTTGGAATTTTCAGCCAGGTCGACACTGCCGTACAGAATCCCGAGGGTTCCGACCCGAAAAAGAATGTTCTTATTCAGAATCAGGAAGCCAAGCGCTATACCTTTACCTACGGTATCGGTCTGGAATTCGAAACCGGTCTGCCTTCCGGAACGAATCCAGGAGGATCAACCGGCGTGAGCCCGCGTGTCGGATTCGATGTGACGCGTCTTAATATGTGGGGCCGGGATCAAACTTTAATCTTCCAGTCTCACGTGGGCAGGTTGCAGCAGCGAGGTCTTGTCAGTTACGAGATTCCCAAGCTCTTCAATAACGAGCGGCTCAAACTTTTCTACACCGCCTTTTACGACAACAGTCTGGACGTAGCCACGTTCACCTCGCAGCGACTGGAAGGCAAGATCGATCTCCGCCAGCAAATCGGGAAACAGCAGCCCAATTTCTCCAGCTCAATCACCTACCGGTTCGATTACCGGCGCGTTAAAGCCAGCAACCCCGCTTCCAATTTCTCGCCGGCCCAATTCAGTCTATTTTCCCTGCCGGCGCGCGTAGGGGGCCCAGGCTTGACCTATATCCGCGATCAACGTGACAACCCTCTGGAAAGTACCAAAGGGCAATACTTCACTCTTGATAGCTTCGTCTCATCCGGCTATTTCGGTTCCCAGGCGGATTTCGGCCGCGTGCTCGCCCAGGATTCCACCTACTATGCCTTTGGGCACACAAACCGCAAGTTTGTGTTCGCACGCTCGACCTCCATCGGATTGGAACAGGTCTATCGAGGCACTCGGGTCCTGCCTCCCGGCGCTTGTAAAGTCGTTAACTTGAGTACGTCTTGCGGGCAGAATATTTCCGTTATCCCTTTGCCTGAACTTTTTTTCTCGGGTGGTGGCAACTCCCACCGCGGCTTTGGGTTAAATCAGGCAGGTCCTCGCGACCCTGACTCGGGCTTTCCGGTAGGAGGTTCGGCACTATTTGTAAATAGCGAGGAACTCAGATTTCCGCCCGTCAGCCTGCCCTACCTCGGAGAAGGCTTCGGCTTCGCCGTCTTTCACGATATGGGCAATGTGTTTACCGCCGGTCACGATATGCTCAAGGGGCTTATGCGCTGGCACCAGCCCAATCCCGCGCAATGCTTGCAAGCCGGAGGAGTAGCAGACATCTTGTGCCAGACACACTTCAACAATAGCGGCTACGATTACACCTCGCACGCCGTGGGGATAGGGTTGCGTTATAAGACACCTATCGGTCCGCTCCGCTTCGACTTCGGTTACAATCTGAATCCAACATACTATTTTCAGGGAACCACATTTTCGCCAACTACCGGTCAGGCGCTGACTTTTGAGACGCAGCGCTTGCATCACTTCAATGTCTTTTTCAGCATAGGTCAGCCATTTTGACAAACCGACTTCATGCTCGTGCAACGATCCCCGTCGCGGCATTTGCGTTTATCTTTGCTGGCCTCTGCCTCTTTCCGCGGAACGCCGCCGCTCAGGTGATCGACCGGATTATCGCGACCGTCAACGGCCACATCATTTTGCAATCGGATTGGGACGAGGCCCTCTGCTTCGAAGCTCTCCTTACCAATCGCAGCCTCGCGCAGTTCACTGACGACGACCGCCGCACTGTGCTTGACCGCCTCATCGATCAGGAACTTCTGCGCGAGCAGATGAAGTCCGCCGACTTTTCCCCAGCCACTGATGCCGAGGTCGCCGCCCGCATCGCCGACGCCCGTAAACAATATCCTCAGGGCGCGTCCACTGAGGGGTGGCAGGCCCTGCTCGCCCAGTATTACCTCAGCGAAAAAGATCTTGTGACTCACGTCCGGCAGCAGATTGACGTAATGCGTTTGGTGGATGCCCGCCTGCGTCCTGCCGTACAGATCGATTCCAAGTCTATCGAGGCCTATTACCGCGACCAGTTCGTTCCGAAATTGAAGAGGGCAGGAGCTTCCGAAGTTCCACTCGCTGAAGTCTCCGGCAAGATCCGCGACCTGCTTACCGAAGAAAAGGTGAGCGAACTGCTCGTCTCCTGGCTGCAAAGCCTGCGATCAGAAGGCCAGGTGCACGTCCCTGGCGTTACAAACTCTCCTGCCGATGCGGGAATCGAATCTCAGTGACCCAGTCCTCGACTAAATCCGCCCGCCGATGGTGGAGGTATCTGCTCCTCGCGGTTGTTGCCGCTTTTCTCACCGCTCTCTGCCTCCTTATCTACATCAATACAGATTCTTTCCAGTCGCTGGTGCGCCGCCGACTGGTCGCCGAAGTCGAGCGCATTACCGGAGGTCGCGCCGAAATAACCAGCATCCATACCATTCCCTTTCGCCTGCAGGCCGAAGTACGCGGCATCACCGTACGCGGCCGCGAGTCCGCGAAAGACCTTCCTCTCGCGCACGTAGACCATATTGTTGCTAGTTTTAAGCTCAGGTCTCTTCTACGCTCTGAGCTGGCGTTCGACGAAGTTGTGCTGGAGCAGCCTGTCGTCCATGTCGCTTTTTATCCCGATGGCACCAGCAATTTTCCAGCCCGGAAAACTGGTGCCCCGGGCGGATCCACTCCAGTCGAGCAACTCTTCGCGCTTTCGATCGATCATTTCGAAATTCGCCATGGCCAGATCCTCTGGGATGATCAGACCATCCCTCTTGATTTCGCCGCTCGCGACACCTCACTCGAGATGAATTATTCCTTTCTGCGCCGCCGTTACAACGGCCGCCTGTTGCTCGGTTTCGTCGATACCAAGCTGCTGAACTACCGGCCTTTTACGTGGATGACGGCCGCGGAATTCACTCTCGGAACCAACTCCGCCGTTGTTACTTCTCTTAAGTGGAACTCGGGCCATTCGCACATGTCTGGCAGCGGCCAGATAACAGATCTCAGTCACCCGCATCTTCAGGCTTCCTACGACGCACAACTTGACCTCACCGAGGTCGCGTCTATTTCGCGCCGCCACGATCTTCGCGCCGGCATGCTCGAACTCAAGGGCAGTGGCGTCTGGTCACTCGACCAGTTCGCAGCCCAGGGTCTGCTCACCCTCCGCGACCTTGCATGGCAGGACAATCAGATCGCTTTCTCAAAAGCATCGTTGACCTCCGACTATTCCATCAACGAACAGCAGATCAAGCTCTCTAAGCTGGACGGAAGGATATTTGGTGGCGCCTTCACCGGAGACGCCGAATTCGATCAATGGCGCGCCCCTGCGCAACACCTCACACCAGCTGCAAGAAAGAACTTGGAAACAGCTGTCATGTCTGCCGCCCGTCCGCTGGGCAAGTCCCGGGAAAAAGCCGCCAAACCAAAGCTGACGTCAATTCAGAGCGCCTTCGTCACTCTTCATCTACGAGATCTTTCTGCGCAAGATCTCGCAGATGCGCTCAACTCCCCAACTCACCCAGTTCCGCGGCTGCATCCCGCCGCATCAGCATCCGGCACAATTGAGACTCGCTGGAAGGGCACGCCCCGCGACGCGGAAGTACAGTTCGCGCTTGACCTCGTTCCTCCCGCTCACCATGGCCCTTCGCAAACCCCGCTGACCGCCCATGCCGTCGGCGTCTACCACGCAGCTGGCGACAGTCTTGACCTTCCCCAGTTCACTCTGGCCATGCCCAACAGCCGCATCCGCGCTGCCGGCACACTTTCGTCCACGTCTGCCGTCCGCCTTTCAGTCACGAGCTCAAGCCTGGTTGACTGGCTCCCCTTTATCACCGCCGTTCGCGGTCCTGCGCCTTTGCCGGTGGTTCTGAACGGCAGCGCCACGTTCAATGGCACCATGAGTGGTGCGTTGTCTTCTCCTCAACTCGCAGGCGTTCTGCTGGTAGATGATTTCGACATCAACCTGCCCGCCACCGCCAGGACTCAGCCGCTCCAAAGTCACTGGGATTCTCTTTCCACGTCGGTCCAGGTATCCTCGCGTGCCCTCGCTCTGCATAGCGCCGTGTTGCGCCGTGACGCCACGTCCGTTGAGTTCGACTTCTCCGCGAATCTTGATCACGGCCATCTCAACCGCGACGGCAGCTTCAACCTGCGCGCCAAAGTGCGCGATGCTGAAGTTGCCGACCTCCAGGCGTTCGCCGGATACAACTACCCCATCTCGGGCAAGGCAGATCTTTCTGTGCAGGCCGCTGGAACAATAGCCGACCCCCACGGCAATGGCCAGATCCATCTCACCAACGCGGCGGCATATGGCGAAACTATTCAGCAATTGGATTCGAATCTCCATCTTGCCCACGGCGAAATCGCTTTCGATAGCCTCCATCTGCTCCACAATGATTCAATCGTCACTGGAAGCGCGGGCTATAACCCCTCTTCGCGTGCGTTCCACCTCGACCTTGCCGGTAAGAACTTCGATCTTGCCCGCGTGCGACAGCTCGATACCGGCCGTTTTTCCGTCGAAGGCCGCGCCGATTTCAGCCTCAAAGGCTCCGGCACTCCGGACACTCCTTCCATCAATGCGGACCTCCACATACGCGACCTGACACTTGATCATGAACTAGCCGGTGAACTCGATGTGCAAGCCATCACCCAAGGGAGCGAACTCCATCTCACCGGCAACTCTCACCTGCAGCAGGGCTCGGTACTTCTCAGTGGCAACGTACAGTTGCGCGATGGCTATCCCGCTACGCTGTCGGTTCAAATGGATCAGCTTGACCTCGACCCCCTTTGGCGCCGGTATTCCCGCGGCCAGCCCACAGGACATTCTTCCGTTACCGGATCCCTGGAGATGCGCGGCCCTATGCGTCAGCCCCAGCAGTGGACTCTAGACGGCACCCTGGCCGCTCTCTCACTCGATATCGAACACGTGAAGGTCCACAATCAGGATCCGATTCGCTTTTCCCTGGCTCATCAGTCAGTCAACGTGCAGGAACTTCATCTGGTAGGGGAGGGAACTGACCTCACCACCCACGGCTCCGTGCAACTCTCCGGTGCGCGCGCAATCGATGTCACTGCCGACGGCCATCTCGATCTGAAGCTGCTCTCCGGTTTCAATCCCGACTTCACTTCTTCCGGCGAAATAGCAATGAAAGTGACCGTTGGCGGCACAGTCGACGAGCCCTTGCCTCAAGGCAGTTTTCAGGTGACGAATGGTTCCGTTAGTTATGCCGGAGTGCCCAGTGGCCTAAGCGAGCTCAACGGCTCAGTTGTGTTTACTCGCGATCACGTGCACATTGCAACGCTCAGCGCCCGCACCGGCGGCGGCACGCTCGACCTCAAAGGGGACGCA
>Ga0209488_10003966_pt1 | contig 11702 bp, 16 predicted proteins | sample Rivendell_Oct201_8_FD_188349 | JGI IMG/M metagenome (GOLD analysis project Ga0209488, IMG submission 188349) | Vadose zone soil microbial communities from the Eel River Critical Zone Observatory, Northern California, USA -... | ecosystem: Environmental > Terrestrial > Soil > Vadose zone >...
AGCTTCAAGTTGCGCGTCTGCCAGGGTTGGGCTCCGGTGGCGGATCAGTTCAGTTACTCCACATTCCCACATTCCACGAAACGACGACGACGACAACAACAACGACGATACTAAGTTAAGAAGTACTGAACGAAGTTGTCCTTGTTCGCCCCCTAGTACCCGACCGACCGACCGACCGACCGACTAGTACTGGCAATATTAATCATTTACTGCGTTGGGGTTGGACTCCGGAACCCCAGCTCCCCGGCTATTAATGATGTCCCTTGCCATCAAGGCTGGCCAGCCCCATCATTTTAACGGGCACGACGTAGAGACATGAGGCCTGAGGAGAAAATGAAGAAGACGTAAAAAAAAATATCTTGGCGTTCGGGGAAATACTGTACAGAGCGACGGGAAGCGTACAAAACCGCAGAGCAGCACGACGTCACTGGCAGTCCCATCATCGCGTCATTAATATTGCTTGGCAAGCGCAAGCGCTCACTCGCGACTGATTTCTTGACATTTTTAATATTTAATCCCAGCAGCAGCAGCAGCCGCAATAGCATCATCACCACCACCACCGCTTCAGGCACTGGCATGCGGCGGTCGTAGTATTAATGTACGCGTTGTATATGGACACCTGCGCATGCGGCCCCAGATCCGCAGCTCGTTGTGCCCGATGATGCCCTCGCGAAACCCTCAGAAAGGCAGGTAGTTTCTTCTTGAAACGGGCCTCACCGATTCTTTCCCCCTGAGGGCGCAGAGTTCCCCCGCATGTGCAAAAGAGCAGCAGCTTCTGATCTGCTTCTTCGTCTCAGCGGCTGCAGCTGCAATTACGTCTTTACTGGCCACCCTGGCTCCATGTGGAGAGCAAGAGAAGATGGAACTCAAGCAAGATAAGCCAAGAGTAGGATGTGACAGGGCCCTTGAAAAAAGATCCGGTGCGACTCGGACACGTCCGTCATTGCCAGATAACCAGATATTAAAAAAAAAAGAGGAGTGGAAGCGCTAAAGAACCCTGTCGGATGGTAATTGATGGGTGCACTCATCGCGTTCTACCAGCGATCGAGGTCACACGGGCGTTCTGGCCTTGCCCTCACCCCCAACTGCCCAGCTGGCAGCCGCAGCCGAATGTCGTGACGCGAAGAACAGAACCGTGGTTGTGTCCGGGACGGACGGCCCGGACAACCAACGCAACATGCGCAAAACGGGTGTTTGTCTTGCTGATGCTGGAGGTCCGCACCAACTTTTTTTTTTTGGCTAATACGCGTGCCCACCGTCCAAGGAGATTGGCGGATCTTGGAAAGCGCCGGCTTTAGTACCGGTGAGGGTGTTGCACCTCCAAGTGGCCGTTTGTGCGTGTCCGATGTCCGACGTCAGCTGATGTCAGGGGTCGGAGCGCGAGTGGTGCGAGCACCTCCACCCTCACCGCTCACCAGTATTAAATTCCGATGGGCCTGCGCACGCAGAACGAGCTGAAAACGTCAATAATTAATTTATCGTACTCGAGTATTCTGACTTAGTTTTCCCCAAGGACGTGCCTTGGAGGGGCGATATGATGATGGTGATGGTGACGAGGTATATAGCGAGTACACTACAGTAATTCCAAAAAAAACAGAAGTGTGAACAAGGGATGGACATCCCGAAACGTTTCAGAGATACATTTGGTGGTGGTGCTGCTGCGATCGATGTGCATTAAATAAGGGATGGATGAAAACATGTCAAGAGCGATGTGCAAGATGACGCAAATCGGGGGTTGTGACCGGGGGCGGAGGTGGTGGTGAGATGGGGCAGCGCCCAGAGGTCCACTTGCATGGAGATGCTGGAGCCTAAAAAGCTGCCTCCTGGATTACGCCAGGTGCGTGCACGGCTAGTCGATCGTTTCACGAGCTTGCCAAACTTGAAATTCCAAACCACTTGACCAGTTGAATGACGACATGCACGCCAAGGGAGGTCATAACCGTGCGTCCAGAGCAAAAAATCTTCACACCCCGGGACTGAACATTTGGCGCCGTCCGAGGGCGGAAGGGGGTATTTGTGTGAAAGTCGGACAGAGGAAGTGGGTGCACATGCAAGCCTATAAACATCCCCCCAATCCGCTTGTCAGCCCTACACTCAAAAAAAAGCCGTCGGGAAAACTTACTCTTTCACACCATCGGGATACCAGAAGGAGCAAGAATGAAGACGAGATTCGAGAACAAGGGTCCAAATTGATGATCATAACAGTTCCTTCACGCTCTCCAACAGCACCTTGGGTTTAACTAACAACGTGCTCTCCAGCAGGTCAGCTCGGGTCCGCGCGGCCCCTGCCTCGCCCTTCATATCTAGGTATGAGGGCTGCTGGTCCCTTCCAGCCTCCCCCTCTTTTCGTCGCTTGACCACAGACAACCCAAAGGCAACAGTACACAGCAGTCCGCACTCCTCGCTCCCGTAGCCCGCGTACATGTTCTCCATGGTGCTTGGGTCGAACGCCTGGCTGCCAGGCCAGACATCCTGCACGCGTCCCTTACTGGGAGCAGAGGGCGTGACGGAGGGCCGCTCGACGACGACCTCGAACCACGCGCTGCTCACGCCCTCGCGAAGGGTGCGAGCGAGCGCTTCCGTCCGCTCGGTGATATGCGAAATTGCTTCGTCGAAGCGTGCGCGCAGTGGCTCGCTGTGTACTCCACGCTCGTCGGTGCATCCGGCAAGGGAGAGGATCGCAAGGATGCCACTGATATGACCCGCTGTGCGAGTGGGTGGGTCGTCAAGAGAGCTCGCCGATGCGTTCGATGGTGTCCGCGAATGCGGCATAGGAAGCGCGAAAAGGCGTCGATCAGGGGTGTTGTTGGCCGTAGACCCTGGTGTGGGGTACGGGGGAAGGGAAATAGGTGAGATCAGGGAGGATGAAGTCAGCGAGCCGGGATAAGCTGGCGCAGGTGCATTGTAAGTGGACATTACGCCCCGGGCGTACATGTGCGTGAGGGTTCGCCAGCGAGAGGTTGTCGCTTGCGGTTCTAATACGTGTTTTTCCCAAAGGTCAGCATGGTCGGCGCAAAGTACTACCAAGAATGCTTGGCTTACCAGATGATTGCATCTCACGGAAGACGTCATTTAAGAAGCGGTCGACTTCGGGCGGAGCTCCCGCACAAAAAGAATCAAGGACCTGACGACAGCACCAGACTTCCCACGCCTGTACTGCCAGCTGCACGACGGTGGGATCATCCTCGTGATCGCCGTCGCGCAAGAGGCCGAGCATGCCGTCGCCGATGGCTTCGCGGACGAGCTCGCAATGAGACTCCTTCCACAAACCAGGTGAGCGGCGAGTTAGCGGGAATTCATCGGACACTGCTGCTGCAAGTTGGAGGATCTCCGAGTTGAGGTCGTGCACGGCTTGGACTATCTGCTGGCCGGAATAATCGTCCGTCTTTGTAAGGAAGGACTCGAGGGACCGGAGCTCTTCGCTGTTGGATTCCAGCGTGCGGACAGAGTTCGCCAGCTCGGCGTAGGAGGTGCGGAGTTTGTGGACTTCGGTGGTCTGGACTTGACGGGCTGCGCACGCCTGCGCCAGCTCTACAGAAAGTTGACCCTTCTGGGACATGAGGAGGGTGTTGGACGAGCGCTGATGCTCGAGCTCCATTTTTGTACTGGAAAAGTCGGCCTGTATGTGCTCGAGCTGACGCTGGAGGCTGAGGACTTGCTCCTGAAGCCGACTGTTGAAGGTCTCGAGGTGCTTTACTCGGCTGCAGTCGGGATCTGTGGCATCACTGCGATCGACAGCTGTGGCACGCAAATTTGGTCGGTCATGCCGTTGACCGAGTTGAGAGGGGGAGGGAATGGTCATGGTATCGTGGGAGGTTGTGGGGAGTTCGTAGGACGGGTTGTTACTTTCTACGTCGTCGGAAAGGTAGATGTCTTGGGGGTCGTTGTAGATGCGAATGTAAGGCAGATAGGATGCGATGAAATTCCACAAAGTGTTCATTGTCTAAGGATGCGGTCTAAGCGGGGTTCACACGTGAACCACAGGTCTTGAGAGCATGCACGTTTTGTGAACAAGCTGAGAACAATGGCGAGGGAATTTTTGAAGGAATTTAGGAGATCGAGTGAGATGGAAGAGCTGACGTAGGAGATAGTGAGAGCGATGATAGTTGTTGTTGATGTTGTTGTTGTTGTTGATTCTCACACCCACACGAGAGGAAAGGGTACCGGGTTCGGAATTGGAGGTTCGAGAACGTTGGCGTGTCAGCCTCGTTGCTGCCTCGTGTCCATCACGCCCTTACAACCCCCCCAGATCCTCCAGCTCCGATCCATTAGCATTACAATGCTGGCAACTACCAACTACAGCTTCAACTACGATACACATACCTATCTCGCCATCCTTCTCACCCAGTCTTCCTCCCTTTTGGTGGATCCGGCCAAAGTTCACCCGAACCTGAAGCACCTCGGTCCAGTAAGTTACGACATTCTTCCATACTTGATCCGCTCACGCAATGCCGAAGGCTGCGGCACTGCCTGACATCCATGTGTTCTCAGTGCCAAAGGCCACATGGGAGTACTCATCAGCATCCATCACCCACGCGCTGCGTCAGACAGATGGTGTTCTTAGGGTCGATGTACAAGAACCTCGAAAGAGGGCAAAGAGAGGTAAGCTAAATTTATTTACTCGTTGCCCAGTCATCATGTTGAATCGATGATCCCAAAGATGTACACGACTTTTGAAATGCACCCCTAGTGTTATCTAGCTTCTCGTCTATGTATCGTTTTCCTTCGCACACCAGATTTTCAGGACACTGCTTACGTGCCTATCGATCATCCCTAAACCTGTGTCGTGCCGTGGCAAACTAATACTCCTATGGCGTTGTCTCTGGGTCAATAACAACTGTCACTCGCAAATGATAACATGGCCGCAAATTGTTTCCATTTTCCGTGAGTGCTGATTAATTACCGTAAGCGAAGCCCTAACGAGCTGTGTTTCGAAAGTGCCAAAAAAAAAGAAATTGCGGTGGTGTATAGCCCCACCAGGAGCAGGGAGATGTGAGGGACCACGCGTTATCACAGTGGAGCGTTACAACGACGCGCGTCGCGTTGATATACTCTGAAGGAGGGGTGGTCACAAGACCAGTGACGTCATTGGAACCAAATTCCGTGTGCGGGACCGCCAACTCTGGCGACCGCTCTTTGAATTCGATTTCTTCTTAAACTTTGCCCCTCATCCTCCCCAACCTCTCTCGATATCGACACCAACCAGAAAAACTACATCTTTTTACCATGGGAACTGTCGCAGCTCGCAGCATTTTCAGAAATGGCTCCCATTCTCTTGCTCGACCTGCTGTCACCACAACGTTGACACCACCCAAATTGTCCAAGTAAGTCAGCGTTAGTATCATCATTGAACTACAATGTGACGAGGTCCTTTAGCCGCGCATACAGGTTCGTAGTGATACATGACTCGTCCAAACTGCTCTCAGCGTACGCTCACAATTGACCGACCAGCAGCACCATGCACGATAACGACCCAGAAGTGGGCGGCTCTTACCCGGCGTCTTGATAAGTCGGCCCGCTCATGTGATTGTCTGGGCAGGTCTTGGAACGCGAAAAGCGGCGAAACTTGTCCCGTCATCCCTATCAGACTTCGTCGCCATTCGATCACTCCCCTGGTTGGAATGAGCTTCTCGCTTCCACATCAGAGGCTAACGTCAAAGTACGTCGGCCCTGTTGGTATTCACTCTTATCTTTTTACGTACCTTTTGTTGCGCCACAGGCCGACCAAGATACGACCCCACCTCACGACCTCGCTTCCCGCACAGTCGCCCACATCAAGGCTAAAATTTCTGCGGAGGAAAACATATCATCGGGTACCGCCAGATTTGACCGCGATGAGGTTTCTGGCCCGCTCAAGTCAGCGATTGGCACAGATGGTGTTATTGACATTGACGACAGTTTTGAAGACGAGGTAAAAGAACAGGAAGGCGCTTGGACACACAAGGTTAAGCGTGAGCAGTATGTAAAGGTGAGGCGATCTGCACTTTGTTTTGTCGTGTCGGCTTAATTTGTTTGTCATTGTAGTCCCGCGCATCTTAAGGGTTTCCTCTCAGCGACCGTGAATTCGAGAATCCGACCTCCAAATGACTGTTCCCCAGTGTACTTCTAGTTATTGATTTTGTAACACCCAGTAGGCAGTACACATTCTATGAGCACATTCACTTCGACCGCCACCTCACAATACACAGCCTATTACTTCACACTCGTTACCATCGTGCGAACGTGAAAGAACGGCTTGCGTCCGATTTTCGCTTTATTAATCTTCTTCCTTTCTTTGTTAACAAGGTCCGTGCCCCATAAATAAAACAGGAAACCAGTCAAAAAGTCATGACATCGTGGTGTTGGAGACGAGATAGCGCTGCGCATGTGCAACTTTGGTAGCTGAGATGACTGTCGCAGCGACTCTCCTGGCATGCAACATGGCAGCCAGGAAGTAGGCTTTTTTCAGGAGAAAGGTATATTGGGGGAGGCGGTTGAGGCTACAAGAGGTAGTTGGGTCGTGCTGTATGTACAATACGCGGTTGCGCCATGCAGAGTGTTTACTGTCGTCAAAATAATAATTAGTCATGGACTCGTTACAGAAGGTGATAATCATTACCAAAAAGTAGTCTGGGACGCGCCGTGAAACCAGCGGCTCGCCTGCCCGCGGAGCAGGGTCAAATTGTAAGCTACAGCACCGCGCGGATCAAGCGGATCAGTCAGACGAACACGCGCCAGCGCAAAGGAAAAAGGGCCACGAACAAACTGTATGATAATTTTTCGTCGATCTCCATGATTGCGGCCTGGTTCCCGCAGCGATAGCAATAGTTCGGAGCGCTGAAAATCGTCACCACATTCCGGTCTTGACCCCAATTGTAACCTGTGGCCCCAGCGTGAGTTTTGTCAATATTTTTTTTTTTGGTTAGGGTTTGGGAAAGTTCCACGCACCCTCCATGACAAGCTGGTGCGCACGCGCAACGAGTGTCAGGCCGTTGTTGTGGTTGAACGCCTCTGAGATGTCCTGACCAAAGGTGTACCCCGCCCCGCGCGGCGAGATACCCCATCCACAGCGATCGTCAGGGTCGGACCACAACAGGTCACACATCGGCCCTTCATGCGGCACCTCTTGTACACGGTCAATGGCGCGGACGTGGTCGAGGGTGTCGATCGACGGCGAGAGGCCTCCGTGAAGACAGAAAATCTGTCACATGAGCGAGTCAGGGGACCATCCTATTAAAGCGGAAGGGCAGATCCCACAGATCGGGCTGCACAAATCGAATCGAGAGCAAGGACATGTGCACGGCACGGCAGGGATTTGGAAAAAAAAAGAGAGGGAGACGTACTTGATTTTCGATGAGGGCGGTGAGGGGAAGAAAATCAAAAAGGTCAGTGAAGAACCGCCACACGTTGGCGTTTCCGTATTTGCGTAGGCATTCGTCGTAAAAGCCGTAGACTTGCGTGATTTGTCGGCTCTCGTGATTTCCCCGGAGGATCGTTACGCGGTCGCGGTATCGCAGCTTCATTGCAACCAGGAGGGTGACAGTCTCTACGGAGTAGTAACCCCGGTCTACATAATCGCCCATGAAAAGGTAGTTGGTATCAGGGGAGTTTCCACCGATACGAAAGAGCTCTGAGAGATCATGCTAAATAGTGTGTTTGAAAAAGAAAATACGTAAAAGGCGGTAATAGATGGGCCACGGGAGTAGGATAAAGTGCTTAGATGGAATATTGATGTCGAACGGGTAAAAGGTACGCACGAATTGACCATGGATGTCACCGCAAACGGTGACAGGACACCTTACGGGTTGCACGTTCGATTCCTCCATCAATATCTCTCGTGTCTGCGAAACGAGGAAAAAAAGCAAGGGCGGAATATGAGGGGTCGGGCCGTTATCGACGATGCAGAGGAATTGAACTCTGCGCACCTTGTCGCACAGTTTTTTTACATCTGCCTCTGAGAGTTGCTTGCATTGGCTGAGCTGCTGGATCCATCCGTCGACTTCGCGTTCCATGGTGAGGGCAGAGTGTAAATATCAGATTGAAGAAGCTATAAGTCCAAGGGCCAAGCACTCCTGCCGTGCTTGGCCGCCGAGGTCACAATTTTTGTCACTGTCACGCTCTCGCACTATCTATCCGCATCCGACTCGACTCGGGGACAACAACATACAAATGGCTGAGCACCAAGCTGTATATGCTACAGACGAGGTAAGTCATCTCTTAAAATATGGTGTTTTCTAATTTGTACTTTAGTACGGTCGTCCCTTTATCATCCTTAGGGAGCAGGCTAGAAAGACACGCTCACATGGTCTCGAAGCGATCAAGGTCAGCAGTCGTCATTCTTCGTAGCGTGCCCGTACAAACATTCCATTAGTCGCATATATTGGCCGCGAAGACAGTGGCAAACATCATCCGCACGTCCCTTGGACCGAGAGGTCACTCATGTCATTTCTGACGCATACCGTGCCTCATCGTCTATCGACTTTTTCAGGCCTTGATAAAATACTCATCTCACCCGATGGCGAAATCACCGTCACAAATGACGGAGCGACTATTTTGAGCCAAATGGAGGTGGAGCATCAGATCGCGAAATTGCTCGTTCAACTTTCGCGAAGTCAGGATGACGAGGTTGGTGATGGTACTACAGGTGTCGTCGGTGCGTCTTGGGTCTGCGCCCTTCCCTCGGATTACTTCTGAACAACTTCGCGTGTCCCAGTTCTCGCTGGCGCTCTGCTAGAACAAAGTGAAGCCCTCCTTGATCGGGGCATTCATCCCATCCGGATTGCGGACGGCTTCGATCGCGCGTGCACGATCGCGGTGAACAACCTCGAGAGCATAGCAGACACGATCGAGTACAGCAAAACTCACACCGAAAATCTCCTCAAAACTGCCATGACCAGTCTCGGCAGCAAAATGTTTGCTCCTTGACGTCTCTATCCCCATGCTGCATTGACTGACTGATCCCCGCCACCCCGCAGTGTATCGAAAGAACTTCAACAGTTCGCACAAATCGCCGTCGACGCGGTTTTGCAAGTCGCGGACCTCGAACGCAAAGATGTGCTGTTCGACCTCATCAAAGTCGACGGCAAAGTCGGCGGATCGCTCGCGGACACGCAGCTTATCAAAGGCGTGCTCATCGATAAGGACATGTCACATCCGCAGATGCCAAGTAAGGTGGAAGACGCGCGAATCGCCATTCTCACCTGTCCATTCGAACCCCCGCGGCCCAAGACGAAACATAAGCTCGACATCACAAGCGTCGAGGAGTTCAAAAAGCTCCAGAGTTACGAAAAGCAGAAATTCTTGGACATGATCAAGCATGTGCACGACTCGGGCGCAAATCTGGTCATCTGTCAATGGGGTTTTGATGATGAGGCGAATCACCTCTTGATGCAAAACAACCTTCCGGCTGTTCGATGGGTCGGTGGCCCTGAAATTGAGGTAAATGGTGACGGCAACTTTTCGTCTTTGGCATTTACAATTTGACGCCGTCGTGTTCAGTTGATCGCCATTGCTACTGAGGGTCGGATCGTTCCTCGGTTTGAGGATTTGACGCCAGAGAAGCTAGGGAAAGCGGGAATAGTCCGGGAGGTCACTTTCGGAACCACGCGAGATAAGATGATAGTCATCGAGGAGTGTGCCAATACGCGCGCAGTGACCATCTTTGTGCGCGGGAGTAACAAAATGGTACGCGGTTCTCTTGGCAAGCCAAAGTCGCTTCGGTCATCGACTAACTAATTATTCTCAGATTGTCGACGAAGCGAAGCGCGCCCTGCACGACGCCCTCTGTGCTGTGCGCAATCTCATCAAGGACAATCGGGTCGTATATGGAGGCGGCGCCGCGGACATCAGCTCGTCGTTAGCCGTGCAGAAGGCTGCCGACGAGATCCCGTCGATCGAGCAATACGCCATGCGCGCCTTCGCGTCCGCATTAGACTCTGTGCCGCTGGCCTTGGCGGAAAATAGCGGGCTGTCGCCGATCGGGACGCTTGCCGAGGTGAAGAGTCGACAGGTGAAGGAGAAGGACTCGAAGCTGGGCATCGACTGCAATGGGCGAGGAAATAACGGTGCGCTCTTTTATCTGTCTCTAGACGCAGTGCCTGATTTGATTTGGCTTTGTAGATATGAAGGAACAGTTTGTGTACGATCCATTGATCTCCAAACGGCAGCAGTATCTGCTCGCGACGCAGGTACGTACCTATGTTTTTGTTTTATTTTTTTCGTCTCTTGAGCTTCGTTTTTCGCAGCTGGTTCGCGCTGTCTTAAAAATAGGTCAGTCCTCGGCGTTTTCTAACAGCGGTCATCATACTAATGTATCTTCTATAGATGATGTTATCATTTCAGGGCAAGCAGAGTAGGGGGGATTTGTACCATATAAGAAAGCACTAATCATATATCCTCTGACCGGGGATTGGACATTTGAAATTCCCGGTGCATTGCCACTCTTTATGGGTGGATAATCCTATGAGGTGATTTGGGAAGATGAGGTATACGTCGTGCCCGCGCCCGCGCTATTTTCGACTTGTTGGGTCTGTGCCCCTCCCACGCATGGCGAACTTCACAAATATTTGTGTCTGCCTGTGGAAGTCACTTGCCTGGTGTCGCTCAATCATAACACGCGCAGATAGATCTCGGATGTCACCAGTGCACAGTCCTTGAGGCTTAAATTCAAGCCTCGTCACGACAGGCTCCAAGATTGAGTTAAGATTGCGTCCTCTGTTGTATGTGCATGTGGCACAGGGAGGCTCCAATCAGGTACATCCGTGCTGGTCCACGTTTGTCGCTTACGACATGTCAGACTTTTACCACACCACTCAGATCTCGCATAGTAGGCCCTATGACGTCTCGTGAGTGGCAGTGCAGGCGTCGCTCAAATGTAAATATCATTGATAGAATGTGCCCTAAAAAGGACACATGACCGCCATTACGATAACCTCGGAAAGCAGCCATGTATGTAGGGGCTTCACGGCAGACAGACAAATTCACGGTATAGATCGTCGTTTGAAACCCCCACGTACGTAGCGAGATGGGACTACTGGAGGTGTGAAGAAGCTGGATCATGATCTTTCGTCGTTCAAAAGTCAGCGAATCTGTCCGTGGCCTGGGGACGACGATGAGCGTTGGAATATGAAGATAAAAGAAGGGGCTGGAAGCGCCTCACCTCGACCAGGAGCTTCGTAATTCCCAGCTCACGAGAGGAGTGGCCTGCGTCTGGGACGATGTGCAAAGTTATCTCGGGCCAGACCTTCTTCAATGCCCATGCGGTCGTCGGCTGGTGGTGGTGGCGGTAGTAGAATGGAGTAATGAGCTGGGGGAGAGTTTCAGAAAGGATGAGTTCGTTGGCGTACCGGGCATACAACGTCGTACCGTCCTTGGACGGCTACTGTCGGTATATGGCGACTACGTAGAGAACTCCGGGTCAGACTCTCTTCTCCCTGATCACGCGCGCACAATATATGCCAGACACTCACATCTTGTCAATCTCTTGTTGGTCTAGTAATTGTCCATCTCGCATGAAGGCTTCATTGAAAAAGTAATGATTCTCGATACGGGCAAAGGCACTGATGGATAGAAACGGCAAAATGTCAGTCGAGCATAGCAAAGAACATTTTGAAAAAAAAAAAACTGACTTTGCCCAATCGTCCCTCTCCGCTGCGGCAACGTGAGCAGGGTCGATGTAGAGCTTCGAAGTCGACATCCTACATGGTAAGTATCGGTGAGGTTCT
>Ga0209488_10003967_pt1 | contig 11702 bp, 7 predicted proteins | sample Rivendell_Oct201_8_FD_188349 | JGI IMG/M metagenome (GOLD analysis project Ga0209488, IMG submission 188349) | Vadose zone soil microbial communities from the Eel River Critical Zone Observatory, Northern California, USA -... | ecosystem: Environmental > Terrestrial > Soil > Vadose zone >...
GTGACGTTGTTGATGTTCAGGACTAGATTTTTTTTGCCAGCGTCAATTAGAGTTTTCACTTTATCGCGCAACGCGCTGACCTCATGGCCGAACACCACGCGTCCATCGAGGGCTATTACTGTTACTCTATCCACGTCGTGGTTCGTCACCTCTAGCGGCATTTCTTTTTTCCCCCGACTTCCAATGGCACCTGCGGGAATCCGAGCGGCCCACCCATTCAGCGCGCATTATCCCTGGTGACCTGAATTGATCAGCTGGCGGAGAGTATACACGGATTTCAGGTAGTGGTTGTCCGGCGCCCGGCTTGAGTGGAACCATGAGCGATAAAGGTGATCGTGATCCGGTTGCCATTTGACATGCGCTCGTATTCGATCGCATCGGCAAATTGCTTGAGCAGTTTAATGCCGTGGCCTCCTCTCGAAATCTCTTCGAGCGACTGGGGGACGGGTGGATCGCTGACGAGAAGAGGATTGAATTGAGGGGCTTGATCTTCGACAACCAGAGTGAAGGATCCTTCTCGATTGATTCGATGATGGATCATAAGCGCGTGATTTGGTTCGCCAGCGTAGCCATGGCGAATGATGTTTGAGAGTATTTCTTCCAGGCAAAGATCCATCGCGAATTGAATTGGACTTGGTATTCCGTGTCGCGCGGAGAGTTTTTCAATCCAGGGCGGGACTCGAGCGATTTCCGACAGTTTGCTCTCCAGCGTAAGGCACTCCCCATCTGATTCCGTGGCGTGGGTATTCATGATGCGCGCGGGTCCATCATGCTGTTTGCACAAATTCGTTTATTGCAGCGCGGCGACCGCGCTTTGGAATTCATGATAAATGGGAATCAGGGTGTGTATCGCGCTGGATTTCAGAACACTTTCTACCATTTCGTTCGGGCCGAACAAAACGAGCTTGCCGCCGCGACCTTTGATGGCTTGAGCGGGGATAACGAGCGTCCGCAGGCCCATCGATCCAATGAACGAAACCTTTTGCATATCAATAAGCACAAGCTTCTTCGTCCCTGCAATAACATTCATCTTTAAATCAATGGCCTGTGCGCCGACGATATCCAAACGGCCGTCAAGAATGACTCTGGTGACTCCGCCTTCGAGTTCTTCAGTTGAAATCTGCATTAACCCGGCTCCTCCATTGCCTGCCGCACTCGTTGACTTCCCATTTTTATTATCCGGGCGAGCATGACAGACGATCTGCCGCGTCGAAGACTATAGCCCAAAGAATGTGACAATTGTGTTACAGGTTGGCCTCGCGCCGCAATGGAGGAGAAGAAGTCGTTCGGGCAGTGGCTCAACAAAAGCGATGTTTACGGAGCAGCGCTCTGGGCCGCAGCCCGGTAGCGGACAAGTAGTACGGTTATGTCATCCGTCTGATTAGCGCCCCGGGTAAAAGTCTCGACAGATTCCAGAACTTTATTCTGGAGCTCTTTCAACGGAACATCGTGCTGGCCGGAAAGCACTTTTCGGAGGCGAGCGACTCCGAAAAGCTCGTCGTCCGGGTCCATCGCTTCCGTGACGCCATCGCTGAAAAGAATCAGCGTATCTCCCGGGCGAAGATGTTCGGTCTCGGCCGTGTAATTTGCTTCGGGAATTAGCCCGACCGGAAAAGATCCCTCACTTACGAGTTCGGTCACCACTCCTTGACGCAGAATCAGAGGTGAAGGATGTCCCGCATTTATGAATGTGAGCCGACCATTCTCTTCGAGAATACTGAAAAACATCGTGGCGTAGCGGCCGACGTCAGAGTGCGCGCAGAGAAAGCGATTGAGGTGGTTGAAGACTTGTACCGGATCTGTCGTGTTGGTCATGCCGGACAGGGCGCCCTGGAGCATGGTCGTAAGTAAGGCGGCGCCAATACCTTTGCCGGAAACATCCGCGACCAAAATGACGGTACGTCCATCGCTTAAAGGGAACACGTCGAAGTAGTCGCCGCCCACCGCGTGGCAGGGAGTGTGAATACCCGTTACGGCAAAGTAAGGGAAGTCGCGAAATCCGTGAGGGATGAGGGCCTGCTGAATGTCGCGGGCAATGGTTAGTTCCTGCTCGAGCCGCTGTCGCTGTCGCTCGCGTTCAACCAGGCGGGCATTGTCCAGAATACTGGCCGCTTCCACCGCGAGAGCATCAAGGATTTGGCGATCCAGCGTGGAAAACGCCGTCGGCCGGCGGGAATCGAGGTAGACAATACCCAGCAGGTGTCCGTAGTCCGGCTGAGCCGGGGATTCCGGCGACGTGGCAGCAGATGTTCTGACATAAAGTGGGATAGCGATAACGGCGCGCAGGGACTGGGCAACAATGCTCTGCGCCATCTGCAACGCAGCGTCAGCCATGTTGAGGTCCTCCGTGATTATGCTCGACCTCTGTTCGAGCGCCTGCCGCAGCGCAGTCTGGCTCGGAGCAAGGCTCTCCGGCGGCAAACGGGCGCCGTCTTTGCCGCACGCGAGGCGCACGCGAAGCTTTCCGTCGGAATCGGCCTCAAGCAACAGACCCCGGTCGGCATTTGTAATCGCAATGGCATGCTCGAGCATGGTGCCCAGGACGGTTTCGAGTGGCAATTGGGAATGCAGAAGTGAAGTCGCTTGCAGCAGAACATTGAGTTTACGCAGGCCGCTGGAAGAGGAGTCCACTGTGGGCACGCTGCCGATTCGAGTCAGCAGGTGCTGGACCGATAGCTCCTGTGCGGACGATCGAAATACAATCTGATAGGAATCGTCAAAGCCAAAACTGATCACGTCGCCGTTTTGCAGGAATATTTGATCGATCTTTTTGCCATTGACGAAAATTCCGCGTCGGTGGCCGCGATCTTCGATGAGGCAGCGCCCGCCGTCGGAAATGATGGATGCGCACTGGCGGGAGATTCGTGGATCGTCGAGCTGAAGGTGATTCCCGGTTTCATCGCCGCGACCGATCAAAAATGGGAAACCGGAGATTTTCACCACGCGGCGCGAACGGTCCGGCGAAATCACTTCGACAGTATTCTCAATGATGGCTTCGACGTCAGGCATAAAGTGTCCGAGTTTCGGGATTGTAGCACGCTGAGTGCGAAGATATCGTCTGTATACAGGGTCATGCCGCGGTCGAGAGCAGATTTCATAGCAGCCGCGCATGATCAGTTCTGTGACGCATCCAACTACTAGTACTGAAAGCTGCTGCGGAATCGATCGCAATCCTTCAGCATCCCGCAATATTTTCCTTTTCGATTTGCGAAATAGTATCTTCGGTGTTGACTTCTCTGGTATAGAGCGCCAATATCTCACACTTCCGAACATGCATCTCCCTCGCCCAACCGGGGAGTTAACCGAGGCGTTTTGGCGAGGCTGTTTTTCCGAAACGAGCCGGCTGGCTGCTTCTCTACTTTGCAGCTGCTCTCAGCCTGCCGATCAAGAGCTTATCGGAAGCCATATTATGGGAGTCGAAGGATGAATGCCTTGCCTAACCACGGTCTGAAACTTTCACCGATTTCTGTCGACGATCGCTCCAGGAATTTTTTCCGGTGGAGTGCGGTCCTCTGCCTGGGGCTCTTATTTCTGTCGTCCCAGCCGGCGTCTGCCAACGATGCCCTCGGATTTTTCAAGAATTATTTCGTCACAGGCGATTACGTTGTCGGGGGCGTCGGCATTCGCGGAACTGGCGTGCTCGATACCAAAACGCAAGGAATCACTCAGAGCAGCGATAGCTTTTACGCCACCGGGACAATCCACATGAATGGCGTCCCCGGATATGTTGCCAATGGCGTCCCTCAGCAAGCCGACATCGTGGCTGCGTATCTCTATTGGGAAACGATTGCCACTTCCACCGCCGATCCGACCGTGCTCGCTCAAGGAACCTTTCGAGGCTTGAAGATTGTCGGCACGCAGATCGCAGCGGCCGGAACCTTGGCGTGCTCGGGCTCAGGGGGCGGCAATGGCAATCAGACCGGTGCACAAACGCTGTTCGTATACCGCGCGGACGTTCTGAGATACCTGCCGTATAAACACGACCAGGCAACCGGCCAACCGCTCGGACAGCGGTTAGTCAATGATGCCGACCTGATCGCCAACGGTTTCCCGCTGCACACTGTCTCTCTGCCGGATACTGGAGCCGGTGGTACGACGTCCCCCAGCACCGGCAACCAAGCATTTCTCACGGAAGGGGCCAGCCTGGTGGTCGTGTACCGAGTCGCTGGTCCGTCCGCGAGCGCCCCGCTGAAGTCGGTGGTCATTTATGACGGCGGGTACACATTCAGTTCCATTAATCCGTTGATGACTCAGAACCTTCTTGGTTTTTATCAGGCTTCCACCTCAAGCCCCGCTGCACAGATGACGCATATCGTTGGCAATGGCAGGTCCAATTTTCAGGAACAGATGACCGTGAACGGCCTGGTTCCAACAGGAGTCTCTACCAATAACCCCTTCCCGGGTGCGCTTGGCTCGTCTTGGGACAACCTCACCTTCAGCGTGAGTAACCTGATGTCGGGCAATGACGCCTCGATCAGCACGAAGGTAACTCCAGGCGATCCTGCGTCCACTGCCTGCCTGTCCTGGGGCGCAGTTGTGTTCAGCACGACGGTTCAGGATTCGGATGGAGACGGCCTGCTCGATATCTGGGAAACAACCAGCGGGCTTACCGATCCCCATGGCCAAACCCTGCCGGATCTTCACGGCATGGGTGCCGATCCGAACGTTAGGGACATCTTTGTTGAAGTTGATTACATGTCGACGGGTGTTGTGCCGGCGCACTCTCATCTACCCACGCTGGCCTCTTTGCAAAAAGTTGCCGCGGCGTTCAGCGCACAGAATCCTCCCATCAAGGTACATTTCGATGTCGGCAACAATTACCAACCTACTTCAACTTCGACGCCTGTCAGTCCGCGGCCCGATTACATTATTCCGGCGAACCTTGCTTTCGGTGGAGACTCCATCAACGAAGCATCGTGTGGCGCTATCCAAACGCCGACATGCCTCTTCCCCGATTATCCGGGAACGCTCAGTTGGAAAACAGGCTTTGGGCCGATCAAGAACACATACTTCAGCCACAACCGGAAAGACACCTTCCACTATGCACTCTTCGGCCACGCCTTGGGCCTGCCGAAGTGGCGGACGAGCGATAAGAGTTTGTCCGGCATCGTCGTTTCGAGCGGGCTCGCCACAGCCACGACTCAACTCGCGCACGGACTGACTAGCTCGGCGCTGGTTACCGTTTTCGGGGCGTCTGCGGCGTCAGGCCTTAACGGCACATATTTGGCATCACGCGTCACTGACACGACCTTCACATTCTCGACGGCGGCAACACCTGGAATCTACCAGAACTTTGCACTGGCAATAAGCAATGGAACGCCGCGCAGCAATTCCGGAGTCTCAGACATTGGCGGTGGCGACCTCATGGTCACGTTGGGTCTCTGGGATAATTCGGTGGGGACGGATTTCATGCAGGCCTCGACCTTATTCCACGAACTAGGGCATAACCTGGACCTCGGCCATGGAGGCGATATTTCCGACCCGGTCAACTGCAAGCCGAATTATCAGAGCTCGATGAGCTATCTGTTCCAGGTGCGAGGGCTGCTCGATCCAAACGGATTTCCTCACATTGATTACTCCCACGTCGCACTCCCGCTGTTGAATGAGACCAACCTGAGCGAATCGCCTTCCGGCTTGGGCACCGCCCCTCTGGCCTATCTGCCGCGATGGTATGCGCCGCGTTCGAGCTTCCTTGACGCATTCATCGGTACAACACCGGCAACCAAACATTGCGATGGAACCCCCATCACAGATGGCGCGCAAATGGTCCGTGTCGACGGTACCACCCTCACACCGACTCCTCTGGATTGGAATGAAGACGGCAACACGTCTGAATCCGGCCTATCACAGGACATCAACTTCAACGGCACGACGATCACCAATCCGCCGAGCCCTGCATTCCAGGGCTTCGATGATTGGGACAATCTCAACTTACAGCAGGTTGGCGCGAGACGCGGCGCTTCTGGCACCTCGCTCGATGTGGGACCGGGCCAGGATAGTGGCGACGATTTGGGCATTGCTGGAGGTGGACTGGGCATTGCTGGAGGTGGATTGGGCATCGCCGATGGCGACTTCGGAATCGCGGGAGGCGAACTTGGCATTGCAGGAGGAGGACTTGGCATCGCAGGAGGAGGACTGGGCATCGCGGGCGGCGGCCTGGGCGGCGAACTCGATTTCGATACCGCAAAATCGCTGGGGAACGCGCCGAACGCTCTGGCAGCTGCAGTGGTAGGGCTCAATATCGATCTGGCTTGGACGCCGCCAAACGTGGACGTGAAGAACGTTGACCACTATACAGTCTGGCGCATCACCTGTCCGAAGAACTCCACCCTCGCGACGTGTACCGTGTCTCCGAGCGAAGTTCCAGTGCAAGTCGGAACCCCGACACCAGCAACACCGCTGTGTGACAGCGGCTTCAACTTCTGTGACACGACCACCAAGAATAACGTTCTATATCTTTATTTCGTGACCGCTACCACGACCGGGCATCAGAACAGCGGCCCGTCGAATCAGGTCAAGAAGAGTCGCTAGTGCGGCTATTCGGCGATATATAGCACACGGATTTGAACAGGCCGCACGGACGGTTACTGGCCCACGCGGTGGCGTACTTCGGCAAGCAGGGGATCTTCGCCTGGTTTGCTGCGGATGTCCAGGTACGCGCGGTACGAATCGGCAAAGCCGGAACTCTTCAGGCCTTCGCGAACGCGCCCTTGGTAGTAATAAACAGGCGGGAAGTAGCCGTAGCTGGGCGCCTCATCCATAAAGAGCAGGATAGCCTCGCCTCGCCTCTTTATGCATCGATCGAATTCGGAATCGGCTTCCGCGAAAGCCCCCGCTTCCAAATACGCGCGTCCAAGCTGGAGACGGCCCATCCAGGTATCCAGAAGGTTATTCGCATCTGTGAATAGTGTGATTGCTTCGCGAGCATTCCCGGTCTTCAGCGCAACTTCACCTAGGATCAATTTAGCATACGCCTGAGGCTCGGCCTGCACTTCGGACAAGAGCCCGTTTGCCAACGCACGCGCTTTGAGAATTTCACCTGACCGGGCGAAAATCAGGCCCGCCAACAAACGGACTTTGACTTCCTTGCTGTTCGCCAGCGCGCTTTCAGCCGCGGCCAGCGCCGGGCCTTTCTGTTCGCGCAATAACTGCGTGTAGGCCAGGGCCGCGAACTTCTCGGCTGCGCGATCGAGCTCTTTGGCCGACAAGTCGGCGGCCGCGCCGTCACCGAGAATACGAACAGCGTCGGAATAGCGCCCTTCGTAGACGTCCAAGTCGGCCAAGCCGGAGGCCGCGTATGATGCGCCGGTCGCGCTGACCGTTGCGAGCTTGTGGTAGGTGTCCGCGGCCTGCGACAACTGATTCTGTCCCAATTGCGCCATTGCCAGGATCAGGTAGCCTTTTTCGTACGACGGATCCATTTGCAGTGCTGTCCGCGCGTCACGTTCCGAGGTCTGGGAATCGCCCGCCAGCGATTCGAATGCGGCGAGGTTGAACCGGTACAGTGCGCGCTTGGGGAGGATGTCGGACGCACGCCGCATCTCTTCTATAGTCTTAGGGAAATTTCGCAAATAGCTGTAACAGATTCCCAGATTATTGTGCGCGGTGACGTCGGAGGCGTAGCGTACGATTAGCGCTCCGTACTCGTCCGTACATTTCTGGTAGTCACCGGTAACGAAATAGAACATGCCGCGAGTGCGGTACCGTTCGCGCTCGGTCATGCGGTCGATGTGCGTGATCGCCTCTTTGATATATTTCTCGGCGTCCTGATTTTCGCCCAGGTTTCTAGCGGCGATAGCTTTGCCGGCGTCGGCGAGGCCAAAATTCGGGTCGAGGTCCGCCGCTCTTGAAAAACTGCGAAGCGCATCGACGTTTTTACTATTGGCTAGCGCTTCGATAGCCAGCGCGTATTCGTGAACGGCTTCCAGCGAAGTGGCCGAAAGCGTCTCCATGGCAAAATTCTGAGCTGCCTCCGAGGTATTGTCGCCGAGCGCTTTGCGGAAAGACGTGGCGATCTTGGTGACCGCGTACAGGACTTGCTCCTTGTTCGCTGCGCTGTTCTGTGAATTCGCGATCGTTTGTCCAGTAACGGGATGGGTTGCCTTGAGTATGAGCCCGTAGCCGTTGCCCTGGCGTTCCAGCGAACCGGAGACGACTACGCCAAGCCCCTGGCTTACTGCGATCTTGGTGGCGGCTTGTTCATCGAGCCGCCCGGAAACCGCCGGCACGCCAAGGGTCCGAAGTTGCGTTTTGTCATAGGCGCTGATAAAGCCGGCCCCCTCCAAGGCGAGCTTGAGCACCGGCTCGAGCGTGCCGTCAAAGATGGGCTCTCCCGTGTGGTTGTTAAAATCGGCGATCATTACCGTTACTGGCGAATGCGGCGCGGCCGTGCCAGTAGAAAGCCGGGAGCGAAGCATAAAGGCTGTAACGATGACCAACGCAAGCGCGAATCCCGGCGCAATCCACTTCCATGGCAGTTGCTTTGCCTGCCGTACCCAGCGAAGGCTGCGAATACGGAGGGGCGCCGCGTCACCGCTTCTCCAGGCTTCCAAGGCATCGTGGAGTTCTCGGGCAGTCTGAAAACGCAGCTTCGGATCAATTTCCAGGCACTTCCCAATGATGTCGCTGACGTATGGCGGAACGCTGCTGTCAAGTTGACGGGCCGCCACCGCGCGCTCCCTGGTCCGCTTGAACATCGAGGCCATCGCTGTTTCAGCCTGAAAGGGAAGCTGCCCGATTAGAACTTCCTGAAAAATAACACCCAGAGTGAAGATATCCGAACGCGCATCGACGTGCTCGCCGCGCACCTGTTCGGGGGACATATATTCCGGCGTGCCGATCAGCGCTCCGGTCTGCGTCATCCCGCCCAGCTCGAGAGAACGAGCAATTCCGAAATCCATCACGAGAGCCCGGCCCTGCTGATCGATCATGATGTTCTGTGGCTTTAAGTCGCGGTGCACGACTCCTTCCATGTGTGCTGCTTCGAGGGCCAGGCAGACTTGTTGAATAATTTCGACCGCTTGATCTGCAGGAAGTTTTCCGCTTTCCGTAAGCAGGGACTTCAGATCGCGTCCCTCAACGAACGCCATGGTAATAAATTTGACGCCGTTCGCTTCACCCATGTCAAAAATGCGTATCACATTTCGGTGCGTGACTTTTCGGGCCAGAATCAATTCTTGTTTGAAGCGTTGCAGAATTTCAGGACGGTCCGCCAGTTCGGGCCGAATAACCTTGATGGCAACCAGACGGTCCAGTTCGCGGTCACGGGCCTTGTAAACAGCTCCCATTCCGCCTTCGCCTAGGGTGCTGATTATTTCGTAGCGAGTACCAAGAATCGAACCAGGCTTGATAGGGGCCGGAGAAAACGATCCCACGCCCCTCCCAGAGGCGGGAACCGACCATGCCGTCGGGATGGCCATGGAAGAGTCAGGAGACCCGTCGAGAGTGACATCCGACGTGCTACCCACAGGAGTTGGTCCTACACCGTCGAGCGTGATCGCGTCGTTCAGCACGGGAGGGGTCAACTCACCCACAAGCGTGGCCGCGGCTCCGCCCAGTGGGGTCCGGCAATTTGAACAATTGGCCGCACCAGGCGGATTTCGACTTGTGCAATGGGGGCAATCCATTACCGGGTCCAACACTTATTTCCTAGAGGCACTCAGATTATGTGTTTCCAGCCAAGAAAGCAAGGACTGTGGCGGCTTTTAAGCTGTTGTGTCGATGCAATAATCCTTCCCGGGTCATTGAAAATTTCAATTGGACAACACTTCGAAACGCCCATAACCTCTGCTCTCTCACAAATTATTCGTTGTGCTAACGCGCGGTCATCTGGATTTGTAATTGGAGGAGAAAACGAAGTCACTCACCCTACCATTATGTCGAGCATATCTGAAATCCAGGAAATGGTGGAACGCGTTTATGATAAATACAAATCTGTGAACGAAGGCAGCGTCGCAACCTATATTCCTGAACTCGCAAAGGCCAACCCCGAACATTTTGGAATCTCCATGATCACTGTGGATGGCCAAATTTTCCGTTGTGGCGATTGGGAGCAGGAATTCACGATTCAATCCATTTGCAAGCCATTCGCCTTCCAGATGGCGCTTGAGGAATTCGGGAGGGACGAAACGCTGGCACGCGTGGGTGTAGAGCCCAGCGGCGATGCCTTTAATTCCATTGAGCTCGACCCCCGAACATTGCGCCCGTTCAATCCCATGATCAATGCCGGAGCCATCGCCATTGCGTCTCTGATCAAGAAGAGTCCGGCCGCCTCCGGCGTGAAGGCGTTCGTGAATAAAATGGAAACGGCCGCGGGCCGGATTCTGGAGATAGACGAAGACGTCCTCGCCTCCGAATCGGCAACCGGCAATCGAAATCGCGCGATTGCATTTTTGATGTTGAACTTCGGAATCATCGATGAGGCGGTCGAGGATACTCTGTACCAGTATTTTGCGCAGTGCTCGCTGCGCGTGAACTGCAATGACCTGGCGATGATGGCGGTGACTCTGGCCAATATGGGTACAAATCCCGTAACAGGCAAGCGGGTGTTCGATTTCCAATATATTAAGGATGTTTTAGCCGTCATGTTCACGTGCGGACTGTACGACCACGCCGGCGAATGGGCCTGCCGGGTCGGCTTGCCGGCCAAGAGCGGCGTCGGAGGCGGCATCCTCGCCGTCGTCAATCGGCAAATGGGAATCGCGGTCTACTCGCCGCGGCTGGATGCCAAAGGCAACAGCGTGCGGGGAATCATGGCGTGCAGAGAATTGGCTGCTCAGCTCGGATTGCACGCGTTCGAATTCACGAACGTCGGGTCAAGCTTCATGCAATCGTTGCTCTGAGGGTCTCGCACGCGACCATCTCTATTCTTCTGACACTCTTATTCAGAATTAAGTTGAACGACGCTTGGTCATGATGATTTCCGTGCCGCCGGAAAAAGTCCGTCGCCAAATAACCTCATCCATGCACGCTCTGATCAACAAGATCCCCCGGCCCGAGTCGCGCAGAAGGTTGTCTGGCGCCAGCGGATCAGGCACAGTCTCAAGGTGGCAACCATTCCCCTCGTCTCTGATTGAAATCACGAGGCCGGCAGTACACAACTGCGCGTTCAAAAAAATTCTCTTGCAAGCGTCAAACTGATTGCCGTGAAGTACGGCATTGGCGATCGCCTCCCTGACTGCCAGGCTGATCTCATGGCGTTCGTGTTCGCTGAAGTCTCTCTCTGACAAATCACCGATCAGCGATTCGGCCACGTCTGCGCTTTCCACCTTGCTTTCCAAAATGATGTCCAGTGGTCGCTCCTTCAAGTATCGCCGCAGCCCGCTGAGCCCCCAATGTGGGCTTATCCTTAACGAAGGGTACACAAAGGTACCCGGGAAATTCGCGGCTTGCAACTAACTGATAAGAAAATGCAAGATTGAAAAGAGGTGGGGGTAGATTGCTACGTTATATTGATTCTAAATAAGTCGCTGATTCTTTTGACGATTCCTTCTCGAAGTGCGCTCATCCTGATAAGTAAGCTTTGCTATCTTTCAAACTTTACCGCTTCTATAAAATACGGCTGCTGCCAACCAATTCGCCGTAGCCGTATTTTGGCGAAGGCGAATGGAGGCGGGGGGAGTTGAACCCCCGTCCGAAAAGCGCTACGGCTCGAAGACTACATGCTTAGCTCGATTCCGTTTGTTTCGCCAGCCTCGCTCAGA
>Ga0209488_10003968_pt1 | contig 11696 bp, 14 predicted proteins | sample Rivendell_Oct201_8_FD_188349 | JGI IMG/M metagenome (GOLD analysis project Ga0209488, IMG submission 188349) | Vadose zone soil microbial communities from the Eel River Critical Zone Observatory, Northern California, USA -... | ecosystem: Environmental > Terrestrial > Soil > Vadose zone >...
GGGGGGGGGGGGGGGGGGGGGGGGGGTGGGGGGGGGGGGGGGGGGGGGGGGGGGTGCTGGGCGACGAGTGCTCACGAGGGAGAGGGAGGAGCTGCTGGCAGAGGGGACACGTATTAGGGCGGGTGAGGTCACACCGGATAGGACGGGCGAAGGAGAGGAGCCCTGCGACCCAAAGCTGCTCACGGAGCCTCGTGGTTGAGGAACTGGACGCTGGGGCAACTTGGGTGGCTGAGCTGGCGGTTGAGGGGTGGTTGGCTGCTTAGCCGTCGCCACTGCAAGCGCTGGCTTTCCGGGCGTCTTTTGGGGGCGGGGCGGGAGGGTGATGGGTAGTAGGAAGGAGGAAGGGGCGGACACGTTCTCGAACGACTCGTCGAGGCTTTCGCCGTCTTCTGTGCACGTCTCCCTCTCAATGGGAAGCGCATGCAGGGCGCCGGGTGTTGCAAAGTCATCGCCGTCGGAGGAGAGTGAGACAGAATGGAATGATGAGACGGAAGATGCTTGCACGTGCCCTTGGGCACGGCGCATGCCATTGGACGGGGAAAGGTCTGTAAGTGCGGGTAAATAGGGATCGTTGGCGTCGGGGGGCATGAGCATGTTATGAGATGATGGGGATGCTCGAGGGGGGAGAGTTGGGCTTGTTGCGGGGGCGGAAACGGAGCGAGGGGCGTTGAACGACAACTTCCGCGGAGGCAAGGGGGGCGTATTGACGGACTTTGGGGGCGAAGCCTCAAAGCTGATCAGAGGCGCACTTTCATGAGGTAGGACTTTGACCGCCTGGGGAGGAGAGTAACCACTTGGGACGGTAGTGGTAGGGCTCACATGAAACAGTCCATCATCGATCACCCAATCTTTGAGGTCTACAAGAGATGATCTATGCCCGAGCGAGCTTGGGGACGCAGAGGGAGAATACGTCGTGGGTAATATAGGAGGAATGGATGCTAGGGTAGGGGAATGTGGGCGGTCGAGGAGATGCTCGGGTTCGGGTGGGATCGCAACGCTCTCGAGGACTTGCTTTGACGCGCCTGTTCCAAGAGCTTCAAATGCCTTTATCCTAGCTTGAAGTGTTGAAGGTGGCATTGCGGTAGGTCGAGAGGGGAGGGAAGGGGAAATTTTGAGCGGGTATGAAGAGTGAAACAGGGCGGGGGCGGACTTGAGAGAATAAGGGATGATGTGATCCTTGTAAGCAGACAATGTCATCCTCCTCATCATCAGAACTCTTCGCCGTCGCAGGCAAGTCTCACTCGACTCTTCTAGAGAATTAATCTTCAACTATGTGTTATGACAGACTTTTGCCTCATTCCGATTGGCACAGGTCCCGATCCCTCGGTGCATGCGGGCTCGTGCTGCACCTAGCCCTTTTCAACTGAATTAACTACAGGTTGCGGAGTACATCGCTGAATGTGCCCGGATTCTCGAGAAGTCCGGTCTTAAGTACCAAGTCCGTCATTTGTCTTTTCACCTCTTGACCTGTTGTCTGACATTACTGGGTAAAATTAGATGCAGTATGTTCTGCATTGCTATCCGCTTTTGTTGCATCGCTGATACCCCCTAGCGGCTATGGAACCAATCTGGGTGCGTTATTTTCAATCTATTGTTACAGTAGTTGATACTCTGTAGAGGGATCATGGTCCGCTGTCTCCAAGGCAATCCATGACTGTCATGCTGCTGTGCATGCGAAGGGTGCACCGCGCGTCGCCACTGATATTCGAATTGGCACACGTGCTGAGCCGAGAAAGGACGCAGTCGCTGGTGAAGGTGAAAACGAACACAAGCTCCGCCGCGTGCAGGATATCCTTGCCAAGGACCTTCCCGGCTCAACCTAAACGAAGACCTACTTGGGACCCTTTCATCTCAAGGAATCTGCCGTAATGAATCATACTAGCTACCTTCGTGTGTACGAGATTTGAATTCTTTCAGTCGATCCTCGCCCTGAATTCGATGACCCAACACTTGCCAGTCACGTCCTATCAACTTCACCGTCTCTCTACTTGGCGGCGATTGTATAAGTCTCGGATCTGTGGAATCTGCCAGAACTCTCGCTTCCTTAACGGCGTCTATCAGTGTCCGCGTCGTTGATGAAACTCGATCTACGACACGTTACATTCTGAGCTTTGTCACAACATAATACTAGCAATTCAATTCTTAGAGTTCTGGGGAACCAGACTCTCTATTCTCAGCCTCAGCATCGACCTCCATCTCAACCTCAACGCCAGCCCCTGCCTCCGCCTCCCACATTTTAATCAGCGCCTCACCAAGCGCTCTTCCCAGAGCACGTGAAAGTGGCACGGGGACCGCATTTCCGATTTGTCGGAGTTGCTGTTCCAAGGGTGCGTTAGATTCCGACATCAAGGGAGAAATTATAAAACATCTCACGTCGCGTATGATCGTACTCGGGCGCTCACTATCGGACAAGAACTCCCAGTTGTCTGGGAAGCCCTGGGCCCTAGCACACTCACGAACGGTGAGCACCCGCTTTTGCTGTTCGCCACAGACTCTCGGTTATATCCTCGCAGCGTTACAACAATAGACGGCGTACCGTGGGGTGAATCACAGTGCTGCTTTGCGCGGTTGGCGTCACTGTCGTCATCGCAGTCCGAAAATGCCCATTGCCGTCTATCCGGGAGTACAGCACGTCCTTCTTCGTCAAGTTCCTCTCCTCATGGCGATGCTTCTTGAGTGATAGTTCCTGAGGCAAGGAGCGCGAGTCTGCGTCAGGCTTGATAGCAATGTTACACACCCTGTCAATGGTTCAGCGTCGCCGCAGGAATAAGAAGTCAGCGCGAGAAGAGGAGACAATGCCTGTAGAAAGGTGGGTGACTGGTGACTAACCGCTCAACGACGGTTTCCGAGAAGCTCGCCGTGTAGTGGAGTTTTACGTCTGCATCCTCTGCGATGCCCTGGCGCGCACGGACTTGATAGCGTGTGCGTGGTGCGCTTGCGTATGATACGCCGTCGGGATAGCCAGGGAAGATGTCGTCTTCATCTTGGTCCCATACACCGCTGCGGCTAGACACCGCCTCAAACGCAGGTATACCAATTGCCGCTCGCCTCTTCGCCTCAGCTCTGTCAGCACGCGTTGCTTCGATAATGGTGTGCGGGTTTTTCCTGTTGTTATGAATATGCCACGGGAGCACCTGCGTCAGAACAGACACGCGGACGAAGGAAGAGGTGGAGGATACTTGCCAGTCGAACTTGGGCTGGCGGGACGCAGGTGAGTCAAACGTGGGCTTGGCAGTTGACTGAGATGGTTGAGACTTACCAGGTCAGAGATAGCGTCCTCTACCGTGACGGCGCGGAGAGGTGCGCCGCGATGGGGCCTGTCCGGGTCACGCGCGACGTGCTCGAGCTTCAGACCCGTATCAAGCTGTACGGCCCACTGCATCGTCTCGAAATTATGCGTCGGGATCGGGAACTCGGGAAGTGGGAAGCCTCGCCGTGCGCCCCAGAAGATGACGCGGCGACGATGCTGCGGCGACCCGTACACCCCAGCTTGCAGCACGCTGAAGCGCACTTGATACCTGGCCACACGCGATTGCGCCCACGTCTTAGACGGTTGCACGCGGAGGGGCGGGAGGGGAAGACGGAAACAGACGTACCCGAGCGAGGTGAGTGTGCGAAGGATATATTTCACGACACCGTGAACGACTGTGTCTCCTTCCTGGGGCCCTGCCTTGTTGACTCGGAGTTTGTGATTTAGGAGGCCTAGGACATTCTCCAGGAGGAAGAACTTCGGCCTGTAGAACTCGACATATGATAACATATTGCACACCAAGGAGTTCCTGCGATGCGGGCTGCATTAGAGAAAGAGCGAAGCAATGCTGCCGTATCCCGCAGCCTACCTAGGGTCATCTGGTCGCTTTTCATGGGGGACGTTATGATCCGGCTGAGCGGTGAGAAACAAACTTGCTTACAGGGTGTCTATTTGCGCCACTGAATCCTTGACATGGTGGACCTGTAGGCGAATTTAACAGGGGGTGCTCGACCTTCCAATTATACTCACCTCCACAAATGAGGTCAACTTCTCCGGGCTTCGGCAATGGTGGTAGTTGCTTTCCACCATCAAGACTTCGCAGAGGCGAGTTCTTGCCATTGTAGAACTGGATGGCATGTTCAAGAAGAAGATTACAATCTTGATTATACACTTTGGCATGCTTCTTGTTGAATCTGAAGAAGATAGTATGTTTGGTGTTGATTGTATGACCATAAAAGTGGTACTTACTGAAATGTTCTTGCAGCACTTGATGCATACTCAATTGCCCATTTAGTCTCAACAAATCCTGATTCCTCCAACCCAATGGAAAGACCACCAGCACCTTTAATATGTTAGAGGTATGGCACTTAACAGGACAAAGAAAAAAAAACCTGAAAATAACTCTAAAGCTTGGAGTGGCTTGTTTCTTTTCTTGAGTAGATCTTGTTTCTCTAAGGTCTTGATATGCTCCTGGTAACAGTCTTCACAGTATGAATGGCCAGATAGCTCTAACATCTGAAGTTCATCACAACTCTCAATCCCAATAAATGATGGCTTGGTAGAGAAATCCTGGATATAGAAGTGGTTTTCATGACATAACCACTCTTCTAGATTGCTGATAGCTGATGGATGTTGTACAAAACACTTGCCAGTGATTTGTTCAGCAGAAATAGTTGTTGTCTTCAATGTGAAGAAGAGCCTATGCTAGAGCAATGACATTAGAACAAAAAAAAAGGTAAATACCAATAAATACCTCATCCTTCTTCCAGTTTGCTATATTAAAAGGAGTTTGCCCACTTTGAACAAGATCATCATAGTGTCTTAGCTGTCTAATTTGCACCTGAACAGATTGGCTTGTATGATCTTGAGAAAAGCTAAGAACTTGAGCAATCATATAAGGAGCATCTTCATCTTGCTCATTTATAGCATAAATAAAGTCCAATTCATGATATCTTGCTCCTAGATATGAAATACTGCCCAGATTGATAGTAGGACATTCAGACTTGTTTTTTGCTGCCTGAGAGTCACAGAGAGCACAAGGTTGAGCAACATCAGATATCTGTGTAGACTCCACAAAAGCACCAAAATCTTCATCCCAGATTAGACCACTAAACTGACAATTATTGAGAAAATCTACAAATACATATGAATCTTACCTGCTGTAAAATCTGTTGCCTATATCCTCTGGAGGTTCCATTTCATTAGAGGCTAGCCAAAGCAAGTTACACTTTTGAATAATGGAAGCCAGAGGGACATCATCACAAGAATTCATAAGAAAGAGACCATTTAGATGAGCAGCCTCTTGAAGAAGTGTCTTTGAGCCATGAGATAGCCATTGGCCATGAAGAAATTGCTGTTCTTCTTTTTCAAAGAGATAACAGATCCTTATGAACCTATATGATAATAAGGATATGGTACAATAAATAGAATTAAAAAATACTGACCAATATTCAGCTAAATGGTTAAGACTATGAGAGCTTGCTGCTTGAGCATTCCTTTTTCTAATTTTGTCAGAATCTTCTCCAGGAAGTACAATAACAACATCTCCAGGCTATATTTATTACTATAAGTTTGAAATAAAGAATAAAATAAATACATACCTTATAAATAGTTTTGCCAATTTTAACAGCATCATAGATAGAAGACAGAGATAGGTTGTCAATCCACTCAATGACTGGTGAAGTACCATGAATCTCCTCCACATTTGAAGGATATTTATATGATTTTGATAGTAGCTGTTTGTGAGGCCTTACTACCTTGAATGACTGTTGAAATAGGGCTTTAGAAAGTATGTGAACTTGTGGTGTAACCACAGTCTGATAAGAAAGGTGGATCTTCTGTAACTGCCTAGATAAGGGTGGTAATGTTGCCTTTGAGTAGATATCTGTCTTGAATAGTTGACAGAAAAGAGGAACATGAGACAGTTTGAGCCCCTCAAGTCTGAGGTCCTGAAGTACCCCTTGTATATAGGACTTCTAAAGCTAGATTAAAGTACAGATAATATCAACCAAAGAGTGCCTTACTGTGTCTTTTAAGAGGATATCATCATGAGACAATGCTCTGCCTAGTACCTGAGAAATAATTGAAGCATCACCCTGTACCTCTGGCAACTGAAGGAACTTGGGAAGAGTAATAGCTGGGTCTGCCAAGGCTGACATTACAAGTAAATGGAGAACCTGGTGCTTAAACCAGAAATTGACACAGAATGGGTGGTATAATTTTGATGGTGCATCTAGAATATACCAAGCAAATTTAGTCTTGAGATATATCTTACTTTATACAAGAGTTGAGTTTAATATCAATATCTTAAATAAACTAGTTACTCACACATCGAGGCTGCCTGTTGCAGGGGAAAAGTGATGGGCATTGAGTTCCAGAATGGGTGAGAGCTTAATGGCCAGAGGTGTGACACTAGCATCTTCACTACTATCGTCATCCACGTCATCATTAGTCCAAGGGCTGACAAGACCAGAAGCGCCATAATTCATGCCAGGCCGGATGTCAACTAGTTGAGTCATGGGAACCAGCCGCAGAGAATTCCAGTCATAGATCACAAAGCTATCCAGCAGCCGCACCGGGATGTCCTCATCATCGGGGTCAGCGAGATCAGGATCAGGAGCCATCTCTCCAGGAAGAAGACCAGCATCTTCGATGAGTTCGCCATCTGTCACAGTGTAGAACATGTCATCTTTTTCCCTGTAAGACGTCACATCAAGACCTGTGCCGAGCCACGCACGATGAGCACTGGAAAAGCAAGCATCCGTTGTGGGCGTATGAATGTCACAACTATTGAGAGTATGATGTCGACGTTTATGAGCAGGAGGTGGGCATGAACGAATGGAAACGACTTACGAGCCTGACGCAGGACGTTCATGAAGCGTGTGCCGCCGAATTCCTGCTTGACTGAGAAGTCGACGCTTCCAGCTCCCCACTGGTGGGAGTAGAACCTCTACCTGGGTTGAGGGAATACTGTCACAAATCAGTCGAGCCAGAACAATAGGTGAACTAGCAATCGGGACTGGCACACGCACATTGCCCTCCCATTGTGCGCGGCCGGTCCGAGTCGGTGTCCATGCTGCCCAGGTTTTGGCGGACTGAAGACGATCGGAGCGTCTGAATGCTCCTTTCCGAGTTTACGTTTCTGAGTAGATGGACGTGGTGGAGCAGTGGTGATTAAGACAATAGGTTCAAGATGTCCGGAGGACATTCGTGAAACAAAGGGGGAGTTGTGGGTATTTTGCAGACGCAGACGACCAACGTGGACAAGTTGAACGCGTCCCGTCACACTCGCGGTCACGTCACAGTTACGCGTCTTGTCGACCGACCTCCGCGATGTCCCTCTCAGTGATAAACATAGACGTGAGGTATGAACTTGAAAAGGGTCCGCAGACTTGGTTATACAACTTTATTTGCGCTCACGAGCTCTCATAGACAAAATACGGGACTTTTTGTCGAAGTTTGTTGGTCCCGCCGGTAGCGATGTGACAGATGGCATGGCTGACATGGACATCGGGGATGAAGACCGTGATCCAGAAACCCAGAGGATGAGAGGCCTGAAGTACATGTCTCAAATGGTACGTGTTATCTATGCACCTCTTTGTCTGGGCTGTTCTAAATCAGGTGCAGCAACGCATTGCGAACCGCGACCAACAAATGCTTGTTATTGACCTAGAGGATATCGTCAAGGTCCGTTAGTAGTCTCTCGCTCCGCTCTTTGGGTCTTATTTACGGTCTGATATCTGTACAGCACGAAAAGACTGCAAGCGAGCTTGTATTGCGCATAAGAAATAACGCCAGCCGCTACACCAAGCTGTTTAATGAAGTCGTCGATCAACTTATGCCAGTACCTACCAAGGATATCAGTGAGCAGGATGAAGTCATTGACATCATCATGCATCAACGGCGCGAACGGAACGACCAAATCGAGGGTAATCAAGATGGGTTCCCAATACACCTGCTTAGGAGATAGTAAGTACCATCGTCGATCCGCTCATTGTTCTGCTTCATGACACGGCCTACTAGTAATCTTTACTTCAAGCCATTACTCTCCGACATCTCCATGGCTGTTCGCGAGGTAAAGGGCGCACAGCTCGGGAAACTCATCACTGTTCGAGGCATCGTCACACGCGTCTCGGAGGTCAAGCCACTGCTGTTGGTCAATGCGTACACATGCGATGTTTGCGGTTCGGAAACCTTCCAGGAGATCTCCAGAAAGGAGTTCACTCCTATTGCTGACTGCCAGAATGAGAACGAATGCGTGAGGAACAACATCAAGGGCTCGCTGCACATGCAGACGCGCGCTTGCCGTTTCAGCCCGTTCCAAGAAGTGAAAATCCAAGAAATGGTACTCATCGCGCATCTCTCATGATGATCATTCGCTCATGTCTCTCCAGGCAGATCAAGTGCCTGTTGGCCATATCCCTCGATCCATGACCGTGCACGTGAATGGCAGTCTGACACGCGCCGTGAGTCCTGGTGATATGGTGCATTTAGGCGGCATCTTCCTTCCTATTCCCTACACCGGCTTCCAGGCTGTTCGTGCTGGCCTCCTTACTGACACTTATTTGGAAACGCACCATATACTTCAACTCAAGAAACAGTATAGCGAGATGGAAGTTACAGCAGAGATGCGCGCCGCCATCGAACGGCTTCACGATGACCCGACAGTATATCAAAAACTCGCGTTTAGCATTGCCCCGGAGATTTACGGTCATATCGACGTTAAGAAGGCCTTGCTACTCCTCTTGGTGGGCGGCGTTACAAAAATAATGGGCGATGGCATGAAAATTCGTGGTGATCTCAACATGTGTTTAATGGGTGATCCTGGGGTGGCAAAATCGCAGTTGCTCAAGTACATATCGAAAGTGGCACCTCGGGGCGTCTACACTACCGGCAAGGGTTCGTCTGGGGTCGGTTTAACAGCCGCAGTCATGCGCGACCCTGTTACAGACGAAATGGTGCTCGGTTCGTTTTTTTTTCCCCTTCGAGACATGATTAAATCTTTGACACGAACCCGTAGAGGGAGGTGCGCTCGTCCTGGCCGATAATGGAATATGCTGTATCGACGAGTTTGACAAAATGGATGAGTCTGACCGCACAGCTATCCACGAAGTTATGGAACAGCAGACTATCTCCATCTCAAAAGCGGGCATTACGACGACACTCAACGCGCGCACGTCGATCCTAGCCGCGGCGAATCCTCTGTATGGCCGCTACAACACCAAGGTGTCTCCCGTAGAGAACATCAATCTTCCAGCTGCTCTTCTATCCCGTTTCGACTTGCTCTTCTTGTTGCTGGACAAGCCCTCCCGTGACGACGACGAGCGGCTCGCGCAACACGTCACCCACGTCCACATGTACAACCGGCACCCAGACCTCGAGTACGAACCTCTCGATCCAACCCTGATGCGGTATGTGCAGTTCCCGTACCTCGCTGCTATCCCCCCCCCACCGCTCACTGACAACTCAAATACCCTACCCTCCGCAGTGCCTACATCGCGCTCGCGCGCCAGTGCCGCCCGGTCGTGCCGCCAGACGTGTCGTCCTACGTCGTAGACTCGTACGTGCGCCTGCGCAAGCAGTCCAAAGACGACGTGCAACACAACCGCGCACACACGCACACGTCCGCGCGCACGCTGCTCGGCGTTCTGCGCCTCGCGCAGGCGCTCGCGCGGCTCCGCTTCGCAGCGGCGGTGCTGCACGCGGACGTGGACGAGGCGCTACGGCTGATGGAGGCGAGCAAGGAGAGCCTGCGCGACGAGGACGAGGACGGGGAGGGCGCGGGCGGCGGTGACGCGGACCGCTCGGACACGAGCAGGATATACCGCATCGTTAAGGACATGGCGCAGGCTGAAGCTGCCGCGGGGGCAGGAGGTGGCAGACGGACAAGCCGCAGGAGGCGTGCAGGCCGGCTCGGGCGTGGGCCGGATCGCGAACGGGACCATGACAATGCTGACGAAGAGGAGGACGGCGCGCTTGACGTGCTTTCGATGGTCGATATTCGCGCGCGTGTGCTTAGGGCGGGATATACCGAGACGCAGTTGATGACGACTATTCAGGAGGTAAGGCCCTTGCTTGGTTTTCTTTCTTTGGGTTGGCGGTGATTCCTGATTTTGTCTTGATTTCAGTACGAGGATCTCAATATTTGGACGCGTGTGGCCAATGGTTCAAAGTTGAGCTTCGCATGACATTACCGACTGCCGATCTACTTTTTGTTCATCTGGTTTTCATGTACCTATACACATCCTGACTGTCGCTGTCGCACTGTTGTCTGAGGTATACCTGTATCCAACTATACACAACACTTGATCCGGATTCTGTTGACATTGTCGATGGGAAATAAGCGTTTGACTGGCCATACATTGGTCGGTATCCAAGCTCTTAAATATCTTTTTGGGTCAGGCCCGTACAGTATAGTCGTAGCTAATATAATATTATGAGTTTCCCAGTCAATAAGGATGAGAGATCGCCACTTCGTCCATCTCATAAATGTTCTACATTCCTCATCGCAAGAGCCATGAGCAGAAAGTGATACGAAGATCTCTACGACGCGTGTTCCCAGCTCCCGTCTCCACTCCCACTACCACTCGGGCTACTAGGATCCCCGCTCGGGACATCCCCCTTCTCCGGCTCATCTCTGTACGCGGGCGTTGCTGCCGTCCGGGGTGTATTCGCATCCTCGTCGTCCAAGAAGCCCTCGTGGAATCCGAGCCCAGGACCGGCACCGCCAGGCGAAGTACCCCGGAGGCCCGTAGTCTCATCAACGTCCTCGTCGTCGTGTTCACCGAACGCGTCGTATAGCTCCTTCGTGCGTGGTGCGCGGGGGTCACGCGACACCGCGCCAAGCGCTACGTCGTCGCCGGGTAGCGCGCTGTAGTGCTCTCCACGGCGACGCAGCACTGCGCGCCTGCAGAGGAAGATCCCCGCGAGGATGCCAAATACGGCGACAACGCCTGCTGCGCCAAAGACCCATTTCTGATTCGAGACGAGGGCGGACATGTCGGAGAACCAGCCCTCGTCTGCGGTGGGTATCATCGTCCCACTTGCCGTGGTGTTCGTGGACGGTTTAGTGGGATCATCAGGGTTACCGAATGCAGGCTTGTCAGCTTCGCCCTCTGCCTCGCCGTGGTCTCCAGGGAGATGCAGTGTGGGCTTCGGATGTACCTTGCTCGTGGTGGTGGTGGGATATGCAGACACAGGTAGACCATTGGGACTCTTGACTGAGGGGAGCAGTTTGTCGAAAAGGAAGAGTTCGTATTCGCGTTTGATAGACGCGTCGATCGCCGAACCAAAGAGGGAGAGCTGGCAGCCGAGGTAATGACCCGTACGACCTTCAGCACCAATGTCGGAGACACGAATTGTCCAAGTACCGCGCGGATCCTCATCCCTTCAATGGGTGTGAGTTCAGTATCCGTACTTAGAAAGTAGGACGGTCGACTTACCAATGCTTAACACTCATGAAGCGCCATCCGGGGTACCCATCCTTGTTCAGGTCAGAACGACGGCGCGCTGCGAGGATGCTTTTAATCCCGTTGGGGCTCGTAATCTCAACCTCGACATCACCACGACGATCATGCGTGATCCACACGCGCACAGTTATATGTTCTAGCTTCTCGAAGTTGTTTTGTCGCACGTGTTCTTGAGTTATCGTAGTAGTGCAGGTGACACCACCAGGAACGATGGGCAATCCACCGCTCATCTCGCCAATCGGGCTTGACGTGCCGTT
>Ga0209488_10003969_pt1 | contig 11695 bp, 10 predicted proteins | sample Rivendell_Oct201_8_FD_188349 | JGI IMG/M metagenome (GOLD analysis project Ga0209488, IMG submission 188349) | Vadose zone soil microbial communities from the Eel River Critical Zone Observatory, Northern California, USA -... | ecosystem: Environmental > Terrestrial > Soil > Vadose zone >...
GTTGCGGGACGAGGCGCAGGTTTGGACAGCAGATCCGTTTTTGCGGCCACAGACCCGAGAGTAGCTCCGATTGTTTGTGCAAAATTGATCAGAAGGCCTTTGTTTTTCCTGGCAGGTTTGTTGCGTCGTCTGTTTTCCATTTGCTCTCCTAAAATCCCAGGCGATATGGATTTAGTTCGATCCGTCGATTCTCATCCGCGGCGTTCGGATCAGCTGGCGATGCGCTCGTAACCACAATTTTTTCTGGCCGCGACGACTTACGAAACGATCCGTGAAATGAATACGCCCTTCACCCGCGACTAGGAGAATGCACTTCTCGTCTTGCGGTAGGCCTGCTCGCTTGCCTCTGCGACATCTCTCACATGCTCTTTCGCCTGTTCAAAAGTGTTTTGCACGCGGCGGCCCAATTTTTTCCCTTGGGCAATCATGCTATCCACTCCGTCATTCACGGCGTCGGCGATCTCTTCACGCGTTTCCTGGCCCGATTTCGGAGCAAATAGCAAAGCCAGCCCCGCGCCCACGCCCAATCCGATCAAAAATACAGATCCGGTATACTGCCACGAGTTCCTAGCCATTTAGCCCTCCTTGTTGGTCTGCAAAATGCACTTCGGTCCCCGACAAACTGCCCTTGGAAACAATACTGAATTGGAAAAGGAGGAAGGCAGAGAGCCTTCCTCCTTCTTTAAGACAGTGCTAGTACGTGCCGCCGGAGGCAGTGCGAGCATCTCGTCCGGACTTGGTGTCGGCGGAGGACTCGCGAGTTGAAGAAATATCTTCTGCTCCTGTGCGTTCCAGAATTTCTTTTGCCTGGTCAACTTCTACGGAAGTATCGCAATGGACTGAAAGCAGGATCCCGCCTTTTTGAAGGCGTCCTTCGTAACGTTTGGCCTCAAATTCGGGAATACCCGCACCGATGAGGGAGCCGGCCAGCCCGCCTACAGCCCCGCCGACACCAAGACCGGCCAATGTCGCCATGATCGGGCCTGCGGCAATGAAGGGACCCACACCAGGAATAGCCAGTGCGCCAATTCCGGCTAGTAGCCCGAGCGTGCCGCCCAGAACCGCTCCTGAAGTTGCACCTGCCGCCGCCCCTTCGGGAGCCTTGGAAGCCTTTTGGGTTCCCATCTCTCTGGATCCCAGGGTTTCCGGAACGAGCAGGGAGATATCGGAGATTGGGAAACCAGATTTCGTCAACGTGTCGACAGCGTGTTCAGCAGCTGCGGTCGTCGAATAGATTCCGAATACCGCCGTTTTTTTTCCAGCCATTTTGTTGTCTCCTCTTTTTCAAATTGATTGGTTTCCGTATTCAAGACTTGGGTGGTGCGACTTCAATCTCGTTTGTTACGTTTCCGGCGCCGGCAACGGCCGCGGCTTTCGCTTCAATGTCGGCCTTTTCCTTTTCCGTACGGACGGGGCCCTTCAACGTTACTTTGCCGTCCTGCGCAATTACCTTGATGTTATGAGCGTACATGGAGAGCGCTTTGTCATCCACAATCGATGCGCGAATCTTTCGTGCAAGTTCGCGATCGGTGGGATTCATTTTCTGCTGGTCGGCAGTGGTCGCTCCTTTTTGGGCATCACCTTTGTTCGCGCGAGTGTTGTCAGGCGCTGTCTGCTGTGAGGTTGCAGGAAGAGGTGCCCCGGAGACCATCATCGCTCCGCCAAAAAATAGCGATGCCGCCATTAAAAATAGGGGACTGTGTCTCACTGAAAATCGTTTCATGTTTTGTTCCTCCGTTCGGCATTTCGCCGCCAAACAAAAACTCAATCTTCTATTTCACCGTCCCGGTCTCATCGAACTTCGCCGGTCGGCCCCGTAATCGATTACGGTACGGTACGGCTCCCAAAACGATGGAAATTGGAGTCCGTCTGCATCCGTCACCCTAGCGCTGTCCTGCATGCAGGGCCATAGAGTGAAAAATGTAGATTGAAAAGCTGCTTGCAGTATTCGATCCGGTAAACGGAGACCGATGAATATAAGAGGCTTATTTCATAAGATGCTCTATTGCGAGTAATGAAAAAATCTGGAAAAGCGCAGCTATTTCCCGAGTTGACTTCGTTATACAGCTATTTTCCCAGGGTCCTACCATATCGTCCTTATTGTCCGCAGCGATCCACTAAGCGAAGATGGCCGTGCGGGAGAGGAAGACGGAAGCTTAAAAAATAGAGGGCCGGGCTGGTGCTCTGCTTCCTCTCCCCACCAATCACCTCCAATCCTCACGAACTCCCCAGATTGCATTCGAATTTTGTTATTGGGCAAGCAAATCCTCGTCCCGGTCTGACCGGGACGAGTTCCAGATTCGCGAAGAAAGACTTAGGTGGTGGAAGGATCGCTTCTAAAATCGGAGGCCCGGCGATGACGAACTGCCGTCGGAGCATGTGCCGCGTGCCATGGAAGCAATACAATGAGAGTGTAGATACCAAGCGTCATTCCCAGAGGAATCGCCGAAAGCGACAGAAATGCCGCTATGAGCGCCAAGGTTCGCCCGAATCCCTGGCCCGCAAGAAGAGTCCATCCCGCGAGAACGCCAAGCACAGCACAAACTACGGACAAAGCCTCTATCAACGCATAGATGAAATGGAAGTCCGTCATCATGGCAAGCGGGTCGCGCACTCGGGCAAGCAGCGCACCGAACATAACCGTAGCCGTATTGGAAAAGGAGACCAGCCAGACCGCGAAGAAGAGCTGAAAAACTCCGTATATGATCCAGCAGATTCCCAAAATCCGAATCTGCCGGTTCACATTTTGGGTAAAGGGGTCGTCCGACCTCACGGCTCGTCTCCTCTCCGCTGATCCATCTTGAGTTACCTACCGAATGGTCGCCAGGACTGACTTAATTCGTCGAGGTGGCCTTTGGGTTTTTGACCTCCAGCTCGTTCACGACTTGCTGAACGTTCGGAACTTTTGAGGCGACGGCTTCCGCCTTCGTTTTTTTGGCTTGAGAGTTCACACTGCCGGTGAGAGTTACTACGCCATTCTTGACGTCATACTTTATGTCCTTGTTTAGACCGGCATTAATGAACGCGGCGTCCAGATTTTTATCGATCCCCTTATCCAAGTCGGAGTTCACTGCCCTGGCTTCGCGTTCGACGCCGGGGGGGACCACGGCGATTTCGTCGGCCACAACCTGGCTGCCGGCATTGGATTTGGCGATCGCTTCGGCTTGTGATTTGTCGGCATCTGATTTCACGTGGCCGCCCAACGTTACAACGCCCTTGTCGCGGTCTTGCTTGACAGTGACGTCATTCAGGCTAGCCTGATCCAGTGACTTTCGAATGGAATCTGTAACGTCGGGAGACTTACTCGCCGTGCTTGAACATCCGGCGAGCATCCCGAACGTCATTACCGAAAATAGGCCCAACAATTTCACAAGTGATTTCATGTTCTCTCCTTTGTGCCACATAGAATCGAGACCGGCATTAAATTATTAGTGAGTCTTACCCTTACATCCGGGGTGTCCGCAGCGACAATCAACGTCAGGTGTGGATTCCATTGCTTCACACTGAACGCTGCAATATTTGCCTGACTTTGCTGCGCAGCTGCACGGTGGATGTGCGCATTTTTTTATCTCGTTCGATGCCATCTATTCCTCCCGGTTGGAATCTGTTCCGAGCTTAACCCGGCTCAGGGTTGGCGACGCCTGAAATCGTAACCGGCGATGAATCCTCCTGCCCATAGGACAAACCCCTGATTCCGCTTGGGATTTCGCTCTAAATCAAGTCCTGTAGAGAACGATGAGGGGATATTCGACCTCGGGAAAGGTGCCGATTGACATTTGTCACGAATGGTGTCAGGCTGCCGGCTGAAGACTACTATGGTCCGGATCCTGATCGCCGACGACAACACACTCGTACGGCGATTGCTGCGCAATCTCGTCGAGCAGGACGCGGATTGGGAAGTCTGCGGGGAAGCAATTGATGGCGGAGAGGTTGTGCAAAGGACAATGGAAACACGGCCGGACTTGATTGTCCTCGATTTTCAAATGCCGGTAATGAACGGGCTGCAGGCTGCCCGCGAGATCGCCAAGGTTGCCCCCGAAGTTCCGGTGTTGCTTTGCACGGCTCACCTTTCGATCGATCTTCTAGGCGAAGCACAAAAAATTGGTATTCAGGGAGCAGTTTCCAAATCCAGGGCGGGCGACATTGTGAAGGGGATTAAGGCACTGCTGCGGCACGAACTATTCTTTTGTCAGCCGGCAGAAATCTGAAAGTAGCATCCAAGCCGGCACTCATAAATATCAAGTTCGTTCAAATATCAAGTTCAATGAAGTGTTTGTGCGCTCGCTCTTGCCGATGGTCTTTCGCCAGAATTGCGGTCAACTTTTTCGGCAGATCTTCCAGTTCATCCGGGAACCGCTCACCTTCAGTACATGCTCCGTGATAGCCGATTCCAAACCGCGCGCCGCACACCGTACACAACTCGAACGTCTGCAGTCTGAACGATGTGGCGCTCAGCAATTCCTTATCAAATATGGCCACAGGGATGTGCAATTCATTGGCGACGTCAGCTTTTTCCGGCATGGCATCCCGCTTCCCGGCTTTCGTCACAAAGCCGATAATGAGTTCGTTCCGATTTCCTGGTCACCCCGGTCGAGCCTCATCCCCACGTAAATCAATTATGTCGGGGATTTCCCATGATTTATCGAGCGTCAAACTTATGCAAGACTCGATGTCTGACGTCCCGGCTGTGATCTTGCGCAGGCATTGCGGAACCGATCAGGGCGAATAGTCCCGTAAAAGACTCGAATATCAACCACGTAGGCTTCATCAAACTTCCCCGAATAATCCCTGAATCCCGCGTCGCCGCTTCCTTAATCCCCGGTTTACTTAATTCGAGTCGAACAGGTCAGGTCGCCGTCAACTTCGGCCGGTTCTTTTTGTGCTCGTACATAGCCTTGTCCGCGATGGAAATGAGTTTCCCGAGCGAAGCCGGACGCTTCGGATCGAAGCGCGCCATTCCCACGCTGAGGGTTAGCTTGTAACGAGATTCGTCAATGGTTGACCTGTTAAGATTTTGCTCCAGCCGGCGCAGGATGACTTCCCGATTTTCGCAGGCAGCCTCGAGGGCCAATACGGCGAACTCGTCGCCAGCTAAACGGGCGATCACGTCGGAATTGCGGAAAGTCTGTTCGAGAGCGTCCGCGGCGCGAATCAGCGCGAGATCTCCCTCGCGGTGCCCGTAGGTATCGTTGATTTCCTTGAGATTGTCGACGTCGGCGAAGAAAAGCAATAATCCATGCGCTTTGCGGCGCCCGACTTTCAACTGCTGAGCGGCCAGCGCCAAAAACGCGCGCCGGTTATAAAGACAGGTCAGGTCATCGGTAAGAGCCAGGGAGCGCAATTCCCTATCGAGGAGGGATTGTTTCACGGCACACATCACTGTCCGCTGGAGAGTGTTACTCAGCGTCCGAGTATCCGGCTTCTCGGATTTCAGAGTTCTTGAAATTTTGTCCAGTTCCAGCAAAATGCGGGCAAGTTCTTTGTCTTGAGCCACAAGAGCGGAGGAAAGCATGTCGTCGAGCGAATCCTCCGGATCTGACTTCCACCGGTCGTGACTCAACATTCTGCGTTTTGACACTTGGGCGCACCGGCTCAAGGCGGACCACTCTACGCGGTCCGGCGCCATCCTCCGTAATGAGACATTTCTCCTCATGGAAGCGGATCGAGCCATCCTTTCTGAAACTTTGCACCAAAATTACTCTTAACTATTTAATACGAACTGCCACGGGCTCAACAATCAGGCGAACGCTGTAATTAAATATCGAGCGCTACTTAGTACTTCGCAATGCGCGGTCAACATTGCCGACGATCTCCGGATTTCAGCTGAATCAGTGGGAAATCGCCCTCTTTCCTTTTTCCGTCAGCTCATAAAAATCGCCTCCTTGGGCTTCCAAGAGTCCTTCGCGTATAAGACTTTCAATCGCGTCGAGGACTTCCGCTCGTTGAGCCGCTTCGTTTCCGCCGGCCTCAAAAAGTGCATGCAGATCTAGACGGTCGCGGCCCAGATCGCGAAAAACTTCGAGAACGCGGCTCGGGAAAGGCTCCAAAAGGTCACCTTCTGCACCAGGGGCGTGCCCAAAGTTGCTGTTTCAGCGACCCGGCGGGTGTTGTGTGCTCGCTCGATGTCTGTTACTAATTTAAGGCAGGCGAATAATGGTGTAGCCTCGGAGCCTAATTCGGCCACGAGTCATTTTCTCCGAGCAACTCCTCAATCAGGCGAAAGGTCTCAATCTCCAGGCTGGGTATACGGACGTAGCCTCCCTGGTCCGCGGCAATTTCCCATGCGCTCTCAGCGGCGTACTCTTCGGCCTGGTCAGAACTGAGTGAAATAGCCGCGCGAATCTCTTCGGAAGTTGCGATGCGATCTACCGGAATGGGAGCTAAGTTCGAATTGGGTTTCATCGGTGCCTCCTTGGAACCAGCGCCACTGCCCGACCAATTCCCTAACTTCCACGCCATCTTGCAGCTTCAGGGGCTTTTAGAGAATCCGAGAAGGACTGTATAGATTTGGGAAAATAGCTGCAAAGTCGAGCGCGCTAACCGGGTAGCTGGTTCCTTTCAAATTGGTAAGATGCTTCGAATCGGTAAAGTTGCCTCGATTTTCCCCCTTATTCGTTGCGCCATTCGTATGGTGATGGGCATTTGATGCTCTGAATTGGTTGATATTGAGCAAATTCTCGGGGGAAATGACGATGTTTGTCTTAACGGTAATAAGGGAACTCCTCTAGTGACCTACAGGAAATCCTGTAGAGCTTTGCTCGGCAAATTAGTGATAATAAGTGGGTTCGTTTCATGGAATTATTAGGATCAAGTCTCGATTTTTTATCCGGAAGTATGATCAAGTTGACGAAATTTCGGCCTGCGCAGAGAGCGGATTATTTCTGGGCAGGTGGCAGATGGCGGATTTCGCTGTAATTTTCTGATTTCGGCCCTGATTTCGACCCTGATTTCGAGTTGATGGGTGATCGGAACATTAATTTTGCATGGAACGAAGCGCCTTGCCTGGGAGATTTTTCATGAAGAGAACCGAACGTGATGCAGCGACGGGAACGACTGCGCCAACCTCGGAGGCAGCGCCGAAATCCGGATCAAAAGCGAATGGGCACAACACGGTCGCGGCAGACAACGGAAACGCCGATCTCAGTGTGATCCTTGCCAGTTTGCAAACGATGCGCGATGGAGATTTTTCCGTGCGTCTCCCGGGGTACTGGACCGGACTGCACGGAAAAATTGCAGACACTTTCAACGACATCGTATTTGCCAACCAACAAATGGCTCGGGAACTTACGCGCGTCGGACAGGCTGTGGGTAAGGAAGGCCGAACTTCCGAACGCACGCGCTTCCACGAATCCAGGGGCTCCTGGGGAGAAATGGAAGTTTCGGTCAACACGCTGGTCGAGGATTTGCTCCGCCCAACGACGGAAGTGACGCGCGCGATCGCGGCCGTGGCGCAGGGGAATTTGACGCAGACGGTGCGCCTGGACGTTGACGGCAGGCCGCTGGAAGGGGAGTTTCTCCGTTCCGCGAACATCGTCAACACCATGATTCAGCAGTTGGGCGTATTTACGGCGGAAGTGACGCGCGTGGCCCGCGAAGTCGGCACGGACGGAAAGTTGGGCGGCCAGGCGCAGGTGCCGGGCGTGGCCGGGACGTGGAAGGACCTGACGGACTCGGTAAACTCGATGGCCAGCAACCTGACGGGCCAAGTGAGAAACATTGCTGAAGTGGCGACTGCGGTGGCCAGCGGCGATTTGTCGCGCAAGATTACGGTGGACGTGCGCGGCGAAATTCTGCAGTTGAAGGAAGCCATCAACACGATGGTGGATCAGCTGCGATCGTTTGCCTCGGAGGTAACGCGCGTGGCGCGCGAAGTGGGTACGGACGGAAAGCTGGGCGGCCAGGCGGTGGTGCCCGGCGTGGCGGGAACGTGGAAGGACTTGACCGACTCGGTAAACGCGATGGCCGGCAACCTGACGGCGCAGGTCAGGAATATCGCGGAGGTAACGACGGCGGTCGCGCGCGGCGACTTGTCGCGCAAGATCACGGTGGACGTAAAGGGCGAAATTTTGGAACTCAAGGACACCATCAACACGATGGTGGACCAGTTGAACGCGTTCGCCGGCGAAGTCACGCGCGTGGCTCGCGAAGTAGGTACCGAAGGAAAGCTGGGGGGCCAGGCACAGGTGTTCGGCGTTGGCGGTACGTGGAAAGACTTGACCGATAACGTGAACTTCATGGCCAGCAACCTCACCGGTCAGGTAAGAAACATCGCCGAGGTGGCGACGGCCATCGCCAGCGGCGATTTGTCGCGCAAAATTACGGTGGACGTGCGCGGCGAAATTTTACAGCTGAAAGAAACCTTGAACACCATGGTGGACCAGTTGAACCGGTTTGCCGGCGAAGTAACGCGCGTGGCTCGCGAAGTGGGAACCGAAGGAAAGCTGGGCGGGCAGGCGAACGTGCCCGGCGTGGCCGGAACGTGGAAGGACTTAACCGACTCGGTGAACTCGATGGCCGGAAACTTGACGGGCCAGGTAAGAAACATTGCCGAGGTAACCACGGCCGTGGCGCGCGGTGACTTGTCGCGCAAGATTACGGTGGACGTGAAGGGCGAAATTCTGGAGCTGAAGAACACCATCAACACCATGGTGGACCAGCTGAACGCATTCGCGGGAGAAGTGACGCGCGTGGCGCGCGAAGTCGGTAGCGACGGGCAACTCGGCGGACAGGCGCAAGTCTCGGGCGTAGCCGGAACGTGGAAGGACTTGACGGACTCGGTGAACTCGATGGCCAGCAACCTGACGGGCCAGGTGAGAAACATCGCCGAAGTATCCACGGCTATCGCCAGCGGCAACCTGTCAAAGAAAATCACAGTAGACGTGAAGGGCGAAATTCTGGAGCTGAAGGACACCATCAACACGATGGTGGATCAGCTGCGATCGTTCGCTTCGGAAGTTACGCGCGTGGCGCGCGAAGTGGGAACCGACGGAAAACTGGGAGGGCAGGCGCAAGTGCCGGGCGTGGCCGGAACGTGGAAGGACTTAACCGATTCGGTGAACTCGATGGCCAGCAACCTGACGGGCCAGGTGAGAAACATCGCCGAAGTATCCACGGCTATCGCCAGCGGCAACCTGTCAAAGAAAATCACGGTGAACGTGAGCGGGGAAATTTTGCTGCTCAAGGAAACCATCAACACGATGGTGGACCAGCTGAACGCGTTCGCCGGCGAAGTAACGCGCGTGGCGCGCGAAGTGGGAACCGAGGGCCGCCTGGGCGGTCAAGCGAACGTGCCGGGCGTCGCGGGAACGTGGAAAGATTTGACCGACAACGTGAACTTCATGGCCAGCAACCTGACGGGCCAGGTAAGAAACATCGCCGAGGTAACCACGGCCGTGGCGCGCGGCGACTTGTCGCGCAAGATTACGGTGGACGTGAAGGGCGAAATTCTTGAGTTGAAGAACACAATCAACACCATGGTGGACCAGCTGAATGCGTTCGCGGGCGAAGTGACGCGCGTGGCGCGCGAAGTCGGCACCGACGGAAAACTTGGCGGACAGGCGGCAGTTCCGGGCGTCGCTGGGACCTGGAAGGATTTGACCGATAACGTGAACTTCATGGCCAGCAACCTGACTGGCCAGGTGAGAAATATCGCCGAAGTGGCGACGGCCATTGCGACGGGAGATCTTTCCAAGAAAATTACGGTGGACGTGCGCGGCGAAATTCTGCAGCTCAAGGAAACGCTGAACACGATGGTCGAGCAGTTGCGCTCGTTCGCGGCGGAAGTGACGCGCGTGGCGCGCGAGGTAGGTACCGAAGGGCGCCTGGGCGGCCAGGCCAACGTGCCGGGCGTCGCGGGAACGTGGAAGGACTTGACGGACTCAGTAAACGCGATGGCCGGAAACCTGACGGCGCAAGTAAGAAACATCGCCGGCGTAACGACGGCCGTGGCGCGCGGCGATTTGTCGCGCAAGATCACGGTGGACGTGAAGGGCGAAATTCTCGAATTGAAAAACACCATCAACACCATGGTGGACCAGCTGAACGCGTTCGCCGCGGAAGTCACGCGCGTGGCTCGCGAAGTAGGAACGGAAGGAAAGCTTGGAGGACAGGCGCAAGTGCCTGGCGTGGCCGGAACCTGGAAGGACCTAACCGACAACGTGAACGTCATGGCGGCGAACCTCACGGAGCAGGTGCGAGGTATCGTCAAAGTTGTTACGGCGGTGGCCAACGGTGAGCTCACGCAAAAGTTGACGGTGAACGCCAAGGGCGAAGTGGCCGCTCTGGCGGAAACCATCAACAACATGACCAACACGCTGGCCACATTCGCCGACCAGGTGACCACGGTGGCGCGCGAAGTGGGCGTCGAAGGCCGGTTGGGCGGGCAGGCAAACGTCCCTGGCGCCGCCGGCACGTGGAAAGATTTGACGGGTAACGTGAACCTTTTGGCCGATAACTTGACGAACCAGGTGCGCGCGATTGCGGAAGTTGCCACGGCGGTAACCAAAGGCGACTTGACGCGATCAATTCAGGTGGAAGCCAGCGGCGAAGTCGCGGAGTTGAAAGACAACATCAACACGATGATCGACAACCTGCGTCTCACGACCGACCGCAACACCGAGCAGGACTGGTTGAAAACCAACCTGGCACGTTTCACGAGCATGCTGCAAGGGCAACGCGATCTGGTAACCGTAGGGCGCTTGCTGCTGTCGGAACTGGTTCCGCTGGTGAATGCGCAGCAGGGCGTGATTTACAGGATGGAGTCGGAGGAGTCCGCCGGAATGGTGCTGCTGTCGTCCTACGCGGATGACGCGCCGAATGGGCATCCGCAGCGAGTCCAAATGGGCGAGGGCCTGGTGGGACAGTGCGCAGTGGAAAAGCGCAGCATGTTGATGGGCGACTTGTCGGAAAAGTTTATTCCGATCCGTTCGGCATTGTTCCAGGCTGCGCCGCGCGACGTGATCGTACTGCCGGTGCTGTTCGAGGATAGTGTGAAAGCGGTCATCGAACTGGCGTCACTGAAAACATTCACGATTTCGCATCTGGCGTTTTTGGAACAACTGACGGCGAGCATCGGCATCGTATTGAACAGTATTGAGGCCACGATGCAGACCGAAGGTTTGCTGAAGCAATCGCAGCAGCTGGCAACCGAGCTGCAAAGCCAGCAAAAAGAATTGCAGCAGAAGAACGAGCAGTTGGCGCAAAAAGCGCAGCAACTGGCCGAGCAAAACGCCGAAGTCGAGCGCAAGAATCAGGAAATCGAGCAAGCGCGGCGTGCCGTGGAAGAAAAGGCCAAGGAACTGGCGCTCACGTCCAAGTACAAGTCGGAATTCCTGGCCAACATGTCGCATGAGTTGCGCACCCCGTTGAACAGCATTCTTGTTCTGGGCCAGCAGCTCACTGACAACCCGGACAAGAACTTGACGCCCAAGCAAGTGGAATTCGCGCGTACGATTCACGGCGCCGGAACGGACTTGCTGAATTTGATCAGTGACATTCTGGATCTTTCCAAGATCGAATCGGGCACGGTGTCTGTGCAAGCGGAGGAAGTATTCTTCGCCAGCGTCCTGGAAATGGTATCGCGGCCGTTCCGGCACGAAGCAGAAAACCGCAGGCTGAATTTCGAGGTGCAAACCGATCCGCATCTTTCACGCAGCCTGGTGACCGACTCCAGACGTCTGCAGCAGGTTCTGAAAAA
>Ga0209488_10003970_pt1 | contig 11692 bp, 14 predicted proteins | sample Rivendell_Oct201_8_FD_188349 | JGI IMG/M metagenome (GOLD analysis project Ga0209488, IMG submission 188349) | Vadose zone soil microbial communities from the Eel River Critical Zone Observatory, Northern California, USA -... | ecosystem: Environmental > Terrestrial > Soil > Vadose zone >...
GACCAGTGCATAGCAGTGAACGAACCGATGGAACGGGTTATGTTGCAGATTAATACAGGGCCAATCAGTTCCTGATTTCGAGAAACGGGAGCAGTGCAACGCCATTCGGTGCTCCCCACCTATGGGAAGCCATCGGTTCAGAGGCACTGTGCTGGAGACGAGGGTCCGTCCTGCCTCGATTTGCGACTGAAGGTCATTGGTTTCTCCGACCGCAACGTCTTACCAACCAGCGACGGCTAGGCCATGAGCTCAATGAGACATCAGCTTATGGCAATTGGCAGAAGAATTCGGAACGAACTACCGGTCCTGCCGTCGCTTGCGAGTTTGATTTGCCCGCCGTTGGCCTCAACTGCCCAGCGAGCGATCGCCAAGCCCAGCCCTACGCCGCCTCCTTCCCTCGAACGGCTGGTGTCGACGCGATAAAATCGGTCGAAAATACGGTGGCGATGTGCCGCGGGAATTCCCGGTCCCGTGTCTCGCACCTCGATGACTGCTTGGCCGGAGTTCATCCGACTCACTTCGACGGTTATTGTGCCACCATTCGGAGTGTATTTTATCCCATTGTGTATCAAATTCATGAGGGCGTGACGCATGAGGGCGGTATCCGCTGTGGCATGAACTTTGGTCGGAGCTTTGAGCGTCAGGTGTTGCTGCTTTTCGTCAGCCAATACGCGGACTTGATCGATAACATTTCCCGCCAAGGCCCCAAGGTCCAATGTCTCTGGCACCATCTGCAATTGTCCGGAGTCAGCGCGCGTAAGGATCAGAAGGCTCTCGACAAGCCGGGTGAGCCTGTCGACCTCTTCCAGCATACTGCCAATGACATCGCGATACGCGGCCGTCTCAAGTGTGTTGCGTAGCGCCACCTCGCCCACGCTCCGCATTGCCGTCAGCGGAGTGCGCAGCTCGTGTGAGGCATCAGCTGTGAAGCGGCGAAGTCGTTCAAACGCATCTTGCAGACGCGATAGCGTGTCGTTGAAAACGGTCGCAAGTTGCCCGAACTCGTCCTGAGCGTTGTCGATAGGAAGGCGCTTGGCGAGAGATTCCGCTGTGATTTCCCGGGCCCTCCCCGCCATAGCCGCCACCGGAGAAAGTACGCGACCGGCAAGGAAATAGCCTCCCCCAATTGCCAAGGCGATAGCGAACGGAACGCCCGTTGCGAGGATCACAGCGAGCGTCCAGAGCGTATCCCGCACGGGGCTTTCCTCAATCGCGGCGGCCACCCGAGTGGATGATTCGGAGATGGTCTGGACGCGATAGCGACGGCCGTTTGGCGCCACCCACGATAGTGGCGAGGTGGAGTCGCCGCCTTGCAATGCTAGTGAGAGTCTGTCTCGTTCCCACGCGTCAGTCTGATAACGGATGCTGCCCTCCGTCTGGATCTGGAACAATGTGATGCCCCAGTGAGGGGACAAATCTTTCAGCTCCTCCGGTTCGTCGCGATAGATCCTGCTAATGGTGCCGATCTCTCGGGCGAGTTGCGTATCAAGGCCGGCGTAAAGACGAGCCCTGACAAATAGAAAAATGCCTGCGGAAAAAATGCACACGATAAGTGTCAGCACGCCCGCGTGCCAAATTGCAAGTCGCGCGCGCACACTGAGCGGGCGCAGTCTCATACATGTCTCCCACTCAGGATGTAGCCAAGACCGCGGATTGTGTGCAGCAGCTTTCTTTCATAGGGTTCGTCGATTTTGCGACGCAGCCGCGCTATTGTAACATCAATAACATTATCGAGCGGCGTAGCCCTTATTGTTGCATGCCACACATCACGCGCGAGCATCTCTCGCGAGACGACACTACCGCTATGGCGCAGGAGATATTCGAGCAAGTCGAATTCCTTGGTGGTCAGTTCGAGACATTGCGCTGCTCTGGAAACCTTGTGCGTTACAAGATCCATCTCGAGGTCCTCATGCCGTAGCTTGAGGATTTGGTCCATGCGCCCACGCCGGAGCAGTGCCCGGATGCGCGCGAGCAACTCGGAGAAGGCGAACGGCTTCGTAAGATAGTCGTCCGCGCCCTGGTCGAGGCCGATTACACGGTCTTGCACGGTGTCCCTTGCCGTAAGGACCAGCACTGGCGTCTGATTCCCGCACTTACGCAACGTAGCAAGAACATTGATGCCGTCGCGGCGCGGCAGCATGAGATCGAGCAGCAGGAGGTCGAACGAGCCCTGGCTTGCGAGAAAGAAGCCTTCTTCGCCAGTCGCCGCAGTCGCAACCTCATAGTGCTCCGCCTCAAGGCCTTCTCGCAGCGCATTCGCAACCTTCTTTTCGTCTTCAATGATCAAAATGCGCACTGTGCGCTCCGCCTCGAGAGCCGTTCTCGGATCGGGATTATAGATGCGGTTCTCTGCCGCCGCAGCTTCCTGACAAAGATTTCAGGAACTCTTCAGTGGCGGGCTAGTGAAAGACAAGCAAGATCGGCGCAGCGACCTCGGTGTTTCGCCGGCCGCCGCAGCGGGTCTTCCGTGCCGCTTCTGAAATGCAATGATCTTCTGATGATCTTTAGCCGCCGGGGCGGTTCGATAGTCAGCCAAGGTCGGAAGACGCCACAGCCAGTTCACAGAAGCGCGATCTCGCGCATAGCAGGATGGAGATCAACGTCATGAGAAAAGGTATGATACTCCTCGTCGCCGTCATATGCGCAACGCTGGGCGGAACTATTGCTTGGTCCGAAGAGGCTGATCAGGCCGCGCTAATCAAGGCGCTGCCGAGCGCTAAGCTAACCTTGCTGCAAGGCATCGCCCAGGTCGCCAAGGGAACTGAAGTGCCTACGGAGGCGAAATATGAAATGGCGGGCGGCAAGCTGATGCTGTCGGTCTACACCTCTGCGAAGGGCTTCGACACGGCCGTAGAGGATAACTCATTCAACGAATACATAGGAGACGTGACGGCAACGACTTGGACGCCTCAGAAGGAAGTGTTTGCGGACTTGAAACACATCGCCCGGTCGGCGCAGTATCACGCGCTGCTGTCGATGACCAAGGTGGCCATTCCCGCGATTATCCAAAAGGCTTCGGCGCAGGGCACCGTCTTGTCCGTTAAGGAGAAAATTCGCGGCGGCAAGCCTGTCTTCGAAGTGATGGTCGTTCAAGGCAATGCGATCAAGCCAACCTTCTACGATCTGATCAGCGGTGAGCCGACGGGCAGCTGAGCCAAGCAAGTCGGAACGTACCAAGTGAGTATCGGTGGCCTGGGCGTCATTGCCCAGGCTTCCACAATTAACGGGTGATCTCTGGCGGCCATTTACATCGTTCCCCCAACCGGTTCAATCGTCGCGCCGTTTGTATCCGAGATCTTGGGGTACGTAGCCGAGGCCAAGCACAAGTAAAGTAAAATGGAGTCCTGGAATGAGAACTGCACGATTGTTGATGGGCCCCGTTGCCGTTATCGTTATATTGAGTACTCAAATGGCGGCCGCTCAAACGCGGGACGATCCGCGCATGCCGGAGGGACCGAACCGGGAGCTCGTCATCCGCACCTGTCTCGGTTGCCATCCGCTGGACTATCTCTACAGCACAGTCGGGCGCACCCGAGAGAGCTGGAACCGGACTCTTGACGACATGACACGGTATGGCATGAACGTGACTGCGCAAGAGCGCGCGCTTATCCTTGAGTACTTGGCGACCAGCCTGGGGCCATGAACCGGTCAGACCTATTCGAGACGCTGTCTGGTGCACGCTCGAATAGCACCCAACGCGTCGTGGGGCTAAGCTTATCGACAGGGCGGCGACTTGGATCCAGTTTGCCGCGCGACCCAACGGCGGCAGCCGGTCCTGAATCGCTGCAGTGAGTTCCTCGCCCTCCAATGCTGCCGTGGCTTCGTCCGAGTTCGGTGCGCTACGCGCTCTTCAGACCGGCCTCGTGGCGGCTCTAACTTCTCAATTTCGGCAGATGATTTCATGGACTATGTTGGTGGCGCTCACTGTCAGCGAAGCTGACGAATGAGCGCCTTCAAGAGCCGAGTCGGTTCGGCACCCATGGCCTGGGCAATCGTAATGAATTCCAGAACATCAAGGCGACGCTCGCCGCCTTCATATTTCGCGATGAAGGATTGGGGCTTCTTCAGCCGTCTTGCCAGCTCCTCTTGAGTGAGCCCAGCCTTTTTGCGTGCTTCGATCAGGAGTCGGCGGAAGGCCAGCTGTTCGGGGCTGTGGACGGATTTGAGCATGCCGCGCGCGCGAGTAGCCATTGCGGCGGCAGGCTGATCCGATCATCGGAGTATCCCAAAACAGGATAATAATTAACTCTCTTTTGCCTCACTTGGGCGATTGCTTGGGATTTTGCTGGACTTCGCCCGCACAGGAAGCGAATTGCCGTTACCTAATCGCTGGAGGAACGATATGGACATGTCGGATTGGCAAAATAGTGATTCGCCGGGCCCCTCCGACCCGGCCTATTCCGCAAACTCGAGCCTGCGCGAGAAGATCATCGAGCACCTGTTCGTTGGAGAATTGCTGCGCGCGCTTTGGCGGAAAGGTGCCCGACGAGTGGAGTTGCTCAGGGCGGAGGTCGATGCTGGCGGATATGATCTCGTGCTCGAATACAACGGGATTACCCGGCACATCCAACTGAAATCGAGTTATCGCGGTGCCAAGACGAGCCGGGTCAACATCAACGTCGGGCTGCAGCAAAAGGCGAGGGGATGCGTCATCTGGATTATGTTTGACCCTCGCAGCATCGAGATCGGGCCATTCCTGTGGCTCGGCAATCCGCCTGGCGAGCCGACCCCCTCATTCGGCGATAGGGTGGCACGGCACACCAAGGGCAACAGGTTCGGCACCAAGAGCGAACGACCCAATATCAGAGTCGTAAGCAAGGGTGACTTCAAGCCATTGTTGGGCATGGACGACTTGGCCAACGTCCTCTTCGATTTGCCGGAGAACGCCTCGCAGGCCGGCTAGCTGGTTGGCGATGCGGCCCCCTTCTATCGCCCCGCACGCGGGCCTTCCCATCGCCTTGGCGGATCCAAGTCGTTCTCGTGCTCAGAGAGGTCCGCACCGGGGCGTGATGGGGGATGATTGCTCGCTAGACCTCTGGATGCATATCTCGGCGTCGACCTCATGTACCATATCGAACCGGGCGGGTAGGCATTGCGCGAAACGATCTCGGCCACGTGCTGCCTTGTGATCGGATGAAATCGGCCGGTAGGGCCAAGTCCGGTCCAGCTGTTCAGCACGACTCGCCAGCGAGTTAGACTACGGCTTTGACTCGCCTGGGCCACGAGGCGGTCCGAAAGCCTCGACCCACTCCTCGGGCGTCAGGCGTCGCGCAGGAGCCCCGATTGGACAGCCAACCTGCTTCTCATCCGAAACGTCAACAAACTCTCGCGCTTCTTCGGCGAGCAAGAACATGTTCGCTGTGGCGTTCGCATTCTTCTTCAGAGAAGCCGCGTAATTGACGTGAATGACCGCCTCAGCCCTCGCCATGATTCGCACTTCGTCGCCCAGACGTACTCGCACCTTTTCTCGCGCGATTTCCTTGAAGAGAGCAATAGCATTGCGATCACCCTTTGGACGCCCACGTGGGAACCCTGACTTGCCTTTCCTGAAGCGGCGTCGCCGCGGTGGCTTCCTGTAGCCTATCGGCGTCTCGCCGCCTTCCTGACCGCCTTCGATTGCAGATTCCTTTTCCTCATTATCTCGGTCGTGGTTTGCCATCATGCTCTCCCGCTGCTGAATACTGAGCGTCTTCAAGACACCAAGTCTGTTACGTGTTCTTTTTTCTCTGCCGGCTCCACCAGCCGTTGGTCATTTCGTCCATGTCCTGGTCAGTGAAGACCCGGAGCTCGGCGGAAACCGGCTCGGTGGACGGATTTGACAGTTCCTTCATCAGGCCCGCCCTCTTTGCCAACTTGAGAAAGCGAGAAAAGGCCCGCTGATTGCACGCCGCAGCCTGAGCAAAAAGGTTTCTCATCATCAGTTCACGCTTGCTCACCGCTTTGTCGTTCCGGCTGCGCAGTGATTCATCGAGCATCTCCTTGAAGGAGAAAAGAAGATTGATCGGCTCTACCTTGGGACGGCCCTTCGGGTTTCCCGACTGTCCCTTCTTGAACCGGCGCTTCTTAGGGGGCCGGCCAAATCCGATATCGTAGTCGGCGACCTGTGGCGGCTTCGATCCGGATCCTGCAGCAGCCAGCTCTAAGTCGACATCGTCATCTGTCATGGTACATTCCTTTACAACGGTCGCTCGTAACCCTCAGGTTCAGGCTATTCCGGCGAGGACTGAGCACAGAGTCCGCCAGGGCAGGGCCTATGATGCGGATAGCGCTGACTCCGCCTCATCGGTCGCCTTGGCCTCGGCCCGATCGCCGGTGAGGCGCATCTCTGCTATTTCCTCAAAAGTCTCGCCGAGCGGGCCAAGAAGGGCCCGCTTGCCCGTGTAGTTCTCCCAGCGTCTGACTGCGACATCCACGTAGTGGGGATCGATCTCGAGCGCGCGGGCTTTACGTCCTGTTCGCTCCGCCGCAATGAGGACTGTGCCACTGCCGCAGAACGGGTCGAGGACGATCTCGCCGCGCTTTGAGCAATCCCGGATCGCATCCGCCACCAGCGCGACGGGCTTCACGGTCGGGTGCATCGCCAGCTCATCGAGCCGCCCCGGCCGCAACGTGTTCACTCCTTCGTAGTCCCACACGTTCGACCGGGTGCGGCCATGCTGCCCCAGCTCAAAATTGTTGGTGTGCGGTGCGGTGCCGTGCTTCCAAACGAAGACCAATTCATGCTTTGACCGGTAAAAAGATCCCATTCCGGCGTTGCTCTTGTTCCATACGCAAAGATTCTTAAGCTCGGCATACTGGCTGTGACCCGCATCGAGCATCTCGCGCATGTGCCGCCAGTCCATACAGACCTGGTGGATCGCGCCGTCGACTGAATGATTGCAGAGGAGCGCAAAGACGCCGGCTAGGAGCTGGGTGAACTGGGCGGAGCTCATCTCGCCGCAGCCCATCGCAAAGTCCTTGTGGCGGATCCGACCCAAGCCGCACACGTGGCCGTCGATCGGGACGTTGTAGGGGGGATCGGTAAACACAAATCGGGCCCTCTCGCCGCGCATCAGCAGGCGGTAGGCGGCAGGATCACGGGCATCACCACAGACCAGGGCGTGCTCCCCTAACATCCAGATATTGCCCCGGCGGGTCACCGCCGGCCCATTGGAATATGCGGGAGTGGCTTCTGCGGCCCTGTCGTCGCTTCCATCCAGTTCTTCGATAATCGAATCGATCTCGGCTGGTTCAAAACCCGTGAGATCAAAGTCGAAGCCAAGCTCGGCTAGTGATTGGAGCTCAATTGCCAAAATTTCGCGGTCCCACCCGGCCTTCTCGGCCATCTTGTTATCGGCAAGGATGTAAGCTCGCTTATCGACCTCACTGAGGTGCGACAGCCGCACGGTTGGCACTGCCTCCATGCCGAGCAGCTTGGCAGCCGCGACCCGACCGTGGCCAGCGATGATCTGCCCGTCGGCGTCAATGAGGACGGGGTTACAGAAGCGAAAGCGCTCGATGCTCCTGGCAATCTGTTGGACCTGCTTCTTTGAATGCGTCCGCGCGTTCTTGGGGTAGGGCCGAAGATTTTTCACCAACGTGTGCTCGATGTTCATTACGCAAGCTCCTTCACGTCGCTGGTCGACTCGACCGCTATTGGGTTCCCATCAAACGTGTCCGTGCTTGGCGCGTCCGTGGCTTTGCGCGAATCATCGAATTGGCATTTGACGGGGCGGCTGGCGCGATATTCGCGCATATAGGCGGCTCGCGCCTCGCGCTTCTGCCAGGTCTGGTCAATACGGGCTGTTTCTTGCAGGCGGATCTTCTCGGCTTGGAGCCGTAGCTTCATCAGGCCGGCGTAAGCTTCCCATAGCAAGCCGGCGACCCTCTTCCAGAATAGGAGACCCCTACGCTCAGGATCGCCGCGGTAGGCGAGCTGAGCAAACTCCTTAAGAGTGCGCCTGCTCTCGGCCTTGGTGGCGTCGAGCAGTCCTGGATTTCTTGGGGGCGCCAGGTCGGGCTTATGGGGGCGATGACCAAAGTAGTGGAATTCCGTTGCCTTTCGGAAGTCGTCGAGCGCTGTTGCGACGGCGGTTCCTGCTTCGCCAAACAGAGCTGCGCAGTAGGCCCTACAGTCGTCATCAAAAAGAAAGTCCAAAAAACCGGTGTTCGGATCCGTCAATAGCCGTGCACCGATGACCGGCGGTGCTAGGGTTGTCGGCGGTCGCAAGCGCTGGCGAGGCCGACGCTTGGGCACGACCTCATCGCCAGAGCGGCCGGACTCAGAAGCGGAGAGGGTGCATTCCGCATCCGCGTAACACGAAATCTGCTGAATTTCCGATGTTACGAGTGCCGAACTAGCGACGTTCTGCTCGAAAGCGTCAGCTGGAGTTGATTCGTCGTGCATGACAGCTCTCTCACCTCAGTGGGGAGACACTGGCTGCACCTTCCGGGTAAGTCACTCACAGAATAAATGGCACCATTTCTGTGAGCTGCAGGCCGGCTAACGAGCCGGTTGTTGCCGCGTGTCGACGTCGCGGAAAAGCTGCTAAGGATAATACGAGGCGAGTGAAGGAGATTGTTGCTAGTAGCGGTCCGCGAACTCATCGCCGTCGTCGGGTTCGGCATGAAGAAACGCACCTGAGCGCCACCGCGCCAGCCGGTTTCTTAAGGTCTTCCAATCAAGGTTTCTAAAATCTTGTGCCATGACCTTCAGGACGCGCTTATAGGCAAGCTCGCTTGCGGTGGCGTCGCTGTTTTCGCCATGCCATCGGAGGCGCGATCGTCCAGCGACCTTCTTTTCACGAATCCGCCTCTGATAACGCTTCAGAACCCGACGATAGAGCCGGTCTGCGCGGAAGTATGTGAAATCCAATGCCGCTTCGGGCCTGGGTCTCCGCCCTCTCGGCAGCTTGACCTGCCCTTTGAGATACTTTGCCAGGCATTCAGTCAACCAACCTGGCAGCGGCTGGCCCGCGCTGTATTCGACTAGCCTTGCGAGTTCGGCTCTCGAGAGAAAACCACGACTCTGGAGGAGTAGCTCGGCCTGCCGCAGAGGGTCGTGGCTGCTCGGGTCCACCTGTTCACAAAATGGCACCACCTTGATCATGCTTCACCGTCGAGGGATCTTTCGCTTACAGGTTTTAGCGCCAAGTGCGATTTCATGCGCTCACGAAATTAAGGGGCGAATTAACGTGAGCGCCCAAGCGGAGCGAGGGTGCTAGGAATTGGATGTCGGCCCCGGCGGGGCCGGCAGCAAGGTAGAATCCCTGTTAGGCTTAACGCCGATCCCTGTTATCGAGCGACAAATTCCCTGTTCGAAAAAGCAGTACTATGCTTATAAACCTTTGAATTGGCTGGATAAATTCAGTTGTAAAGGCCGGTAGAAACGGCATTTTGGAGAAATTCCCTGCATTTTTCCCTGTTAGCAGGGAAATCGGCACGTAGAGACCGGTTCGAGGTGGACTGCCTCCGCCACCATATTATCAAACGAAATCGAGGGTTGGTCATCCGCGTTAGGTAGGGTGCGTTGGTTCATTGAACCTAGATCGTCGAACTCCGGCGCTGCTGCCGCTTCTTTGAGATAGCTGGGTGAGAAGCGCGCGTAGATTTTGCGCGTGACGTTGATGTCGCTGTGACCCAGGAATTGCTGTTTCTCCTCCATGCTACGCCGGTCCTCGGCCATGTGCACGGCAGCCGAGTGACGCAGGATGTGCGGCGACACCGTCTTGGAGATGCCAGCCTCCAGCCTCGCAGTCTTGATGCCACGCTTGAGTGACTTCACTCGCTTGCCAGCCCACTCGGTCACATAGTCGCTCAGTGCACCCGCCTCGGCCTCTCGCAGCGCTGCATTGGCGGTGCGCAACATCGGCAGGATTGCGCGCCCAACGATTGTGCGCCCCTTGTGGGGTCGGGTGACTGCTGCTTGGCGCAACGCCATTGCTGCATACGATGGATAGAGCATCTCCATCCTCCGGCACCGCTGAGTTCCCATGTATTTTTTCGTTGTGTCGGGAACCGAACATTAGGTCACGCATTATGTGTTCAGCGTTCGCGAAATGATCGAGTCCCCCCGTCCCCTAACGGTCGATCACGCGAATGCCACCCGCAGGAGAGGAAGCGGCCCAAGCAGGGGAGGAAGCGGCCCAAAGAGAAGCCCCGCCCTCTCCTGCGGTGCGCGCGGCTTAACGTTTGGGAGAGCACTAGGAACGTAGTGCCCTCGCTAGGCGTTCAACCTGATTGTGGGTATCGGTAGCGTTGAGTAGGGGTGCCGTATGGCCCTCACGGCAACTGAATTTGCGCGGAGAATTCGCTTCCTCCACGGCCTTGCCGAGGAAGCCCGCGTAGTTGCCGAACGGATGCACGATCTCACGTCCCGGCGGTCGATGTTCACAATCGCTGCCTCATACGAGCGCATGGCCGAGCATCTTGAGATCGCACAAGATCACCTGTCGCTGCCCATAACACCCAGCCCGCGACTTTGTCCGTAAGCGGAATTTGATCCACGCCAGTTCTTAGACGCAGCCTCGTAGTTCCGCCACTACTGCAACTGCGCACCCACACCAGCCTCGCCCTTTTCCTTGACGAAGCGGCCAAGCTCGGCAACGACGTGAGCGATCAGCACTAGTAGGGGTAACCCTCAAGCCTTGGCGTCCTGGGCTTCCATTCATGCAGCCTGGCGTAATCATCGCCAATCGGCATCTTGACCTTTGGCAGGCTCTGTTTGTCGAGTACTTCGTCCTCCGGGATCACCTTGTTCACGAAGAGCAGGTAGGCCGTCAGCGAATAGACCTCATCGGCGGTGAGAGTCCCCTCATTCCCGAGAGGCATGCCCCGATTGATGAAATCCCACACCGTCGTCGCAAACGGCGCGCGCAGTGGCAGTATGCGCTCCCGATCCCAGACGGGAACATCCTGGCCTTTTTTCGATTGCAACGCGGGCGCCAGCCCCCCTAGGCCCGCTGCGCCATGGCAGGCCATGCACCCCTTCTGCTCAAAGACCTTTGCACCCTCCTTGGCGGTGCCGCGGCCCGCAGGGAGTTCCTCTCCCGTAGGACCGATGGAGATATCCATGCGGCGGATTTCTTCTGCGGTCGGAGTGCGTCCCACGCCATATGTGGGCGACTGCGCGAACGCGGGGCTCCCCAGAAGCAGCAGAATCGTGACAACCCTAAGCGAGCCCATTGGTCACGCTCCCGTCCTTGGCGATCTTCCAGGGCATGACGCTGTTGTCGAGCCCGGGCACCCGGTAATTTCGCTCCACAGGCACGTTCCACCACTGGGCGATCTGCTCTCGTAGCGCCTGCACCTGCCCGATCTCGTCGGTGGCACGCGAAAGAATCTCGGTCGCGTTTCCATCCCAGGTCCACTGGTAGCCGAACCGCACGTGCGCCATGCGTTGTGGAGTCCCCTTGAGTTCGGCGAGGTTCCACTTCTTCCCGCCATCGGTGGATACCTCCACGGTCTTAATAGCGCCCCCGCCGGACCAGGCCAGCCCGCTGATTTCGTAGAATCCACGGCCGGGCAGCTGCTGTCCGCCGGACGGGTACGTGATGACCGACTTGGGTCCGATCTGTTCGCTGAGCGCAAGCTCTTTCGGATCCGGACGGAGATGCCCGAAGTCGTTGTAGTTCATGTAATACTCGTCGACGATCTTGATGCGCCGCAGATACTTGGTGTGGAAGATTCCCTCGAAGCCTGGGGGGATCAGGCG
>Ga0209488_10003971_pt1 | contig 11692 bp, 7 predicted proteins | sample Rivendell_Oct201_8_FD_188349 | JGI IMG/M metagenome (GOLD analysis project Ga0209488, IMG submission 188349) | Vadose zone soil microbial communities from the Eel River Critical Zone Observatory, Northern California, USA -... | ecosystem: Environmental > Terrestrial > Soil > Vadose zone >...
GATCGCGGCCCAAGAACTCGGCATTCGCCCGCAGGACGTGACGATCGGCGACAACGATACGGCCCGCTCGCCGGAGGCCGCTCATGCGGGCGCCACGCGCCAAACCTACATGATCGGCAACGTCGTCGCGATTGCGTCGCGTGACGCTCGCTCGAAATTGTTCGCAGTGCTGGCGAAAGAATGGGGCGTTGCACCGGAGGCGATCAAGGCTGCCGCAGGCGAGGTTTGGGCCGAAGGCACGAACCACCGCATCGAGATGAGAGAGGCGGTTCATCTCGCCAAGTCTCGCGGCGTTGTGCCGGTTGGCTCGGGATCGTTCGGCACGGATACGACCGGTCTCGCGCCCGATGATGGGGCGGGACGGCCATGGCAAGCGTATGTCTTTGGTGCGCAGGTTGCCGAAGTCGAGGTCGACACCGTGACAGGCGAAGTGCAGGTGCTCGGCATCTGGGCGGCCCATGACGTGGGCAGGGCGGTCAATCCGCGCGGGGTCGAAGGCCAGATCGAGGGCGGGGTCGTGCAGGCGCTCGGCCAAGCCCTTATGGAGGATTACAAGACCGAGAACGGACACACCACCACGCCCGGCTTCGCCAAGTACATCCTGCCGACCTCGCTCGATATCCCCAAAATTACCTCGGTCATCGTTGAGGATCCCGATCCGATCGGTCCGCTGGGCGTCAAGGGTATAGGCGAACCCGCGATGGTGCCGACGGTGCCGGCGATCATGAACGCTATCTATGACGCAATCGGCGTCCGCATCACCTCTTTGCCGGCAACGCCCGAGAAGGTTCGCGCCGCTCTTCGCGAAAAACAGCGAAGCGAACTGGCGCAGGGAGAGGCCCACGTGCAGGTTCGTAGGATGGGTTGAGCCCTTGCGAAACCCATCAACCACAAGCCGAAGCCTATCATTTTTGCGGCTCATGGGGTTGATGGGTTTCGGTAAATCGCGTGAAGAACGCGCTTTACCTCTACCATCCTACGATTCCTTTGAATGACGGCGGCGTTGACTCAACCACAAACTTTTTCAGAGAGACCTGTTCATGACCCTACCCAATTCAAACACCGATGGCGCACGCGCCCGCGCCAAGGCAATCCGCGTTGCGGGAAGCCTCACCGCTGCGATGGAAAACGGCACGCTACCGAAAATCATCGACACGACTCTGTCCGAAGCTTTGGTGCTCGGTCTGCTCAAGCAGGGCGTGCTCAAGTACCTCGCGATTTTCGGCCATGGCTCGACCGATCTCGGCGAGATTCTGCGCGTCTACCAGGAGGAAGGCGTCACACGCACCTTCAATTGCCGCAACGAAGTTGCGATGGCTCATGCGGCGACAGTGTTGCGCTGGCAGTACGGCGAGATCCCGGCCGTCGTCACCTCGATCGGCCCCGGCGCGATGCAAGCCTATGCGGGTGCGCTTGCCGCAGCCTCGAACCAAATCGGCGTCTATCACATCTACGGCGACGAAACGACGTTCGGCGAAGGCTACAACATGCAGCAGGTGCCGAAGGAGGAGCAGGGCCTGTTCGGGCAGATGACGGCAGTGCTCGGCCGCTCCTATACGCTGCACACGCCGGAGGCTATTCGCGATGCGCTGCGCCGCGGCGCCATTCAGGTCAACCATCCCTATCGCGCGGGGCCGTTCTTCCTATTGCTGCCGCTCAACACGCAGCCCGCGCGCTTGCGGCTCAATCTCGCGGCGCTCCCAGGGCGGCCGACGCTGCCCGCGATGGCCCCTGCCGGGGACGGTGAGATCGACCTTGCGGCACAGCAAATCGCGCTGTCGCGGTCGGTCGTCATCAAGGCCGGTGGCGGCACGCGCGGACACGACGCGGCAATCCGGCGCCTTGCGGAGGCCGCCGCAGCGGCTGTTGCACTCTCTCCCGGATCGACCGGAGTGCTTCCGGACGCGCACCCGCGCAACATGCACGTCGCCGGATCAAAGGGATCGATCAGCGGCAATTTCGCTACCGCAAACGCCGAACTCGTCGTCGTGATCGGCAGCCGCGCCGTCTGCCAGGCCGACTGCTCGGGCATCGGCTACAAGAAGGCCACCAGAGTCATCAATATCAACGGCGACGTCAACGACGTCACCCACTACAACCAGACGCTTGCCCTGACGGGCGATATCACGGCAGTCGCCGGGCGCCTCGCGGCCAAGCTCGAGGCGATGGGAAACCGGCAGAACAAACAAGAATGGATCGAGGCCTGTGCGGCGAAAAAAGCGGAATGGGTTGCGTTCAAAAAGGTACGGTTCCAAGCCGCGCCGATGGCTGACACGAATTGGCAACGTCCGTGTCTCACGCAACCCGCCGCCATCCATGTCGTCGCCGAATTTGCCAAGCGGATCGGAGCGGCCAAGCTGTTCGATGCCGGCGACGTGCAGGCCAATGGATTTCAGATCGTCGAGGACGACAAGTCCGGCGACACTTTCACGGAGACCGGCGCGTCATATATGGGATTCTCCGCCAGCGGTTTGCTCGCAAGCGGCATAGCTGACAATCCGCGCTACACGATTGCGTTCTGCGGCGACGGCAGCTTCATGATGAACCCACAGATCCTGATCGATGGGGTTGAGCATGGTGTGCGCGGCTGCATCGTCATCTTCGACAATCGCCGCATGGCCGCGATCACGGGGCTGCAGAAAGCCCAGTACGGTGTCGAGTTCAAGACCGGCGACGGTGTCGCTGTCGACTACGTGCGGCTTGCGGGAGCGGTGGCCGGCGTCAATGCCATGCACGGCGGATATTCCGTCGACGAACTCAAGAGAGCGCTTGAGACCGCACATGCGCATCACGGTCTCTCGGTTCTGCACGTCCCCGTCTACAGCGGCGACCATGAACTGGCGGGTCTGGGCGCGTGGGGACAGTGGAACGTCGGCAACTGGTGCGAAGATGTCCAGCGCGAATGGACCGAGCAGGATATTTGACGGCGGGGGCTGTGGGCTAGGATCACTCCGAGCTAATTCTTCCTGAATCCATAAATTGAATTGGTGCAAGCGCTCACGATCGAACAGTAGACCAAGACTCCTGAGGACCAAATGAATGTTGCGCCTTTCTTTTTCTTTCTCGGAATATTCTTGGGGATGGTCTTTGGAATCCGCATTTTCATTCGTTTACAGCAACAAATTCATGAACGGAGATTGCCCTCGACTATTAGTTGGAAACCGTTAGTTGGAAAGGCGCTCAAGGGTCGTGCGGTCTATGATTTTTTGGGATTGGTCGTTGCTGTCATTGTGATCAATATAGCCCTGCATTTTCTTCGTTGAAAACCTGGCGCAGATATTTGGTGCTGCGCAAACCATCTCCTTCGCGAACCAAATCACGGGAGGACTTAGCAGCGCAGCTCGCCGCCACTCGCCGTGATACGAGGCGAGCGGACACGATAATTGGAGGGGGCGCGCCTATTTTTGTGCCCCCGTCCTTCAGTCAACGCGGATTCCAGGTCTATCCGGAGACTCCTGTGTTCCTTGCCAGTGGGAGTCAGGCTGCGATCAACCGTGATTTTGAAAATTACCATTTCTATTGGTTTATTTCCGATCGAATGAAAACTGTCCTTGAACGCTTCGACCCGGAAGCTTTTGCTTTCTTGAAATGCCGCGTGCAACTGCCGAATGGAAAGGAAGGTCCGGTCCGTTGGCTGTGCGATGTGTTGCCTGTGCTTGACGCCCTCGATGAAGAACAATCGGAGGTGCGTATTGCAATCGGCCAAGACGGGTCCAAATGTTACGCATTGGTAGGTTGGCTAGGACCAAAGATTTTCAAAGACGATGTCGTTGGGGCACATCTGATATTTCGCATGATGTATGCCGAACAAACGGTTGTTTGCACCGAAGAAGTGAAGCTCGCCTGCAAGGCAGCGGGTCTCACAGGACTTTCGTTCTTTGATCCCAACAAACATTGAGAGAATGTGGCGGGAAACTCAAGGCCGGCCTGCCTCGATGGTCTTGCGCATCGTATCGAGCACTTGGGCGGAAACGTCGGCAAGCGAGCGGAAGATGGCGCTGCCACGCTCGACACCGACAAAACTATACGGGATCGCGTTGGTCGCGACCGAGAGTTTGACGAAATCCGGGTCCGCCGAGGCCGCCGCATAGCCTTGTCGCAAGGCAGCGGTGGCTTGCGCGGGCGTGCCCGGCGGAAGCAGTCCGATGAAGGTCATCTCCCCGGTCTGGTGAGTGAGCCAGTTGAGCGCCTCCCAGGTGGGCCCGACGGCATCTTGCCATGCACTTCGCGGTAAAGTTCCGGAAACGCCGGCATCTCGTCGATGAAAGCGTTGCGTCCGTCCGCGTCGGCCGGGACCAGGTAATTGATACCGATGGCTTTGCCGGATTTGACAAAGTCGCGCGTGCGGCTGCGAAAGGTCGTGATGCTGGTGTTGTGGAATTGGATCTCGTTGCGCTGCAGGGCCAGGAAAACGTCGGTGCCGCCCCGATAGCCGGTTACGAGACGGCTCGGTACGCCGAGCACATCAAGGGAAAGGCGCGCGAGCAGGCCTGACAGCGCGGTGACCGCGGAATCGCCGACATAGACGCCTGCGGCCTTGGCGATGTCGGCTGGCTTTTCAATCCGCCCGCTATGATGTCGGCACACTTGAAAGCTCCTGGTCGGTCACCAATATGTAGGGCTCTCCTAGGTCCGCAGTCAGGTCAGGCATGTTGACCAAGTATGGGGAAATAAAACCATTGTCGATCCGGAGGCCGTTCGTCTTGGCAATGTCAATTTCAGGACACGAGTTCGCTTCGACCGATATGACACCTCCTTTCCCGAGTTAGAAGAACGTGTCTGCCACTGCAAGTGCGAGGGTTTCGTTTTCTGCGGACACACGAGCTACGTTGCGCAAGTCCTCTTTGGTTTTGATCTGCTTGGCGGACTTGGTGAGCTTCTCAGCAACCGCCGCGCACGCATCAAGGGTCTGTTTCAGGCGAATTGGGTTTTGAATATGGTCGCTGATAACATCCGCCTTATTCCCCACGTTCTCCAGGCCCTTCTTCAAGATCGCTTGGGCAAGGACCATTGCTGTTGTGGTGCCATCACCTACCTTGTCGTTGGTTTGGATGGAGACTTCGCGCATCACTCGTGCGCCCAGGTTCTCAATCTCATCTACGAGGAATACGTCTTTGGCGATAGTAACCCCATCGTTGGTTATGACTGGGGTACCGCCACGCACGCCAATGACAACGTTCCAGCCACTTGGGCCTGACGCTATTTTCGCAAGCTCCGCGATCGTGTCAGCGCCCTTCTCAAGTTTCCTCACGGCCTTGTCATCAAGGACCACTAGGCGTTTGTTGGGGTTCAATCGAATTGGTGGAAGCGATCGCGCTCAAGTGATTGGCAGAAAGAGAAAACCCGAACCGCGCACAGGATCGCACAACATCGCACAGGATCGCACAGGTTTTTTGTTTGACTGTGAGCACTGTAGATCGTTTACTTGGCGAAATTGTAATGTCGAATTGCGCCCGCAGCCCTCAAGGGCCGCAGCCCCAACCGGCCCACTGGCCGTCTTTCTTTTTTCGACCGGTGCTCAAAACGCGGACTGCGTAATGCCCATGGCATCTTATTGCAATGAAAAGTATTACGGGTAATGTAGTTCTACTGCTGGCCTGCACAGGGCAGGGCAGCAAGTCCAACCCAACGATTTTGGCCAAAACGAACCCATTCGATCGGTGCACGCGCCGAAGGTCGACGCGAGCACGTAGCCTGAAAGGACCATAAACGGACGCGATCAGGGGCTTCCGTTTCGGGCCGACCGGCCGTGAGCAGAATCAAGCACGGACGGCGTTGCGTGTGTCCCCGTCACTGTTGCGATGGGGGGACGCCAGCCGCTTGCCTGATACAATTGACATAGCGGTCCACGCTAACCAAATTGCATCCGATAGTCGGCACGTATTCGAGCGCCGCACGGCCGGGTATTTATCTGAGCGGCGCCCCCCTGGGTCACACTGCGGACGGAGATTAGGTATGCGGGTATTGAGTTCCGCCTCAGCAATGATTGTCACCGCGATGGTTGCCCTTTGCCCGACTGTGGCGCCCGCGCAGGATCGCCCCGCTATGATCGACGACGAGCCGGTGACGGCAGTGCAGGGCGTGTGGCGCTCGCGCGGCTACGGCTATCTGGTGAAGATTGATCAATATGGGCCGAAGCTTTTTCATGTCGCGGGCCAGTTCTGCTATGCAGACCCGCGACCCGATCAGGATCCTGAAGGCCTCTTCGAGTTTTATCGCCCCTTGGGGCACAACTCGATCACTTTCTCCGATGGGTGGACTCGTATCGTCTACGACCGGGTGCCGGACTTGCCTGCGGCCTGCAGCGATACCGCTCGCTGGACCCCGGCGCGTATCGCGGCATTGATCGCTGCGACCTTCTCCGACCTCTATCCAACCTTTCAAGAACGCGGCATTGACTGGCGGGCCAGGGTTGCGGCGCTTGAGGGCAGGCTTGGCGAAATAACCAACGACGCTACTCTGTTCGAAACCCTTCAAACGATGCTGGAGGGTGTTGATGATGCGCATGTAGAGTTGCATGCCGAAATCGCCGGCGAGCGCCGTAGCCTGGAGCCCGGGGATGGACCAACTCTCGTGCGCCTGCGTGAGGCCGCGAATTCCGGAGGTATGAGCCAGGCGGAATGGGAGATAGCCTATCGACGGCACGTTCTCGATACGGTGCTCCAGGGCAAGGGACATCAGGTTGCGAAAGACAGGCTGATCTGGGGACGCGTTGGCGACATCGGCTACCTCAATGTGCTCTCCAATGACGGTGAAGGCGAGACGACTCTTGCGACTGCCCTCGACCAGGTCATTGCAGGGTTCAGGGGCGCGCATGCGGTCGTCGTCGACGTTACCAACAACCACGGCGGCTACGACACCAACGCTCACGCGATTGCAGCGCGCTTTGCCGATCGACGGAGGTTGGCCTACACCAAAGTCGCCTACGGGGCCCACGACGTCGAACCTCAGTCCTTTTACGTCGAGCCATTCAGGGGCGCGCGCTATGTCGGGCCCGTGTACCTGCTCACGAGCGACATTACGGTCAGTGCCGCCGAGGTATTTTCGTTGTACATGCGGGCATTGCCGCATGTGGTCCATGCCGGCGGCAACACCCGCGGCGCGTTCTCCGACGTGATCGAAAAACCGCTGCCGAACGGTTGGAAGCTAAACCTTTCAGCCGAGATCTATCGCGACCCTCAGGGGCAATCCCACGAGGTGCACGGCTTGCCGCCGCACATCAAGCGCGAAATATTTCCGGCAGATAATCTAGACGGGGGCCACGCCCGCGCGGTGCTGACCTTGATGGATGATATCCGCCGCAATGCCCCCACGCTGAAGGTCAACAACAACGCTCAGCCAAAGCGGTGAAGGTGGGCCCCGTGCCGGCGTAAGTGCCAATTTATCGGCGGGTCGGACCTTTGGTTGCGTCTAGATTGCGCCTTCTCGCAATTCCGCTGCCTTCATTCAGCCCCCGTTCACTTGGCTTCGCGCAATATTCAAAAAGAGGAGTACCGGCTCCGCGCAGAAATCAGCGGGGGTCAGCGCGAAACGACGGGCAACATACAATCACGGCGAGCTTTTCAAGCCGCAGCACCTAAACTTCGTCAACCGAGACATCGCGTGGTGGAGTGATCGTCCGATCCGCCAAACGGTGGCGCATGATCAACAGGTCCCGTTTGATGGCCTACAAGCTCGAAACGGCATTCTTGGAACCTGATTATTTGGCGCGGTCGCGGTCACTGCCGGTACCCGTATTGCAAGCCCAGAGCAAGCTGGACAGGCAGGAGCATTTCGAACGGACGGTCTTGGATCGGCGGGTCCTGTCAGGCGCCGGCAACGACAATGCTGTTCGCTGGAGGAAAGGCGACCGGCTCGATCATCTTTTCGAGCTTTGCAGCGAGCGATTCGAAGACAGGCCCGCGGTGATCACCGAAAACGGCCAGATCACCTATCAGGAGCTCGATCGTCGCGCCAACCAGGTGGCGCGATATCTTATCGGCCAGGGTGTGGAAGCCGGTGATCGCCTCGGTTTGCTGTTCGACAAGACGGTTGAAACCTATGTGGCCCTGCTGGCGGTGCTGAAGGTCAACGCCGCCTATGTGCCGCTCGACCCCGGAATTCCGGTAGTACGCCTTCAATTCATGGTGGCCGACGCCGGCATAACGGCTATCGTTTCGATGTCTGGGTTCGGCCAGAAGCTGCGGGGCATTGATGTACGGCACATCTGTCTCGACGAGGTGAAGCAGGAGATCGACGCCAAGCCGCACACGCGGCTCATCGACGGCGAAGCGGGATCGCCCGTCGATCAGATCTGCTATATCATCTACACGTCGGGCACGACCGGCAACCCCAAAGGGGTCGTTATCGAGCATCCCAGCATCTGCAATTTCGTTCGCGTTGCAGCTGAGCTTTATGGGTTCGCTCCGGGCGACCGCGTCTACCAGGGCATGACGATCGCCTTCGACTTCTCGGTCGAGGAAATCTGGGTTCCGCTGATGGCCGGCGCCACGCTGGTTCCCGCTAATCCGGGCGCCAGCCTGCTCGGAGACGAGTTGGCGGATTTTCTCCGTGAGCGAAGGGTCAACTGCCTGTGCTGCTGTCCCACCTTGCTGGCGACAATCGAACAGGACTTGCCCGATTTGAGAATATTGCTCGTCGGTGGCGAGGCCTGCCCGCAAAATCTGGTGGTCCGGTGGCATCGTCCGGGACGGACCATCTTGAATTCCTACGGCCCGACTGAGGCCACGGTCACCGCCACTTTGACGCAGTTGACACCGGACAAGCCCGTGACGATCGGCCGCCCGCTGCCGACCTATGCGATTGCCATTCTTGACCCCGCAACGGATGCAGCGGTAGCGCCTGGCGATGTCGGAGAAATTGGCATCGCCGGTATTGGGCTTGCGGCCGGCTATTTGAACCAGGAAAGCCTGACGCGACAGAAGTTCATTGCCGACTTTTTGAACATCCCGAACAATCCGTCAAAGCGCATCTACCGGACCGGCGATCTCGGCCGCATCAATGATGTCGGCGAGATCGAATACCTTGGGCGCATCGACACCCAGGTCAAGATTCGCGGCTACCGCATCGAACTGGTCGAAATCGAATCGGTGCTGCTCGAATTCCCCCAGATCGCGCAGGCTGCGGTCACCGCTCAAGAAGCCCAGCCGGGACTGGTCGAACTCGTGGCCTACTATTCTCTCAGGCAAGGCGCTGGCGACCTGTCGCGCAACGAGATCGCTCAGGCATTGCGCAGCCGGCTGCCGGCCTACATGGTTCCCGCCTTCCTGGAGCAGCTTTCCTTCATCCCGATGTTGATCAGCAACAAGGCTGACCGCAAGCAACTGCCGAAACCGAAGGGACCGCGATTGACGGTCGATAAGGGGCAGGTCGACCCGAGAAACGAGAAGGAATGCCTTCTCGCCGCCGCGCTCGCCGAGGCCCTGCAGGTGGAGCGCGTTTCGGTGGAGGATCACTTCTTCAACGAGCTCGGTGCGCACTCGTTGCTGATGGCGTCCTTCTGCGCGAAGATTCGGCGGAACCCGGGCATGTCGCGGGTGTCGATGCGGGACGTCTATCTCAACCCCACCGTCGCAAAACTTGCGAGCTATCTGGGCGAGACTGCTGACGATGATTTTGGCGCAGCCCAACCGGAACCGTTCCACGTGCCGTCCAACTTTTCCTATTACGGTTGCGGCGCCCTTCAGCTCCTGTTCTATGCCGGATACGCCTTACTCGACATCTGGATCCTCGTCGCCGGTTTTTCCTGGATCTCCGCGGCCGACGGTGATCCGGTGGAGTTCTATATGCGCAGCGTGGCGTTTGCCGTCGCCGCCTTTGTCGGCCTGACCGCCATTCCCATTGCAGCAAAATGGCTCCTGATCGGCAGGTGGAAGGCCGAGTCCATCCCGATCTGGAGCCTTCGCTACTTTCGGTTCTGGTTGGTCAAGACGCTGGTGCAGAGTGCGCCCATGGCAGCCTTTGCCGGCAGCCCAATCCGCAACCTCTATCTGCGCCTGCTTGGCGCGAAGATCGGACGCAATACCGTCATTCATTCGCGGATTGTCCCGGTCTGCACCGATATGTTCTCTGTCGGCGGCAATACAGTGCTGAGCAAGGACTCGATCTTGCCGGGTTACCGGGCGCAGTCCAACTTCATTCACACCGGATCGATTACCATCGGCAAAAATGCATTTGTCGGCGAAGCGAGCGTCCTGGATATCGACACGGCGATGGGCGATGACGCGCAGCTTGGCCATGCTTCGTCGCTGCAAAGCGGCCAGCGCGTGCCGGACGGCTGGCATTTTCACGGCTCTCCCGCGATCGAGACGCGTTCCGATTATTGTCCAGTCGAGAGCAAGGATTGCTCCTCGTTGCGCCGCGGTATCTACGCGTCATCGCAGCTCGCCGTCACATTCATGCTCGGCCTGCCAGCTGCAATCTTGTTGCTGAACTATTGGTCCGAATACTTCGGCTTGTTTGCCAGTATCACCGTTGAAGCGCCGGTGTCGGAATTGGTCTCCCAGATGCTGCTCGCCTCGACGGGCCTCTATTTCGGCTCCATCGTCGCGGGCCTCATCGGCATATACATCATTCCGCGCCTGTGCCACAGTTTCCTGAAACCTGGCAAAACCTACGTCCTCTACGGGCTGCACTATTGGCTGCAACGCACGGTCTCGGTGTCGAGCAATTCCCAATTCTACAATCTGCTGTTCGGCGACAGTTCCCTGATCGTGCACTACATGCGCTTTGTCGGCTGGAACCTGAACAAGGTCGAGCAGACCGGTTCGAATTTCGGCACCAATCAGCGGCACGACAATCCGTTCCTATGCGACATCGGCAGCTACACCATGGTGTCGGACGGGCTGTCGATGATCAACATGCACATATCGAGTTCGTCGTTCCGGCTCGGTCAGACCTGGATCGGCGATCGCAATTACCTCGGCAACGACATTCACTACCCGCCCGATGGTCGTACCGGCGCGAATTGTCTTCTCGGCACCAAGGTGATGATTCCGATCGACGGGCCGGTGCGCGAGGATGTCGGACTATTGGGCTCGCCCAGTTTCGAGATCCCGCGCATGGTCGAGCGCGACAAGAAGGTGCTGGCGGCCGTGAGCGGCGAAGCCCGCCTGCAGCGTCTGCGCAGCAAGAATTTGCACAACGCGGTAACCGCAGGCCTGTTCCTGCTGACGCGCTGGATGTTCGTTTTTGCCGTGCTGCTTGTCGCCAATCTCGCGGTCTTGAATTACCAGCACTACGGCATGCTCTCGCTCCTTGGCGCAAGCGCGATGCTCGCTGTGGCGACGATCCTCTATTTTGCATTGATCGAGCGAGCAAGCCTCGGATTCAAACGGCTGACACCGAAGATGGTCTCGATCTATGATCCGTATTTCTGGTGGCACGAGCGCCATTGGAAGCTCTCCGATTCGCCGATCATGAGCCTCTTTGGCGGCACCCCGTTCAAGAACCTGATCTCCCGGCTGGCGGGCGTCAAAATCGGCCGCAAGATTTACGACGGCGGCTGCTCCATCACGGAACGGACGCTCACGCAGATCGGCGATTACGCAAACCTCAACGAAGGCAGCGTGCTGCAGGCGCACTCGCTCGAGGAAGGTGTGTTCAAATCCGACCATATCCGGATTGGCAGCGGCTCGACCCTCGGCGCCGGCGCTTTCGTGCACTATGGCGTGAGCATGGCCGAGCACGTCGT
>Ga0209488_10003972_pt1 | contig 11692 bp, 13 predicted proteins | sample Rivendell_Oct201_8_FD_188349 | JGI IMG/M metagenome (GOLD analysis project Ga0209488, IMG submission 188349) | Vadose zone soil microbial communities from the Eel River Critical Zone Observatory, Northern California, USA -... | ecosystem: Environmental > Terrestrial > Soil > Vadose zone >...
CTCGAGCCCGCCCTCCTCCAGCGCCATCCGCAGATCGCTTTCGAGCTCACGGCGGAGGTTGGCCAGCTTTTCCATGGTCGGTTCGAAGAAGCGGTAGGTCCGGCGCCCCGCGGCCTTGGCGGCATACATCGCCAGATCGGCGCTCTTCAACAGCCCGAGCAAATCGGAGCCGTGACGCGGCGCGACCGCAACCCCGATGCTGGCGTCGCTCGACAGGAGATGCCCTTTGCAATCGAACGGCGTCCGCAGCGAATCATAGATCCGCGTCACCAGCACGCTGACGTCGTTGTCGCTGGCGACGCTACGCTGCACGATGGCGAATTCGTCGCCGCCAAGGCGGGCAATGAAGTCATCGGGTCCGACCGACTGCCGCAGCCGGTCGGCCACTCCCTTGAGGAATTCGTCGCCGATCAGATGTCCCAGCGAGTCGTTGATGCGCTTGAACTCGTCGATGTCGATGTAGAGGATCGCGAACTGCGGATCCCGGGAGCCAAGCAGCAGCGCTTCCGCATGCCGCTGGAACAGCGTCCGGTTCGGCAGATTGGTCAGGGCATCGAAATGCGCGAGATGCTCGATCCTGGCCTGGACGCGCCGCCGCTCGGTCACGTCTTCCAGCGTCGTCGCCCAGCCGCCATCCGGCGACCGCTGGTAGATCAGCTGGATCGTGCGCCCGTCCGGCGTTGTCGTCACGGTATTCTGAACGCCATCGTCCTTGGGGTTGAGAAACTTGGCGCAATAAGCGTCGACGTCGCCGACAAAGGTGCCCTGCTGCTGACGATGCAGGATCAGGTCGCGCAGATGGCAACCCGGTTTTACGATGTCCGGCGAGACGCCGAACATGTCGATATATTGCTGGTTGCAGATCACCAGACGCCCCGAGGAATCGAACAGTAAGAGACCCTGGGTCATGTTGTTGATGGCGGTGTCGAGATGCTGGGTCTTCTCCGACAATTTGTACTGGGCGGCCGCGTGCTGGCGCCGCAATTGGCGCACGATCAGGAAGATCATGACGACGACAACGACGATCGCGAGCGCGGCTGCGCACAACTGCAGCTTGGTCTGCGCGCGCCAGTCGCCAAGCGCGGTCGCGGTCGTGGTGGTCGCGACGATCAGGATCGGGAAATGCGTCAGCGACTTTGCCGCGCCCACCCTGTCTTCTCGCTCGGTCGCGCTCTTGAAGCGTCCCGAAATATTGCCGTCCATGGCCAGCGCCCGCTGAAATGCCCGGGAGCCGGAGACGTTCTGACCGACCAGCTTTCCGTCCTGCGGATAGCGGGCGATGATGGTGCCGTCGCGGTGGATCATCGAAATCGCGGTGCCATGGTTCAGCGACAGCGACGCCACGAAATCCTCGAAGTGACTTGGTTCGACGCCGCGGCTGGCAAAGCCGATGACCTCGCCATTGCGGCCGACCACCTTGCGCGCGAACACCGTTGTCCAGATTCTCGTGACCTTGCTCACGACGGGCTCGACGATCACGTCGGGCGTCGGCTTTCCCGACATGAATTCCTGGAAATAGCGCCGGTCGGTGATGCTCACATCCGGCACCGGCCACATCTCGGAAGAGTTGATCAGCCAGCCATTGGCGTTGAACAGATTGAGCCCGCCGACATGCGGCAGCGCCGCGAGCTTGGAACGCAGCATCTCATGCGCGCTCAATGTCGACATCTTCTTTTCGAATTCGTCTGCGGTCTCGACCCCGTCGGCCCGCACGTAGGAGACGACGTCATCGTGCACATGCTGGAGATCGCCGAGCTGTTGGTCGAAATGGCGCGACAGCAACAGCGCGGTGTTATTGAGTTCGCGCTCGGCAACCTCGAGCGCCCGCTCGCGGAACTGGAGGGCGAAATAGCCGGTGCCGAGCATGATCGCGATCACGAGGCCGGCGGCGCACAGGATGAGCCACTGGATCGCGCTAAGCTTCATCCGGGACAGTGCGCCGGCAATCGACCGCCGCCGCCTCCCCGTGATCATGCTGTCAGATGCACTATCCGGCATTTTTCCTTGGCCCCACAGGCGCTGGTTGTACGGGAGCCAACCCAATGGGGCGTTAGCAAAGTGAGTTATCGCGAGGTTAAAACGTGCGGCGAAATCAGGCCCTTAGCGCCGTTTCGGAAACTTCCGCTTCCGCGCCGCCCAATGGGCGCCGCTTCGGGCAAACCACCCGATTTGAGGCCGGCGCTTTATTTGCTAGGATCGGTTTTTTAGCGACGAGGTATTGCCATGAGACATTTGATCCTCGCAGCCGTGTTTTCCGTCGCCGCCGCTCTGCCTGCGCCTGCGCAAAAGCTGGTCGACCCGACCGCCGTTGCCCCGGAATACCGCGAGGCGGCCGAGAAACGCCGCGCCGAGCAGATCAGGCAGAGGGACTGCGCCCACAAGGCGGATGTCGAGAAAATCATGCCGCGCGAGCGTGCCGCGTTCGTGAATCATTGCCTCGAATCGGCCGAAGCGAAATAGAAGGGGCGCAGGCGCCAGCCACGTCTCTTTTACCAGGCCGGAATGAACGATTTCACGCACTCAGTCGCTGCGGCCCTTGCCCTGATCGGCAGCCTCGATCGCGAACTGCTCGGCATTGTCTTTCTGTCGTTGCGCGTCAGCCTGTCGGCAAGCCTGATTGCGCTGGCGATCGGCGCCCCGCTCGGCGTGCTGTTGGCGATCACCCGGTTTCGCGGACGGCAGGTCCTCATCGTGCTGGCCAATGCGCTACTCGGCCTGCCGCCGGTGGTGGCGGGGCTTGTGATCTACCTGCTGCTCTCCCGCTCCGGCCCGTTCGGCTTTGCCGGATTGCTGTTCACGCCGTCAGCCATGATCGTCGCGCAGGTGGTCCTCACCGTGCCGATCGTGGTTTCGCTGGTGCATCGCCCGGCCTCGCTATTGTGGGCCGAATATGCCGATCTCGCCCGGACCGACGGGCTTTCCCATTTGCGCTGCATGGCCCTGCTGTTTTCGCTCGGCCGCGCTTCGCTGCTGACGGCGTTTCTCGCCGCCTTCGGTCGCGCCATCGCCGAGGTCGGCGCGATCATCATCGTCGGCGGCAACATCCGCGGCTACACGCGGACCATGACCACCACGATTGCGCTCGAAACCAGCAAGGGCGAACTGGCGCTTGCGCTCGGGCTTGGGCTGATACTGGTGGCGCTCAGCGTCACCATCAGTACCGTGGCGTTCCTGCTAGTTGGTCGCGTTGGTAAAAAATAGCTGCTCGCCGCCGACCTTGTAGTCGGCAATCGTCTTTTGTCCCGCCGATGAAATCAACCAGTCGATGAAGGCCTGCCCCTCCTTGGCCTTGACGTCGGGATGTCTGGCCGGATTGACCAGCATCACGCCGTACTGGTTGAACAACCGCCGGTCGCCTTCGGTCAGGATCGCAAGGTCGCCACGGTTCTTGAATGCAAGCCAGGTACCGCGGTCCGAGATCAGGTACGCGTTGGCGGATGAGGCCATGTTGAGCACAGCCCCCATGCCCTGTCCGATTTCGCGATACCAGTCGCCTTTGACGGCGGCGAGATCGACGCCCGCGACTTTCCAGAGCCGAAGCTCCGCCTCATGCGTGCCGGAGCGATCGCCGCGCGACACGAAGGCGGACCTGGTCGTGGCTATTTTCCGCAAGGCCTCGGCAACGTCCTTGCCGCCGGCAATGTGTGCCGGATCGGCCTTCGGCCCGATCACCACGAAATCATTGTACATCACGTCAAACCGCTTCACGCCAAAGCCTTCCGCGAGAAATTTCTCTTCGGCGACCTTGTCGTGTACGAACACCACGTCGGCATCGCCACGCCGGCCGATGTCGAGCGCCTGCCCGGTGCCGACGGCGACGACCTTGACGCCGATCCCGGTCGCCGAGGTGAAGCGCGGCAACAGATAGCCGAACAGCCCGGATTGCTCCGTCGACGTCGTCGAGGCCACCGTGATGGTGGGTTCCTGCGCCAGCGCGCCGCCGGAAAATGCCAGGTTCGAAATCGCAAAGACCGCAAGGCCGACGGTCAGAATTCGCTTCAACATTTCTCTCTCGCCGATTTCGAAAGCCAGAATCTGGTGATGTCACCTTACCGAACAATTCGGCAAACGGCCAATAATGACAACCGTGTCCGGTTGTCGCTGCACTTAAGCCGTTGGCTCGCGCGCGTTGGAACCTGATCGGCGATTGCGGGTTCTTGCCGTAGCAACGGAGAACATCGCCATGGCACCTTCATCGCGGCAAAAGCGGATCACCGGCAGGGTAATGCACGAGTTCAAGCACGGCGAACTCAAGAGCGGTCGCGGCGGCAAGGGTGGCAAGGTCAAGAGCCGGCGCCAGGCCATCGCCATCGCGCTCGAGGAAGCCGGGGCCTCGAAATATGAAAGCAAGCGCGGCAATCGGCGAAATGTGCGGCGAACGGAAACCAAGGAAGCGCGCGGCCGCACCGCCCAACAGGAACGCGAAGGCAAGTCGCACATTGGGGCGTACCGGAAGCGCGAGAGCACGCAAGCAATGGCTGGAAGTGACGCCCGCCGGCCGACCGCGCGGGGCCGCAAGGCGGCCGTCTCCCGTTCCCGGAAGCGCGATGGGCACACACGGCAGGAACTTTACGCCAAGGCCCAGAATCGGCACATCGAGGGACGGTCGAGAATGACCAAGCGGCAGCTGGAGAACGCGCTCGGAATAGGTTGACGCGACGGCCGCGAGCCATCCTCAGGCAATATCGATGAGAGCGATTCCCAGATCCGCCCTCTTCCGCCGCCGCAGCCTGGCGGGCACGTCGGTCAGGACCACTTCGAGGGTAGGCCTCACCGTGCCTGCGAGCAGATGCCCGCCGCGCGTCGACCCGTCGGACAATCCAAGTACGATATGGATGTGAAGGCTGGCCTTGCCGTCATCGCCGACCGCGACATCCCCGATCGCGCTCAACACTTCGCACTGCTCGTTGACTTCGATCGTCTTGTAGGTCTTCGCGGCGAAATCGAACCAGCCGATGGTGGCCCTCCCGAAAGCACCGATCGCGGTTATGGATGCAGCCGCTATCCTGGCCTCGTTTGCAAACCGCGTTAGCGTCGCGAACGCCTCTTCCCCGGAATCCAGGATGACGATGCGGATCTGTCCACCCGGCTCACCGGCAACAAGCTGGCTTTTCATGCTCTGACACCATTATCTATCGGCGAGCGCTTTATGCTTTTTTGCCGGGCGGGTCGCCGCCGAGATCGACCCGGCTGACACGCTGGGCGCGCTCCTTGTCCTTTGGCTGCTCCTGTCCGCGCTCGTCGCGAACAATGCCCTGGTCCGATTCATCGGCGCGCGGCGGCTCATGCCGGGCGCCGGCGGGCGCTCCTTCCGCATGATGCAACTGCTCCTGACCTTCCTGGACCAACAGCTCATCGCCGAGCATCTGCCCGATGATCTGCCTGGTTTGCGCCTCGGCTTTTTCCCTGAAGTTGCTCATTGTGGCCTCCTGTCAGGGAAGAACGGCCGGGATGCAGCAATGTTTCCGTTCCAACGGATCAAAGATCGGCGCTTTTTTGGCTGGCTCCGTCCTACTTGTGACTGTTCCCGCGCAATGTAACAATTCTGTCGCAGACCAAAACTAAACGGAAGCACGACGGCCAAGCGCCGGAATGGCTTCTCACGGGGAAAGACAAATGCACCGCACCATTGTGTTGCTGTCCGCAAGCCTGATCACGCTGACCGCAGGTGCTGCGTCGGCCCAAAACGCCACGCCGCGCAACCTGATCCTGTTCGTGCCGGACGGCCTGCGCGGGCGCATCGTGACGCCGCAGACCGCGCCCGCCATGGCCGAGGTGCGCGACAAGGGCGTCAACTTCAAGAATTCGCATTCGCTGTTTCCGACATTCACGATGGCGAACGGCTCGGCGATGGCGAGCGGCCATTACCTCGGCGATACCGGCACCTTCAGCAACACGATCTACACCGGCTACACCTCGGTGCCGGCCGGCGACACGGTCGTCCCCTTCATCGAAAACGACGCGGTGCTCGGCGACATCGACGAGCATTTCAACGGCGACTATCTGAACGAAGAGACCATCCTGAAGATGGCGCGCGCGCAGGGCTTCTCGACCGCCGCAATCGGCAAGCTCGGCCCGACCCTGCTGTTCGACCACACCGACCGCGGCAAGAACTCGATCGTGATCGACGATTCCACCGGCGGCAAGAACGGCGTCCCCTTGTCCGACGAGATGAAGGAGGCCTTGACCAAGGCCGGTCTTCCGCTGGCGACGCCCTCGCGCGGCGACAACGGCAAGGCGGGCGACGCCAAGACGCCGGGCACCACGGCGGCCAACGTCGCGCAGCAGGCCTATATGGGTGACGTCGCCAGCAAGGTCGTGCTGCCGATGTTCAAGGCGCGCAACAAGCCGTTCGTGCTGGTGTTCTGGTCGCGCGATCCCGACGGCAGCCAGCACAATACCGGCGACAGCCTCAACACCATCACGCCCGGCATCAACGGCCCGACCTCGATGGCCGGCATCAAGAACGCCGACAACAATCTCGCGCAATTGCGCAAGGCGCTCGACGACCTCGGCCTCGCCGCCTCGACCAATATCATCGTCTCCTCCGATCACGGCTTTTCGACCATTTCGAAGGAGAGCAAGACCAGTCCGTCGGCGAAGATTTCCTACGAGGACACACCGAAGGACTTTTTGCCGATGGGCTTTCTCGCGATCGATCTGGCAAAAGCGCTGAACCTGCCGCTGTTCGATCCCAACAACAAGAACGCGCCCATTGGCGATAACGCGCACCCGAAGGCCGGCAACGGTGTGCTCGGGCAAGATCCCGCAAAACCGGATGTCGTGATCGCCACCAATGGCGGATCGGACCTGATCTATCTGCCGAACAAGGACAAGAAGCTGGCCGAACGCACCGTCAAGGCGCTGCTCGAGCAGGACTATGTCAGCGGACTATTCGTCGATGACGAACTTGGGCGCTTCCCCGGCACGCTGCCGATGTCGCAACTCGGGCTAAAGGGCAAGGCGGTGACGCCGCATCCGGCGATCGTGGTCAACTTCCGTTCCTGGTCCTCGGGCTGCGAGGAGCCGCTCAATTGTTCGGTCCAGGTCGCCGATACCGTGCTGCGCCAGGGCCAGGGCATGCATGGCAGTTTCAGCCGCGGCGACACGCTGAACTTCATGGCGGCGATCGGCCCTGACTTCAAATCGGGCTATGTCGACGCCCTGCCCGTCAGCAACGCCGACGTCGGCGCCACCGCCGCGAAGCTCATGGGGCTGGAGCAAAAGCCCAAGGGTACCCTGCTCGGTCGCATCATGACCGAAGCGATGCCGAACGGCGCAACACCAAAGGCCTTTGCCGGCTCGGTGAAGTCGCAACCCTCGGCGAACGGCCTGCGCACCGTGCTGAATTTCCAGCGCGTCGGCACCCAGCGCTACTTCGACGCCGCCGGATTCCCCGGCCGTACGCTCGGACTGGACGCGGACGGCGGCAAGCAAAAAACGGCGGGGAAATAACCCCGCCGTCCAAACTCTCATTTGCCCAAGAAGACTTCAGATCATCCCGATATCGAACACGCTTGGAAATTGCGCGAGCGGGAGTGTCGCGGCGCCGACGACAGTCGCAACAACCGCCACCAGGGTGCGATTGCCGCGGCGCTTGCCGCGCATCTGGCTCGCGATCCATTGCAGCGCTTCGCTGTTCGGCTTGATGGCCTGCGCCGGCGCCCAGCTCGCGATATCGGTGTCCGGCGACAGCGCGATCGTGCGCGGCGGCACCGGCAGGCCGGATTCCGCCGCCGCGTGATGGGCGACCGCCTTGGCCAGCAGGTCGTCGAACCGGCCGCCATCGCTGCGCTCGGCCGCCGCGTCGTGAATTTCAAACAGCGCCTCGACCTCGGCCCGGCAGACCGGCTGATGCTCGACGGCGGCCGCGGTCAGGATGCGCGCGCACCAGGCGGCGTCGTCGGCATCGAGCGCGCGGGAAAAGTGGATGCGGCCCGTGGTGGTCGGACCTTCGCCGGTGATCACGCCGTCGCGCACAATGCTCAGGGCGTGCGCGGCGGTCTTGCGGCAGGACGGTTGCAGCGCGCCGGGCAGTTCGGCGGCCTTGGCACTTGGGGCAGACATCATTGCACTTCTCAGTTTCTTGTTCTGGGCCAGCATTTTCATGCGGGCGTAAACGAGTGGTTAATGATTCGAAACTCGGGTCTCGACATTTTTAGATGGTTGCCGATTTGTCGCTGTGCCTTTCGTCACGGTTCGGGGGCGGCAACCGGGCCGGGCGTGATGGCGGCCATAAAAGGCGATATCGGGGCGGAAACGGGGTTTAGTCCCGTTGTGGTTTTTTCGCCGCAGGCGCATGGATCAAAAGAAGATGCTAGAAGTTCCAGATCACGGAGAAGGATCTCATCTTCTGGATGAACCGGTTCACTTAAGGCCGTCCCCAACCTATACTCCGTCGAGCCGAATTCACCTGTAAACTGAATGACATGAGGTCGAAACATGGCACTCCAGATTGGCTCCGTCGCCCCGGATTTCGAGGCCCAAACCACTGAAGGTAAAATCAAATTTCACGACTGGATCGGCAACGGCTGGGCGCTGTTGTTCTCGCATCCGAAGGATTTTACCCCCGTTTGCACCACCGAGCTCGGCGTGCTCGCAAAACTCAAGCCGGAATTCGACAAGCGCGGCGTCAAGCTGATGGGCCTGAGCGTCGATCCGGTCGACCGGCACTCGAAATGGTCTGAAGACATCAAGGAGACGCAGGGCGCGGCGCCGAATTATCCGATGATCGGCGATACCGACTACAACGTGTCGAAGCTTTACGACATGCTGCCGGCCTCGACCTCCGGCGATCCCCTGACGCGCACGCCGACTGATAACCAGACGGTGCGCAACGTCTTCATCATCGGGCCGGACAAGAAGATCAAGCTGGTGCTGGTCTATCCGATGACCACGGGGCGCAATTTCCAGGAAATTCTGCGCGTGATCGACTCGCTGCAGATGACCGCAAAACATCGCGTGGCGACGCCGGCCGACTGGAAACAGGGCGAGGACGTCATCATCGCAGGCTCGGTCAGCGACGACGAGGCCAAGACGATCTACCCGCAGGGCTGGAAATCGCCAAAGCCCTACATCCGGATCGTGCCGCAGCCGAAGTGACGGAAAGCTAAACCCGCGGCGCCAGCCAGTTCGCGACAACAAGGCCGGCGGTCGATGAGACCGCCGTCACGATCGCGCCCCAGGTGATGTCGACGGCAGCCACCGCCCAGCTCCAGTGCTTGAGCAGCGCCAGCGAGGTGAGGTCGAAGGTTGCATAACAGAACAGGCCGAACAGCGCGCCGAACATTAGCGTGATGCCGAGGAACAGAAATCGATGGGGACGAACAGCGTCGCCAGATAAAGCACGACATATCGGTTCACGGCAGCCTCCAGCCCGCCCGCGCAGGGCCGCAACAAGATCTATCCGCTATTGCGAACCGGGCGGCTTGCCGGTTTCACCTGGCTCGCAATGACGCAGTGAGACTTCCGCCTACGCCGGCCGGTTGACCAGAAACACCGCTGCCGCACAGGCGACCATGCCGGCAATGGCGACCGCGTCGAGCCGCTCGTCGAACAGCCCGTAGGCCATTGCCGCGGTCACGGCCGGGACCAGATAGAACAGGCTCGCGACCGAGGTCGCCGCCTGGTGCCGGATCAGCCAGTACAGCAGCCCGATCGATCCGATCGACAGCGCGACCGCAAGCCAGCCCAGCGCGAGGACGAACTCGGCCGTCCAGTGCACCACGCGATTTTCGAACAGGAATGCGGCCACGGTGAAGAATGCCGTCACCGCGCCATACTGCACGAGGTTGCCGCTGCGCCAGTCGATCTTGTTGCAATAGCGCCGCTGGTACAGGGTGCCGAGCGTAATGCTGACCAGCGAGACGCCGGAGGCGAGCCAGCCCCAGCCCGCCTGCCCCGTTATCGGCCGGTCGTGCAGGATCAGCGCGACGCCGGCGAGCCCGATCAGAAGGCCCGACCACTGCAAGGGCGTGACGCGCTCGCCCAGCCAGCGGTTGGCGATAGTCGAGGTCAGGATCGGCTGCAAGCCCGGGATCAGCGCGGAAAGTCCCGCTGGAATCGACAGCGAGATCGCGACCGCGGTGCCGCCGAGATAGAAGCCGTGCACCAAAATGCCGGCGACAATGCTGTGACCGATCTCGATACCATTCGGCCATTTCGGCCGTGCGATGGCGACGATGATCGCCATCAGCCCGACCACGATGGTCATGCGGATCGCCAGATAAGTCAGCGGGTCGGCGTTGTTGATGACGTATTTGGTGCCGATGAAGCCGGTGCTCCAGAGCAGCACGAACAGCGCCGGCGCCGCGCGCGCGGCCAATTTGTCGAAGTCACTCCGCATTTGCTGCTCGGAGTGCCCGAACCTGTGCCAGCCGGCAAGGCCGATCGCACGCGGGGCAACCAGCGCGAATTCACATAGCGGCCGCGGAGAATCGATCCGCGGCGTTGCCCTCGGAAATCAAAACTCTTCCGGACAGGGGTCGACGATCTTCCAGAGATCTTCGCCGTTCTTGATCTTCTTCATCTCGGTGGTGAGCCCGCCGTTCTTGCGGATCCAGGACTTCACCGTATCCGGATAGTAGGACATCAAATCCGACGTGCCCTCCGAACTCGTCACCTTGATGCCGAAGGTGAAGGCCTTGTCGTAATAGGCCAGGTGGAAGCCGAGGCTCGCCTTCGGCGTCACGCAGATCTTGTTCATCGGCACGATGCCGAACACCAGCGTGCAGGCGGAATTGCAGATGCCGTCGATGATGACGCGCTCCTTGCGGTCGCGGATACGCGTGTACTTCGCCTTGTATTCCTCGACATAGCCGCCGTGATCCCGGGTGATATGCAAGTCGGCGCGCGCCGGCGCCGCGGCAAATGCCAGGAGGACAACGAGGGCAAGGGGCGTGATGCGCATGGGTCGAACGGTTACTGGCAGCCTTGTCGAAACCCGGGAAAACCGGTCCGTATCCGGACCAAGCCCCAGAACTCTGGCGGGACTGTGTTGGGATTTGGTTAAGCATCCCCCTGGGGCTGAAAATTGTGGCTTATGGCCATTTTTCCGCACTTTTTTGGCCAATCCGGGTAAGATGGCGCCCAACCCGGCCAAAAAGTCTTGGTTTTCAGCAGGGATACCGGAGAATCGTGATGCCCCGATTGAAGCTGTTCGCCGCCGCAGCCACCTTGGCGGCCATTGCCATCGCCCCCAGCCTGGCCGAAGCGCGCCATCACCACCGCTATCACCGCGCCAATCCGCTGCCCTACGAGATCAGCTACCTGCACAATTATGGCCCGGGCCTCACCCCTGGCACCTTCGCCTATTACGACGGCCCGGCGACCAACCGCTGCTACCAGAGCAGCGCTGCCTATATCGGTCAGGACCGCCGGCGCCACCCCTGCTTCTGAGGCGCACGCTGGCACCATCAGGCCAAGTCTGATAATCGGCGCGGTACGCGCTCGTAGCTCAGCTGGATAGAGCATCGGATTTCGATTCCGAGGGTCGGGAGTTCGAATCTCTCCGAGCGCGCCATTTCGGTACAAAACTGGGCACGCCGGCGTGTGCGGCTTCAAGCAGGATTCTCGTGGCCTCGCCGCGTCGTTTTGGCTCCCAACCAAAAATATCGAAAACAACCCCATGCAAAGTAGCAGGCGGTCGCCGGCAGGGACGCTTTGGGCCAATACTTGACACGTCGGGCAAATC